>OLRG01003342.1_pt1 | contig 10368 bp, 7 predicted proteins | sample 1672331 | NCBI WGS metagenome assembly OLRG01 (sample SAMEA3136672, study PRJEB25190) | human gut metagenome
GCATGTGTTAGGCGCGCCGCCAGCGTTCATCCTGAGCCAGGATCGAACTCTCCGTTCAAGTATGGGGGCTTGACGCCCCCACGCGTTCTGAAAGCGGGTCCGACCCGTCGCTCCGATCGCTGCTATCGCTTCTCGGACTCATCTACCATTTAGGGAAAGGAATCGACGAGGCGCTTGTCGCGCACTCGCCAACCATCCTAGATAATAGTGCTGTCTGTAACTGGCGCGACCTCGTCGGTCGCGGTATCCGGTTCTCAGGGTTCGTCCCGCGCTCGGGCTGCCGGCGTCTGCCGCCGCGCCGTCGCGCGAGGAGTTAATATACGCTCCCGCCCCGCCGCCCGCAAGGGGCGCGGGGCGCCTCCACGGCTTGCACACAACTCGGGGGGACGGGGACACAGACAGAGGGGCGCCGGGGCGATGCCCCCCGGTGCCCCTCTTGGGTGGGACCAGACGAACCCGTCCCCTTTGGCGCCTATCCCCTTTGGCGCCTACCGCGCGGGACCAGACGAACCCGTCCCCTTTGGCGCCTACGCCAGCAGCTGGGTCTTGGCGACCTCAGCCAGCTTGTCGTTGAGGGCCTGGGACTCCTCGCGCGTCTCCCCCCTGCTGAAGAGGTAGGCCTTGATCTTCGGTTCGGTGCCGGACGGGCGCACGATCACCTTCACGCCCTCGTCGAGCTGGAACTCGAGCACGTTGCTCTTGGGCAGCAGCTGCGCGGGGCAGGATCCGTCGCCGCCGGCAACCGTCATCTGGACGTCGGTCTTGTAGTCCACGAAGCCCTTGACCGGCATGCCGGCAATCTCTGCGGGCGGGTTCTCGCGCAGGCCGCTCATGATGGCGCTCATCTTGTCCGCGCCGGCGGCGCCCGGGAAGCTCACGTTCACCACGCCGTTGAGGTAGTAGCCGTACTCCTTATAGAGTGCCTCCATGGCCTCGTAGAGGTCCATGCCGCGCTCGGCGTACCAGGCAGCCATCTCGCAGGTGAGCATGCTGGCCACGATGGCGTCCTTGTCGCGCGCGTGCAGGCCAACGAGGTAGCCGTAGCTCTCCTCGAAGCCGAGCAGGAAGCGGTCTGCCTCGCCCGCCTCGACGAGCTGGTCCATCTGGCCGCCGATGTTCTTGAAGCCCGTGAGCACGCGGCGGGTCTCGAAGCCATAGTGCCTGGAGAGGGCGTCGGGCATGGCGGAGGAGACGATCGTGGTCACGACGACCTTGCGGGAGACGTCCTCGCCGGCCTCGGCCTTCATGCGGGCAAGCCAGTCGATGAGCAGGATGCCCATCTCGTTGCCCGTCATGAGCTTGTAGTCACCGTCGTGCGGCACGGCCACGCCCATGCGGTCCGCGTCCGGGTCGGTCGCGAGCATGAGGTCGGGGTGGACCTTGTCGCACAGCTCGAGACCCTTCTCGAGCGCCTCGCGGAACTCGGGGTTGGGATAGGGGCAGGTGGGGAAGTTGCCATCCGGCTCGGCCTGCTCGGGCACGACCGTGACGTTGGTGATGCCCACGCGGGCCAAGATCTTGTTCATGCACTCGATGCCCGTGCCGTTGAGCGGCGTGTAGACCACCGAGAAGTCCGGGTTGGGCTTGGCACCGATGGACTGGGAGGCCACGGCGTCGATGAAGCGGTCGAGCACCTCGTCTGGCGTCCAGACCACGAGGCCCGCCTCGAGGGCCTCGTCGAAGTCCATGTGCTTGACGCCCGTGAAGATGTCCGTCTCATAGATGGTGCTCTGGATCTCGTCTGCGGCCTCGTTGGCGATCTGGCAGCCGTCGTCGCCATAGACCTTGTAGCCGTTGTAGGGCGCGGGGTTGTGGCTGGCCGTCACGGCGATGCCAGCGGAGCAGTGCAGGTCACGCGTGGCGAACGAGAGCGTGGGAACCGGCTCGATGCGCGGGTAGACGTAGGACTTGATGCCGTTGGCGGCAAGCACGCCAGCCGCGGCCTTTACGAAGTCCTCACCCTTGTTGCGCGAGTCTCGCGCGATGGCGACCGTGGGGTTCTCGTAGTGGGCGTTGAGGTAGGTGGCCAATCCCTGCGTGGCCTGCGAGACCGTGTAGACGTTCATGCGGTTGGTGCCCACGCCGAGCGTGCCACGAAGGCCGGCCGTGCCAAACGAGAGGCTGCGGTAGAACGCGTCGGAGAGCTTCTCGGGGTCGGGGTCTGCCATGAGCTCGTCGAGCTCGGAGGCGAGGTCGGCCTCGGTGACGTTGTCCTTCCAGAGCTGCGCCGCAGCGAGAATCTTGTCGTCCATGCGTATCTCCCCTTCTCTGCGCGCCCGCGGGCGCGGATTCGTTCGTAACCTTTAGTGTAGCCACGCCAGCGCAGACTAGTCGTGGCGCCGGGGCATGTCTCGGCGGACGGGCGCGAGCTTGACAGGACGCTCGGCCGGGCACGAGAAAGCGGCCCGCAGCCTGGGGCCACGGACCGCTTGCGCGCTACATATATGTATGCGATGCCGAGAGAGCTACTTGCCCTCGCGGATGGAGGCGCCCAGAGATCCACCCGGGTGCCACTTGACGTACTGCTGCGGGTTCAGGCCGAAGTCCTCCTGGAGCAGGATGGACAGGCTCTGGAGCATGAGGATCTCCACGATGATGGAGGCGCGGGGCGGCTTGTTCATGGGGTCGCCCTCCTCCTTGACGCCGGCGATGAGGGTGACGTCGCCCTCCTTGGCCAGCCAGCTGTCCGGGTTGCCCGTGAGGGAGATGATCTTGACGCCGTTGCCCTTGAGGCAGGAGACGGTGGCCTTGAGCTCGGTGGTGTTGCCCGAGTTGGAGATGGCGATGACGACGTCGCCCGGCTTGACCTGGCCGGCGGAGCCGTGGACGCACTCGGTGCCGTGGAGCTCGTAGGTGGGGGTGCCGGTCGAGGAGAACAGCGACGCGGCGTAGCCGGAGACGTGGCCCGGCTTGCCGATGCCCGTCACGTGCAGACGGCCACCGTTGGCCTCGGCCTCCTGGATGAGGCGCTTGGCGGCGGTGATGGAGTCGTAGTCGATCGTGTCCATGAAGGCGGCAACCTGCTCCTTCATGATGCCGAGGAAGACGTCAACGGACTTCTTGTCGTCTGCGGCGGAGGGGATGTGGTCGTGTGCCACGGTGAACTCTCCCATCTTCTGGCCGATCTCCTCATCGTTAGTGATGTCGAAGATGCTGATGACGTTGGGGAACTTGCCCTCGATCTCGGGGGCAAGGTCGCTCATGGTGATGATGACGTCACCGTCATAGCCAATGAGGTCCTCGAGCTTGCCATGCTCGACGTTGATGCGGTATCCACGCTTGGCGCAGATCTGCTGGATCTTCGTCTGGAGCAGCATGCTGGAGCCGACACCGGCGCGGCAGACAACCAGGGCGTTGACCATGTTCGCGTACCTTTCTCCTTGTTGGTTATGAACTTAACTACGCTAGCTGTATCTTACTCAAAACGGCGGCGCAGGCACACGAACTTTTGAACTTTTTTATGTGATTTGTACCAAGGAGGACGGCGCGAAAGCAGCCGACGGACTTCGTCACGACTTTATTTACCCAGGTCCAATTACCGTGACCGGACAAACCCGTTACGGCAAAATTACCGAGTTAGATTTGGTTCGCGCAAGTATTTGCCTCACCTGATTTGACGGAAGCGTGAACACCGCAGCTCGAAAGGCAAAGTTAGCTATTTGACACAATCTAACTGCGCTTATATGAATCCTTGACTAACTTTTTTTGCATAGCGTGGCACCGTTTGCCGCAAAGCCGGGGCCGCATGTGCCGGCATCGCAAACAATGGGTGTGCCAACATTAGAAAGGGAGTCGCATGAAGACAAACATTGCGGGAGAGCGGGCACTCGTCACGGGCGCGGGGAGCGGCATCGGGCGCGCCGTGGCCGTGAGGCTCGCGAGCCTCGGATGCACGGTGACGCTCGCGGCTCGCACGCTCGAGAAGCTCGAGGAGACGGCCGCGCTGTGCAACGCCGCCGCGCGCGAGGCGGGGCATGGCGCCAACGCCATCGCCCACACCTGCGACCTCATGAGCGAGCAGTCGATCCTCTCGCTCGTACGCGCCGTGGCAGACGAGGGCGGCCTGGACATCCTCGTGAACAACGCCGGCATCGTCCAGGCGGGGCCTCTCGAGGGCATCGCCACCGAGCAGTTCGACGCCGTCATGGCCACGAACGCCCGCGCTCCGTTCATCCTCATGCGTGAGACGCTGCCGTTGCTGCGCGCCTCGAGGGCGGCGGAGATCGTGAACGTGTGCTCGGTCGTGGCCCACGCAGGCTACCCCAACCAGAGCGCCTACGTCGCGAGCAAGCACGCGCTCTACGGCATGTCCAAGTCGTTCGCGGCCGAGGTGTACGACGAGGGCGTGCGGGTGCACGTCATCTCGCCGGGCGGCGTGCTCACCGACATGGTGGCCATCGCCCGCCCCGACCTCACGGGGACGCCCATGATCGTGCCCGATGACATGGCCGACGCCGTGGAGTACCTGTTGTGCCACCGCACGGACGCCGTGTGCGACGAGATTCGCCTCCACCGTGTGACGAAGGCCCCGTTCTAGGGAGCTCACGAGGCTGGAAGCGCGGCCCAACGCGGAAAAGGCCTAGAAGTGTTCGTAATCACGAACTATGTTCCAATTTGCTACCGTTGACCCGATTAATCGAAGCCGTTCGTGGCGCAATGGGTATCCTGAAACCTGGAATGTGCCCGGCGTCTGCCGAGCCGAACGAGTGCGGCAGGGGCTGTCGCGCGAGAAACCCTTTGGAGGGAACATGGCCGTCAATCGCTTTGTCCTGAACAACATTTCCTACCACGGCGCGGGCGCCATCAAGGAGATCCCCGGCGAGATCACCCGCCGCGGCTACAAGAAGGCCTTCGTCTGCTCTGACCCCGACCTCGTGAAGTTCGGCGTCACCGCCAAGGTCACCAACGAGCTCGACGCCGCCGGCATCCCCTGGACGCTCTACTCCGAGATCAAGCCCAACCCCACCATCCAGAACGTCAAGGACGGCGTCGAGGCCTACAAGGCGTCCGGCGCTGACATGATGGTCGCCATCGGCGGCGGCTCCTCCATGGACACCTGCAAGGGCATCGGCATCATCGTCGAGAACCCCGAGTTCGCCGACGTCCGCTCCCTCGAGGGCGTTGCCGACACCAAGAAGCACGCCACGTTCACCATCGCCGTCCCCACCACGGCCGGCACCGCCGCTGAGGTCACGATCAACTACGTCATCACCGACCCCGAGAAGGTCCGCAAGTTCGTCTGCGTTGACACCAACGACATCCCCGACGTCGCCGTCGTCGACCCCGACATGATGGCCTCCATGCCCGCCGGCCTCACCGCCGCCACCGGCATGGACGCGCTGACGCACGCCATCGAGGGCTACACCACAAAGGCGGCATGGGAAATGACGGACATGTTCCATCTGAAAGCCATTGAGCTGATTGCCAGGCATCTGCGCGGCGCTGTGGAAAACACAGCCGAGGGCCGCGAGGGCATGGCGCTGGCGCAGTATGTGGCGGGCATGGGTTTCTCCAACGTGGGCCTGGGCATCGTACACAGCATGGCGCACGGTCTGGGTGCGCTGTATGATACGCCTCACGGTGTTGCCAACGCGATCATCCTGCCAGTCGTCATGGAATATAACGCGCCGTACACGGGTGAGAAATACCGGGAGATTGCCCGCGCCATGGGGGTGGAAGGCGTGGACGCAATGACGCAGGAGGAATACCGCAAGGCCGCCTGCGACGCTGTGCGCAAGCTGGGACAGGATGTGGGCATTCCCGCAGACCTGAAAGCCATTGTGAAGGACGAGGACGTGCAGTTCCTTGCCGAGAGCGCCTTTGCGGATGCGTGCCGTCCGGGCAACCCGCGCGACACCTCCGTCGAAGAAATCAAGGAACTGTACAAGAAGCTGCTGTAATTCCAGCGGGTTGAGAGAAATATAGAAGGCGGCTACAGGCACAAGACCTGTAGAGCCGCCGCGGCGGCTGCCGGCCCGGGGCATACGCTCCGGGCTGTTTTTTTGTCGAAACCGTAAAAGAAACGTCGTTTCTGTTTGACTTTGGGCGTGTTCCGGGATTATACTGAAAGAGTTGAAGCCCTGCGCCTTGGGAGGGGTGCGGGAGGCGTTCAAAACAAAACGGAAAGGGACAGGGTGCTATGAAGTTTTTTATCGACACAGCAAACGTGGAGGACATCAAAAAAGCCAACGATATGGGCGTTATCTGCGGCGTGACGACGAACCCCAGCCTGATTGCAAAAGAGGGGCGGGATTTCGGTGAGGTCATCCGTGAGATCGCGTCCATTGTGGACGGCCCCATCTCCGGCGAGGTAAAGGCCACCACCGAGGACGCGGCGGGCATGATCGCGGAAGGTCGTGAGATCGCGGCGATCCATCCGAACATGGTGGTGAAGATTCCCATGACGGTGGAGGGCCTGAAAGCGACCAAGGTGCTTTCCGCAGAGGGCATCAAGTGCAATGTGACGCTGATCTTCAGCGCGAACCAGGCACTTCTAGCTGCGCGCCCGCCATTGTCAAATGGCCTCCGCCGCCCAGCTTTTCCATAATGACCTGCACGTTCACATCGCCCATACTGCGGGCGGACACCGACACCTGCGCGCCGTTATCCACCGCCACAAAGCTGGCCTCCACACCGTTGATGGTAAGCAGGTCGTTGGCGGCCTGGGGCACTACGACGCTGAGCTCCGCGGGCACGCTGTCGGAAAACACGACGGCACAGCCCATATAGATTTCCGCGTCCGTGACAAGCTGCGCCTTGTAGGCATAACTTTCAAACGACGAATTGAACAGTTTCTTCACTGCCTGCGTCTGCGCGCCCATGCGCCGTAAGTAAGCGGCTGCCTCGAACGTGCGCACGCCCGTGTGCAGCGAGAAATTGCGCGTGTCCAGCATGATGCCTGCCAGCAGTGCCTGCGCTTCCAGCGGTGTAAGGCGGTTCTCCTTGGTCATGTCGATGTACTGGAGCAGCTCGCTCACCAGCTCGGATGCGCTGGAAGCATAAGGTTCGTGATAGAATACTACACTGTCGTCAATGTGGCCCACACATTTTCGGTGGTGGTCGATAACGACTACGGTTTTTGCCGCCCTGTACAGTTCCGGACTTTCCAAAATGGCCTTCAAATGCGTATCCACGATCACCAGCAGCGTGTTTTTATCAATGCATTTTTCCGCTTCGTCCGGTTCGATAAAATCATCCCCGCAGCCAGCGCGGCGGAATTCCTCAATGAGGTTTGCCGCGAGGCTCTGGCGCTCGTTGACCACCACGGCGGCGGGTTTGCCGCACAGCTTCGCAAAGCGCAGCATACCGACGGCGGAACCCAAAGCGTCCAAATCGGACGCGCGGTGGCCCATGATCAGCACGCTTTCGCTCTGTGCCATCAGATCCTTGATGGCGGAGGCGATGATGCGACTTTTCACCTTGCTGCGCTTTTCCACACTGCGGGACACACCGCCGTAGAACTCAAAGCCCTCGGCACTTTTGACGGCGGCCTGGTCGCCGCCGCGTCCCAGCGCCATATCCAGCGCCTGCACAGCCATGGCTTCGCCCTCGCGCAGTGTGGCGGCCAGCCGCCCTACGCCGATGGAGAGCGTCACGGTGCCCGCCTCTTCGCCGATCTCGCGCACTTTATCCAGGATGGAAAAGCGGTTTTTAACGATCTCCTGCATATGGCGCTCTTCCACCACAGCGATATACCGCGAGGCGCTGATGCGCCGCAGAAAGCCTGTGGTGGCCCCGATGAACTGTTCCAGCGCCAGATCGATCTCACCCGCTACGCGGGCGCGGTCGCTCTCTTTCATTTCCTTGAGGATCTCGTCGTAGGTATCCACGGCAATGAGCATCACCGCAGGGCGTGTGGCAAGATACTCTCCCGCCTGCCGCTTGAGCGTGGTATTGTTGACAAAATAGGCCACGAACAGGCCGTCGCCCGCCTCCACGCCGCTGCCGTACACGGAATAACGCTGGCCGCCGAACTCGATGTTCTGGCCCGTCTTTTCTTTCGCCAGCGCCGGCATGAACGCCGGGACCACCTTCGACATGGGCAGCAGGCACACGTCCCTGCCGCCCATTACATCGTCACGGAACGCATCGTTGTACCACGCCACGCTGCCGCCTGTGAGGATAACGACCGGGACGCTCATGGCGGCAAAACTTCCCTGCGCCGCGCTGGATGCATCCGAAGCGCCGTGCAGCAGACGCGCCAGCCTGTGCCGGAACCAGCGGATGTTCAGCCCGACCACGATGCCCACAACGAGCAGCACGCCCACGACAAAAACAAGGTAAGTGGGCTTCACCAGCGCCAGCGCAACGCACAGCGCGATGCAGGCCGCGGACAGGATGATGACGGTCGCGTCAAGCGCCGCAAATCGTTTTTTCATGCCGTGCCTCCTCTTTTCTCAGGCGCCGCCGCTGCGGCGCGCCTCATACCTCCATCAAAATGGGCAGAATCATGGGGCTGCGCTTTGTCTTGCGGTACAAAAAGGCGGACACCGTCTCGCGGATACGCGTTTTGACGCTGCCGAAATCGCGCTTGTCCGCCGCACTCATGCGGCCCAGCACATCGCGCACCTGGTCGCGGGCGTCGTCCAGCAGCTTTTCGCTCTCACGCACATAGACGAACCCGCGGGACACAAGGTCCGGTCCGGCCAATACTTCGCCCGTGCGGGCGTCAATGGTAGCCACAACGATAACAAGGCCGTCCTCAGAGAGGTGACGGCGGTCCCGCAGGACCACGTTGCCTACGTCGCCCACGCCCAGGCCGTCCACCATCACCGCACCTGCGGGCACCGGCTCGCCCACGGTAAGGCCGTCGGCGGAGAGTACCACACAGTCGCCGTTCTCACCGATATAAATATTCTTTTCCGGAATGCCTACGGCAGCAGCCGTCTGGGCGTGCTTTTTCAGATGCTTGTATTCGCCGTGCACAGGCAGGAAGAACTGGGGCTTTGCCAGCGTGAGCATCAGCTTCTGCTCCTCCTGGCAGGCGTGGCCCGAAACATGCACGTCATACATGGATTCGTAGATGACCTCGGCCCCCAGCTTCAAAAGGCCGTTGACGACCTTCGTCACCATTTTCTCGTTGCCCGGAATAGGGTTTGCCGAGATGATGATAAAATCGCCCTCGCCCACACGCACGTTGCGGTGACTGGCAGCAGCCATGCGGGACAGCGCGCTGAGCGGTTCCCCCTGGCTGCCTGTGGTGATGAGCACGATCTTCTCCGGCGGATATTTGTTGATGTCCTCAATATCGATGAGAACAGTCTCCGGAGCGTGCAGATAGCCCAGCTCCAGCGCCATCTGAGTGTTGTTCACCATGCTGCGGCCCGACACGGCCACCTTTCGGCCTGCCTTTACGGCAAGGTCGATGAGCTGCTGCACGCGGTACAGGTTCGAGGCGAACGTGGCGATGATGATGCGCTTTTTGCCCGCGCGGCTGAACAGGGCCTCCATGCTGGCGCCCACCTTCTGTTCGGTGGCCGTGAAGCCCGGACGCTCGGCGTTGGTGGAATCCGACAACAGGGCCAAAACGCCGTGCTCGCCGTATTCGGCAATGGTGACAAGATCCGTCGGGCCGCCGGAAATAGGCGTGTAGTCGATTTTAAAATCGCCCGTCTGGATGATGGTTCCCGCAGGGCATGTGATGGCCAGGGCCACCGCGTCGGGGATGGAGTGGTTCACGTGGATGGGCTCCACGGTGAAACAGCCCAGCTTGAACTTCTGGTGCGGAGCGATCTCCACCATTTTCGTGCTGCGCACCAGCCCGTGTTCTTCCAGTTTGTTGGTGATGAGCCCGATGGTAAGGCGCGTGGCATAAATGGGCAGATTGACCTCTTTGAGCAGGTAGGGCAGGCCGCCGATGTGGTCTTCATGGCCGTGCGTGATAACAACGCCCTTGATGCGGTCCTTATTCTGGACAACATAGGTGAAATCCGGAATGACAAGGTCCACCCCGAACATGTCGCTGTCCGGGAACACGATGCCGCAGTCCACGAGGATCATATCGCCCTGACACTCGTACAGAGTGATGTTCTTGCCAACCTCGCCCAGACCGCCCAACGGCATGATCTTGACCGGGACAGCCGGGGTGCCGGCGCTTGCAGCGGCGGGCCTGCGGCGGCGCGGGTGGTACGGCCTGCGCGCGGGCTTCGGCGCAGCCGTCTGGGAAGCTGCCGGCTTCGCCGCCGGAGCCGCAGTGTTCTGGCGCGTGTCGGATACGCCGGAGGTTGCCGCCTTGGGCGCTCTGGGCGCGCGCGGCCGGGATGCTTTTTGATTATTTTCCATTCGTTCCTCCATTTCCCGCGCGCTGCAAAGAAGCCCTGCCGTTGTTCACGGGCAGGCCGCTTTTCGCCGCGCATCTGCGGGAATTCT
>OLRG01003343.1_pt1 | contig 10365 bp, 3 predicted proteins | sample 1672331 | NCBI WGS metagenome assembly OLRG01 (sample SAMEA3136672, study PRJEB25190) | human gut metagenome
CTTTCTTGAGTTTCTCCTTAATTTCTGCCTGTGTTTTGCCGAGGACATTTTTGATGATGGCCTTTCCGGTTTCCGGATCGTGACCGACAGTGTATCCTTCCTCCCAGCGGCTGTCCTTTCGTTTGCGGATGTTCCATTCCCCGTTTGCTCGTCTTTTTGGCATGGTATCAGCCCCTTTCGCAACGAACAATACCGTAACCAAGGGAACAAAGCTACCGAAAAACGGAATCGTTATCAGAAAGTTATCATTTGCTCTATTTGAGCCGCGCCGCCGTATCTTTGTCTATGGCGGCGCAATTTTTGCGCTGCCGGAGGCGTTCTTCTTTAGTTGGTACAAAATAAGCATAGCACCCGAAGCGGATATGAAGCCTCGGAAACTATGCTTATTTTTGTTATAATGGGAGGGCAATGGATGGACGGTTTCTTTGGTGAGCCAAGCGCTCGAGCTGTAAACAGTCCTCCGCCCTCTTGTTATAAAGATTCGATTGAGCAGGTTGCTCCGGCTATGCCGCGTGCGCGTCACGAACCAAATTGAATCGTAATAAGCCGGTGCGGAAGCATTGCAATATTTTATCAGGAAAGAAGGAATGCCCATGCTCAGTATCGGGATCGATGTGTCCAAAGGAAAAAGTACCGTGTGCGGAATGAAGCCAGGGGGAGAAATCGTGTACATTCCATTTGAAGTTCAGCACACGAGGGAAGGGATGTCAGAGCTCGTATCACTGCTGCACAACAGCGGCGAAGAGGTTCGTGTCGTTCTGGAAAGCACCGGCAGCTACCATTGCCCGGTGGTGGCCGCATTGTTGGAGAACGGAATATTCGTCTCCGTCGTCAATTCGCTGCGGATGAAGCGGTTTTGCTCACAAAGTATCCGCAAGGTGAAGACCGACCGAATCGACGCTATGCAGATCGCTTTGTACGGTTTGGCTTATTGGCAGGAGCTTCAACCGACCAGACTGCCGGAGGATACATATCGGGAGCTTCAGCTTCTGGCGCGGCAGTATTACCAGATGACCTCCATGCTGATCAAGGCGAAGGTCGATTTTAACGCCATCTGTGATCAGGTTTTGCCCGGTATGCAGGAGCTCATGAACGACCATGCCGGACGGCACAAGCTTTCGGACTTTGTCCTGCGGTATCGTCACACCACTCACATCCTCGAAATGGGAGAAACGCGCTTTCGGAAGGATTATTGCAAATGGGCGGAAAAAAAGGGATACCGCAATTGCGAACGTATGGCAGCACTCATCTTTGCCACAGCTCAAAACGGTATCCCTGTGCTTCCCAATGCACCATCCACGCAGATCGTCATTACGGAAGCGATACGAGTCCTCCACACAGTGGAGGCGTCCCGTGACGCTATTTTAACACAGATGCAAGCTCTCGCCAAGACTCTGCCGGAATATTCTCTCGTGCGCGAAATGCCCTGCATCGGGGACACGCTGGCTCCGCGCCTGATCGCGGAGATCGGAGATGTCCGACGCTTTCACAGCAAGCGGGCTCTCATCGCATACGCCGGCATCGATGCGCCGCCGTACCAGTCCGGCAAATTCTGCGCGAATAACCGGCATATCTCCAAGCGGGGAAATCGCTATCTGCGTAAGACCGGGTACGAAGTCATGCAGAGCTATGTGATGCACAAACCGGCAAACGATCCGATTTTTACGTTCATTGAGAAAAAACGCGGTGAAGGGAAAAGCGGTAAACTCGCTATGGTGGCGGGCCTGAATAAGTTCCTCCGAGTCTATTATGGCAAGGTCACAGAGCTCTACCGCAGCTTGCCGGCAATAGAATGAGCTGAGATCTCCAATACTTTATTTGAGGCGGCCAGGCGATCCACTTTGCCGCCTCTGCTTTGCTATACTCTTTTTCTGCCGATAACTTTTCTTTTAATTTGGGCTTGACTTTTTAGCAGGTTTACAGCGGCGCAAAATATGCACGTTTTATTCCGAAAATTGTGCTGCGTTGAAAGCATTTTTTTGAGTGGTTGAAAACAGCGAATTTCTCAACCGCCTGCGGAACGTCCACCTTGAAAAGTCCGCCGTCACGAGGGACTGACGCCCCTCGCGTTCACCCAAGACCGCGAAAACGCCTCTCAAGGTGCACCTTAGACTGCGGTTTCAAAACCTCGGAAAGCCCCGCACTGCGGGGCTTTGTGGCTGAGAGGGGCCAAATTAGGGGCACCTCTCTTTATCTTGTACTAAAATCGAACGGCCCACGTTCGCTCTCATTCCCGAAAGTGGGTACATACTCGGCCTTCGGAGAAAAATCGCACACAACGGCTTACGCGGCGAAGCAGGGGCGTTTCGGATGGGGGTGCTGTCATTCTCGGCACGAACCGCACGTTCCCAAACCTCCCCTGGCCGGGTATCAGAACGGCAAACTTTGCCGCTTTTGGGTCTTGGTCAGGTGTACTTCCGCAGGCGTCGCGGCCCCGCTGGGTTGCGTGATCTCTTTTTGGTTTTATCGAAATTGCAGCTTGCACGTCCTGCGCTCAGGGCTTTCTGCGTATGCGAGGTAGGGATGGTATCACTACCCTCGGTGTGCTCCGCGTGTTGCCAAAGCGTGCCGTGCGCAGGTGTCAAAACGGCTAATTTGCCGATTTCTGAGGTCGGGTAGCCATCATTGATTCCAGCGGCACAAAATATGTCCCGTTTTTTCTGGAATAGCAGCGGCTCACGCAAAACAGCCCCGGTTCCCTGCGAAAGGGACCGGAGCTGTTTTTTTCGTCACTTCATGGAGCGATACAAAAACGCCGCGATCTGCGCTCTTGTGCAGGCAGCGTCGGGGTCAAAGCGACCGCCGCCGACACCGGAGGTGATGCCATGCTCCACAGTCCAAGCCACCGCCTGCGCGTAGTAGCTGTCGGTGGGGACGTCGGTGAAGCTCGCCGCGCTTCCCGCCGCAGGCTGGCCCATGGCGCGCCACAGCATCGTGACCATCTGGGCACGGTTGATGGCGCCGTCGGGGTCTGTGCCGTCGGAGATGCCCTTGGATTTCGCCCAATTCTGTGCCTTTTCATACCAAGTATTACCGCCGCTCAAATCCGCGTCATTCTGCCGTGCCAAAATCGTCCAAAGCTGGGCGCGGGTGGTGGAGCTGTCGGGCGCGTAGGTGGTCTCGTTCATGCCGTTCACGAGGCTGCGGGCGCTGACAAAGTCGATGGCGTCCTTCGCCCAATGGTTTTGGGTGTCGGCAAAATCCTTAGAATTATCAACAATTTTGACCGTCGCGCCGCCGTTCACGGTCAGCTGGATGCCGTTCTCCGTGGGAAGGGAGTTCTTGACGACCTCCTCGGTGCCATCGGGATGGACGAGCACCGCCACCGTGCCGGAATTTGCGTTGGAAACGGGGATCTCCACCTTGGTTTCCCCTGCCCCCTTGGGCAGCTCGATGCTCACGGTGGGGGCGGTGCTGCTGTTGCGGGTGGCCTCGACCTCGACCGGAGCCTTGACCGCCTCGCCGTTCTTCTTTGCGTCCTCGATGGCCTTGTCGCTCAGCTTGGCCGCCGCCTCGGTTTTGCCGTCTTTGTCGGTCTTGACCGTGCCCGTGGAGCCGTTGGGGGCGGTGCTCTCCGTGACGGAGCTGCCGTCGGGCTTGGTAGTGGTTTCGACCTTGGTGCCGTCGGGCTTGGTGGTGGCTTCGGGCTTGGTGGTCGTCGTGCTGCTAGAGCCGCCGCCACCGCCGGAGGAAGAACCGCCGGAACCGCCGCCCGCAGAACCGCCGGAACCGCCGCCCGCAGAACCGCCGGAACCGCCGCCCGCAGAGCCGCCGTCCGGGGTAAAGCGCCATGCTCCGCGGAACATCACGGTCGTGCCCTCTAAGGTGCCGTTGTCCCAGCCGGAGAACGTCCATGTGCCGGTCAGGTCGCCGTTTTGCGCGTTGGAGGTCGAACCGGCGGTGAAGGTGGTGTCCACCGCGTCCATCGCCTGCTCCACGCTGCGATAAGCCCTGCTGTCGGTGGGCAGCTTTCTGTCGGAGGGGGCTTCGCCCCAGTCATAGCGCACCGTGTAGGTCTTTACCTCCGGCTGCTCCGAGGTCTCCTGATAAACGAAGGTGACCGTGGAGCCGCTGACCTCCTTCTTGACAAAGGCGTGGCCGTTCAGGGTCTGAGGCGGCTGCCAGTTCACGCTTGCGCCTGTCGGGACCGGCAGAACGGAGGGCGCGGTATTGGGCATCGCCGTGCCGTCCTCCAGCGCATAGCGAACGGTGACGGCGGTGTAGGACTGATTTTCAGTGCCATCGTTAGCGAGGATGTTCCCCTTCCCGTCCACCACCTCAAAGCCGATGGTATCGCCGCTTTCCAGCTGGGCGTCCGCCGGGATCTGATAGACGAGAGAGCAGTTGACGAGGCCGGAATCAAAGTCGCTGCCGGTGTATTCCAGCGCGCCCTTGGGCCAGAACTTGGACTTTTCGCTCCAGACGGGAACGGTAAAGCGCTGCTCCGTCAGAATTTTTTCGCCGTCTGCCGTGACCGCCCGGCTGCCGTCAGCGTGCTGCACCCACAGGCGCAGCGTCACGGTCTGCTCCTCGGTGTCGGAGAGGTTTTGAACGATGGTCCGCAGCTCGATCTCCTGCCCCTTCATGTCCGGAGAGAAGCGGTTTTTATAGCCACCGCTCAAAAGGCGGTTCTCCCGATCCTGCTGATACCTCCAATAGCCGGAGGAATCCGCCTGCCGGTAAGCGTCGGAGTTCTCGGAGGGGTTTTTATAGTCGCCGGTGTACCGCTTCACCTCGGGAACCGCCACATAGAGGGCGGGCGGGTCGGAGATCAGCTGGCTCATGCGCTTGGTGCCCTGAAGGGCGCACACATCGCAGAACTCATTTTTCGTGCTATCCCGCATGAGGCACACAGTGCTGGAATTGTACACATACGAATTGTCAGCGTGCGGGCAGGAATAGGTATTACGGAAGCCCAGCATGTTCTTCCACTTTACCTGCTTGGGGTCCGCCGTGTGAGAGATATTCAGCGAGGCGCGGTAGGACTCCTCCCCCACGGGGGTCGAGCTGGTCGCATACTCGTCGCCCAAATGAAGCAGTCCGTGTCCCAGCTCATGGCGCAGGATAAACTTGGAGTAGCTATTTTTTGCGGCTGCCAGGATATAGTGGATACCGCTTTTTATATCATCGTGGGAGCCGCCGAAATATTCCCCGCTGTTCGCCAGCACAACAAACTGGTTGATGTGCTCATAAACATAATTATACTGGCTGTAATCTTCGTCCTGCGGCTTGGTCGTGTTGGGGATGTGCGCGTCATGGATCTTTTCAAGGAAAGACGTGCCTATGATGCGCTCGAAAATGTGGTTTCTCCAGTTTCCGAAATTGGTGGAAATGCCGTCGGTATTCGCCCGGAAAAACGTGTTGCCGCCAAAGCCCTCTTTCGACGCCGTGCAGAGCGCATAGACATTGAACCGGTCCGCCATGCTGCGGTACGGCTCCGTGTTCAGCGTTGCCTGCCACAGCTTCTGAACATCTTGGATGAAATCCGCCTGCTGGCTTTTGGTGTAGCCCTCGGCGCAGAACAGGATTACCATGTTCTCCGTGTCGCTGCGGGGCTTCTGGATCACATACACTGGAATGGTGGCGTTGGCGTATTCGGGGTCTTTCGTGTAGTAGTCGCTCATCTCCACCTGAAGATACGTCTCGGTGTCCACGTCCCAGTTTCCGTCGCCGGGGTCCCGCTCGGCGGGAGAAAGGGGGGTGCTGTCCGAGGGCTTGTTCGGCGCGGTGCCAACATAGGGGTCGGTCTCCGTGCCGCTGCCGGAGGTCACGGCATAATACGCCGTGTCCAGATAGAACGCCGGACGGACACCGTAGTAGCCCTTGCAGGGCGCGTCGCGTCCGATGCTCCCCTGCGGGCTTACATAGCGCATATCGTGGTTGCAGTCCGTCACCGGCGTCCGCAGCCAGTAGCTCCAGTTGACGCCGTCCCGGTTCTGTGCGATGTAGTAGCTGCCGAGGTTTTCATAGACGGTACAGAGCTGCTTGACATCCAGCAGGAACACCTTGTCGGTGATGTTCTCGTAATGTGCGCCCTCATAGCCGTCCGCCACCGAGCCGATATCGGTGTTGTAGGGGAGGTCGGCTCCTGACGCGTCGATGTAGCCCGCGGTGTACTCCGGATGGGAAACGATGGAGCGCTGCGTCACCGTCTTGATGGCGGCGGCCTCGTCCCTCGTAAAGCCGTTGAGGAAGCCCGCCTTGCCGTCATACGCGCCGCCGCCCATGATATAGCCGTCCTTGGGCGGGTTGCCGCAGAGCCATTTCACCTGTCCGACTTCGGCGTCGGAATTGAGCCACGAGCGCATATCGCTGTCGCGCCAGTGGTTGGAGCCGTATTTGCTCCGGTAGCCGCTGCGGCGGTGAGAGCCGCTGGTGGAATTCTCGCTGGTCTGCGCGTCATAGGGCATAGAGTCGCACAGCACCCTGTCTGAGAGCATCAGCGGGCCGTTTTCGTCCACGCTGACGCAGCGCCACAAAATCGGCTCGCCGTCGTAGCTGCCCAGCCGGATGTAATCGCCCAGCTGAACGCCCGTCTTCGCGCCCGCGGCCCTGACCGGCAGAGGGAGCAGGCCCAGCATCAGGACGACGGAAAGGAGCAGAGCCATTACTCTGCCGCTTTTCTTGTATTTCATGTGTTGTCTCCTTTGCGTTGAGATTTTGCTTTTGTGGATCGCTTTGGGAACATTACTTCATGTAACGATACAGGAAGGTCGCGATCTGGCCGCGGGTGCAGGTGCCGTTGGGCTCGAACCTTCCATTGCCCACACCGGCGGTGATACCGTTCTTCGCCGCCCAGGCAGCGGCCTTGGCGTAGTAGCTGTCGGCGGAAATGTCGGTGAACGCGGACGCACCCTCCACCTCTGGGCTGCCCGCTGCGCGATAGAGCATGGTGACCATCTGGGCGCGGTTGATGGTGCCCTCGGGAGCCGTGCCGTCGGAAATGCCGTTGGCCTTGGCCCAGGTCTGCGCCTTTCCGTACCAGCTCCCGCCGCTGCTCAGGTCCGCGTCGTTCTGCCGCGCCAAAATCGTCCAGAGCTGGGCACGGGTGGTGGCGTTGTCGGGCGCGTAGGTGGTCTCGCTCATGCCGCTCACAAGGCCGCGGGCGCTGACAAAGTCGATGGCATCCTTGGCCCAATGGTCCCGGGTATCGGCAAAATCCTTCGAATTATCCACAATTTTGACGGTTGCGCCGCCGTTGACGGTGAGCTGGATGCCGTCCTCCGTGGGAACGGAGTTCTTCAAAATCTCCTCCGTGCCGTCGGGGTGGACAAGCACCGCCACCGTGCCGGGCGTCACGTTGGAAACGGGAATTTCCACCTTGGTCTCGCCGGAGTTTCTGGGCAGTTCCACCTTCACCACGGGAGCGGTGCTGCTGTTCTTGGTGGCCTCCACCTCCACGGGAGCCTTGACGGCCTCGCCGTTCTTCTTCGCGTCCTCAACGGCCTTGTCGCTGAGGGTGGTCTCCGCTTTGGTCTGACCGTTCTTGTCGGTTTTCACCGTGCCGGTGGAGCCGTCAGCGGCCTTGTTCTCGGTGATGGAACTGCCGTCCTTCATGGTCTCGGTCTTGGAAACAGAGCCGTCCTTCTTGGTCTCGGTCTTGACGGTGGTGCCGTCCGGTTTGGTGACCGTCTCCACCTTCGTACCGTCCGGCTTGGTGGCGGTCTCAGGCTTGGTGGACGCTGTGTCACCGCCACCACCGGAGGACGAACCGCCGGAACTGCCGGACGAACTACCGCCACCACTGGAAGAACCACCGGTATTACCGCCCGTAGAGCCGCCGGGCTGAGAGGGCTCGGGTTTCGGCTCAGGCTTGGGAACAACGGGAGCATCCTTAGCCGTGATCTTGACCGTGATGGTGCCGGTGGTGTCCCCGTGGGTCGTGCTGGTGATGATCACTTTCCAGCTTGCGGTCTTGCCCGCGTCTGCCGGGGTCAGGCCGTCCGCCAGCTTGAACGTGGTGCTGGTGAAGTCCTCGGTCGAAATGATGTGATCGGGATCCACCATATCACGAACGCCGTCCTTGATGACCGCATCCTGAACCTGATCGGCCGGAACGAAATTATAAGCGGTGATTTCTTGAACTTCAGTGATGTGATAGTACATCTGACAATCGTAGTCGGCCATCTTAAACGCGTCCGCCTTGGCCACGGTAACATCCTCGGACTTCAACACGCCCGTGCACTTCTCGGCGGAAACCGCAACATGGACGCTCTTGCCAATATCCTCGGCCGTGGGCGTGTACGTTTCCTTGATGGCACCAAGGATCCTTTCATCGTCGTGATACCACTGGTAGGTCAGCTTGGCACCAGCAGGCGTGAGATTGGTGACGGTCGCTGTCAGGGGTTGGTTGTACTTGGGCGTGCCGATGATGGTGACGGCGCCCTCCAGCTTGGGCTTTTCGGGCGGGACGGTCTGTGCGGTCTGACGGTAGTAAAGGCGAAGGGCAAGCCCCTCCCGCTCCATCCGAACAAAGGCGTGTCCGCCCACCGTCCGGGGGGCCCACTGGCTGATAAACGGATCGCCGCACCCCTTGGGCAGGAGTAACTCTGTGGTGAAGGTGTTGGGGATGGACTGTCCGTCCTCCAACAGATAGTTCACCTGATAGGTGTCGTATTCCGGCTCCTGATAGGTGGCCAGCACCTCGCCGCTCTCCACGTCCAGGACCTCTCCCACCAGTCGGTCTCCAGCTTCAAAGTTCGTGCCCTGAATGGGATTAAAAGTCAGGGTGGGATAAATACAGGCATCCTCCATGTTCCCATTCTTCGTCAGCGCCGGGACGGTAAAGACCTCTTCCTTCAATGGCTCTCGCGGCTCGCCGTCCGCCTTGACCACGCCCAGCACCAGCTTCACCTTCCGCTCCCGGTCACTGAGGTTTTGGATCACCGTCCGCAGGGAGAGATCACGGATATTCGGTGCTTTTTTCAGCAGGTTTTCCTGCGTGACGCGGTAAAGCTCGCTGTCCTCAGTGTTGTTGTGCGCCGTGGTGACCTCCGGGTCCGCCACATACAGCTCCATGCCGTTTTGGATCTTATCCGTGGCGAACATCCGCCGCACCAGAGCCAGACGGCACACCTCGCAGAAGGGCCGATTCGACTGGTACATATTGCACCTGAACGCCGTGGGGATCAGCACCCTGCCGTCGTTGTTCTCACATGCGATGATGCTCCGGTAGCCCATCATCTTTTTCCACTTGATGTCGCTACCGGTGGAGACGTTGGGGGACCTCGTGTCTAGGCCGTACTCATCCCCCAGCTTTCCCACGCTGTGGGAAAGCTCATGGGCCATGGCATAGTCCTCGGCCCCTCCGGTGGAAAAGGAGTAGATCCCGCTAGCGGAGCCGACAGATGCGTTTGTGTTGACGAACATATGGATGTTGTCCACAAACGCCCCTTCGTCCAGACACCGCCGCTCCAGATCGGCACGGATCGCGTTCACCCTTGCTTCCCCGTCCGTATCACTCCTAAAGCCGATGCTCTTTGTTTCGAACAGGGTAGTAAGGCCGAAATAGGTGTCCAGCTTGTTGTTCTCGCTGCTCAGTCCCGCCTCGTTGGACACGGCGGGCACGGCGTACACATTGATCCGGTGGGCAAGGCGGCTGTACGGCTCCAGCGCCATCAGGCGGCCAAGCTGTACCCGCGCCTCCTGAAGAAATTGCTGCTGCTGATCTTGCGTGTAGCCGTCGCCCAACAGCAGCAGCACCAGATTTTCCCGGTCGTTCCCCATTTTTTGCAGGGTGTAGACCGGGAGTCCTGCCGCCTGTAACGCATGGACGGTGTTCTCCTCCGCTGCCGCCGTCACCTGCGTCGGCAGAACGGTCTCCGTGGCGGATGGGCCGCTGATGGGGACGGCCCCGGCGTGCAGGGGAAGCAGGGTCAATGCCATGCAGGCGGTCAGCGCCCACGCGGCGATCCTCTTTCTCATCATATCTGTTCTCCTTCTGTTCGCGTGTAAACCAGCGGGGTTCATCCCCCCGGACAGGCCTTGTATTTTTTTATTATACATGCCGCCCCTTTTGCAAGGCAACCTTTTTGTGAAAAAACAAACAAAAATCCTGCGGATTTTCCCCGTTTCGCCCGCCCTTTTTCATTTCAGAGGTCTTGCGCTCGCTGCCCGCATGAGCCACGCGGTTTTCGCTCTCCGCCCGTCCTGTTCTCGTGCCTGTTTGGCCCTAGAAGCGCGGGCGTCCGCCGCGCGCATGCGGCGGATCAACTATAATCCGCCGGCCCCTAGACCGGAAGCTGTTGAAAAATCCCAACGGCCTGATTTTAGGCACTCCCGGCAGCGGCAAGTCGTTTTCGGCAAAACGTGAGATCACCAATGCGTTTCTCATCTGCCCCAAGGATGACATCATCATCTGTGACC
>OLRG01003349.1_pt1 | contig 10350 bp, 9 predicted proteins | sample 1672331 | NCBI WGS metagenome assembly OLRG01 (sample SAMEA3136672, study PRJEB25190) | human gut metagenome
AAGAACCGATTACAGAAGAGAGTCTGAATAACTTAAAACAGGCATTAGAGCAGGCAAAAGCAGCAGTAGAGGCGAAAAATCAGGAAGATAAAGAAGCAGAGAAGCTCAAAGATGTGATCGAAGAGCTGAAGGTTTCTGCAAGAGAGAAAAAGGGTGCAGCAGTGCAGCTAGTTCTTTCTGAATTAATCTGATCCATGTGGTCGTAACAAAAAAGGAGGGATAAGATTATGGCGGTACTTAAGATGCAGAAAATCAGCATCTGTGCCCTGAAGAAAGATCGAAAAGCAATCCTGGAACAGTTACAGCATCTTGGAGTTCTTGAAGTTGACAGGGACAAAGAAGAGGATGCATTCTTCCAAAAGATGGACACAACCGGACAGCGGATGAAATTTGAAAAAGCGGCAACGGCAGCAGATCAGGCACTGGGGATTCTGGATGCTTACGCTCCGGAGAAAAAGTCATTACTTTCTTCGCTGGAAGGAAAAGAACTGATCGATCGCGAGTTGGAAGAAAAGGTTCAGATATCTGGACCAGAATTGATCAAGACAGCCCGCGGAATTTATGATCTTGATCGCGAGTATGCTGAGCTTAGAGCAGGCATAGCAAAGATTGAGAATCAGATTGAAAGTCTGATGCCGTGGATGGCATTAGATGTTCCGCTTCAGGAAGGGAAGACAAAAAGGACTGCTTTGATCCTGGGAACAATGCCGGGAGAACTTACTCTTGAGAACATTTATTCCATTCTACTTGAGAAGACTCCGGAAGTGATGGAGAAAACAGGGGTCGATGTACATTTAGTTTCAGCAGAATCTAATATGATCTGCATTGCAGTCATCTGTTTGAAAGAACAACTCCAGACAGTGGAAGAAGCACTTCGGAGTGCAGGATTTGCAAGACCGTCCCAGAACTGGAGCAAGACACCAAAAGAGCAGAAGGAAGTACTGGAAACAGAGATAGCAGCGTCAAGAGAGCGGATGACGCAGTGCGAGGCAGAACTTAAGAGCCTGGCTTCCAAAAGAAAAGAACTTCAGGCCGTAGCAGATTATTACAGAGTCCGAGCAGATAAGTATGCAGTTCTCGGAGATCTTCTTCAGTCAAAGCGTACATTTGTGATCAGTGGATATATACCGGCATGTGAAGCAGGTCCGGTAGAGAAATCTTTGACAGAGAAATATAACTGTATGGTAGATATTGAAGACATTGAAGAAGGTGAAGAAGCACCGGTTATTTTAAAGAATAACCCGTTCTCTACGAACATGGAAGGCATTGTAGAATCTTACGGATTACCGCATGCCGGAGAGATCGATCCGACAACGATCATGTCTTTCTTCTATGTATTTTTCTTCGGAATGATGTTGTCAGATGCAGCGTATGGAGCAGTTGTTGCAATTGTGTGTGCGATTCTTGTGAAGAAATATCCAAGAATGTCACAGAGCATGGCAAAATCTTTGAAACTGTTCTTCTACTGTGGAGTATCTACACTTGTATGGGGCGTTCTATTTGGAGGATATTTTGGAAATATCGTAGACATTGTTTCAGAAAAATTCTTCGGACATACGGTAACAGTTCCGGCACTTTGGTTTGTTCCATTGAATGATCCAATGAAACTTCTGGTTTATTCTTTGTTATTTGGAACAATTCATTTGTTCGTAGGACTTGGAATTAAAGGTTATCTGTGTTTAAAAGATGGTAAGGTTGTAGATTTTATCTGTGACGTTGTACTTTGGTTTGTGATGCTGATCGGGTTGATCCTGATGCTGCTTCCAAGTGACATTTTCGCATCAATCGCACAGACTACGATCGTGTTCCCGGCAGCTTTGAGCACTGCTGCAAAAGTGATGGCTGCGGGTGGAGCAATCGGTATTGTGCTGATGTCAGGAAGAGCAAACAAGAATCCGGCGCTTCGGCTTGCGCTTGGAGCGTATGATTTGTATAACGTGACAGGATGGCTCAGTGACGCATTGTCCTATTCAAGACTTCTTGCACTTGGACTTGCAACAGGAGTTATCGCATCCGTTATCAATCAGATGGGAGCGATGCTTCCAAACAATGTGATCGGTGTGATTCTTTTCATTGTGATCTTCATTGTGGGACACGTATTGAACCTGGCGATCAATCTGCTGGGAGCTTATGTACACACAAACCGTTTACAGTTTGTGGAATTCTTCGGAAAATTTTATGAAGGCGGCGGAAAAGCATTCGAGCCTTTTAAAGAAAATACGAAATATGTTGATGTTAAGGAGGAAACAACATTATGAATATAGCAGGTGAACTTGGAGTTGTATATGGATTATTAGGCGCAGCAATCGCAGTATTATTCGCAGGTGCAGGATCTGCGTTAGGTGTAGGTATCGCAGGACAGGCAGCATCAGGTGTTGTAACAGAAGACCCGAGCAAATTCGCTAAAGTACTTATCATGCAGCTGCTCCCAGGTACACAGGGACTGTATGGACTGCTTGTTGGATTTATTACACTTTCTAAAATTGGTATTCTCGGCGGTGGCGGAGTAGAAGTTAGCGTTCAGTCAGGACTTATGATCCTTGCAGCTTGTCTCCCGATCGGTATTGTTGGATTGATTTCAGGTATCGCACAGGGAAAGACAGCAGCGGCTTCTATCGGAATTGTAGCAAAGAAGCCAGAGCAGTTTGGTAAAGCAATGCTGTTCCCGGCAATGGTTGAGACATATGCGATCTTGGCTCTTCTGATTTCCTTCCTCGCAGTAAGTGGTATCCAGCTGTAAGAAATAAATAAAAAGGAGAGCGTGGAGATGAGTGGACTTGACAAAATGAAAGCGCAGATAATCGCAGAGGCGCAGGAGAATGCAAAAGAGATACTCGCACAGGCACACGCACAGGCGGATTCTATAATTGGGGAAGCAAAAGCACAGGCAGAGAAAGAGGCACGGAAGATTGTCGCACAGGCAGAAGCCAGAGCAGAAGATTCTGTGAAACGCCTGGCCTCTTCATCAGATATGAGAAAGCGCAAGGCAGTACTTGAGGCGAAACAGGAAGTGATCAGTGAAGTTCTTGAAGATGCTTACAAAGCAGTCGGAGAGCTTGATGATGCAGCTTATTTTGCAATGCTTGAAAAGGTTCTTGAGAAGTATGTACTTCCGGAAGAAGGAACCATTTGCTTTACAGAGAAAGACAGAAAACGTATGCCTCAAGGGTATATGGAAAAAGTATATGAAACAGCGAAGAAGAAAGGCGGAAGCCTGGAACTTACAGAGACAGTGCCGGACGGAATGGATGGGGGATTTATCCTGACCTATGGCGGTATTGAAGAAAATTGTACGATCAAAGCGTTGTTTGATGCAAGAAGAGAAGTGTTATCAGATAAAGTGAACCGGCAGCTGTTTACAGCAGTGTAGCCGCAAGGAGGGATAATCTTGAGTAAGACAAAATATACCTATGCGGTTGCCAGAATCCGTGCACTGGAAGTCTCTCTTTTAACGAATGCAGTGATCGAACAGCTTCTTGCGTGCAAGAGTGCAGAACAGGCTCTACAGCTTCTGGTTGAAAAGGGCTGGGGAGATCTGACAGCAGGAACGTTGGATGCAGATGAAGTTCTGAATAAGGAAGAAGAGAAGATGTGGCAGACAATCCGTGAGGTGGCACCGGATATGCATGTATTCGATGTTCTGTCACTTCCAAAACTTTATCATAATCTGAAAGCAGCGATCAAAGAAGTGTGTACGGAAGTAGAGAATAAAAACATTTTTTACGATGACTGTGAGATTCCTGGAGAAGAGATGTTTGCACTTGTCCAGAACAAAGAATTTGATAAGCTGCCGGGTAATATGCCAGCAACAGCAAGAGAAGCATTTGACACTCTGCTTCACACAAGAGACGGACAGCTGTGCGATCTTATTATTGATCGCGCAACACTGGAAGCTATGCTGGAAGCAGGGAAAAAATCAGGTGAGAAGATCATTGAAGAGTATGCACAGACAGCAGTTGCAATCGCTGATATTAAGATTGCAGTAAGATCTCAGAAGACAGGAAAAAATGCAGAATTTATGAAAAAAGCAATGGTAAATTGTTCCGAGATCAATGTGGATCAGCTGACACAGGCAGCATTGGCCGGTGCGGAGGAGATCGCACAGTATCTGGAAGGAACATCTTATCGTGAAGGTGCCGATGCACTGCGTATATCACCGTCTGCATTTGAACGCTGGTGTGATAATAAAATGACAGATTCTATGAGGTCACAGAAATATGAATCATTTTCCGTTGGACCGCTTCTGGCGTATCTGTTAGCCAGACAAAATGAGATCAAGACAGTACGGATTATACTGACCGGAAAGCAGAATGAATTTCCGGATGAAGCAATCCGGGAAAGGATAAGGGAGATGTATGTATAAGATTGCAGTAATGGGCGATTATGACAGTATCTATGGATTTGCCACCCTCGGTCTTAGCATCTGCCCTGTGAAGGACCGGGATGAGGCGAAGACAAAGCTTCGCCAGCTTGCAGAAGGAAATTACGGCATTATCTATATTACAGAGGCTGTGGCTGCACAGATTCCGTCAGAAATCAACAAGTACGGTGAGCAGACATTTCCGGCGATTATTCAGATCCCGGGTGTGTCGGGGAATACAGGAGCCGGAGTTGAAGGCGTGAAGAAGACAGTTGAGCAGGCCGTCGGATCAGATATTCTGTTTGGAGGAGTAAGCGAATGAGCACAGGAGTGATTAAAAAAGTCGCAGGACCTCTTGTTATCGCAGAGGGAATGCGTGATGCGAATATGTTTGACGTTGTCCGTGTATCGGAACAGCGTCTGATCGGAGAAATCATTGAGATGCACGGTGACGAGGCATCCATCCAGGTATATGAAGAGACATCAGGTCTCGGACCCGGAGAACCGGTTGAATCTATGGATGTTCCAATGTCTGTAGAATTAGGACCTGGTCTGATTGCAAGTATTTATGACGGAATCCAGAGACCACTGGATGATATTATGAAGATTTCCGGAAATAACCTGAAAAGAGGAGTTGAAGTTCCGTCTCTTAAGAGAAATCTGAAATGGGAGTTTGTTCCTACTGTAAAGGTTGGAGATGAAGTAGAGACAGGAGATGTGATCGGTACAGTTCAGGAAACAGTTCTTGTACAGCAGAAGATCATGGTTCCTTACGGAATTAAAGGAACAATCAAGGAAATCAAAGAAGGCACATTTACAGTAGAAGATATTGTAGCAGTTGTTGAAACAGAAAAAGGCGAAAAAGAATTAACTATGATGCAGAAGTGGCCGGTTCGTCGCGGTCGTCCGTATAAGAAGAAACTTCCACCGGAGATGCCACTTGTAACAGGACAGCGTGTTATCGACACATTCTTCCCAATCGCCAAGGGCGGTGTTGCGGCCGTTCCGGGACCTTTCGGAAGTGGAAAGACAGTAATCCAGCATCAGCTTGCAAAATGGGCTGAGGCAGATATCGTTGTCTACATCGGATGTGGAGAGCGTGGAAATGAGATGACAGACGTTCTGAACGAGTTCCCTGAACTGAAGGACCCGAAGACAGGACAGCCTTTGATGCAGAGAACTGTTCTGATCGCAAATACATCGGATATGCCGGTTGCAGCTCGTGAGGCATCCATTTACACAGGAATTACAATAGCAGAGTATTTCCGTGATATGGGATATTCTGTAGCACTTATGGCAGACTCAACATCCCGTTGGGCAGAGGCACTTCGTGAGATGTCAGGACGTCTGGAAGAGATGCCAGGTGAAGAAGGATATCCGGCTTATCTTGGAAGTCGTCTGGCTCAGTTTTATGAGCGTGCCGGACATGTAGTTTCTCTTGGAAAAGAAGGAAGAGAAGGAGCACTTTCCGTTATCGGAGCAGTATCTCCTCCGGGTGGTGATACATCTGAGCCGGTATCTCAGGCTACACTTCGTATCGTCAAAGTGTTCTGGGGACTGGATGCTTCCCTGGCATACAAGAGACATTTCCCGGCAATCAACTGGTTGAAGAGTTACTCTCTGTATCTGGATGATATGGAAAAATGGTTTAACGGACAGGTTGCCGAAGACTGGATGGAAGGCCGTCAGAAGATGATGACACTGCTTCAGGAAGAAGCAGAACTGGAAGAGATCGTTAAGATGGTAGGTATGGACGCACTTTCACCGTCCGACCGTCTGAAGATGGAAGCTGCAAGATCGATTCGTGAGGACTTCCTGCATCAGAACTCTTTCCATGAAGTAGATACGTATACGTCATTGAAGAAACAGCACATGATGATGGTTCTCGTTAACGAATTCTTTGACAGAGCAACCGATGCATTAAAAGATGGTGCATCACTTCAGAAGCTGATCTCAATGCCGGTCAGAGAGCAGATCGGACGTTTTAAATATGTGACAGAAGATAAGCTTGACGAAGAATTTAAGCAGGTTGATGAGACATTAAGTGCTCAGATCGCAGCAGCATTTGTAAAGGAGGAAGGTTAAATGCCAAAAGAATATAGAACCATTCAGGAAGTGGCCGGACCTTTGATGCTGGTGCATGGGGTAGAAGGCGTAACATATGATGAGCTTGGAGAAATCGAGCTGGCGAGCGGAGAGACTAGAAGATGTAAAGTTCTGGAAGTGAACGGAAGCGATGTCCTTGTACAGCTGTTTGAAAGTTCAACAGGTATTAACCTCTCCAACAGCAAAGTCCGATTTCTTGGACGAAGCATGGAACTTGGCGTATCAGAAGATATGCTTGGACGTGTCTTTGATGGACTTGGTAATCCGATTGATGAGGGTCCGCAGATCCTTCCGGATGCCAGAATGGATATCAATGGTCTTCCGATGAATCCGGCGGCCAGATGTTATCCGGAGGAGTTTATCCAGACAGGAGTATCTGCAATTGATGGATTGAATACACTGGTTCGTGGACAGAAGCTTCCAATCTTCTCAGCATCTGGTCTGCCGCATGCACAGTTGGCAGCACAGATTGCCCGTCAGGCAAAGGTACTTGGAACAAATGAAAACTTTGCGGTTGTATTTGCTGCTATGGGTATTACTTTCGAGGAGTCTAACTTCTTTATCGAAAGCTTCCGTGAGACAGGAGCACTCGATAGAACAGTGTTGTTTGTAAACCTTGCGAATGACCCGGCAATCGAGCGTATCGCAACACCACGTATGGCGCTGACAGCAGCGGAGTATCTTGCATTTGAAAAGGATATGCATGTCCTTGTTATTCTGACAGATATCACAAACTACGCAGATGCATTGCGTGAGGTATCCGCAGCCAGAAAGGAAGTTCCTGGACGTCGTGGATATCCGGGATATCTGTATACAGACCTTGCAACACTGTATGAAAGAGCAGGGCGTCAGAATGGCAAGAAGGGAAGTATCACAATGATCCCGATCCTGACAATGCCTGAGGATGACAAGACTCATCCAATCCCTGACCTGACAGGATATATCACGGAAGGACAGATCATCTTAAGTCGTGAGCTTTACAGAAAAGGAGTAACACCTCCAATTGATGTTCTTCCATCTCTGTCCCGTCTGAAAGATAAAGGAATCGGAGCAGGTAAGACAAGAGCAGATCATGCCAATACGATGAATCAGTTGTTTGCCGCTTATGCGCGTGGTAAAGATGCAAAAGAGCTGATGGTTATCCTGGGAGAGGCCGCACTGACAGAAATTGACCTGAAATATGCACGTTTCGCAGATGCATTTGAGAAAGAATATGTATCTCAGGGATATCAGACAGACCGAAGCATTGAGGAAACATTGAATATCGGATGGAAGCTGCTTCGCATGCTGCCGCGTACCGAACTCAAACGAATTGACGATAAATATCTGGATGAATATTACGACAAAGAGTAAGAACAGACAGAGTGATCGAAGATAGAAAGAGGAGGTGGCGGTATTGGCTGCGAAACAAGTGAATCCAACCCGTATGGAACTAACCCGTTTGAAGAAAAAGCGGATTACAGCCATTCGTGGTCACAAGCTTTTGAAAGATAAGCGTGATGAGCTGATGCGCCAGTATCTGGATCTTGTCCGAGAAAATATGGAAGTGAGACTTCGTGTAGAAGAAGGAATTCTCTCTGCGAACCGTAATTTTGTTATTGCCCGGGCCGGAATGTCAGAGGCAGCACTGAATACTGCATTGATGGCACCGAAGCAGGAAGTTGGACTTATAGTTGATGAGAAGAATGTTATGAGTGTTGAGATTCCGACCTTCACATCCAAAACAAGAACAGCGGATGAAAATGATATCTATTCTTATGGATTTGCATTTACTTCCAGTGATCTTGATGGAGCAGTGAAGTCTTTATCAGATATCCTCCCAGATATGATCCGACTTGCAGAATGTGAAAAAGCATGTCAGCTGATGGCGGCAGAGATTGAGAAGACAAGACGTCGTGTAAATGCACTGGAGCATGTTATTATTCCAGAGACAGAGGAAAGTATCAAATACATTACGATGAAACTGGATGAGAATGAGCGTAGTACACAGATCCGACTGATGAAAGTGAAAGATATGATGCTCGAAGAGGCGCATCATTACAAAGAAAAAGAGGCGTAACTATTAAAAATAAAAAAGAACATGACCAGAGAATAAAAGCTTCTGTTTAAGAAGTCTTGAAACTGTGGTGCATGTTCTTTTTCATGTTTAAATCTAAAAATGCAAGCATTTTACATCTTTTTTGAAATTTTGCTTGGCTCTGAACAGTTACAAATGCAAAACATTATACAAGAATTTTGGATTGCAGAAGATCTGTTAAAAGTTGTCTTGCTCCGGCCTGAACCTGTTCTAACGGTACTTTTGATGTATAAGACTCACTGATAAATCCGAACAGACCAAAGCAGATGAATCCGGCAATCTGTCTTGCAGAATATTTTAAAGAATAAGAAGCTTTCAGCTTATCTGTATGAGATTCTACCGTGTCTAAGAGGATCCGATAAAATCGAAAAGCCAGGTAAGGATTTGTTTCCGGTACGACATGCTGGAAAAAATCATAACGTTCATAGTAAAGAGACAAAATACTGTCCAAAACGTTCAGATATCCCTGTGTGAGATTGTTTTCAGGATTGTTTTCCTCTTGTCTGCGATGGTATCCTTCTTTTCCAATAATCAGCATATCATTGAAAATGTCGTCAAGGAGGGCAAATTTATCCTTATAATGTGTGTAGAAAGTGATCCGGCTGACATTGGCAATCTTACATAATTCCGTGATTGAAATCACATCAAAAGCCTGTGTGGTCAAAAGCTTTAAAAGAGCAGACTTTAAAGCACGTTTTGTTTTGGTGATACGCTTATCCTCCATTGCGGATATTCTCCTTTCTGTGTTCTGTGGCAGATTATACGAATGCGGTGATTGCTTATCTGTAAAGTTATTTTAACACCTGTAAAGAAAATGGTCAAATACGGATGGACGGGGATGCATTGCTGGTCTCATGTAGTGTGAACAGTAGTGCAGGATAGTGAGTAACAGAAATGTAACATTTTTCGAATAATTCTTAATGAATCATTACTACATATTTAAGAAGTATGGTTTATAATATATATAATTATGCGGATATTGTATGCGAAAGATGATGGAAATGGTGATGTCAGCAATATCCGTAAGAAAAAGAGGACTCTTTGCAGTAATGCAAAGGGAATGGGAGAAAGAATGCAGCAAAAGATAAAGGAAATGTTGATAAAGATAAAAGATGTACTGGTGAGTGTCTGGCATAGTTATAAAAGAATGCGTCAGGAGAACAATATTTATTTCAACATACTGGTAGGTCTTGTGTTTTTTGCGATTGTCGGAACAGGTGTATGTATGGTGGCAAATGCGCGGGAAGCAGCAGCTTTACGTCAGGTAGAAATACAGAAAGAGAAAGAAGCACAAGAGAAGAAAAAAGCCGAAGAAGAGGCGAAAAAAGCAGAAGAGGCAGCAAAGGCAGAAAGAGATAAGTCCATGTCTCTTCAGCCGGGAGTTGCAGTTGGAACCATGGATCCGCAGGATGATGAGAAAGTCGTTTATCTGACATTTGATGATGGTCCGTCTGCAAATACGCAGCGTGTGCTTGATATTCTGGATCAGTATGATGCGAAAGCAACCTTTTTCATTACCGCCCAGCAGCCGGATTATTTCCCTATGATCAAGAAGGTTTATGATGAGGGACATACAATTGGACTTCACAGCTATACGCATGAATATGATCAGGTCTATGCATCTGTGGATGCTTATTTTGATGATCTTGAGAAAATAGGAGAGGTGGCAAAGGAACAGCTTGGATTTGTTCCATGCTTTATCCGTTTTCCGGGTGGTTCATCCAATACTGTCTCTGCAAAATATACGTCCGGTATCATGTCTGAACTGGTAAAAGAGGTTCAGGATCGTGGATACCAGTATTATGAC
>OLRG01003353.1_pt1 | contig 10338 bp, 10 predicted proteins | sample 1672331 | NCBI WGS metagenome assembly OLRG01 (sample SAMEA3136672, study PRJEB25190) | human gut metagenome
AACGCTTTGAAGCGCTGACCGAGCCGACAGGCGAGACCTCCCTTTGCAATCCCTCATTTTCCTCGCGGGTGCATATACAAACTGCAAAAACGCAGCATGTCACGCCTGCCCAGAAAATACAAAACCGCTGTAATCTCCATCCTGCGCGGGATGGGGATTACAGCGGTTTCTTTCCGACGCACAGAGCAGCTTCACTCCGTATAATACTGCGCCTGTGCGTTCCAGAGCGCGTAGTATTTGCCGCCCCGATCGGCGAGCAATTCGGCGTGGCTGCCCTGCTGGATGACCGCGCCCTCGTGGAACACGGCGATCTCGTCACAGAATTTGCAGGAGGACAGGCGGTGGGAGATATAGATGGCGGTCTTATCACCTGCGATCTCATCGAACTTGCTGTAGATCTCCGCCTCGGCGATGGGGTCCAGCGCCGCCGTCGGCTCGTCGAGGATGATGAAGGGCGCGTCCTTATAGAGCGCGCGGGCAATGGCAATCTTCTGCGCCTCGCCGCCGGAAACCTCGACACCGTCCTCGGAGAGATTTTTGTAAAGCATGGTATCCAGCCCCTTTTCCATCGCTGCAAGACGGTCTGCGAAGCCTGCATCGATCAGAGCTTTCCTTGCCCGGTCACGGTCATATTCCATGCTGCCCGCCACATTGTTGCCCAAGGGCTGGCAGATGAGCTGGAAATCCTGAAATACCACAGAAAATATGCCCATGTAATCATCATAGCGGTACTTGCGGATGTCGATGCCGTTGAGCAAAATCTGCCCCTCCTGCGGGTCGTACAGGCGACACAAAAGCTTGATGAAGGTGGTCTTGCCGCTGCCGTTTTCGCCCACGATGGCAAGCCTTTTTCCGACCTTGAACCTCATATTCACATGGCGCAGCGCCCAGATGTCCGAGCCGGGATAACGGAAGGATACATCCCGAAACTCCACGTCATACTGACGATCCGACCTCTTTTCGGTGGTGAGACTCCCCTGATACATGGAATTGGGAATGTCGAGAAACGTATAGATGGCCTTGAGGAACTCAGCATTGGCCCGCATATGACTGACGGTGCTCAGTAGCAGGGCGGCGTTGCCGGAAAATGTGGTCACGGCGCTGACATACTGGGTCACGCTGCCGATGCCGAAGGCACCGCCCAGCGCCTTCAAGCATACGAACACATACACAACGCCGGAGAGAATAGCGGATAGAGAGGCGGCCAGCGCCTTGCTCAGTCCCACAGTGGTTTGGGACGCCTTTGCCACGGGAGAGCCGACGCCGAAGATATTCACTGTGCGGACATAATGCTCCGCCAGTTCGCTCTGGCGGTACATTCTGCGATCCATGTCTTTTTCCTTGTCCCCCGGCTGCATGAAAACGAAGTGGCTGAACACGCGATTGCCGAAGCATACCTGCTCTGCCAGCGTGTTCCAGGCAGAATAGGCTCTGCCGACCAGCGCCGGACCAAGGCAGGTAACGGCGGCAATCAGCAGAAGGATGCCCACAAGGAAAAGCGGGTGATTGAGAGCGGTCAATTTTCCCGCCGAGGTCGGGACTTGCCGGGTGAACAGGCTCACCGTCAAGGCGGCAGCCCCTAAAATGCCGGTGATGCCTTGGACTGCCTGCGTATAGTACAGCTTGAGATGGGCAAAGCCCCAACCGGACCAGTCGGCATTCTGCCGGATCTGAGAGAACAGATCCCGTGTTTCCTGCCTGTCACAGTCGGCATAATCCATCCGCAGAAATTTCTCGGTATACAGAACTTCTTTCTGTCTGTCAAGCAGTTCGCTCCGGACGTTTTTCCACCTCTCCAGCACGGCCTTGAGCAGCTCTGCCGCAGCACTGACCGCTACGATCCAAAGGACCCATTTGGCCAGAATCTCCGGTCTGCGAAGGGTGGATAGTTCATCGACAAGCCGGGCGGAGAGCCAGATGACCGCATAGGGCGATGCTGCCTCCACAACAGCACAGAGGATAAACGGCATAAAGCAGCCCGGTGCGATCCGGCGCATATCTCGTGCCGCCCGGCGGTGGATGGCAAAGGTCTCCCGCAGGCTCATGCCCTCAGCTTTCTTCTTCATCCTGCATGCCTCCTTCCTGATAATAGCGGCTCTGCACGGCAAATAGCTCCGCATAAGCACCGCCCTTTGCCAGTAACTCCTTGTGGGTACCCTCCTCGGCGATGCCGCCGTCTGCTATAAAGAGGATGCGGTCACAGAAGCGGGTGGACGCCAGCCGGTGGGAGATGAACACGGAGGTCTTACCCGCCGTCATATCGCTGTACTTTTGGTAAATATCGTTTTCCGCAATGGGGTCCAGCGCCGCCGTAGGCTCGTCCAGAATGAGGATGGGCCCGTTCTTATAAAGCGCTCTCGCCAGCATCAGCCGCTGGGTCTGACCGCCGGAGAGCTGTACGCCGTCCAGATACACCTCCCGGCCAAAGTGGGTATCCACCCCTTGGGGGAATTTGGCAATAGCCTCTGTCAAGCCGGCCTGTGCAAGGCAGTGATCGACTTTTACTCTGTCGATATGCTCGGTGGTCTGGGCAACACATTCCGCAATGGTGGTATCCAAAATGGAAAACCCCTGAAACACGGCGGAAAACAGGCGGTAATACGCGCTGCGGTCAAATTCACGAATATCCTGCCCGTTTAGCAGCACACGCCCCTCGGTGGGGTCGTAGAAGCCGCAAAGCAGCATCACCATGGTGGTCTTGCCCGCACCGTTCAAGCCCACCACCGCCAGCTTTTCGCCGGGATGGATGGTCAGGTCTATGTGTCTGAGAATATCCCTCTCCGTGCCCGGATAGTGGAAGGACACGTTCTCCAGCCGCAGCTCATACCCGTCGGCTGCGGGCGGCTGCGTTCCGCCCTCAAACCGAAACGGCTCCGGAATGTTCAGATATTCCTGTATTTTGGACAGGTCGATGCTCTCCTTATGCAGTTGGCTGCACTGGGTCAGGATGCCGGTCACCCACGATGCAGCGCCGCTGACGGCGGTAAAGTAGAGCAAAAATGTCGATGCAGGCCAGCCATGTACCAGAGTTTGCCGAATCAGATACGCATACGCGATGCCGTTGCGAAGAAGCGTCAGCGCCACGTCAGCCACATTAGCCCAGAGATAAGTCCTTTCCCGGCGGGCGATGAAGGCGGAGAGTGCCTTCATGGATTTTTCCCGCAATTCCCGCAGCCAAGGGGCTAAACCAAAGACGCGGATGTCCTTGGCAAGCTGTATCTGCCGAGGCTGCGTCAGAAAATAGTGCAGTTCCTTGTCATACTGTTCCCGTTCATCCCGGTGGCGGTACTCCCACTCACTGATGTAGTGGGAAACGAAGAAGTCTGCTGCGGCGGTCAGCACCACCAGCAGGATCAAAAAGCGGCTCAAGCGGGAGAACAGCAGCAGATATACGGCAAAGCCGCCGAGATTTGCCAGCAGCTCCGTCAGCGTTCGCCAAATATGCTCCGCCGCATCGTCGTTGCCGCTGGTGGCCCGCTGCGCCTGCTCCTCCAGCTTCAGAATTTTGGAGTCGTGGACATTTGGGTAGGAGGTCTCGCCGCTTTTCCGGGAGATCATGCGGATGATGGCACAGCGAACATCGACCTCACCGGGCATCCGGATGGCATCGCAATACGCCGCAGCCCCCTGTAAGAGAAGAAGTGCCGCTGTGAAAAATCCGATAGTTGTCAGCAACTCCCCCACGGGAACGCCCTGCTCCACCCTCGTAAGAATTTCCGGTGTGACGTAGAGCTGCGCCAAATCCAACGCCACTTTGATGGCCGCGACCACAACGCAAAGGAGTAGCACTCTCCTGCGCTTCTCCCAAGCGGTCCGCACCATAAAGCAGACATTTTGCCGGACGCTGTACTTCGGTTTTTCTCTGTGTTTCATGTCGTTTCACCTCACGCACATAGCATAGCAGAAAAAATCGTCCCCGGTTGATTCCGGGGACGAATCGCTTTTTCCGGGGGATGAATTGCAGCTCTCATACTGATTCCTGATTAAAAAATTTAATCAGGAATCCCGTGCGCTACGCGCACGCTGTGACGTCCCATACAAAACCTGACGCACCTTCGGTGCTATAAAAAGCTTTTCAAGCTTTTTAACAGGTTTTGGTATCACTCCTGCGGAAGCAGTATTTCAGTGGTGAATGCACCGTCCTCGCTGTTGCGGCTGATGTATCCGTCCAGCCGCTCCACGATGGCGTCGATGCGAACAAGGCCAAAGCCATGCCCCTCGCCCTTGGTGCTGCGGAACAGCCCTCCCTCCTTCTGCATTTTCTTCCCGGCGGTAAAATTGGTGAAGGAGATGTAGAGCTGGGTGTTTTTCATATCCATATAGACCCGGATGAGGCGCTTATCCTCCGGCAGCTTCATGCTGGCCTCAATGGCGTTGTCGAAGAGATTGCCGAGGATGCAGCAGAGATCGATCTCCGAGGACTTCAGCCGGACGGGGATGTGGGCATCCGCCACTACCTCGATGCCCTTTGCCTTTGCAAGGGAGATTTTGGAGTTCAAGATGGCGTCGGTCATGGGATTGCCGGTCTTGATGACCGTGTCCACGGTTTGCAGATCGGTGTCCAGCAGGTCGAGGTAGTTTCGGATGGCGTCCCAATCTCCCGCGGCAGCGTAAGCCTTCATGGTCTGAATATGGTTGCGGTAGTCATGCCGCCAGCCGCGGATCTGGCGGTACATGTTGTCTACCTCCCGGTAATGCGTTTCGATCAGCTCCTGCTGATAGGAGGCGAGCTGCTTTTCGATTTTCTTTGCAAACAAGCCCATACACCTTACCTCATGTTGATAATGGCACGGTTGACGCCCTCATACGCGCCCCGCGGCAGCGGGATGGCGGTTCCGTCGCTCAGCCGGATCTCCGTCTTGGTGACGCGGCTGATCTGCGTCAGATTCACGAGCGCAGAGCGCCCCACGCGGTAGAAGCACTCGTCGAGCTGCTTTTCAAGCTCGCCCAATGTCATCTTCACCGTCACATCCGCTCGCGCGTGAACGGTCACATAGTTGCCGAGCACGTCTGCATATCGAATCTGATAAATCGGCACACGCACCATTTCTCCGCCGGACTCGAAATGCAAAACCCGTTCGTTTTTTGTTATCTTTTCCACGGCGCGATCCAGCACCGACCGGAGCTTTTCTTCCTTCACGGGCTTCATCAGATAGTGGAGCGCTGCCACCTCGTAGCCCTCTGAAATATAATCGGAATAGCCGGTGATGAAAATGATCTGCACCGTGTCGTTGCTCTTGCGAAGCTCTTTTGCCATCGTGACGCCGTCCATCGCGCCCATTTCGATATCCAGCAGAAGAATGTCGTAGTCGCTTTCTTCTGCGTAGCGGAACAGGAAGCTCTCGGCGGAGGGAAAATCGTCGATATGCACCGTGTGACCGGCGGACGAAGCCCAGGTGCGCACCATATTCAAAACAAACTGTCTGTCCGCACCGGAGTCGTCGCAGATCGCAATTTTGTACTTCATACCCTCACCGTTTCCTTTATGATTAAGACATCCGCCTCAAATCATCCCAAAGTGACGCAGTGCCTCCGTAATCGCCTTTTCCTTCTCCGGTGGGCATTGCGGTTGCCTGGTATCCTCAGACTTGGGCTTGTTGTAATTCTCACGCTCAATGATGCCGCATTTCTGCCTCAGTCCGGATGCTTGGTCAATAGACACACCGTCTCGACAGATGCCCCGCATTCGTCAAATTGCGTGAGCACCTTTTGCTCAATGGGAAACTTGTACGCAATCGCCTTTACAAAGCGTTTCTGCGTCTTTTGCTCCTCACGCGGGAACAACTCGACCTCGGAAATCAGGTATTTCACAAGGTCGCGCCGCTCTGCCGCATTCATTCTATCATAGATTGCGTCAAAAGACGAGAGGATTCCAATCATAGATTGCACAGACATCTGCTCGCTTTCCAAAGTTGCCTTTTTCATCAGGCTCTCTTGCAGCAGATCCTCCGCCTTATAAATCTGGTCATAGAGGTCATTCAGGCGGCGCGTCATATCCGCGCGGCGTCGTTCTGCATACTTGTCATCCGGGGCAATGCGGTCAATATCCTGTTCCAAGCTGTCACGGCTGCGCTGTAAAGCGGATAGCTGCTTTTTATAGGCGGTAATGTCATTTTCGACCTCGGTCATGTCCACGGCGGTCATTACCTTTTCCTGCAAATCCTTGATAAACTGCGGATTGCGGACAATCTTCCGGGTGTACTCCATCACCTCGTCCTCAACCTGACTGGCTACCACGCCATTTCTGCGGCATACCAAAGTCCCCCTGTGTTTAGTCGCATAAGAACAGACATAAGATTCTGTGCGGCGCTCCGTGCCATCCTGATTTGTCCACTTGGTCATACCGATATACATAGGTGCGCCGCATTGCGGACATTTTACGATACCGGACAACAGATGCGCGTTATACTGACCAATGTTGTGATTACCCTTTTTCCCACGAATGGCTTTGATCTCCTGAACCTTGTCAAAATCTTCTTTGGAAACAAACGCCTCATGGGAAACAACCTCACTCAAAATATACTCGTCCTGCTTCACAAGCCGATACTCGTTATCTTTGCCGGGAACTTTCTCTGTGCGGCGCTTGCCCCATGCTACGCGCCCGGTATAGATTGGATTACTGAGCATTCTCTTAATGTGGTCAGAACTCCACTCTCCATAGCTGGGGCGGATGGCATTCTTTGCCGGTGGGCGAGTATAACCGTTTCGATTGAGATAGCCCGAAATTGCCGTGTAGCCCATATTTCGGTTCAGGAACATATCAAAAACCAGTTGCACGACAGCCTTTTCTTCCGGGACGGTCTCCAATTTCCCTTTACTCTTGTCATCACCCTTTACCAGACGATACCCATAGGGTGCAAAGCCGCCGTTCCAGCCGCCGGACTTTGCTTTTTCCTCACGCCCCAAAAGGCTCTGTGCAATGATGTTCTCACGTTCCAACTCAGCTACCGCACCGAGAATGGTAATCATCATTTTTCCCATAGAGGTTGAGAAATCAAGCCCATCTTCTACGCACATCAGATGAACGCCATATTTCATAATGAACTCAAGGGAGTTCAGCACGTCCCGTGCGTTTCTGCCAAACCTCGATAATTTGAAAACCAGCACATAGTCCGTATGCACTTTTCCGCTCTGAATGTCATCCAGCATCCGCTGGAACTCAGTCCGTCCCTCGATGCTCTTGCCGCTTTTGCCTTCTTCAACGTAGATATCAAGAACGGTCATACCCCGACGCTCGGCGCATTCAGCCAGATAGTGTTTCTGCCCGTCCAGACTATACCCCTTTACCTGACGCTCACTGCTGACGCGGATATAGATAACACACGATTTGCCCTCTTTCGTATTATACATATTTCCTCCTATTGCAGATCCGGGCGGTCATCGACCGCCCGGAATACTCTGCTCAGATTTTCTGATTTTCCTTTTCTGCGGCAGCATATTTAATCAGGATTTGTGCCAGAACATTGATAAAGTTCTGGTAGCAGTCTCTCTGCTCTGCTGTCATCTGAATCACGCTCTCCTTGGGAAAGCGAAGCTCAGTTCCATTGTTTGCAGTGTAGCTCTTGTAGTTTTCGTTTTCTACCATATAATCACTCCATTTGACATTATGTTCGTCAGCCGAATGAAGTGCCGCACTTTCAACGGTAACTCAGCAATTACTATTATATGCTATTTCCAGTCTTGGGTCAATAGCTCCGGAGCGATTCTCCGGTAACTCCTGAATTGACATTTCTGCTTGCTCTCATGTATAATTACTTTGAAAATCCCCGGAGGTGAAGTCAATGAGTATGGCTCAGGTTATCCGGGCTGCTATGAAGAAGCAAGGCGTAACTGTCAGTCAGCTTTCAAGGCAGCTTGGCTGCACAACCCAAAATATCAGCGGCAAAATGCGCCGTGACAATTTCAGGGAAAGCGAGTTGCAGGAAATAGCGGCGGCTATCGGCTGTCGGTTTGAGGGTCGTTTTATTTCAGAAGAAACAGGAAAGCCGGTTGAATAATATTCCTGTCTCATGGGTGGGTAAGCTGCTGCAACAGCTTACCCATTCAGCATTTCTGCGGCTTTTTTGATATTCGCCCTGGCATTGCCTTTGCGGAAGTTCTCCCCGTCGAAGCGGATCGGGACGCAGACTTCCAAGATGCGGTCAAAAATGCGGCGGTCATCCAGATCGGCAGCTTGCATCATAACGGAAAGCTGGATATTCGTGGTAACGATCATGGGCTTGCCTGTCAGCAGCCGCTTGTCAACCACATCGAATACCCGCTCCTTGCCAAAGCTGGTGTTGCGTTCCGCCCCCAAGTCGTCCAGTATGAGAAGGTCGGGACGCATAAGCGTTTTCGTGTAATGGTCGCGGTCCGAGCCGAAGCTGCCCTGCATACGGTTGACCACGTCAGACATTCCCACAAAGAGAACGGACTCCAGACGGTCAATCAGAGCATTGGCAATGCAGCCAGCGGCATAGGACTTTCCCGTGCCGACGTTCCCGAACAGGAGCAGCCCGATCCCCGCTTTTTTGAACTCGTCCCAGTTCTGCGCGTAGCCCCTCGCCTTTGCAAGCTGGGGCGTTGTAACTGCGGCTGACTCAAACCGCCAGCCAGCGGCGGGCATATCGCGGAACGCCTCGCTGCGGAGTATCGTCATATAGGACATTCGCTCATATTCCCGGCGCTTTGCTTCTTCCCGTTCGCGGCGCTCGTCAGCGCACTTGCACATCACCGGGTGCTTGGTAAAGCCCTGTGCCTGAAGGTCAGCGGGAAAAAACGCTTCTTTCGGCGTATGACACTTGCCGCAGTATTTCAGCCCATCAGCGGACTTGATGTAATCGTCAGGTGCGGCATTAGCCGCTTCAACGGCATCAACCATTTTCGTAAAAATCGGATTCATAGACACTCTCCCTCGTTATCATCGTAGGTGTAGTTTTTCGCACTCCTGCCCTTGCTGTCCTCGTCCAACCACTTCTTGATGGTGGCATAGTGATTGGCATAGTGCCTGTCATTGGAAGCCATGTACCGGGACAGCCGCTCAATGTATTCGGCAGCTTTGCCGGGATAAGCCGCTTCCAGCCGGGAACATTCCTCGCCTGACAGGAAAACATTTTGAAACTCTCCATATCGGCGGCGCGTACTCTCTACTCTTTCGTTCTTACTATGTTCTTTATACTCTGTATCAGTATTACTTGCGGGCAAATTCTGCTCCATGCAAGGGAAAGAATCCTGCACATCCATTGGGCAGATATTGCCCTCTGGACGGGAAGAAATCTGCACCCTGTCCGGGATTTGCAGAAAGATGCGGTTTGCCTGATTCCAACCCTGACGGATGCGGGTGATCAGTCCGGCATTTTCCAGCTCCCGCAGGGCGGTCTTGACCGTCCGCTCACTCCGGTCAAGATCGTTTGCCATCTTCTTGATCGTATAGATCACATACACATTCCCGTCCTCGGACACCCAGCCGCTTTTTTGGGAAAGCGTAGTGCGGTTGAGCAGAAGCCCATATAGCAGCTTGGCGTTGATGGAATATTCGCCCGCCAGCATGAAGCGCGGCAAGGGAATGAACGGCGGCAATGCGGTGTTCAGTTTGAAATAGATTTTTCATCACATCCTATCTGGTCTGGTGTGATACGGCTGCTATGGCGGTTTTCTGTCAGGTCCGCGAGGGGAGTACGCAGATGTGCCACCCTTTTTTGCCCTCTTTGACCGATAATGTGGGCAAATAACGACAACCGCCCGGAAACTCTGCTTGCAATCGTGGACGCAGCGGCGGCAGAGCGTGTTGCACGCCTTGCGTCCCCGGTCATTCAGAAAGAACGACCATTCCAGCTTTTTTGATTTACTCATGCGCGGCATATCTGTACTCCTTTCCCGAATTACAATTCGTTTCTCTGCTGTACTTTCAGCAGTTCCCACACGTCAGCCATTCGCTCTTTCAGTTCGGCAACGTCGGCATCGTAGAAATGCCCGGTGCTGTTGATGCGGCGGCAGACATGGTTGATGTTTGTGGCAATCCTGCTGACAACCGCAGCTAACTTTTTCTGCTCGGTGTAATCGACCTTGATGATGTAGCCGTCGATTAGCATCTTCCGGGCGTAAGCGCCGAAGTTGTGCGTCCCCAACTGGCGCATCTTGTGTTGGATGAGATTCAGTTCCTGCTCGTTCAGGCAGATTTCCTTGCGGATGGGTCGTGTGCGGTCTGGCATATCAAAGAACTCCTTTCACTTTACAACGGACATTTTTAATTCAAAACGCAGGTATCGAAATGAAAAATTTTCAAAAAATATGCGCTCCTGCTTTTGCGAAAGCGGGAGCGCGGTGTATCTGCGGATATGAGATTTGAGAGAGTAGCAA
>OLRG01003354.1_pt1 | contig 10338 bp, 9 predicted proteins | sample 1672331 | NCBI WGS metagenome assembly OLRG01 (sample SAMEA3136672, study PRJEB25190) | human gut metagenome
TTTGCGTAGCAATGAAAGCCCCAGTGGGGCTTTTAAGCGGCAGAGCGGTCTTGCGAAGCAAGATGGAGGGGCGTTGCCCCGACAAGCTCCGTGGGATTTGTGACAGAGAATATCATGGTTCGTGGGGTGCGTCAAGATGTTTTTGAAAAATTTATTGTGGTAAAGCAACGATAGTAGGACTTATCGACTTTTGAATGCGGCGTTGACTTTTCTGAAAAAAGATGAAATACTTAAAACAATCTTAGGTCAAACGAAAATCTGGAAGTTGAGGGCATCATTATGGAGCTGCGAAAAGAAGCGCGAGATCTTTTGTTCTGTATGCTGCGTAAGGGAGATTGGATTACCGGCGAAGAACTTTCAAGGATGCTGGATTGGAACAAGAAAAAGGTTCAGCAAAATATAAAGTGGCTCATGGAGGACATTGGGCAAGAGGGAAACATCGAAACACAAAAGAACAAGGGCTATCGAGTTTGCCGAATCAGCGAATGTCTGCGCAATGAAATTCTGAAGGACGCTTTTTATAATGAGGTTTACTTTAATCTGGATGAACGGCGCATCATCCTGATCATGGATCTGCTTTTTCGGCGGCAGTATATTCCAATGGATCAGCTGGCGGAGGATTATTATTTATCGAAGTCTGTTGTGTTTGAAGAAATCCGTCAGATGCGGCGGTGGTTTGGTCGTAATGATGATATTCAACTGGAAGTTTCACCGCAGAGGGGTATCTATATTCATGGCGAGGAAAAGGATAAACGGTACGCATGCACTGCATGGGGACCGCTCCATGTCCTGCAAATGACAAAGATCGATCCGGATGCGGTGCAGCACTATCAGGAATCCATGGAACAGGCAGCGGAACCTTTGCAGCAGTTGCTGATCGATACCGGGCGTTTTATTTCAGGAGAAGAATATTCTTTTCTTCTCCGCTACATTGCGATGAGCCGACTGCGTTCCAGTTTGGGATACTATCTCCCGGAAATGGGCGAGAAACCGTTTGAATATTCAGCCTTTTATGAAACGCTGTCGAGAAAGCTCGGATATACCTTTTCAGCGTCCGAGCAGACAGAGATCAATAAATTCATTCGGAAAGCAACGATCCTTGCCCCTAAAAGCCACCCCGATGCAAAACAGGAAAACCTTCATGCACTGGAGAACTACTTTAACCAGAAGCTGAAGCTTTCTCAGCCCTTGCACTTTGAAGACCCCGAACTGGTCGCTGAAAATCTGAACGCACTGTTGGAACGCCCCTATCACCGGGTGAACTACTACGATAAAAGCATCCTGATAAAATATCCATCTGGTGAAACAGGCATTTCAGGACGTGTTTGCAAAAAAGCTTCCTCGGACAGAAATTCTGAATATGGCGGCATTTCTGGGCAGCTATCTGGATACGATTCATTACCCATCCAGCGTTCGCATCCTTTTGGTAGGCAATCAGAGTTTTTACTTGATGGAAAATTTGAGGAACTATATCTGTCAGATGCTTTCGTTTGCGCCGGAACGTGTAGACTATCTGCCCGGTTACGCATGGAACAGCTCTTTGCTGCGGGATATCGATTATTACACGATTTTCCTGACAACAGAGCCTGAAATCGCACTGAAAAACAGTCGCTTCCGATTGATCCCGATCATTATGACAAATGAAAACCGTGAAATGCTGAAGAGCATTCTGGAGGACTGCCGTAAAACAAATCGTATCCAACGCATGGCGCGGATGGAAAGAATCACCCAGTATAAAACACTTTCACACTTGGAAAAAATTGAAATGCTGCTGCCGGAAGAAGACCCGGCTAAAATTACAACCTATGCGCTGAATCGCAACACGCTGTGCGTGATATGTACAACTCCCACCGTGCAGACCGGCATGGAAATCATCACACTCGACACGCCGTTCCCATACGACTTCAGAGAGATCAGCACGATCAAGATTCTGAAATTCAGGGATGATCAGCCGGGCATCATTGAGTTTTTTCATGCGGCGGCGGATATTTTGCAAAAATAAGATACAGCTTGGATATAAGCCATTCGGAAAAGTTTGCTTTTGTAAGAGAATTTTCCCGAATGGCTTTTCCTTTTGCAGACTGATACAATAAGGCTGTCGAAAGTACACTGAAAGACAGCGATAAGTGATAAGAAGATAAATGAAGGAGCGCGTGGTATATGAAAATCGCAGTATTGGGTGCAGGCGCAATGGGCAGTCTGTATGGCGCAAAGCTGTCCCATACACAGGACGTAACGATGGTAGATGTGAACGAGACGCTGATCGATCACATCAACCAGAACGGCATCGTTGTGCAGGAAGCTGATGGCACGGAGGAAACTTACACCCTTAAAGCCGTGAAGAGTGGGACAGACATTGGCGTGCAGGATCTGGTGATCGTCTTTGTGAAGGGTATCTTCACGAAGGATACCATCCGGCAGAATCTGTCGATGATCGGCAGCAACACGCTGGTCATGACGTTGCAGAACGGCGCAGGCAACAACCGTGACATTGCAAAGTTTGTGAGCAAGGACAATATTCTGGTTGGTACGACCAGTCATAACTGTGTCGTGAAGGGACTGGGTGTGATCTACCATTCCGGCCATGGCCCCACGAATATCGGCCCTGATGTGCAGACTCCGGATAACACCGCGAAAGCCAAAATTGCAGGTGAGATCCTGAAGCAAGCAGGCTTTGAAGTCTACGTTCTGGATGACATTCAGGTGATCCTCTGGAAAAAACTGTTTGTCAATTGTGCCGTGAATGCACTTTCCATGGTAACTGGAAAGCATCTGGGCGAGTTGTCCAGCGATCCGTATCTGTGGGAGATTTGTACAGATGTGATTCAGGAGTGCGTCAAAGTGGCAGAAGCGGATGGAACTTCGATCCCGTCGGACGTTGCAATGGAAACTGTAAAAGAAGTCTGCGAAAACAACCCGTTGGGATACGCAAGTATGTATCAGGATTACATGAATCACCGCAAGACAGAAATTGACCGCATCAATGGTGCGATTGCGGAACTGGCGGATGAATATGGCATCGTAGCCCCCTGCAACAAGATGCTGATCCGTCTGGTTCACGCAATGGAAGGTTAAGGTGCAGAAAAATGATCAGTGAACAAATTACGCAGGGTGTTGAACGCGCACCGCAGAGGTCGCTTCTGTATGCGGCCGGTTTTACCGAAGATGAGATCAAAAAGCCGCTGATCGGCGTGGTATCTGCCCAGAGCGAGATCATCCCCGGTCATATGCACCTGAGCAAAATTGCTGAGGCAGTCAAGGCTGGAATTTATGCCGCAGGAGGAACCCCCGTGGTGGTGCCTGCCATTGGTGTGTGCGATGGCATCGTCATGGGACATCGTGGAATGCACTATTCCTTGGCATCCCGTGAACTAATCGCGGATTCCGTGGAGACGCTTGCCGCCGCACATTGCTTCGATGGTCTAGTGCTGATTCCCAACTGCGACAAGATCGTGCCCGGCATGGTCATGGCAGCACTGCGGCTGAACATTCCTGCCATCGTCTGCTCCGGCGGGCCGATGCTGGCGGGACGTGTCAAGGGCAAAAAGACCAGCCTTTCGCAGATGTTTGAAGCAGTCGGTGCCTACAAAGCCGGAAAGCTGGATGATGCCGGTCTGCTGGAATGCGAAAAAGGCAGCTGCCCCTCCTGCGGCTCCTGCTCCGGCATGTTTACCGCCAATTCCATGAACTGCCTGTGTGAAGCACTGGGTCTAGCTCTGCATGGTAATGGTACGATCCCCGCACCGTATTCGGAACGTCTGCGTTTTGCAAAAGAAAGCGGCAAGCAGATCATGGAACTGGTGCGCCGGGATATTAAGCCGCGCGATATCGTAAATGAGCAGGCTCTGGAAAATGCTATCACGGTGGATATGGCTCTGGGCTGTTCAACCAACAGCTCGCTACACCTGCCCGCCATTGCACACGAAGCTGGATACAAACTTGATTTGAAGCGGTTCAATGAAATCAGCGAAAAGACGCCCAACCTGTGCCATCTGGCACCGGCAGGCAACCACTTCATGGAAGAACTCAACGAAGCGGGCGGCGTGGCAGCTGTGATGAAGGAACTGGCCGGCATTGGCTTGCTGCATACCGGTCTGATGACGGTGAGCGGAAAGAACGTAGGCGAAAATATTGCCGGTGCAGAGAACCGCGATCCGAAGGTCATCCGCCCGGTCGAAAATCCTTATTCCCGGATGGGCGGATTGGCTTTCCTGTTTGGCAACATTGCCAAAAACGGCTGCGTTGTCAAGCGCAGCGCAGTTGCCCCGGAAATGCTTGTTCACACCTGCACAGCACGGGTGTTCATTGGAGAAGCAAAAGCGGTCAATGCGATCTACGGTGGACAGATCCATCCGGGAGATATCGTTGTGATCCTTTATGAAGGACCGAAAGGCGGTCCCGGTATGCGTGAAATGCTGGTGCCGACTTCCGCACTGGCTGGCATGGGACTGGACAAAGATGTGGCATTGATCACGGATGGCCGCTTCTCCGGTGCATCTCGTGGTGCATCCATTGGCCATGTTTCCCCGGAAGCCGCCGCAGGCGGTGAGATCGGCTTGCTTCGTGATGGTGACCAGATCGAGATCGATATGCTGCACTATACGATTCACGCCGATGTTACGGAAGAAGAATTTGCACGCCGCCGCAAGGAACAGGTGATGCCGGAAAGCTGGGTCAAAGGCGGCTGGCTGGCACGGTATCAAAAGCTGGTCTCTTCTGCGGACGAGGGTGCAATTTTGAAAGTTTGACAGGAGGTTTTTATGGATTTTACAGTCAGAAAACACTTTCCGAAAGGTTTTCTCTGGGGCGGTGCCTCGGCAGCAAACCAGCTGGAAGGCGGGTGGAACGAGGGCGGCAAAGGTCTTTCGGTCGCAGATGTGTACACCTTTGATTCATCGCTTCCGAAGGAAAAATGGCTGGATCAATGGCTGATGATGACCCACGATCAGGTCAAGGAAGCCATGAATCCGGATTCCAAACTTTATTATCCCAAGCGTGTGGGCAACGATTTCTACCACCACTACAAGGAGGATATCCGCCTGTTTGGGGAAATGGGGTTCAAGTGCTACCGGATGTCCATTGCATGGACACGCATTTTCCCTCGCGGCGATGAAGCAGAACCCAATGAGGCGGGTCTGGCGTTCTATGACAGCGTATTTGATGAGTGTGCCAAGTACGGCATCCAGCCGATGGTTTCGCTGTCTCACTATGAAATGCCGCTGACTTTGGGCGTAGAATACGGCGGCTGGGCAAACCGCAAGCTTATCGATTTCTATGTGAAATTTGCAACCACCTGCTTCAAGCGGTATAAAGATAAAGTAAAATACTGGCTGACCTTCAACGAGATCAACTGCATCAAACACCATCTGTTTGTCAGTGCCGGTATCGTAGAAGAAAACTGTGAGAATATCGAGCAGAAGCGTTGGCAGTCTGCCCACCACCAGTTTGTGGCAAGCGCACTGGCAACGAAGTACTGCCATGAGATCATCCCGGATTCCAAGGTGGGCTGCATGGTCAGCTACCAGCTGCTGGTTCCGTACAGCTGCGACCCGGATGATATTCAGAAAACCGTGGATGAACAGCGCATGAGTCTGATCTTTACCGATGTGCAGGCACGCGGTTATTATCCGGCCTATGCTGCTCGCTTCTTTGAGAAAAAAGGCGTAAAACTGGAAGTACAACAGGGTGATGAGGAGATCATGCGGATGTATCCGGTGGACTTCATCTCCTTCAGCTACTATATGTCCAGTGCAATCAGTGCCCATGCAGACCAGCATACTGGTGCAGTCGGAAATATGCTGGGCAACAGTGTTGTGAACCCCTATCTGGAATCCAGTGAGTGGGGCTGGCAGATCGACCCGAAGGGGCTGCGGACTGCGCTGAATCAGCTGTATGACCGTTATCAGAAGCCTCTGTTCATTGCAGAAAACGGTCTGGGTGCTGTGGACAAGATCGAACCGGATGGAAGCATCAATGATGATTACCGCATCGCCTATCTGCGCAAGCACATCGAACAGATGAAAGAAGCAATCGAGGATGGCGTAGAGCTGTTTGGTTATACCAGCTGGGGCTGCATTGATATGATCAGCGCATCCACCTCCCAGATCTCCAAGCGGTACGGTTATATTTATGTCGATCAGGATGATGATGGCAATGGCACGCGCCAGCGTCGGAAGAAAAAGTCGTTCGACTGGTATAAGAAAGTGATCGCCACCAACGGCGAGGATCTTGCATAAACAAAAAGCGAAAGGATGGAATCTCTCATGGCAAAAAAGAATTTCAAAGAACTTGCCGACGCCATCGTAATGAACATTGGCGGCGAAGGCAACGTCAAGATGGTGACCCACTGTGTCACACGTCTGCGCTTTATTCTGAAGGATGAAAGCAAGGCGGACACCGAGGCTATCAAAAAGATTCCGGGTGTTATGACGGTAGTCAAGGCATCCGGTCAGTATCAGGTCGTTATCGGCAACGATGTCGTTGCTGTGTACAACGAAGTGACGTCCAACTACAAAATGGATACCGGTGAAGTCGTGAACGAAGATAACCACGATGTTGAGAAGCCCAAAGGCTTCAAGGCAATTTGGGCGAAGGTGATGGACTATGTTACCGGCACGATGAGCCAGCTGCTGCCCGTTCTGATCACTTCTGGTATGATCAGCGTGATTCTGGCTCTTGCAACCAGCTTTTTCGGGATGTCTACCGATAGCAATACCTATCGTCTGCTGAACGCTGCATACGATGCAGGCTTCTATTATCTGCCGATTTTTGTTGGCATTGCTGCTGCGAAAAAGCTGAAAGCTAATCCATTTGTAGCAGGTCTGATTGGTGCGGTTCTGGTACATCCGAACTTCCTTGCACTGGTCACTGACGGTGGAGCTACTGTTTACGGCATTCCGTTCACTGCTATCAGCTACGCCAAGAGTGTTATTCCCATGCTGCTCATCACTTTTGTGATGGCTTATGTGGAAAAGTTTATGAATAAGTGGATCCCTGGCGCACTGAAATTCACCTTTGTGCCGCTGTGCACATTCCTGATCATGCTGCCTCTGGCACTGGTCGTATTCGGACCGCTGGGTTATTTCGTGGGTTCCACTCTGGTCAATGCTGTTCTGTGGGTCTATTCTGTTTCTCCGTTCCTGATCGTTCCGCTGACCGCTGTTAGTTGGCCGCTGCTGGTCATGTTTGGCGCACACACTTTGATGGTTCCTACCATGACCGAGTTGATTTCTACGTTGGGCTATGAACCTGCGGTGAAGCCGGGTGCTTACTGCTCCAACTTTGCACAGCTTGGCGTTCTGCTGGCCGTTGCATTTAAGTCTGAAAAACACCGTGCAGCAGCTCTTTCTGCGGCATCCAGCTGTATCTTTGGTGTTACCGAGCCTGCGATGTATGGTGTGATTCTTCCCCGAAAGAAAACAATGATCAGCATGATTTTGGGCTCGCTGGTTGGTGGTTTTACCGCAGCATTCTTGGGTGTCAAAGCTTACACGATGGCGGCCAACAGCATTTTGAGCATCATTATGTTCGGACCGACTATGATTGGTGCTATTATCTCTGTTGTGGTTTCCGTTGTGGCAGGTTTTGGCTTTACCCTGCTGATCGGCTTTGATGAGAACTGATTGAACTGAACAGTATCTGATATGTTGCAGTTCTTTTAAGATCTGGCACCCGGTTCTGCTGTGGAATAAACACAGAGCCGGGTGCTTTATTTTTAAGTGGTGAAGGAGATTTTTTATGGAGCTTGATAAGATTATTCCTTTGCAGGAAACGCCAAAGACACCGTATCAAACCTCGACTGCAGTGCCTATTTTGCGATTTCGATGGATTCATGCCCAGTGCTTTCAGTTTGAGCTGCCCGGCGGAAAAATTTTGATGACAGACCCTTTTTTTCCGCAGAATCCAAAGGCATGGAAGGAAGTTTGCACACCGGCTTTTGACGCAGATGAACTTGGAAAGGTAGACTATGTCACAATCAACCATTCGCATTTTGACCATACTGCAAATTTGCCAGATCTGTTTAAGCAAGCACGGCCTACTGTGATCTGTGACCGGATTTTTGCAAGAGAACTGTCCGCTGCATTTCAAGTTCCAGAGGCCTGTATTCACCCGATTGTTCCCGGTTTGACCTATCATTTTGATGATTTTACACTGAATACTTTTTCAGGAAATCACACGGATTTGGGAACCGTGAGCAATTTTGATGGAGGAAAAATGTTTGCTGACCCGGAGAATCCCATGATTGGGCCGCTGAACTCGTATGGTTGCTTGTATAACACGAACTATGCTTTCACATTAAAAAATGGATTTTTTATCGGGTTTGCGGCGGGCGTTGACCTGACAGACTTGCAGGCAGCGTGGAAAAACAGACGACCCGGATTGCTTCTCCGGCAAAGAATTGCAACGGCATCGGCAGAATCGTACGCAGAAGAATGTGCTTCACTGGGAGCACAGCTCGTCTTGCCAATGCATCAGGATGCATCCTGTGCAGAAAACAGTGATATGAATCTCTTTGCGCAAAAAGTCAATGGCAGGTTCGTTCAAAAAAATTGTACTGCCCGTATGTTCAATCCGCAGCGGCTAAAATGGTATAGTTTGGAAAGCAGAATTTGTCTGGATGAAAATTGACCCGGTTGATAAGTGAAATCTAAATTATAAGGAGAAAGAAATGAGGAAGTTCATCTATACCGTTCAGGATACAAACGGCGTTCATGCGCGTCCGGCTGGTCTGCTGGTGAAAGCAGCCAAAGCATTGGACGGCACCATTACGCTGGAAAATGCAGCAGGTAAGTCTGCTGTGGCAACTAAGCTGATGGCGGTTATGGGGCTGGGTATCAAGCAGGGAGATACCGTCACTGTGACTGTTGAGGGCGGCGATGAGGAAGCAAGTGCCGCTGCCATGGAGAAATTCTTCAGCGAGAATCTGTAAGTAATTGTGCCCCATTGGTTTTTTGAGAGGTTTGGCTCAATGGCGAATGGGGCTTTTTGTTGTTGGGCAGTTATTTTCCCTATTGCAATCTATCTCAAGTTATGGTATATACATTATACGAAACAATGTTTTGATGAACGTATTGCCGTTCAATGATGTATAAATGGAGGTGTCTGCCATGACCGCCGTGATCTACGCCCGCTATTCATCGGATAACCAGCGCGAAGAATCCATCGAAGGTCAAATCCGGGAATGTACGGCTTATGCCGAAAAGAACGGCATCACCATCGTCAAGCACTACATTGACCGTGCTATCTCTGCCAAGACGGACAATCGACCCGAGTTCCAGCAGATGATTAAAGACAGTGACAAGAAGCTGTTTGACATTGTGCTGGTCTGGAAACTCGACCGTTTTGCCCGGAACCGCTACGACAGTGCCCGGTATAAGACCCAGCTGAAAAAGAATGGTGTCAAGCTTATGTCTGCCACCGAGATCATTTCGGATGGCCCGGAAGGTATCATTCTGGAATCGGTTCTGGAAGGTTATGCCGAGTATTACTCCGCTGATCTGTCCGAAAAGGTCATTCGCGGCATGACGGAAAACGCCCTGAAAGGCAAATTTTCTGGCGGTGCTATCCCTTTCGGCTACACCATCAACGCAGACCGCCGCTTTGAAATCGACCCACTCACAGCTCCCTTTGTAGCTGAAGCTTTCCAGCGGTACAATGACGGACAGACGATGCGGGAGATTCGGGATTGGCTCAATGAAAAGGGCATTAAGAATAAGCGCGGTGGGCCAATGACTTTCAATGTCATCCAGCACATGCTGAGCAACCGCCGATATATCGGCGAGTTGAAGTACCGGGACGTCCTGATTCCCGATGCGATTCCACCTATCGTGTCCGTAGAGCTTTTCAACGATGTACAGGAGAAGATGTTGAAAAACAAGAAAGCCCCTGCCCGTAGAAAGGCAGAGGACGACTATCTGCTCACCACCAAGTTGTTCTGCGGCTACTGTGGGGCGTTGATGTTTGGAGGGAGCGGCACGAGCCGGACTGGCGAAGTCCACCGCTATTATAAATGTGCTACTGCCAAAAAGCACAAGGGCTGCAAGAAAAAGACCGTCCGCAAACAGTGGCTGGAAGATCTGGTGGTCAACCAGACCATGCAGCTTGTCAAGGATGATGCCGCCATGGAATCCATCATTGCCAAGGTGATGGATCTGCAAAACAAGGAGAATACCAACATTCCCCTTTACGAGAAGCAGCTCCGGGATGCGGAATCGGGTATCCAGAATATGCTGAATGCGATTCAGGCCGGTATCCTGACCAGTTCCACCAAGGAGCGGTTGGAGCAGCTCGAAGAAACCAAGCGTGAGCTTGAAGCCCGCATTGCGGAAGAAAAGCTGG
>OLRG01003359.1_pt1 | contig 10330 bp, 4 predicted proteins | sample 1672331 | NCBI WGS metagenome assembly OLRG01 (sample SAMEA3136672, study PRJEB25190) | human gut metagenome
GGAGTCGGTGGTGTTGACGCCCTGGCCGCCGTGGCCGTGGGCGTGGAAGACGTCTATGCGCAGGTCGTTGGGGTCAATCTCGACCTCGACGTCATCCGGCAGGACGGGCAGGACCTCCACGCCGGCAAACGTGGTCTGGCGGCGCTTCTTGGCGTCCGTGGGAGAGATGCGCACCAGGCGGTGCACGCCCTGCTCGGCGCGAAGCATGCCGTAGGCGTTCTTGCCGCTCACCGTGAACATGGCGCGGTCGAGGCCAATGACCTCGCCGGGCTCGGCGTCGTTGACGGTGACGGACCAGCCGCGGCGGTCGCAGTAGCGCTGGTACATGCGAAAGAGCATCTCGCACCAGTCCTGCGCCTCAAGGCCGCCCTGGCCCGGCGTCACCGTTACGATGGCGTCGCCGTGGTCGAGCTCGTCGGTGAACCAGCTTGAGAGCTCGAGCTCCGAGAGGTCCTTCTCTAGGGAGGCCACCAGCTCGGCAGACTCGGCAAGAAGGTCCTCGTCCTCGGTCTCGCAGCCCAGCTCGTAGGCGGCAAGGGCGTCGTCCAGCTTGGCGTGGGCGGCCTCTATGCCGGCCACGTCGTCCTTTGCGGAGGCAAGACGGGCCATGACGTCGCGGGCGTGCGCCGCGTCATCCCAGAACCCCGGGGCCGCGCTGGCGGCCTCGAGGTTGGCCACGTCTCCACGGCGCTCGTCTATGTGCAGGTACCCCTCGACCTCGGTGAGCCTTGCGGCCAGGGCGTCGAGGGTCTCCTTGGTCACGTCAGCCATCTATCGGTTCCTGCCGTGACAGTTCTTGAACTTCTTGCCGCTGCCGCAGGGGCAAGGCTCGTTGCGACCCACGTTGGCGTAGGGGTCCGGGTCGTCGGACTTGCGGTAGGTCCTGGGCTTCTCTGCGCCAGGGTTCTTGCCCTGGGGCACGGGAGGCATGCCGGGGGCCTTGGGGGCGGCGGGCATGCGACGGGAGCCCTGGTCTCCGTCGACTTCGGAGGGGCCGGAGTACTGGGCCCCGCGCAGTTCGGCAGGCTCGGCGTCAGACGGAGCAGCGGCCGGCGCGGGACGATCGACGACCTCGATGCGTAGGATGGTGCGCAGGAAGTCCTCGTACATGGTGTTGACCAGCTCAGAGAAGGCCGCATAGGCCTCGCTCTTGTACTCCACCAGCGGGTCCCTCTGGCCAAAGCCACGCAGGCCGATGCCCGTCTTGAGGTAGTCCATCTCCTGCAGGTAGGACATCCAGCGCGTGTCGATGACGCGAAGCATAACCTGGGAGGAGAGCATGTGCATGGGCTTCTCGCCAATGCGCTGCGCCTTTGCGGCAAAGCAGGCGTCCACAAACTTGTCCACCGTCTCCATGACCTCGCCCTGGTCGGCGTCATCGGAGACCTCGGGCAGCTCCTTGGAGCCAGTGAGCTCGGAGAGCCACCTCATGAGGCCGCGGACGTCCCACTCCTCCGAGGAGGCGCTTTCGGGGCAGAACTCCTCGACCTTGCGCTGGACGGTGTCGTAGGTGACCTCGTCAATGTGGGCCATGAGGTCCTTGCCGTCCAGGATCTTGTTGCGCTCCTCGTAGATGACCTGGCGCTGCGTGTTCATGACGTTGTCGTAGTCAAGGACGTTCTTGCGCATGGCAAAGTTGACTTCCTCGACCTTGCGCTGAGCGCTCTCCACGGCCTTGGTGACCATCTTGGCCTGGATGGGCTGGTCGTCCGGCATGCCGGTCTTGACCATCATGTCGGAGATCTTGTCCATGCGGTCTCCGCCAAACAGGCGCATGAGGTCATCCTCGAGCGAGAGGTAGAACTGGGTCTCGCCGGGGTCTCCCTGACGGCCGGAGCGGCCGCGGAGCTGGTTGTCGATGCGTCGGCTCTCGTGGCGCTCGGTGCCGATGACGCACAGGCCGCCGGCGGCAACGACGTGCTCGCGCTCGGCCGAGCAGGTCTTTTTGGCCTCGGCCAGGGCGTCGGCGCGCTGCTCGGGAGTTGCCTCGGCGGGGTCGATGTCGCGCTGGCGCAGGATATCCTCGGCAATGAGGTCGGGGTTGCCGCCCAGCAGGATGTCTGTGCCACGGCCGGCCATGTTGGTGGCTATGGTGACGGCGCCCTCGCGGCCGGCCTGGGCCACGATCTGTGCCTCGCGCTCATGGAACTTAGCGTTGAGCACGTTGTGCTTGATGCCACGCTTGTCCAGGATGCGGGAGAGCCGCTCGGAGTTCTCGATGGAGACGGTGCCCACCAGGCAGGGCTGGCCGTTGGCATGGCGGACGGTGACGTCCTCGGCCACGGCGTTGAACTTGGCCTCGATGGAACGGTAGACCAGGTCGTCGTGGTCAACGCGGATGACGGGCTTGTTGGGCGGAATGACCTGAACGGGGATGTGGTAGACCTCACGGAACTCGGAGTCCTCGGTCATGGCGGTGCCCGTCATGCCGGAGAGTTTGTCGTACATGAGGAAGTAGTTCTGCAGGGTGATGGTGGCCAGCGTCTGGTTCTCCTCGCGGACGATGACGCCTTCCTTGGCCTCGATGGCCTGGTGCAGGCCCTCGGAGTAGCGCCTGCCCTCCATGATGCGGCCGGTGAACTCGTCGACAATCTTGACCTCGCCGTCGGTGACCACGTACTGCTGGTCCCTGTGGAACATGTACTGGGCCTTGAGCGCCTGCTGCAGGTGGTTGACCAGCTGACCGGAGGCGTCGGCGTAGATGTCATCGATGCCCAGGGCGCGCTCGATCTTCTTCAGGCCGTCGTCGGTGGCGGCGATGGTGTGCTTGGCCTCGTCCATCTCAAAGTCCACATCGGGCGTGAGGCCGCGGACGGCGCGGGCAAAGTCCTTGTAGGTGCTGGCGGACTTGGTGCCGGCGCCGGAGATGATGAGCGGCGTACGGGCCTCGTCGATGAGAATGGAGTCGGCCTCGTCCACGATGGCGTAGTGGTGGCCGCGCTGGACGCGCATGTCAGGCCTGGTGACCATGTTGTCGCGCAGGTAGTCAAAGCCAAACTCGGAGTTGGTGCCGTAGGTGACGTCGGCCTCGTAGGCGGGCTTCTTCAGGCTGAGCTTCATGCCGTTCTGCAGCAGGCCCACCTTCATGCCCATGAAGCGGTAGATGCGGCCCATCCACTCACTGTCTCGCTTGGCCAGGTAGTCGTTGACGGTGACGATGTGGACGCCCTCGCCGGGGATGGCGTTGAGGTAGCCGGCCAGCGTGGAGACGAGCGTCTTGCCCTCGCCGGTCTTCATCTCTGCAATGGTGCCGCGGTGCAGGGCAATGGCACCGATAATCTGCACGTCAAAGTGACGCATGCCAACGGTGCGCAGGGACGCCTCCCTCACGGCGGCAAAGGCCTCGGGAAGAAGGTCATCCAGGGTCTCGCCGTTCTGGTAGCGCTCGCGGAAGACGGCGGTCTGACCGGAGAGCTCCTCGTCACTCATGGCGTGGAAGCGCGGCTCGAGTGCGTTTACCTCGTCGGTGATGCGCCTGTACTCCTTGAGCTCCTTGTCGGACCCAAAGGAGAGGATCTTGGAGAGAAAATTCGCCATTTGATTCCCTCTGGAATTCGAGGCGGCCAGCCGGCCACCGGTTGCAATCAGCTCTTAACTTTACCCGCCCTCCAGTCACCTGTCTCTCGCCATGAAAGCTGTCACCAAAAGCGCACCCGCGACACGTGTCAGCCCTCCATGAGGAGGCGCTCTTCGTCCTCGGCATCCAGCGGCAGCAGCGGCAGTACCTCGACCTCCCGGGCATCCTCCACGAGCAGCTTGCGGCGCTCGTAGCGCTCCTTAGCCGAGAAGCCCATGCTCCTGTTGGCGAGGTCTCGGAGCTCTCGCGACGGCGGCAGCTTGCGGACGCGGACCACGCGCCGCGCGTACTTCTCGTACTCGGCGCTCGCCTCGGCCCCGCGGCCGGACGCCTTCAACGCCCTCATGTAGGCCATGAAGGCGTCCTCGCGCATGTCGTCCGCGCAGACCGCCTCGCGCCCGAAGGAGACCGCAAGCCCGTCTCGCCCCGTCTGCAGGGCGGCGTCGGCGCCCGCGACCAGGGCGTCCACGTAGAGCGAACGCAGCTCGATCCTCCTTGCGGAGATGAGGCCCGAGGCGTCCACGGTCGGACGGCAGAGGTCTCCGCCATAGAGCTCCTCGGCCCTTCTCGCCGCGCGAATGGTGGTTGCCGGGTCGCGGCGCTCAAGAGCCAGCTTGGCCTGGGCCTCGAACTCGTCGACGTCGCAGCTCACCAGCGACGGGTCAAGCGCCAGGGACTTCTGGGCCTTGCTGACCGAGAAGACGTCGAGCGTGGGGTCGATCTCCTTCACGGCTCCCCGTATGGCCGTTGTTGCTTGGTAGAGCCTGGACGCTCCCTTCTCCATGTTGTCCTCGGGCCAGACCTGGGCAATGACCTCGTAGCGCCGGGCGCTCATCTTGTCCTTGAGCAGGAGGAACTCAAGGACGGTACGGGCGTCCCTGCGGTCAAGGCGGCCGTCGGCCACGAGCCTGCCTCCCACCCTCATCGAGAAGGTGCCCAGCAGGCACACCTCCACGCGGTGACACCCAGGGTCGTCCACCAGTGAGAGCCTGGCCGAGACCCCGTGCGCCGCCGCGGGGGCAGAGCACGGGAGCTCGGCGGTCTCCCAGCGCTCCTCGAGCTCGGCGGCCCGGGCCCGCCACTCACTGGGCACCTGCTCCCTAAGCAGGGAGGACACGTCCCCGAGGTCTCGCACCAGGGGCACGATGACCCACATCACGCTGGAAGGCGGAGAGGGGAAGACTATTGAGACGCCCTCCCCGGAGAGCGCCGCCGTCACCACCTCGGCCAGGACGCCCACGTCCTCGCAGGACCACGGGTCGGGCCCAAAGTCAAAGCGGGACCCTGCCCTTGCCGCGGCCAGCGCGCAGACGACGCGCGAGAGGTCGCGGGCGTATCCCCGTCCTGCCTGCGAGGCGATCCTTGCCAGCAGGCGGCCGCGCAGAGAGGCCTGGGCGTCGTTTCCCACCTTGAGGTCCCAAAGGGCCCCGACGCCAAGCGCCAGCATCCGGCCAAGCGCGTTCTCGCACTTCTCGCATGCCAGGGCCGCCGACGCGATCTCCTCTCCCCGCATCGAGGTGCCAGCGACCAGTCTCACGGCGCAGCGGAGGGCGCCCAGGGAGCTGGACATGCCCCTGCAGCCCAAAGAGGACGCCAGGGCCTCCGCGCCCTCCATGGCCGAGGCGGCAGACTCGACCTCGCCCAAGGCCAGAAGGCAGAAGGCACGGTCCTGCGCAAGGAGCAGGGACGCCACGCCGCCCACGTCCGCATCGGGAGAGGAGCCCATGAGGGCGATTGCGTCCGAGAACCGGCCCTTGCCCACAAGCGAGAGGGCCCTGAGATGCAGGACCAGGCCGCGTCCCACGGGGCCGACGTCTTCCGCGGCCCCGTCGAAGTGCGTGATGCGGGCCTGGGCGCCCCTCGCCTCCAGGAAGAGACACAAGGTGGCGTCGTCAAGGCGCTGGGCCTTGCCAGACGGCGAACTCGGGTGTTGGGAGGGACGAGACGAAGGCCTGGTGAGGGCCAGCAGCGCGTGCCTGACCAGCCGCACGTGGTCTGGGTCCAGGCCGGCCACCGTGTCCACGTCTGCCAGGGCGTCTCTCACCAGTTGCCACTTACCCACGTTGAGAAACCCAGACGAGTACCTGAGCACGAGGTCATGGACCACGGCGGGCTCGGCGGGCTCGGCGGCAAGCGATGCCCTCAGGAAGTCCCCGCGCTGGGCGAGAAGGCGCATGGCCTTTGAGGCCGCCACCTCTCCGGCACGGCCGACGTCGTGCACCGCGCCCAGGCATGCGGAGAGGACCTGCGGGTCATCAGAGCCAAGGGCATCATAGGTTGAAAGGTCGGCCGAGACGCCAAGCAGCGGGGCCAGGCGCATGAGGTCATACGCGTAGTCCTCGGCATAGAGGCCCAGGGCGGACGCGGCGCCCGCCAGGCTTCCCTTCCCCACCAAGACCATGAAGGCCCTGATCATTTGCTCGTCCGGAGAGAGCGTGTCCCTCAGCATCTTGCCCACCGCCACGCCGCAGCGCTTGTAGTAGGCGGGCGGAAGGGGGCCGAGCCCCTCCTTCCAGCCGCATGCGGCAAGGCACTCCACGAGGGGCTGGGCCCCGCGCGTCACATGCGCGAGGGTCCTTCCGCCAGGCCTGGCCTCCAGGGTTGTCCGCAGGTCCATGGCAAGGTCCGCCGTGGTGAGCGTGACAGCCTCCTCAAGCTCCTCAAGGAGCTGCTCGGCCTCAGGAAGGACGGCCACGACGACGGCTGCGCAGCCCTCCGCCACCTTTCTTATGGCGCGGACCTGCCGCTGGACGTGGGCCTCGTCGGAGGGAGGGAGACCCTCGAGAAAGACGACCGCCCTTGGCGCCGAGGCCTCGGCCACGGTCCCGTTTGAGAAGCGCACGAGGGCGCGCGTCGCCCGCTCCGGCTCCTGTGCACCAAAGTTCCGGAACCTCACAGGGAGCTTCTCGCGCGCGAACCCGGCCTTGAGCTCCTCGATGAACTTTGAGCCGCCGATGCCAGGCTCGGCGCAAAGCCCAATTATCTGATGTCCAGGAGACGCGGCGGTGTTGGAGACAATGCGCCGCGCCAGGGTGAACTCAAAGCGCAATGCCCCCTCCGTACCGCAGCCGCCCGTCTTCCCACTGGTCCTGTCAGCCATGATCGGCCCCTTCTCGACCCAGGCACGCGCCTGGCCCTTCACGTGGAGAGAAAGCTAGCACGCACGCAAAACGCCCCATGGGAGGGGGTCTGCCCGAGGTGGCATAAACAAGTACCTGCGCGTTGCAAGCATTCTGAAAGCTTTCTGAATTAGGAAAAGAAACAATCGTTCAGAAGCGTTCAACAATTCATATGCGTCATTCAGAGCAGCTGTTTACCTTGATATATGATTGTTTGAACGGTGCGATTTTTTAAGTGGTATCAAACCCGCAGACGGTCAGGGGACGGGCAGTGCCTACCGTCCGCCGAAATCAAACTGGCAGATTGTGCCCAAGCGTTTTTGAGGTCGGCAGGGGGTACCCGCAAGACACGGGGCAGCCAACCAGAGAGGGACAACATGGCGGTATTTGTCACCGGCGACCTCCACGGAGGTCTTGACATCCAGAAGCTGGAGGGGTTAAAACCCAACGCGATCCGTGGTGTTGGAATTACTCGAAGTCAAAGCTCCGCGCCAATGTCAATCGTCTTGTCGACAACACCAATCACCTTATTGCGCTTGAGGGGGGGGGGAGCCGAAAAGCCGTCGTCTTTCGATTCAAAGAGTTATAGCTGGACTGCAGCAATGACGGCAAGGTTCAAGAGCAGCGAATCGGTGAGCTTTGACGAAACAAGATTGGTGAGAGGAATGTGCCGCCCCTTCTGTGCGCAGAATGTTTACTTCAGCGGTGAGCTAAATGAACGTCCTGGCCAGAACGCGAAACTCTTCCCCCTCGTCCGTCCCAACGAGTGTGCAGAGAACGTCGTCATCGCACTCACAGGCGGCAATAACCCGTCATGTCTCGTAAGCAACTGTCTGCCCGATCTGCACTTTGTTGGTAACTCGCAGTGCTTCCCGCTCTACTGGTACGAGAAGGACGACGGCTCGACCATGTGCCTTGTCGCTGACGAGGGCGAGAAGGTCGTGCGTGACGCATGGGGCAACCGATACGTGCGCCACGACGCCATAACCGATGAAGCGCTTCGCGTGTTCCGCGATGCCTATCCCATGGCCTTCGCGGCGCGCCCCAAGTCGAGGGGTGGTGCGGGTATCTCCAAGGAGGATCTGTTCTGGTACGTCTATGGAATCCTCCACAGCGTCGAGTATCGCGCCCGCTTCTCCGCGAACCTCCAGAAGGAGCTCCCGCGCATTCCGCTGGCTGAGGACTTCGAGGCGTTTAGCGCAGCCGGCCGTGCCCTCGGCGAGCTACATCTCGGCTACGAGTCCGTCGAGCCGTGGCCCAACCTAGAGATTACGGGCGCCCAGCCTGGCCAGGATCCGGGTCCGGTCGAGAAACTAAGGTGGGGCAAAAAGCGTAATCCCGAGACGGGAAAGATGGAAAAGGATATAACCACACTCATCTATAACAAGCGTGTGTCCATCAAGGGAATTCCAGAGGACGCTCGGGACTACGTTGTGATCGGGCGTAGTCCCCTTGAGTGGGTAATTGACCGCTATCAGGTGAAGACTGACAAGGCCACTGGAATCGTGAACGATCCTAACGAGTACAGCGACGATCCGCGTTACGTTCTCGATCTTGCCTATCGTCTGGTAACGGCGTCTATGAGGACGAGCGAAATCGTAGCAAGCCTACCGTCGATCAGGGAAATCGCCAAGCCGGCCAGCTGGCCGGCCGCGTGGAGAGCCAGCTAGTTTTCTCCCGTTCGTCTCGTGAAAGGAGCCAAGGATGCGACTCGAGAACGAGGAGCTTCACTATCGCGCCAAGTTCGATGTCTATCCCTATGCGACGCAGAACCCCGCCTTCGAGAAGCTCTGCCAGATCCTGTGGGACTGGGTAAGGGATAAGGAGCGCAGGAGCCGCTCTGATCTCTTTGAAGCCCTCACTACCGCTGGCGGCAAGGATGCGTTTGTCCTGGGGGACTTTGCCTCGCCGGCGAGATACGACGGAGGCATGGGCACCGATGGGGCATGCCTAAGAACAGAAGCCGTGACGAGTGACGGCAGGCAGCTTTGGGCTATGGAGTACGACGAACAGGATCAGAAGCTCTGGTTTAGGCGATGGCACACCAGCGTGGGGCTCTCCTCTGGAGAGGGAGGGGAAACAAGGGTTAACGTTCGCATCTCCTACTACGAGAAGCCCGGATACATCGGGAGGTCCGGTTTCGTGCCGTTCGCCAGCGTCCCGAAGTTCGTCAGAGAGATGATTGGTCTCCGAGCCTATCAATGTTGTGTTGGCGAGACCGTGCTTGAGGGACACGAGACGTACCTCACGGGAGACGATTTTGGCCAGGTCTTCGCCGGCAGTCTGACAAGTAGCCAAAGGGAGCTTCCTCTCATTCTCATGTGCACTGACGAGAGGGGCGCCACGCCCGTCTGGGATGCCGAGGAATTCGCCAAGAAACTGGCGGGCATGGCCAACGTATACGTCGCCGACTGGCGAGACCCCAAGCTCAAGGATGGCCTGTACTCCCTCTTCGTCCGCGGGGAGGCTTCCTTCAACTATAGGTGTGGACCGGGCATGCTGAGAATCTACAGGCCGGACATCGACCTCTCCGACGCCAGCGGCTGGAGGGACAGCCCATTCTTCCCAAAGGCGAGGATTGATGAGGCTTGCGGCGGCGACGAGAGCCGGCCGGAGAAGTTCATAGAGATTATCGCGAAGAGCCTGGGTAGAGCCATCTCGAGCGATGAAGACGCCGTGCTGGAGATTTCCGACGTCGAGCGAGCCAAGACGCTCGAGAACGCACGAAAGCTCGGAGAGCAGTACCGGGAACTGAAGAGCAGGAGCAACATCGCGGTTTCTGCTGGCCAGATACCTGGTGAGGTTGAAGATGTCGCAAGTCTGAAAGAAGAGCTTGCCGAGTGGCAGTCCATCGCCGATGAGTACTCCGCGAGCTACGACGAGGAGGTCCGTAGGGCGGAGGAACTGCAGAAAAAGTGCTCCGGTTTGTCTAACAAGGTGTCAAACCTCTCGTTCAGGCTCCAGGAGGCAAATGCGAGAGCCGTCGGCTTCCAGGAGGAAAATGCATCCCTTGCCCTCTCGGCATCGGTCATCTCCTCCCTGGACCACATACCCACATGCCTTGCCGACGAGCTCGAGCTCGCAGAGAGGCTGTGGCCGAGCAGGATTGCGGTTCTCCCCGAGGCATATGACTCCGCGAAGAACTATCCCGCGGACATTGATGAGGCGTGGCGGATGCTAAGCGCCATGGCGAACACCCTGTGGGAGCTCCATTTCTCCGGAGAATCCGTCGATATCTCAGGCGAGTTCTATCTCAAGACCAAGTTCAAGCATGCCCTCTCCGAATCTGGATTCACCAAGACCAACGGCGGACTCATGAGGTTGAGGAAGAGGACCTATATGGGAAGGGAGATAGACATCTCCCCACATGTAAAGGGAAAGAGCGGACCCAGGGACGGGGTGTTCAGAATCTACTACTGCCCAGATGCCGAGACCAGGCTACTGGTCATAGGGCATGCGGGGGCGCACTTGCCGACCTCGCGCACTTCTAGGCTTTAGCTAGTAACAAACGCCCGAGAATCAGTGAATCGGACCCGAATGTTCCGGGCCCGATCTGGTTACCCTTCACACCGCATGGCTAATTCGTAGGGCCATTGTGGTGCCGGACACAAAAAAGGGTCGGAAGCGATGCTTC
>OLRG01003361.1_pt1 | contig 10321 bp, 8 predicted proteins | sample 1672331 | NCBI WGS metagenome assembly OLRG01 (sample SAMEA3136672, study PRJEB25190) | human gut metagenome
AACGGTCTGAGCCCTGTACAGTACAGGATTCAGACCGTTGGAGCTGCTTAATTCAATTTTTGTCTAACTTTTGGGGTTCATTTCATTCAAGGCTGCGGAGGTCTTTTTTACATTGGAATTTATTGTTTCTGTTCAGGGCCAAAGAAATGCAGGACCCTCAGCGGAGCCTCCGCATCCAGTGTAAATCTTCCCGTTCCAGCGGGGACAAAGAGCTGGTCGGTCTTTTTCAGAGGCAGGCTGCGGCCGTTTGCGCTCAGGGTCCCTGCGCCTTCCAGCACATAGATGCCGCTGCCGCGCGGCGGGCAGTCCACCGTCAGGGTGTCGGAGACGTTTACTTCGTCCAGACGGAAGAGCGGCGTATTGCGATAGCCCACCAGCGTGGTGATGCTTCCGCCCGCCGTTTTCAGCACCGTTTCCGGTTCGATGAACCAGCGGTCGTGGATCTCCTCGCGGCTGTGCGGCTCATAGTGGAAGCATTCGAACATCTTTTCAAAGCCAAGCCCCTGATGGCACATACTGTCGGCCACGGCAAAGCCGCTGGGCGTCGTGCGCTCCACCCGGATCGTATAATCCGTCGGCTCCTGGATCTCCACGAGGAAGCAGCCCGCGCCGATGGCATGGGGCATACCGCCCTCGATCAGGATGGTGTCGCCCGGATGCACCGGGTATTTCTGCATCCCGGCCAGCATCCCGGGAATATCCTGTGCGTGGAACAGCGCTTCCCACCGCGCGCGGGTCATGTCCGGCTGGAAGCCGTAGTAGATGCAGGGCTCTTCGCCGTTCACGGGGTGGCCGCTGAGGATGTGCCAGCACTCGGTCTTGCCGTACTGGCTCTGGAACAGCCGCAGGGCCGTCGGCTTGTCGGGATGCACCTGCAGAGTCAGGCGCTCGGCGCTGTCGATGAGCTTGGTCAGCACGCCGAGGGTGGGCTGCGCTGCGCCTTTGCCGAGATAGCCCTCCGTATCGCTTTCCAGCACCGATTTCAGGGTGACGTCGGTGCCGCGCAGGTGGCTCATGCCCTCTTCGGGGAATTGCTCCCGTCCGGCGTTGCGGGCGGCGACGGTGGAAAGTATCCACTCTTCAGGGAAATGCCCGTCCTCGCCGTTGGAGTCACCGTGCAGGGCGTCCAGCATCCGGCCTCCCAGATAGGTGCGCCACGCCCGGGGGTTGTCCAGCAGGAACGGAAAATCTGTTGTCGGTTTCATAAAACCCTCCATAAAAGGCACAGAGCCTGCCTTTCCAAGGCAGGAAAGACAGGCTCTGCTTTGTTAGATAGAAGAATCGGAGAGATGTGGAACGCTTGATTTAAGCGCCGTACACGAGGTTCGGCAGGAAGAGCACCGCCTGCGGGAAGAATATCATGAACAGGATGACACACGATCGCGAGGTAGAAGGGCCAGCCTTTCTTGAAGGTCTCCTCAATGGGACACTCCATGATGTCAGACACGGCATACAGCGCGGTGCCGACAGGGGGAGTCATGACGCCGAAGGTGACGGTGGTCATCATGATCATGCCGAACACGACTTCGTTGACGCCGATGCTGCGCATGACGGGCAGCAGGATGGGGGTCAGGATCAGGGCGATAACGGTGGTCTCCATGAACATACCGCAGATCAGCAGGAAGACGACGACCAGCAGCAGCAGGATCGCGCTGTTGCTGGTGATGCCCAGCAGAGCGTTTGCAATGGTGACAGTGATGTTATCGAACACGATGCCGTAGCCGAACACGCCGGAGAACGCCAGAATGATGGTGATGACGGTGATGTCCTTCACGCTGTCGCGCAGGGTCTGCAGCAGGCTCTCCCAAGTCAGCTCGTGGTAGAACACGGTGCCGACCAGCAGGGCGTATGCGCAGGCAAAGGAGCCGGACTCGGTGGGGCTCATGATGCCGAAGCGGATCAGGACGATCAGCAGGACAGGGAACAGAATGGCCCAGATACTATCCAGCAGAGCCTTCAGGATCTCAGACAGCGGAGCCGGATGATCATGCTCGGGCTTGTAGCCGAAGCGGCGGGCGCTCCAGGTGACGGCCAGCATCAGCAGCACGCACATCAGGATGCCGGGGACCCAGCCAGCCATGAACAGACGGCCAATGGACACCTCGCCGACGGTGCCGTAGATGATCAGGCCCATGCTCGGCGGAATGGTGGCGACGATCAGGCCGGACAGGCCGTTGATGGCGGCAGACCAGCCGCGGTCGTAGCCCAGACGGGTCATCTCAGGTCCGAGGATGCGGCACTCCATCGAAGCATCTGCAACCGCAGAACCGGAGACGCCGCCCATCAGGGTGGACATCAGGCAGGAGACCTGACCGATGTTGCCGTACATATGGCCGGTGCAGGCGTTGGCAAAGCGCATCAGGCGCTTGGTGATGCCGCAGCTGTTCATCAGGTTGCCGGCCAGAATGAACAGGGGGATGGCCAGCATGGTAAAGCTCTGAGAAGTGGAAATGGATTTCTGCACCAGAACGGTCATGGGCAGGTCGCGAATCATAAAGAACGAGAAGCCCGACAGACCGATGGAGAATGCCACGGGCATACCCAGCAGCAGAAACACAAAGAAGATACCGATTGCAATAAACATTAGCCGACGTCCCTCCCTGCTTCGTGTTTGACTTCCTGACCAGCGGGCGTCTTGACGCGCTCAATGATGTTCAGGACGGTGGAGATGAGCATAAAGAAGGAGCCGACAGGCACAGCCATCGTGACCCAGCTGTAGCTGATGTGCAGAGAAGTGATCTGACGTGCCCAGCCGGTGGTGGTCATGCCGTAGCCGTAGTAGATCAGCACGCAGAGGAACGCTGCGATGATGACCTTGAACAGGATGTCCAGAACCTTCTGCACACCGGCGGGGAACTTCTTGACGAACAGATCAACGCCGATCAGGCCGGAGCCGCGCATTGCGACGTCGCTGCCGAGGAAGATCAGCCATGCGAAGGCGATCAGTGCAACGTCCTGTGCCCAGTTCAGCGGATGGCCAACGGTACGCATCAGCGCCGAAACAAAGACGAGGACCGCAATGCCTGCAACCAGGATCAGAGCGATCAGCTCTTCCAGCTTACAGACTTTTTCATAAAATTTTTTCATAGAAAGTCGTCCTTATTCACAATACCTCCTGCACAGCGAGCTGCCATGCAGGAGGACATTTACGTTACGGTCGATTCAGCTTTTTAAGGGATCAGGCCTCGACGCCGGCTTCCTTGTACAGCTGCTCGCGCAGCTCGGTCCAGCCCAGCTTCTCGTATGCGGGCTTGACAGCCTCACGGAAGACGTCCTTATCGACCTCGACGATGGTCATGCCGTTGTCGGTCAGGGTCTTCTCCATGTCAGCCTGAGCAGCGATGATGTCCTGAGCATTGTTGTATGCGCAGTCGTTGAAGTCCTTCTTCATGACTTCCTGATACTCAGCGGGCAGCTTGTCGAACCATGCCTGACCGCAGATGACCATGTTGAACAGGTTGATGTGCTCGGTCTTGCTGACGTACTCGCAGACCTCGTAGATCTTGCTGGAAACAGCGGAGGTGTACTGGACTTCGCAGCCGTCGATGGACTTGGTCTGGATGCCGTTGTAGACCTCAGACCATGCGATGTTGTACGGGGTAGCGCCCATAGCGGAGATGGACTCAACGTACGGGTCAGCACCGGGGGTGCGGATGACAGCGCCCTTCAGATCGGCGGGGGTTTTGTAAGGCTTGTGGCCCATGAAGGAACGAGCACCGTCGTAGTAGTTGTAGCACAGGCCGCAGATGCCGTTGTTGGCCAGGTCAGCGTCCCAGCCCTTGAAGGTATCGGTAGCCATCAGCTTCATGCCGTCCTCGTAGTTGTCCACGATGTAGGCCATGTTCATGATGCCGATGTCGTTGACGTAGCTGGACAGACGGCCTGCGTCGGTCAGGACGGCGATGCCCATGCCCTGCAGAGCCTGGTCGATCATGTCTTCCTCACCGCCCAGCTGGCTGGAAGGATAGATGGTGACCTTCACATGGCCGTCGGTGTCCTCAGCGACCTTGTCGGCAGCAGCCTGCAGGCCCTGATAGATCATGGAAGTATCGGTCTGGGTGGTGGAGAGCTTCAGCTCAAAGACCTCACCGGATGCAGCAGAACCGGCAGTGGAGCCGGAAGCAGCAGTGCCGGCGGTAGAAGCGGAAGAACCGCCGCAGGCGGTCAGGGCAGCAGTTGCAGCCATAGCGCCGCAGACAGCGAGAAACGAACGACGAGAAATCTTCTTCATGTGATTTTTCCTCCTGATTTTTCCAAACAGATCTTGCTCTTCTCGGATGAGCCTCGCGCAGGCCCATCTGATTTTCATGGCTTTATCATACCATGTTCATGTCCTGTTCACAGCTGTAGAATGTCACAAGCAGAATATGACATTCCGCCAAACAAAACATGACAAATGTCACTTCTTTCGTCAAATAGTCGAATAAAAGCCCGCTTTTATGCAGCAGTTTGCACAAAAGCGGGCTTTCTGCGTGGATTTTTTGTCAGCTTGTCAATGTGACGTCGAGCTGCTGCTGAATTTGCAGCAGCTGCAATTCAAAGTTCTTGTCTGCCGACATGGCCTCGGTGATCAGGCGGTCGGCGCTCTCCATCGCCTGATGATACCGCGCAAAGCGGGGCGTGGCAAGCGTATCCTCCATGATGGCGGGCAGAGTAGACATTCCGCGGGAGGCGGTGTCCTGCGAGTCCAGCTGAAGCAGCCGGGCGACCTCATCCGATTCCGTCACACTGTGCAGGGCGGACACGCCGCTCAACTCGGTGTAGACCATCGTCTGCATCTCCTCCGTGCAGGCAATGGTCTTCAGCAGCTCCCACGACAGCCGGGAATGCTTTGTGCGCTGGCTGATACCCAGCATGAGGGTGCTCAGCCGGGAGTAGTTGCCGCCGCCGACGCTTGTGCCGCTGGGCATGGCGATGCAGTCCCACTCAAAGTTCGACGAGCGCTTGATGCGCCACGGATACGGCTCATAGCTGCGGTACTCGGAAAACAGCATCGGGCGGAACGCCACTCTGCCCTCGTCGAAGGTCTTTTCGCTCAGATCCGTTCCGGCGTTGAGCTGGTAGATCTTCCGCGCAAACTGCATGGCGGACTCCTGTGCGCTCTGGTTCAGCAGGCAGTGCTGGCCGTCCTCACTGAACAGCGAACAGCCGTTGGCCACCAGCGCCTCTTCCCAGCCGTAATCGTAGACGCCGAACTGGTCAACGATGCCGTCCCCGTCCGTGTCTCTCGTCAGCTGCTCACACAGGCTGTAAAACTCATCCCACGTCCAATCGTTATCCGGGATGCGGATGTGCTCTTTTTGGAGCAGTGTCTTATTGATGAACATCATCTGCGGCACGCATTCCAGCGGCAGCGCATACTGTTTCCCCTTGTCGGCTCCGGCCTGCAATGCCGCCGGGTAAAAGCCGCTCAGATCCGCTTCCGGGTCTTGCTTCATGAACGGATCCAGCTCCCGCAGGGAAGCTGTATCGCTGAAAATTACAAGGTCCTCGGGAAGGATCACCATCACATCCGGCTCCTGCCCCAGCAGGTACTGGCCGCTGAGCCATTCGGTGTAGTCTTCGACCCGGATGCCGCTGGTGTACTCGACTTTCACGTTGGGGTGTTCTGCCTCAAACTTTTCAATGGCGGCGTCAATAAAGGTATAGTAGTTCTCGCCCGGGACATTCCAATAGCTGTCACACGGGAAGCCGATGTGCAGCACCACCGGACGGCTGGCAGCCGCCAGAATGATGACCGCCGCCAGCAGAAAGGGCAGCGCGGCTTTCCAGTACCGGCTCATACGTCTGCCTCCGGCTGGCTGTTCTGGTTCTGCACCGCCCAGATGGCCAGCTGGGTGCGGTCACGGAGTTCCAGCTTGCGCAGGATGCTGCTGATGTAGTTGCGCACCGTGCCTTCGGAGAGATAGAGTCTGCCCGCGATCTCCTTGTTGGAGAGGCCGCAGCCCACCTCGCGGATGACCTGCCACTCCATCTTGGTCAGCTCCAGCGCATTCTTTTTGTTCACGCGCACCTGCACGTCGCCCTGTGCCATGCGGGAGAACATCTGCAAAACCTTGGACGCCACATCCGGGGCGATGATGGAGCCGCCGCGCGCGGCCTCCCGCACGGCGTTGGTCAGGCCGTCCACCGAGACGCCCTTGAGCAGGTAGCCGGAAGCGCCGTACCGCAGAGCGTCAAACACATAATCGTCATCGTCAAAGGTGGTCAGGATGATGACCTTGATGCCCGGAAGCTCCTGCTTGATACGGCGGGTACACTCCACGCCGTCCATCTCTGGCATCCGAATGTCCAGCAGCACCACGTCGGGCTGCTTTTCCTCCACGAGTTCCAGCGCTTCACAGCCATTGGCGGCTGTACCCACCATCTCAATGTCTTCCTGCTTGCTCATCACAAAGCTGAGGCTCTGACGGATCAGTTCCTGGTCGTCGGCCAGAAGCACCTTTATCATACCGTTTCCTCCTGTTTCCTCTTTTCACTGCCCGGGGTCTTGCGCAGAGGGATCTCTGCCCGGATGCAGAACCCGTCGCTGTTCTCATACCAGAACGTGCCGCCCAGCATGAGCATCCGCTCCTGCATATGCTGCAAGCCAAAGCCCGGCGTCACGCTCTTGCAGCCGATACCGTTGTCCTTCACCGACACTTCCAGCACGCCGTCCTCGATATGGCACCGCACCTGGACACGGGTGGCGTGGCCGTGGCGGATGGCGTTGGTGATGCCCTCCTGCACGGTGCGGTAGACGCAGTCTTCCTCATCCTGCGAGAGCGTCAGCCCGGCCAGCGACTCTTCCAGCTGGATCTGCGCGCCGCTGCTCTGCGCCATGCTGGTACACATCTTGTTGAGCGCCCCCGAGAGGTTTTCTTTTTCCAGCGAGTCCGGCCGCAGCGCCTTGACCGAGCGCCGGACATCGTTCATGCCGTTGCGGGCGGTGTCGGCTATCAATTCCATCTGATGCCGTGCCATCTCGGGCGAGTCGTCCATCATCTGGATGCAGGCGTCTGCGCCCGCTGTGATGCCCGTGAGCACATGGCCTAACGTGTCGTGGATCTCCCGCGCAAGGCGGTTGCGTTCCTGCACCTGTGCGGTGTGGGCGCTCTCCTCGGCGTAGATGCGCAGCTGCTCGTTTGCCTGCTGCAGCTGCTGGTTCAGATTCAAAATCTCCTGTTTCTCGCTGGTCTGCTGGCTGATGAACAGCACCATGTACAGGATGAAAAGTATCATTTCCAGCGCCGACAGGCTCTCGATCACCAGCTGCAGGACGCTGCGGGTGTGCAGGCTGTAAAAAGCCAGGTATTGTTTCAGCGTCACGGCATGGAGAGCGCTGGTGGCGGCGTCCATGTTGCAGAAAAGGTACACCACGATCATGGCGCTCAGAAAGCGCTTCTGCCGGAGAGCGCGCGGGTCGTCCACCATATCCACGATCGCAAACAGAGCGATTTTGTCGCAGTTCTGCTGGAAGATCAGCGCCGAGGCACTGTACAGCACACCCTCCAATAAATATAGCTGCCAGCTGCTGCGGGAGAGAAAGCCGCTGTCCACCTCATGGGAGCACTTGCTCAGGATGGTGCCCACCGCTGCCAGCATCACGCCCAGGGCAAGCACACCGGGGCGGTAGGGCAGCCATTGCAGCTGCTGCAAAAACGAGTCTGCACGGCCAACTCTCACCGCGTAGAGCGGCGTGATGATCTGCACCGCAAAGATGAGCAGGATGAGAAATACCGTCAGCCACTCAATGGCATGGTAGAGCACCCGGAGGCCGATGGACAAATTTTCAGTTTTCATTGCCAGCCCTCCGTGCCGTAGCGCAGAATATCCTCCTGCGTGATTTGATTTACCGGCACCACGATGTTGGTCAGGTACGGCTTGCCCTCCAGGATCTCGTACACCACCTCTGCCGCCATCCGGCCGATGCGGAGGGGCGACTGTGCCGAGGTGGCCGTCATCAGCCCTTCGGAGATCAGGGCTTTCGCCTCCGGTGAGCCGTCCACGCTGTAGACCAAAGTGGACGAGAGCGCGCCCTTTTCTTCCAGCGCCGCCATTGCACCCAGGGCCGCCTGCTCGTTGACGGCCATCACGACGTCAATGCGCGGGAACGTCTCCAACAGCTGCACCATCGCGCGCATGGCACGGTTCAGCTCGCCGCCGCAGTCCCGCAGCTCCAGGATCCGGTAGTCGTTGCCGCTTTTGGTCAGGGTCTGGCAGAAGCCCGAAAGCCTGTCCCAGCTGGAGAACGAATCCGAGTTGGACAGCAGCACGATGCGGGCGTTCTTGGTTTGGCTGATGAGGTGACGGGCGTCCAGCAGACCGGCGCCGTAGTTGTTGGAGGTGATGGTGCAGGTGACAAGCTCCGGGTCGTCCACCTTGGAGTCGATGAGGATGACCGGCACACCCTTTTCCCTCGCCTTTTCCAGCGCAGGCGTCACGCCCACATAATCCACCGGGTTCACGATGAGCAGCTCAATGCCCTTATTGAGCATATCCTCGATCTCCTGATTCTGCCGCTCTTGATCTTGCCCCGGGTCGCGCACCAGGAGCAGATCGCCGTTGCTCTTGATCTGCATCTGGATCTCATCGTTGATGGTCTCATAAAATGGGTCACTCAGGGTCGTATACGTCGCCCCGATCATCCGCGTATGAGTCGGCAGACGCACCGCGTCGATAAACTTTCCCTGCACCCAGATGCCCACTGACACCGCAATCACCAGCATCAGCATCCCCGCCAATGTCCGCCGAAACAGCTCCATCTGCATCCCCTCCTTCCGGCTAATGAGTGGTTTTATTATAGCCCAGTTTCCCTCTTGGAACAAGGGCAAGTTTTTCGGTACACCGTCTCCCCTTCATCTTGACAACCACACGGCGGCAGGGTATGCTTTAACCATCCAACCACATCTGATTTTACAAGAGGGTCTATGAATATTTACGATATTGCACGGGAAGCCGGAGTCTCGATCGCCACCGTCTCCCGCGTGCTCAACCACAAAGATACTGTCCGCGCCGACACCCGCGCCAAGGTGGAAAAGGTGCTCAAACGCTGCAGCTACGCTCCCAGTGCCATTGCACAGGGCATGGTCAGCAAGAGCCTGCACACGGTGGCCGTGCTCACGGTGGACATCCGTGATTCCCACTATGCCCGCACAGCCTACACCATCGAGCGCGAGTTTGGCCGCAGAGGGTACGAGGTCATCCTCTGCAACACCGGCGGCGACAGGGCGGAGACGCTGCGCACCCTGCAGGCTGTGGCGCAAAAGCAGGTGGACAGCCTCATCCTGGTCGGCTCGATTTTCAACACCATCTGTCAGGGGGCAGAGATGGAGAACCTTCTGCGCAAAATGCCCGTCGTCCTTGCCAACGGCACGCTGGCTCTGCCGGACGCCTATTCGGTCATGGTCGATGACTGCCGGGGCGTCGAGATGGCCGTGGAGCATCTGGTGAAGACCGGACGCCGGAACCTCTACTATATCAAGGATAAGTCCACCGACAGCGCCGCTGCCAAGGCGAAGGGCTTCCTCTCCGGGATGGCCGCTGCCGGTCTGGACGCAGACGGGCATGTTCTCGAAACCGGCGAGACGCTGGAGGACGGCATCCGCGCGGTGCAGCAGCTTTTGGCCGAGGGCATCCGCCCGGACGGCATTCTCTGCGGTGAGGATCTGACCGCTGCCGGTGTGCTGAAAGCCCTGCTCCGGGCGGGCATCCGCGTCCCCGAGGAGACCGCCGTGGTGGGCTATGATAATTCCACCTATGCCCGCCTGTGCGAGCCGGAATTGACTTCCGTGGACAACAAACCGGAGCAGGTGGCCTTGCTCTGCGTCCAGCTGCTGCAGAGTCGCATCGAGCACGGCGAGGACTATTCTTCTGTCACCTTGCAGCCGGAACTCGTTCAGAGGCAGAGCAGTTAAAGTGTAAAATCTTAGGAGTGTGTGTCCCTCAAAATGTAAGCGGTTACAAAAATTTTGCAAAAGCACTTGATTTTTGCTTTTGTTATGCTATAATCAAGCAAAGAAAGCGCTTACATTTATTCTTTTCAAACACTGCTCAGGAGGAAATTTTCATGAAACGTGTCGCCTACGAAGAAATGGTCGCTCAGTTCACCCGCGTGCTGGAAAAGCACGGCTTCACCCCGGCGGACGCCAAAGACGCCGCTGTGATTTTCGCCCAGAACAGCCTTTCCGGCGTGTACAGCCACGGTCTGAATCGCTTTCCGCGGGTGGTGAGCTACCTCGAAAAGGGCGAGATCGACCCGCTTGCCCGCGCCGAGTGCATCTCCCGCATGGGCAGTATGGAGCGCTGGGACGGCCACCGCGGCTTCGGCCCGCTGAACGCA
>OLRG01003365.1_pt1 | contig 10305 bp, 17 predicted proteins | sample 1672331 | NCBI WGS metagenome assembly OLRG01 (sample SAMEA3136672, study PRJEB25190) | human gut metagenome
ACGATTTAAGGTGTCTTTCTTTTTATGCAAAATCACGAACTTGCTCATTTATAGGTATTTAAAGATAATGGACGTACTAAGAAAATACAGTATGTATTAAAAGGAGGAAATGCAACACCACCGACATTACCGGCAAAAGAGGGCTATACACTTTCATGGGACGCTGATTACACTAATGTTACAGAAGATATGGTAATCAATGCAGTATGGACAAAGAAAGATAACGGCAGCAGTGGTGGTGGAACAACTATCATTGTAACCCCATCAGAAACAACAAAATATACAGTAACATTTAAAGATCGTGGTGAGATTGTTAAAACAGAAAAAGTAAAATCTGGTGATGCAGCAGAATATCCATTTATCAGTAGAAATGGTTATAAGCTCTCATGGGATAAAGATTTCTCAAAGATTACCGCAGATACTACAGTCAATGCAGTTTGGACAGTAATTAAACCTGAAAAAGTTACGAGTCTGACAGCAGAAATTGGTAAAAACTCCATTGACCTGTCATGGGATGAGACAGAATTTGCTGGTTACTATCTGGTATACAGAAAAGCAGACTCAGAAAAAGAATATACTCAGATAGCAAAAACAACAAAAATTCTCTGGACAGATAGTAAGGCTGTGCCGGGAACACAATACTCATACAAAGTAGTTGCTGTACGTTCACTGGAAGGTGAAAAATATCAGGGAGAAGATTCAGATATTGTCACCGCTAAAATTGGAACTCCACAGGTCGGAGATATTTACTCTGTTGGAGATTTGAGTTATAAAATTATGGGTGACAAGGAAGTTGGAGTAATTGGTTCTGCAAAAGCAACTGATACATTAACAATTCCGTCAAGTGTTACAATCAGCGGAAAAGTTTATAAGGTAACATCTATTCAGGAAAAAGCGTTTTACAGAAATGAGGACATTGTAAATGTAACCATTGGTAATAATGTGACATATGTAGGAAAATATACATTTTATCAGTGTCCGAGTCTGGAAACTGTTAAGTTCGGAAAGAGAGTATCTACTATTAGCACCTGTGCATTTACTCAGTGTCCGAATCTTGAAGATGTGACATTACCTGCCAGTGTAAAACGTCTTGGAGCAAAAGCATTTTATCAGTGTACATCTATTGAAACTCTGAAGATTAATAGCTCTGCTTTGGAATACATTGGCAAGAAAGGACTGGCAGTTAATAAATCAGTGACTTTACAGCTTCCGAAGAAATTATTTACAAAATATCAGAAGTTGATTAAAGCAAGTAATATCTATTCCAAGACAAAATTTGTAAAATTCTAATATGAATATGCAATAATGAGTTTGGGCTAGGTCGAATGATCTAGCCTTTTTCTCTCTCTTCAATAATCTTCTGAGCTGCGATAAGACCTGCCGCCACAAGCTGCTCCGGAGTCATATTTTCCTGATTGCGGATGTAAGCACCGTTCTTGCGGATGGATTTGAGAATTTCTTTTACTTTCTTTTTGAATGGCTTTGCTTGTGGCTTACGGGAAAGCATCAATACTTCGTAGAGACCATTTTCAGTGAGAAAACTGTAGACTGTATTGGTTTTTAGCACCCCCTCATATTGTGAGGGGGTCTTGATTTTAACTTTCTCATCATCATCTACAGAACTCAACATCCTGTCTGTCCTGTATCCTTTATCCGGATCTTTACTATAGTCCAGCCACTCAGCTACATCGCGAGCTAAGAACAGTGGATTGTCTGCAGTTCCAAATACACGAATTGTTTTGTGAAGGAATCGCTGTTCCTCAAGTAGTGTAAGAGAAGTAGTCTCGGAATTAGTACTGCCTGTAAATTCATTTACCGGAGTTGCCTTCAGATTAAGACCGCTATGCTCATTTACGAAGCCGCAAATATCATCAGCTGCACTGACCGGAGTATTCATCCCTGGGATAGGATCCATTCCAAGTGCTGTTCTCATTGTTGGGTCTGTAAGAACTTCTTCTGGTACGTCTTCAAATTTGGATTCTGGTTTTGTATTTGTTGTATAAGTGTTTGGTTTTAACATAAGACTGAGAGCTTGACAAATGGTAATCAGCGTGTTAGTGTTAAACACAGATGTACAACTGTAGATTTTACTATAAAGGATCAGATTGCCCTATCTATTGGAAGGGTGCAGTGACGTATCCATGCGGAACGTACTTCTGATTTATTTAAACATAAAATCGAACCATAGAGAAGATCAAAAAATGCAGTAGTTCCGATTACTGCGCAGTTTTGTTAAGGTATTTGGTGATACACTAGGGATAGTGTGTCTATTTTTTTGCATTGAAAAAGAAACTGGGATGATTAGCAGCAGGGGAAGGGCTGTGTGAGTGGGTGAAGTGTCTGGGAAGATGAGAGTGAGTGGACAGACAGCTGAATTGGTAATACCAATTCAATATCAAAACTGCTACACACAAAACGATCCCGTTTGGAACTTCGTTCTATAGATGATTTCGGATGTCACAAAACGCCAGTAAATTTATACAGCACAGATCAGAAAAGAAAATACATACATATCATATCAAAAATCCTTTTGCATTATAAAGAATATCGTATATACTTTGATAGACAAACTATCGGATATGCCACGGGACAAGCACAATAAAAAGTTGGTAAATTCCCATATGGAAGGGATGTATTACCAACTTTCTTTAGAATTTACAGGATATTTATTTCTGAAAAATCAATAGATAAATCTTTGTAAATTCCAGCTTTTACAGTATCGGTGAACGAATACTCTTCAATGGAATAATCATGCTCAAAATTGTATACAGTAATTCTGTCTTTTGCGATATCTACGATCCAGTATTCCCGGACACCAGCAGAACGATATTTGAAAAGTTTCAGGAGATAATCCATTTTTCTGCTTGCAGGAGATACAATTTCAATAATCCAGTCCGGTGCGCCTTTACATCCTCTATCATCAAGTTTGTTAGGATCACAAATCACGGAAATATCTGGTTCAACATAAGTGTTACTTATATCATCAAGATATACGGCGAATGGTGCAGCATATACTTCGCAAGCTCCTTTATGTGAACGGATATAATTACTGATGATATTTGAAAGTTCCATAGAGAGTTTTTGATGCTTTCTGTTAGGCGGTGCCATATAATAGATATGTCCGTCAATCAGTTCGGCTCTTTCTCCATCTGGCAGAGCATAAATATCTTCAATGGTGTAAGATTCTTCTTTGAGTAAAGCCATACGATCACGCTCCTTTTTGCTTATATTATAGTGGATTTACATAAAATATTCAACACTGACCATCTGATAGCAGTTCTTTTTTGTACTTGTAGAATGTCTTTTTAGAGATACCCGTTTGTTTGATTGTCTCAGTATCATTTAGAGAGCTGCCAAAAGCCTTGTTGTGCTTCTGGATGATCTCTTTTGCGGTGATTGATTTCTTGGTGATAAGTTTCTGTCCCTGAATCTGTCCGATCTGCTTCCCGGCAAGTCGGGCGGTCTGAATGCCTTCCCGGGTTCTCTGACGTAAGTCCTGTACTTCTTTCTCGGATTGTTCAAATGCAAGCCTGATCTGTTCCTTGGCAAGCAGCAGGAGATACTTGTTTATGCCTTCCAGAATACAGTCAATGTCTGTTCCGGTAGCAGGAATACCGCCTTGCAGAGCTTTTTTATATGTGTCAGTGTTGATATGCGGTTCTTTCAGGAATACCAGATTGATTCCCTTGCGAAAGAGTTCTTCGTACATGAGACAGCCTTCCTCTGCATCACGGGACATACGGCTGACAGAATCAAAGACAATGGTATCACCCGGAAGAACAGTGCGCATAAGCCAATCAAACTCTTTATGTCCTTGAAACTTTGTCCCGGTGTATACTTCAATGATGATCTTAGCCTGTGGATATACAGCAAGAATGTTTCTGACCTGTCGGTCTATGTTTTGCTTTGGTGTACTGATTCGACAGTAACCGAAATATCTGTTCATTTGTTATGCCTTTCTGGTGTCATTCTAGGGAGCGTCAAAATGACACCTTTAAAATTTCGTTGAAATGTTATGAAAAACAGTAGTTTTAGTACTTTCTGATGGATACGTCAGATTTACTACTGTTTTTGAAGAAGAAATTCCTTGAACATAATCCAGCCGCGCTGATATACACTCTTACACGATTCTTCGGGTTTAGCTTTGCGTTCGGCTGTACGAATGATCTGTTCAATTATATTTACCGGGATGCAAAAATCAGACATCAGAGCTTTTAATTCCTTTTTCCAGATATCACTTTTTTCATGTGGTAATCTGTCCATAACGGGTTGCTTTGCCATAAGTGTTTATATTCCTTTCAAAAATTAATATGATATGTCGATGGTATCAACTGGGAATCGAGTGTAATACATAGATATCATGATAGAGGAAATCCTGCTGCCAGAACGATTATTACATCCAGCAGCAGGAGAGTTGCCTATGTGAACGGGATTTCTACGTTTCTAAATACAAATTCATAGCCGTGAGTTCTTTGCAGGCTGACAAGAGCTACCTTTTTATCCTCTGTAAGATCAATATGAAGGATATACATGTATGGATAAATCAGACAGGTTTCTTTCTCTTCCCAGAACTTCAGAATTGCCAGCAGTCCGTCAAGAAATTTATTTACGCGTACTGCATAGTCTTTCCCCGGTCTGCGAATTTCGTTATACCATGTATCTTCATCCATTACGACTGCATGGAAGCGTTCCAGTTCTGTTGGCAGATATCCGCTGATTTCAAGTGTTTCGGTTTCGGTGTTAAAGTGTTTCCAGCTCATGTTTTGAGTCCTCCTGATTGTATGTATGAATAAATGAATTGCCAGATCCCAAGGGGTAAAATTTTACCCCTTCATTTCCCTGATTATTTGCTGAGTTACTTTCCGGAAAGAGGAATGATCTCATTCCGGAAAATAAATTCGTAGGTTGATGCACGTTGCAGACTGATAATTGCGTTGGTTTCGTCTGCGGAAAGCTCGATATGCAGTACATAATCGTAAACGTGGTCAGTGATCGGGCGTGTTTCGTCCTGTGCTTTCAGTAGATCAAAGAGATTTGTAAGAAACTTTGTTTTTCTGCCTTTTGCCTTTCCGGGAGCTGCTGAAGCTGATCTCTTACAGATAACATTACTCCATGTGTGTTCATCCATGACAATAGCATGGAAGCCTGACAGTTCTGAAATGTAGGGCAGAAGATCAATCTGCCCGGTTTCTTTGTTGTATTTCATCCAGCTCATGTTTACACCTCCATCAGAAGAGACACAAGACCAACGGGTAACGTTTCTGTGTATGCAACTGCACTGTCACGGTCTGCGAAGTGTCTTTCGTTAATGATTTCTGACTCATAGAGTCCTACAGAGATAACGATTACCTTGTAAAATTTTCTTGTTGCCTGAATGTTTACTGAAATATTTACTTCCATGTTCATCATGATAAAATCCTCCTAGAATTTAAAATATGTAATGTTATTGATGTCTGGCAGCAGCACTGACCAGACGTTTAAATGCTTCCCAGTCGCCCGGATTCTCTGTAAAGATACGGATTGCAGCACCTTTGTAGAGCGGATAATTAACGGTTGATTTCTGTTTCTTGGGTTTGTGCATGATCTCCCTTCTTCCCGTATAGCCGATAGAGCAGCAGTAAAGTTACATTTCGGGGTTCCCTGTGAATAAACTACGCAAGAGTTTCAGACATTCATGAAATCCATCTTTAAACGCAGATGCTTCGGTAATAGAAACAAGCTGAAAGATTGTGTCCTCGTTGGGATTCTTTACCGCGTTATCCATAGCTGCAAGGATTTCAGAGCTAAATTCCTTATCACACCAGTTATCGAATACGGTATCAACGATTTTCTGTTTCATTTGTGAGTCCTCCATAGATTTCTTCTGTGTTATTGAGCTGCTGACAGAGCTGTGCTGCTGCCTTGAATCCAACATCAAACGCCTGACGCTCGCGTTTATCGCAGTATGCGGTCAGCAGAGTAGTAAACTGATCCTGTTGATCTTCAGGTATCAGGTGTTTGATTGCATCAGTGACAGGTTCGGGCTGCTCTGGTGTGCATCTGTTTCCTGTCCATAAGCTGAAAAGTGCCTGTAAGATATCCAATAATTCACCTTCTTTCTTAATATCCAACTAAAATCCAGTGGATAATCATTGCAAATGGCGGTACGACAAGAATCAGAAACATAGCAACCCAGTAAAGGAAGCGGCGGAGCTTTTGTCTGATTGTTCTTTTCAGGTGTTTCTTGAATACTTCACACCACTCATCGTAGGTCATTAAAGTGTCAGCCTGTTTCTGACTCATTGTGTTTGTCCTCCTGTCTTTGGTTATTGAGGGAGTAAAAAACACTCCCTCAGAAATGCTGTATTTTCCAGTGTTTGCGATGGGGTGAATTTTTACTCCATCCTACTGAGAAAGCATTGATTGTGATTTCTTATGTTTTAGGGGGTAATATTTTACCCCCTAAAAACACAAGGTAAGTAGTAGTTATATAGCCCGTCATGCCGATAGCACAGCGATTGTGATTTATAATGTGAGCATCAGTTTCAAATACTGATATGCTAGCTTTCTGGCTTCAAAATCTACTCTTGCAAGATGTTCCTGTACCTGTTGTGATCCGCATTCAATAAACGTGATTTTGTCGTTGAGTGATAAGTTATGAATAGCTCTTTCAACTACTGGATAGCAAAGTGTTTTAAAGGTATCTTGCAGGAGTGTTATAAACTCTTGTTTCGTTGGAATCTGTTCCGCTCCCATGTAAATTGGCTCAATGTAAGTTGTATACTCTGCATAGGAAATATACTGTTCTGTAAAGTTGCTGTTCTCGATAAATTCTGAATACATCATTGTATTTAATCCTCCTATTCTTATGACTACCTGACCGCCAGTGTGACGGTCAACGCTTGCAGCTTAAAGTCCTGTTTACCGTGGCTGCAACCACTTAGTTGTCCTGTTCTTCACCTTCTTGTGACTTGATGTTTTCTAAAGAATACACTCGGCATCATTGCTGAAGTCATAAACTTCCTTACGCCATCCCCAGTTTTCACACTCACGTTTTCTGATATATTCCTGTTCAATCAGAAGGTCTGTAAGCATCTGGTTAATCACCCATTCGCCGCCAATGTTGTGAATATCCGGGAGAGAATTGGTCTGCGTCAATAAAACAATCCTGTTCAGGCTCTTCTGATTTCTTCTATACTGTTTTCTGATTTCTGCAATTGTTATAGCTTTGCTCATGTTTTCACCTTTCTCCGGTTAACCTCCACCGGAAGGAAAGAGTCTTACTTAACGTATAATCTTCTGTACTGGCTGATTCTCTGATACTCTGAGAGGGAACCGAGATCCGCTTCCAGACGTTTGCTGTCAAGAGTTCTTCTTTCACAGGTTGAGAGCTTAACTGTGAAGTCGCTGCCTGTCTCTGTCAATTTCTCGTTCGCATCCATGTAGCCGATAATTTCACGTTCAACTGCTTTTAATTCTTCTTCAAGCTGCTCTTTCATAGCTTTCAGTGATCTGTAATCAGCTACGACTTTTTCTAATTCGTTAATTGTTGTACACATATGTTTATCCTCCTGAGATTTGATTTCTTATAAGTAGCAACCCTTTAAGCATCTTCCTGACTATTGTTACTATACTTGTTCACTCACAGGTATATGGCTTGAAGTTTGTGGATGCTTTCGGCTGATCCGGTTGCTCTTTTGTGTGTTGCTGTGTTTCATTTGATGACTCAATTATATATTGGTACCATTATAAAATCAAGACGGAATGATCCACAAATATATTGGTACAAATATGTAAAAAATATACAATGGTACCAATATAAAACAACTTTCATGTTGTTGACGTAAAACTATATTAGTGCTAATATATACATAATAAAGAAAGAAGGTGAATAGATGGCGGTATCTGATGCGCAGAAAAAAGCAAATAAGAAATATTTTGACAACAATTATAAACAGGTAAAATTGTCAATGCCTATTAAGGAAGCGGAAGAACTAGAGGAGCACTGCAAAAAGTTTCAGTATACTAAGGCAGGATTTATTCGGGACGCAATAAAAGAAAAAATTGAAAAAGATATAAGTAATAATATGAGATAAACAGGCTGTATTGTATACGGTCTGTTTTTTTATAATTACAAATATATTGGTACTATTATATATTTTGCACAATTAAAATCTGATATATTTGTATAAAAAGCGAATTGAAAATATATTAGTACCAATATATAATAACCTCATAAAGCAACAGAACAAACGAAATAACAAATAAAAAGTTTTATGGAGGTTATGAACTATGGCAGCAGCAAAAGCAAATGTATATGAAATGGTAACAGCAAGAATTATCGCAGAACTTGAAAAAGGTGTTATCCCGTGGGAGAAGCCATGGACAGGAGTTAGATCAGGAGCATACAACCGGATCAGCAAGAAACCATACAGTATTATTAATCAGATGCTTTTACAGCACACCGGAGAATATGCTACATTTAAACAGTGGACAGATTTGGGCGGTCACATCCGTAAAGGTGAGAAATCAGAAATGGTTGTATTCTGGAAGATATTCGAGAAAGAAGAAACAAACAAAGATACCGGAGAGAAAGAAGTAAGAAAAATACCAATGCTGAGATATTACAACGTTTTTCATATTTCACAGGTTGATGGCGTAAAACCTCTGGAAATACCATTTAAAGAAGTGGAACCGATAGAAACCGCTGACAAGATCATTGCAGAGTATGTGGAACGTGAACATATCGAATTTAAAGAACTTGCAAGCAATGAAGCGTTTTACAGTCCATCCTGTGACAGGGTTGTAGTTCCGATGAAAGAACAGTATAAGCACATCAATGAATATTACAGCACGATATTCCATGAACTGACACACAGCACCGGACACAAAAGCAGACTTGACCGATTACACAGCGGAGCAGACGCAGCATTTGGTTCGGAGACGTACAGCAAAGAGGAATTAGTTGCAGAAATCGGGAGTGCGTCCCTTATGAATCTGTTAGGAATCGAGACAATAAAGACCTTCAGAAATTCCGCTGCATATATCCAGAGCTGGTTAAAAGTCCTGAAGAGTGATAACAAGTTCATCGTATCAGCAAGCAGCAAGGCAGAGAAAGCAGTAAACTACATAATAGGCGAGTAACACAGAAGCGGTTGAGAGATACCGCTTCTTTTTATGGGTTTCGGTATTGATTCGGTTGGTGTCGTGCTTCGCTTGCATTTGAGTATATGGCAGCAGGAAGCGGATGCACAGGATCAGTAGCAGATCATAGCAGCGCAGCCAGAGCAAGAAACAGAGAGCGTGTAGTTACTGTAAAACAGAATAAGATAACTACAGAAGGGCGAAGGAAGCAGAGAAACGGAACCGGACAGGAGACACAGGGATAGTATCAGAAGGCTACAGGTTTAACCAGAGAAAGGACTATAGCACGAAAGAACAAAGAACTATAGAGTGTGAAATATCAGTGTAGAAACAGTAAAAGAAGGCTATTCAACAGAAGCAAAAGCAAGACAGAACAGCCGATCACAAGAAGGAATGCAGCCCGGACAGAAGTTCTCAGACAGTGACCTTGCGGAACTATCAGCAGGTGCTTAGATGGGCGTAAAACGCACTCAGCGACGCTAGGAGCCACGCTACAGAGCTACCCGGAGAACTTAGCCAGACGAAGTTAAGATCGCTGTATGAACCGTACAACGCACTATACAACCATGGATAAATAATATCAGTAAGCACAACAAAAAATGAAGATAATGCAGTATTATACAGGTGAACACTGGTAATTTTCTGCATGAATGGCAGCACCAGATAACCGGAACTTGTGAGCCTTAATTTACTGAGAGATAAACATCAGATCAGCAGAAACAGCAGAGCCTTGTATAAAATCGTTTCTATATGCTTATGTGGCTACTGCCTGAAGTCTGTTACATTTCTTTACCGGGGAAGGTTTGCAATTCTTTTATAGGTTCCACCGGGACGGGCAGCAGGACAGGAAATATTTTATTTACTGAGAGATACAGCTTGAAAAGCGTTTGTGTATAATCTGGAGCAGGAGAACGCAGCAGATCACCCGGCAGCAGGATCATAAGAGTAGGACGCCGGGCGAGGATAGGACAGGTACGGGGGTACTTTCAACTTAGAAAAGGCTTGTTATTTCCCGTATTCTCTGGATGTGGTATACTTTTATACTCACTGGAAAAATAAATGCCGTTACATTCAACAAAACCCCATATATTATTGATAGAACATATATTCTGTGATATACTTACAGCGTTGTCCAACCGATACCCGGCAACGGGAGGAGGTGAAGTCTATATGGAGAATCTT
>OLRG01003366.1_pt1 | contig 10303 bp, 6 predicted proteins | sample 1672331 | NCBI WGS metagenome assembly OLRG01 (sample SAMEA3136672, study PRJEB25190) | human gut metagenome
CTCTATATAACGAAACGCTCAGAGGCTGTTTTACAGTGGGGGAAAAGAAAAAATAAAAATTTTTTTTACATAAACGTGAAAAATATAGACGTGAAAAAATAGAATGCTATAATTAGAAGAATTGAGACAAAGCAGATGAAAATCTGTGACACAAAGCTAAAGGGCTTGTAAAAAGAAACTATTGAAATGTGTTTTAATCGAAAGAATAAGGAATTTGACGTACGCAAAAAACAAAATGTTATCTGGCCGCATTGGTGTCTGGTGTACTTTTAGTAACTGGTATTTTGGCTGGATGTGGACAATCTAAAAAAGACGATCACCTTACCGTGTATCTGTGGGAAAATCGTTTAATGAAAAATATTGCTCCTTATATCCATGAGCAGTTTCCAGATCAGGATATTGAATTTATTATTGGAAATAATGACACTGATTTATATAGCTATTTTAAAGAGCATGGTGAGTTGCCGGACATCATGACAGTACGTCGATTCTCTGGAACGGATGCGCAGGATTTACAGCCATATCTTATGGATTTTGCTTCTTATGATGTGGTTTCTAAGTACTATTCCTATGCAGTGGAATATTATAAGGATACAGATGATGAAATTCAGTGGTTGCCAATCTGTGCACTTCCGCAGACGATTATTGCCAACAAGACACTGTTTGATCAGTATGGAATCAAAGTTCCGGAAAATTATGAAGAATACGTACAGGTTTGCCAGCAATTTTATGATAAGGGTATAAAACCTTACTCGATGGACCTTGCAGAAGACTGGTCAAATCAAGAAATAATTCAGGCGGCAGCGATTGGTGAATTTACAAGTTTGGATGGTATTGACTGGCGAAACAAAGCCGAAACTTCAGCTGGTGAAATAAAATTTGACGACGTACTATGGAAAAGAATTTTTTCGGAAACAAGTCAGTTCCTTAAAGATTCGCATTTTAGTGAAGAGGATATTAATGTTAATAGTAATACAGGAACTCAGATGTTTGTTGAAGGAAAATCAGCAATGTTTCATGGACAGCCTACAGATATGCAAAAATTACAAGATCAGATGGATGCGGAACTAATTCGTATTCCTTATTTTTCACAGACTTCAGATAGTTCTTTTGTGTATATGTTCCCATCCTTAAATATTGCATTCAATAAAGAATTGGAAAAAAACCAGGAAAAACTGGATACAGCATTAGATGTGCTGGATTGTATGAACTCGGAACAGGGACAAAAACTGATTGCAGATGGAAGTGGTGTGATTTCGTTTAACACAGATGTTCCATCAATGATGCAGAATGTACCAGGCTTGGAAGAAGAAATTAAGGATACTTCTATTTATATCCGATATTCTGCTCAAAAATCATTCGATGCCAGTCTTGAAGCTGTTCACGGATTATTATCAGGAAAAATGGATGAAATGCAGGCTTATAATGCTTTTCGTAGTGCAATGAATAGTAAAGATTCAAAAGAAAAAAGTACAGTGAATTTTGAAAACGAGTATTCCATTTCATTGAATGATAAGAGCGGTCGAGATGCAGCATCATCTATTTTAACTACAATCAGAGAAGAAAATGACGCACAGTTGGCTCTGACACCATATTATTATTATACTTCTTCTATTTACAAAGGAGAATGCACCAGCAGCCGGGTCGGTCTGATGACAGCGAAGAATTCAGATACCCCATTATATCTTGTAAAGATCAACGGTGAGCAGGTTTATGAACTCGTTAAAAAATATCTTACAGAGGCTGATGAGAATTTTTATGTAACCACAAAATACGAGTTGCCGATTGCATCTGGTATGAAAATAATTGTCAAAAACGAAGAAAACGGATTCTCATTAAAGGATATAACAATAAATGATAAAAAAATAGACACAGAAAAAGAATATTCCATTCTTCTTACGGATACGACAAAATCTATTTTAAAAAAAATTAATCCAAAATGTGCTATTGAGCAAATAGGGGATACAACATTATCTAGTGCATGGATTGCGGCCATGTCAAATGGGCAGCAACCGTCAGCACCAGAAGACTATATAGAGGTTGAAAAATAAAGTGCAAATAGAACAAGAGATAATTAAGAGAAAAAAAATAATAATGCCATTGTTTGTCATAATTTTCATCCTTTCAAGTTTTGTTTTTGTAAAGTTTCTGTTGAATAGGATGAATACATATATTGAGGTAAATGGAGAAATCAGTATGGAATCTGTTGTCGAACAGATTCAACAGACCTATGATATGCAAGTGAGTGGATACTATAGACAGTTACATTTTGTTGAGGACTATCTGTGTAAAGAGAAGAAAATATCCCTTGAAACAGATAATAACCGAAACTTTTTTAAGGCATGGGAAAAAGAATCTGAGAGTACACTTTTATTTCTACAGGAAAATGGAAAAGCTATAACCTCAGATGGAACAAAACTGAAAGTTGATATGCCTAGTAAGCTTTTGCTGAATTTGAGAAACGGATTTAATATTGAAAAATTGGTCGCTTTTGAATTTGAACAAGTGAAAAAAGACGGTTATTTGGTAGCAATTCCATGTCAGGAATATACGATTAATGGGGAAACTTATACAGCGATTGGAACAGTGTATGATCATTCGAAATTAGACTCTATGTTAGATCTTGGAGGATATGATGGAAGTGCATATCTCTTCATGTTGGATGATGATGGAAATATTACTTATACGAACCAGAAGGATGACATTTTTTTTCGAAATTATTCATTACTGAAACATCTGAAAAGTAATCATGCTATAACAGAAAAAGAGTTTGATTCTCTGAATAAAAAGATTGCGGAAGGAAAAAAGGGAGTAGAACTTTTGGGGAAAGATGAGCCTTATTATTTGGGATATTGTCCGATAGAAAGCAACAATACGATGTTGATTTGTATTGTAAAAAAAGCGACAGTAGATAATGTGTTGAAAGAATACCAGAAAATGATTGGGTTTACTACAATGCTCATGACAGGATTTATACTCTTGCTTTTTGCTGGATTATTCTACAGTATTTCCAGATTCAGTATTGCAAATCAAAAAGTTAAATTTGAAAAAAGAAACAATGAGCTTCAGGCAATGGCTATAAGCGAAATGGAAGAAGCTAATAAAAATCTGAAAAAGGCTAAGAACATTGCTATTGAGGCTCTACAGACCGCTGAAAATGCAAATAAGGCAAAAACAGATTTTTTATCCAATATGTCGCATGATATTCGCACACCTATGAACGCAATCATTGGTATTATATCATTAATCAGACATAATGCCGGCGACAAAGAAAAAGTTATAGAGTATGCAGATAAAATAGCTATTTCTTCTCAGCATCTATTAGGAATTATTAATGATGTTTTGGATATGAGCAAGATTGAAGCTGGAAAAACAGTTTTCAAATATTCTGATTTTTCTATTCTGGATTCTATAGAAGAACTCAATACAATATTTCATTCACAGGCAAACGAAAAAAATCAGAGTTTTATAATCACAAAAGAAAACCTTAAACATGAGTGGGTAAATGGCGACAAGGTTCATCTGATGCAGATTTTCAGTAATCTGTTGTCTAATGCAATAAAGTACACACAGGAAGGTGGAATAATCCAGTTTATAGCAGAAGAAAGTGAGACAAACTCTTCTACATATGGAAAATATCATTTTATAGTCAGTGACAATGGTATGGGAATGTCTGCTGATTTTAAAGAAACTATCTTTGACGCATTTACTCGTGCAGAAAGTTCCGTAACAAACAAAATACAGGGAACTGGTCTGGGAATGGCAATCACTAAAAATCTGGTTGAATCGATGGGGGGAACGATTGAGGTTGAAAGCGAACCGAATCGCGGAAGTAGTTTTGAAGTAATCTTAAATCTAAAAATTGTGGAGAACAGAGTAGTTTCTTCGACAGAACAGATAGAAATGCATGAGACAGATAGTGATATTCTGGATGGAATGCGCTTCCTTTGTGCAGAGGATAATGAGTTGAATGCAGAAATCCTAATGGAATTATTAAAGCTTGAAGGTGCAGAGTGTACTATTTGTGAAAATGGCAAAAGGATTTTGGAAGCATTTGAACAGTCCGTGCCCGGTGAGTATGATATGATCTTGATGGATGTACAAATGCCTGTTATGAATGGTTATGAGGCAACGGAGGCAATCCGTAGAAGTTCACATGAACAGGCAAAGACGATCCCGATTATTGCCATGACTGCCAATGCATTTTCAGAGGATATGCAGCACTCTCTCGCTGCTGGAATGAATGCTCATATTTCAAAACCAGTTGATATGAAGTTGCTGAAGAAAACCATAAGAAATATAAAACTTGGGAGGGACGAAGCCCAATTTATTGATCAATAATCACTAAAGAGAAATGCAGTCATGTGGCATAGGTAACAGAGCAATTTCTTTTTACCAAAGAGAAGGGTTCATTATTCAATGTGAAGGTTTGGATGAAGCAATCTCCCCATCTTTATTCAATCTTAATACGTCGTAAATGTCTCTTATACGTTCTTAAAATTTCCGGCTGTATAATCATAATATTAATGTTGATAAGGAGTTGCCTTTATGCCAGGAGAGAACATTCGCCGAAAGCGTCGTCTTTCGTCTTTTCAAATTATCATATTGGGTTTTGCCGGAGTCATTCTGCTAGGTGCGCTATTGCTGATGCTGCCGATCTCCACAACAGCCGGGGGCGTAACGCCGTTTAACGAAACACTGTTTACTGCGACCTCTGCCGTATGTGTGACGGGGCTTGTGGTGCAGGATACAGGCAGTTATTGGTCAGCCTTTGGGCAAGTGGTCATTCTGACGCTGATTCAGATTGGAGGACTTGGCGTTGTGACCGTCGCAGCGTCGTTAGCGCTTTTGTCCGGGCGAAAAATATCGTTGATGCAGCGCAGCACCATGCAGGACGCAATTTCAGCACCTCAGGTCGGCGGAATCGTTCGCCTGACACGCTTCATCCTGCGAGGGACGTTTCTGATTGAGCTGCTGGGGGCGCTTGCCATGCTGCCGGTGTTCTGCCGGGACTATGGATGGCGGGGCATCTGGATGGCATTGTTTCATTCCATATCTGCTTTTTGCAACGCCGGGTTTGATATTCTTGGGACAGAGGATAATCTCTATCCATCCCTTACCGGTTATGCTGGCAGTCCAGTAATCAATATCACGATTATGCTGCTGATCGTAATTGGCGGCATTGGATTTCTGACGTGGAATGACATCTGCGAAAACAAGTGGCGGTTTCATCGCTACCGGATGCAGAGCAAGGTGATTCTCGTCACGACAGGTCTTTTAATTCTTCTGCCTGCTGTGTTTTTCTTCTTCTCAGACTTTTCTGCGCTTCCCGCCGGAAACCGGTTGCTGGCATCCTTTTTTCAGTCCGTCACGCCGAGAACAGCGGGCTTCAACACGGTAAATCTATCCGCAATGTCCAGCGCATCGCAGGGCGTGATGATCCTTTTGATGCTCATTGGCGGTTCTCCGGGTTCTACGGCGGGCGGTATGAAAACAACAACGCTGGCGGTTCTGCTTGCCAATGCTGTCGCGACTTTCCGTCAGCGCGATAGTGCCCAATTTTTTGGACGCAGAGTCGATTGCGGCGCCGTTAAAACCGCCGCGACCATTCTGATGATGTACCTTGTGCTGTTTTTTGGCGGCGCTGTTTTTATCAGCGCTTATGAAAACTTGTCGCTTTCCACATGCCTGTATGAAACAGCTTCGGCGGTTGGAACGGTGGGATTGACACTTGGCATTACACCGCAGCTGCATATTACGTCGCAAATGGTGCTGATCACGCTCATGTATCTGGGCAGAGTCGGCGGTCTTACACTTATTTATGCGGCATTTTCCGGAAAAAAAGCAACCGGTGCAAAGATGCCGAAGGAAAAAATTATGATTGGATAAGGAGTCTTTTCTCATGAAAAACATTCTATTAATTGGCGCAGGCCGCTTCGGACGGCATATCGCAGTACAGCTTTCTCAGCTGGGTCATCAGGTCATGGCGGTTGATACAAACGAGGAACGAATCAATGATGTGCTGCCTTACGTCACAAACGCGCAAATTGGTGATAGTACAAACGCGGAGTTTCTTCACTCTCTTGGCATTGGAAATTTTGATGTCTGCCTCGTGACCATTGGCGGCAGTTTTCAGAACTCGTTGGAAACGACGTCGCTGTTGAAGGAGCTAGGCGCGAAGTGCGTGGTGTCGCGTGCCGAACGGGATGTGCAGGCGAAGTTTCTGCTTCGCAACGGTGCTGACCATGTAGTCTACCCGGAAAAGCAAGTGGCAAAGTGGGCTGCGATCCGATACAGCTCCAATCATATCTTTGACTACGTAGAAATTGACGACCAGCACGCCATTTTTGAAGTAGAAATTCCGGAAAGGTGGATTGGCAAAAGCGTTGGAGAGCTGGATATTCGCAGAAAGTATGGTATTAACATTCTCGGCATTAAGCGTTCGGGAAAAACAGACGTTTCGATTACACCGGATACGGTGCTGTCTGGGGAAACAACGATTTTAGCGTTGGGCGAATATAAGACGCTGCAAAAGTGTTTCCGGATATGAACGGGCAGTAAATCCGATTGGACGCGGTAGAAACCGTCACATATTGGTGCTATAATATTATTTTAAGAGGGGTGGTGAAAGTGTGCAGAACAAAGGAAGTGAAATGTCAAAAGAGCATATTCTGGTGTGCCTGTCCTCGTCTCCATCCAATGAACGCATTGTACGAATGGCAGAAAAAATGGCGCAGGCATTTTGCGGAAGCCTTACCGCACTCTATGTGCAGACACCCGGAGACGCTGATATGAACGCGGAAGATACCGTTCGATTGCAGGCGAATATGCGTCTGGCGCAGCAACTTGGCGCAGAAATCGTCACAACACACGGAGAAGATGTACCGACGCAGATTGCGGAATATGCGCGGCTCTCCGACGTGACCAAAATCGTAATCGGGCGAAGCGGTTTGAAGCGGCGGCATTTCTGGAGCGAACCGACGCTGACAGAACGGCTCATCGCACTGGCTCCAGAGGTAGACATTCACATTATTCCAGATGCGGAAGTCTACAAAAGCTATCGCAGGAACCGGCTGATCGCTATCTGCCCGGCGCTTCCGACCGCCTGGGAACTGCTTCTGACTGTCGGGATTCTGGCGGTTGCAACGATCATTGGATGGGTCTTTCTGCGGCTCGGCTTTGCAGATGCCAATATCATTATGGTTTACCTACTGGGTGTGCTTCTGACCTCCGCCTTTACCAGCGGGTATATCTGCGGTGTGCTGTCCGCTTTTTTGAGCGTCATCCTGTTCAATTATTTTCTGACGGAACCCAGACTGTCCTTGGTTGCCTATGGCAGCAAATATCCCATAACCTTTGCAGTCATGTTTGCAGCGGCGCTTTTGACCGGCACACTTGCCGCAAAGCTTAAAGTCCATGCACAGCTATCCGCACGGGATGCTTATCGCACGAAGCTCCTTTTTGATATGAACAGGCAGCTTCAAAAGGCAGAAACGCCGGAGGAAGTCTATCGGATGACCGCAATGCAGATACAAAAGCTCATGCAGCGGGACGTTCTGATTTGCCCAGCGCAGGGCGGTGCTTTGTTGGATGAAATTATTTACCCGGTTGACGGGCGTAGCCCATACAGCATCTCAGATGCGGATGGGGAGCAAAACGTGATTCAATGGGTCTGGCAAAACCGCAAGTGTGCCGGCGCAACGACGCATAACTTTCCAAAGGCAAAATGGCTGTATCTTGCCATTCGTACCGAGCAGCAGGTTTTCGGCGTTGTGGGGATTCTGATGGATAAGCAAACGCAGCCTGACGCATTTACATCCAGCGTTCTGTTCTCCATTCTCGGAGAGTGCGCTCTGGCGCTGGAAAGCCTGCACAATGCCGCAGAAAAGGAAAAAGCTGCTGTTTTTGCAAAGAACGAACAGCTTCGTGCCAATCTTCTTCGTTCGATTTCTCATGACCTCAGAACCCCGTTGACCTCCATTTCCGGTAATGCAGATACGCTGCTGCACAGTTATAATGCGCTGGATGAGCAAACACGGAAACAGATTTTTACGGATATCTATGATGATGCGCAATGGCTGACTGGTCTGGTTGAGAATTTACTTTCTATTACGAAAATCTCGGACGGCAGCGTAAAGCTGCGCCTTTCTGATCAGGTCGTGGATGACATCGTATCGGAAGCATTCCGGCATATCGACCGAAGATCGACAGAACATCACATCGAGGTAGATTGCGGAGACGTACCGTTGCTGGTGCGGGTGGACGCAGGACTCATCGTGCAGGTACTTATCAATCTGGTGAACAACGCAGTCAAATATACTCCGACTGGATCGAACATCCGGATTACGGCAATCCCGCGAGAAAATATGGCTGAGATATGCGTCAGCGATAACGGTCCCGGTATCTCAGATGAACTAAAAGAACGTGTTTTTGAAATGTTCTTTACCGGGAGTAATCCAATTGGCGACAGCCGCCGAAGTCTTGGGCTTGGACTTACTCTCTGTCAAACCATTATTCATGCACATAATGGCGAAATGACGCTGAAAGACAATTCGCCGCATGGATGCATCTTTTCCTTTACGGTACCACTTAGTGAGGTGAACTTAAATGAATAAGCCGCTTGTTCTTGTTGTAGAAGATGATACCCCGGTGCGCAATTTAATCACGACGACGCTGAAAACTCACGAATACAGATATCTCTCGGCTCAAAACGGCGCAAGCGCCGTGCTGGAGGCGCTGTCGCATAATCCGGATATTGTGCTGCTCGATCTGGGACTCCCGGATATGGACGGTGTGGAGATCATCCGAAAAATCCGTTCGTGGTCGAATATGCCGATCATTGTGATCAGCGCCAGAACGGAGGATTCTGATAAAATCGGGGCGCTGGATGCCGGGGCAGACGATTACCTGACGAAACCCTTTTCTGTGGATGAGCTACTGGCGCGGCTACGGGTGACGCAGCGAAGATTAGCGTTGATGAAAGCGGATACGGCGCAGGAAACTCCGATTTTTACGAATGGTGCGCTGAAAATCGACTATGCGGCAGGATGCGCATATATTGATGGTGCAGAACTGCACTTGACGCCCATCGAATACAAGCTGCTGTGCCTGCTTTCAAAAAATGTGGGTAAGGTTCTGACACACACCTACATTACGCAGCAGATTTGGGGCAGCAGTTGGGAAAATGATATTGCTTCTCTGCGAGTATTCATGGCAACCCTGCGCAAAAAGCTGGAAAACGGGAAAGATGGGCAGCAATACATACAAACGCACATCGGCATCGGTTATCGGATGCTTCGGGTTGAGTGAACAATTCCTGAGCTCAAAATTCAGTACTGAATTTTGAACTCAGGAATTGTTGATTTGGTACCACCTTTCATTTGCATGGAATGACCACACCATGCAAATGAGCTGACCATCGTGATATCAAAGGAAGCGAGCCGGGCTTTGATATCACGATGGTCAGCTCTGTTTTTTGCGATTTTTATTATCTTGAGAATTTATCTCTGTAACGAATATGCATATCTTCCCAATCCATGAACAATACATAAAATACCTTTCCGTATTGCGGGCTCTCTACAATTCTTCCATGATCAAGCACAGAAAGGTAGGATCCGTCAGCTTTTCGAAGATGGAAGTGAATATAGTCATTTTCATTACCATTGTCAATCTGTTCCCAGATACTTGATTCTATCTGTTGCTGTTCATCTTCCCGAATCAAGTTTCGAAAACTTTTCTTAGTAAATTTGAATAGTTCATCTATATCTTTATATCCAGCCATATGAAAAAATTCATCATTTGCATAAAATAGTTCATCATCTTCTTTGTCAGCTCTGTATATGATAAATGCACCTGGAAGATGCTCCGAGATATCCTTGAATGCGAATCCAAGCTGTTTGCGAACACCTGACCGAAGACCTTCTCTGTAGGCCATACATCCGTTTTTACCATGAAGCTTTATTTCATAAAGAGCTGCGTCTGCGCAGCGCATGAGCTGTGAACGGTCGGATGCAAATGTTGGATATTCTGCATATCCAAGAGAAATATAAAATGCATGTTCCTTACCCTGATATGAGAATGTTTTGGAAAGTTTAGTGAATTGCTGTAGCTGTACATCTGCTTCTGCAAAGGTACAATTTGGTAAAAGAATGCAGAATTCATCACCACCGTTTCTTCCCAGTAATGCATCGGATGGAAAAAAAGCCTTCATGCTGTCTGCAAGACTCTTTAATGCCCTGTCTCCATAACTATGTCCATAGATATCATTAATAAACTTGAAATCATCGATATCAAGGAGCGCAGC
>OLRG01003371.1_pt1 | contig 10286 bp, 9 predicted proteins | sample 1672331 | NCBI WGS metagenome assembly OLRG01 (sample SAMEA3136672, study PRJEB25190) | human gut metagenome
GGTGGTAAAGGTGGTTCCAACTTCGATCCTAAAGGCAAATCCGACAGAGAAGTTATGGCATTCTGCCAGAGCTTTATGACAGAGCTTTCCAAATATATCGGTGCTGACACAGACGTACCGGCTGGTGATATCGGTGTTGGCGGACGTGAGATTGGATTCCTGTTCGGACAGTACAAACGTATCCGTGGTCTCTATGAAGGCGTTCTGACAGGTAAAGGACTTACCTACGGCGGATCTCTCATCCGTACAGAAGCAACAGGATACGGTGTTGTATATATCCTCAACGAGCTTATGCAGGCTCACAATGATTCCCTCGACGGAAAGACAGTCGTTGTCACAGGTTCCGGAAACGTTGCAATCTACGCAATCCAGAAAGCTACTCAGCTTGGTGCCAAAGTTGTTGCTCTGTGTGACTCCAACGGATATGTATATGATCCAAACGGAATCAACCTTGACGTTGTCAAAGACATCAAAGAAGTAAAACGTGGACGTATCAAAGAATATGCTGACCGTGTAGAAGGTGCTACCTACACAGAAGGTACTGGAATCTGGAACATCAAATGTGATGTTTACCTTCCATGCGCAACTCAGAACGAACTTGATGTTGACGGCGTTAAGACTCTGATCGAAAACGGCTGCAAATATATCGTAGAAGGTGCTAACATGCCTACTACAAGAGAAGCTACAGAATACGCTATGGCAAATGGCGTTCTCTTCCTTCCTGGAAAAGCTTCCAACGCCGGTGGTGTTGCTACTTCCGCACTGGAAATGAGCCAGAACTCCCAGAGACTTTCCTGGACAGCAGAAGAAGTTGATGCCAAACTTCATCAGATCATGAAAGACATCTACGCTAAGATCGATGACGCTGCAAAACGTTACGACATGCCAGACAACTTCGTTGCAGGTGCCAACATCGCCGGCTTCGAAAAAGTTGTAGACGCAATGATCGCTCAGGGCCTTGTTTAATTGATTTCCTCCTCTGCGAATCATTGATATTCAAAAAGCTCCGGTTTTCATGCCGGAGCTTTTGTTATGGACGAAGATAATTTCTCATATTTCGAAGGGCAGTTTTTTCTAGACGGCTGACCTGCGCCTGGGAGATCCCGATCTCTTCTGCCACTTCCATCTGCGTTTTTCCCTCATAAAACCGCATATCAATGATGTGTCTCTCCCTCTCCCCGAGGCGGTTCATCGCCTCTCTGAGCGAAAGATTTTCCAGCCAGTGATCTTCTTTGTTTTTCTTGTCACTGATCTGATCCATCACATACAGGGTGTCTCCCCCTTCAGAATATACCGGTTCAAAGAGACTGACCGGGTTCTGGATCGCATCGAGGGCGTACACGATCATCTCTTTTTCAATCCCAATCTCTTCTGCGATCTCCGCAATCGTCGGTTCCCGCAGGTTCTTTTTCATGTAACTTTCTTTGGCATAGATTGCCTTGTACGCAATGTCACGAAGCGAACGGCTGACACGGATACTGCTGTTGTCCCGCAGATACCTCCGGATCTCCCCTATGATCATTGGCACTGCATAAGTAGAAAACTTGACCATCAAAGTCGTGTCAAAATTATCAATGGCCTTCATAAGTCCGATACAGCCGATCTGAAAAAGATCATCCGCATTTTCACTGCTGTTCTGAAATCGTTTGATCACACTTAAGACAAGCCGCAGATTTCCCTTGATGTAACGCTCTCTCGCTTCCTTATCACCGGCTTTTATCTTTTCAAAAAGTTCTTCCTTCTCCTCCTGAGCCAGAACTGGAAGACTGGCTGTGTTCACTCCGCAGATCTCAACTTTGTTTAGTGCCATCGAAATATCCTCCTTATTTCAGTTGGTACTAAAGATGATTCTCAGGGAGGATATGAAATATTCTTTTTTGCGAAAAATATAAAAAATATAAGTCCTTGACAGTTTTGCAAAAGGTACTATCTGTGAGGACATTTTTCTTCCGGGAGTTCCACCAGGATGATATCTCCTCCAATCTGACGGACGCTGCTCCAGGGGATGATAAATTCACTTTCCCGTCCCCAGAAACAGCAGAATCTGCCAGGTCCGGGAACGATCAGCGCTGTGATCTTTCCGCTTCTTTCATCAAATTCCAGATCGATCGGACAGCCAAGACTCCTGCAGGTGCGGATATTTATGATCTCTTTTTGCCTTAATTCGCAAAGACGCATACGGACACCATTTTTTTCAAAAATATATGCATAAAATGCCGTAAATATACACTGTAATTTATTGACATTACCCAAAAAAATACAGTATAATTAGCCCATAAAAGGGAAAAGAGGGATAATACCGTGAGATGCCCATTTTGTAATCAGGATAATACCAAGGTCGTTGATTCCAGACCTGTCGAAGATACCAATGCGATCCGCAGGAGAAGGATGTGTGAATCCTGCGGCAAGAGATTTACCACTTATGAGAAGGTTGAGACTATTCCATTAAGTGTCATCAAGAAGGATCAGACAAGAGAAGCTTATCACCGTTCCAAGATCCAGGACGGTGTTCTTCGTGCGTGCTACAAACGCCCGATCCCTATCGAGAAGATTGAGTCTATGATCGACTCCATCGAGGGGTCTATTTTTGAGAGCGCGGATAAGGAGATTTCCAGTACTCGCATCGGCGAGATCGTTATGGAGCATTTGAAGGATCTCGATGCTGTTGCGTATGTGCGGTTTGCGTCGGTGTATCGTGAGTTTAAGGATGTTAGTACTTTTATGGATGAACTAAAAAAGTTTATGGAGCCGTAGGACAGCAGGGTACTGCCCTTGGACCCGTCGATTTGTATTGACATTTTTTATTAGGGAAATTTCCCTGGAGGCTTTTTTATATTGGGATATATGAAAACCGTCAAGGGACGTCGCCCGTCCCCTGACAACCCCTGGGCTGAATGTTTGACGGGAATTTTGTCTTGTGGGGAACCCTTAGAAAAATTCTCTTGGTGTTTCAGGACGGGAAGCTTTCGTATGAATGGTATTGCAGTATATAGGGATAGCAGGATTCTTCTCTTTTGTATGGGGAAGGTGTCCTGCTATTTTTTCATACTATTGGTGGAGGTTGGATTTGTGTGCTCCGGTGGGATATGCTAATGAAAGTCGGCAGGGACTTAAAATGCCACAAACACTGTCAATGCTCGCCTCTGAATGATATCGTAGTATATAGGAATGACAGGATTCTTCTCTTTTGTGTGAGGAAGGGGCCTGTTATTTTTTTATACTGTTGGTTGGCGCTGGATTTGTGTGCCCCGGTGGGACATGCTAATAAAAGCCGGCAGGGACTTAAAAAAAGTACCACCACCCCCGCCGACGCACCCAATCCCTCAAAACAATAATGTGGCTGTCCTCAGAACCCCCTGCATGTTGCAGACGCAGGCACCCAGAGCCACGGTGCAAATTGGAATCCCATTTATACGAAAGTCTCCCGACTTGTTGCACCAGGAGAATTTTTCAAAGAGCACCCCACACGACCAAATTTCCGTCAAACACCCAGCCGAGGGGTGGCGAGGGGACTGGCGAAGTCCCTTCGCGGTTTGCTCTGCTCCCAAGCATCCAAATCCCCAGGATTAAAGGAAATAATAAAAAACAAGTATAATAAGAACATCAAAAAAGCCCTTATTTCAGGGCTTTTTCCAACTCTTTAATCACAATTTTGAGCGCCTTAATGCGTGCATACCTCTTATCCACCGACTCAAGAATATGCCACGGCGCATAAGCCGTACTAGTCTTCTTGAGCATCTCATTAACCGCCTCCTCATACTGATCCCATTTCTCACGGTTTCTCCAGTCCTCATCCGTGATCTTCCATTGTTTCTCAGGATTGTTCTGACGGTCATTAAACCGTGCAAGCTGTGTATCCTTGTCGATCTGAACCCAGAATTTGATGATCACAGCTCCCCAGTCGGACAGTTCTTTCTCAAATTCGTTCATTTCATTGTAAGCGCGTTTCCAGTCATTTTCACTGCAGAATCCTTCCAGTCGCTCCACCATGACGCGTCCATACCAGGTACGGTCAAAAATTGCGATATGGCCGTCCTTTGGAAGTCTCGTCCAGAAACGCCACAGATAATGGCGGGCTTTTTCGTGTGGTTCCGGGCTGGCGATCGGATGCACCTCATATCCGCGTGGATCAAGTGCACCTGTGATCCTCTTGATGTTTCCGCCCTTGCCGGCAGCATCCCATCCTTCGTATGTGATGATCACCGGGATTCGTTTGCGGTAGAGACGGTTGTGGAGTTCACTTAATTTACTCTGTAGTTTCTTAAGTTCCTTATCATATTCCTCATCATCGATCGTCTTGCCGGTAAGCTCAACGTCCGCCAGTTTCGGCATCTTTACCAGCGGGAAGATATTCTGAAGGATCGGAACGGAATGACTCTGGTTTTGGAGGGCAACTTCAATACTGCTTACCAGTGTATCCATCACCTGTAATTCTGCCCACTTTTTATCCTTTGCATCTATGATATACCATGGAGAAGTCGATGCATTCGTATCCCTGAGATAACGGTCATAGACCTTCTCGCATTTGCGGTAATGTTCCTGCTGCCATTTGTCGAATTCTGATACTCTCCAGCGTGTATCCTGACTGGAACACAGCTTGTCCATGCGGAGTTTCTGTTCTTCTTTGTCGATCTGCATAAAGAACTTGAGCACCAGATATCCATTATCCGTGAGCTGACGCTCAAACCGACGGATGCTCTCGATCCGCTTCTCATAATCCTCTCCGGTCAGTTCCTTACGAAGCACTTCCTGCGTCGTCTGCTCCATCCATCCGGAATCCAGGAAAGTAAATTTGCCCTGCTCAGGGATCTGGCACATGTAGCGGTAAAGAAATGGTCTGCGCAGTTCTTCCTCCGACGGAGCTGACATCGTCGCCACCTTAAAAAATCTCGGGTCGATGTTCTTGATCACTTTGCCGATCATACTGCCCTTGCCGGCGGCACTCCATCCCTCAAAAAGCACCAGCACCGGAAGTTTGTGCTCCTTGATCTTCATCTGAAGATCATAAAGTTTCTTTCTTGCCGCATCGAGCTGCTGTTTCAGTTCTTCTTTCTCGGGAGCTTCTCCCGGTATCCATGTTTTCAGCAAAAAACGCACCCCATTTCTTTTATTATATATTAATCAGAGAATAGCCAAGCTTCACCTCTCTGACCGCTGTTTCACCCTGCCCCATCATTTCGATCAGCATCTCCACTGCCATCTCACCGCTCTTCTCATAAGAAAAATGCACGGTAGGGATCGGCGGTGTGATCACTCTCGCGATCTCAGAATCTCCATGTCCCGCAACCAGGATATCCTCCGGGACTTTCTTTCCATGCTCTCTCAGGTAGCGGACGGCTCCGGCAGCCATGGTATCTGTCGCACAGATGACTGCATCAAGCTCCGGATACTTCGCAAGCAGTTCTCCCGCCTTCTCATAACCGGAATCAGAAGTAAATGCAGAAATCACCGTCTGCTGTGCCGCCTTCTCTATGCCGGCTTTTTTTACGGCATCTTCATAACCGCCAAAACGTTCTGCGCCAACTGCCTTGTCCTGCATGATCGCGCCGATATATCCCGGATTTTTCCTTCCCATATCGAGAACGGCTTCTGTGAGATCTCTGGTAGCGTGATAATCATCATGATACACACAGCAATGGCCGGAATACTGCTGTCCTACCAGGATCACCGGTACAGACAGGTTCTTAAGGATCTTCTTATGCTCGGCGGTCACTACTGTCGCAGCGAGGATCACGCCGTCCACCTGCTTGTCGTTAAAAGCAGAAAGATATTCCAGTTCTTTCTTCGGATCGTTCTGTGTCACCGCAAGGAGCATCTGGTAGCCGCTCTCATTCAGGACAGAGAGAACTCCCTCGATAATCTTGCCTATGGATGCGGATGCGATCTTTGGTACGATCACACCGATCATTTTTGTTTTTTTGGTACGGAGTGTCTGTGCCTGTACGGATGGACGATAGCCTGTCTGCTCTACGACTTTGCGGATCGCCTCTTTCTTTTCTTCTGAGATATATCCGTTATTAAAATAACGGGAAACCGCCGCACTGGACACTCCTGCTAATTTTGCTATTTCACTTATATTCATGCTTTTTCCCCTTTGTTGTAGTATAACACAATTTTGCTTTTGTTACCACGTTTCATGAAAAAAAGGCACTGTCAAATACGGATCTAATCCAGAAATCTGACAGTGCCTTCTCTTACTTATTATTTAATTTTATACGGTAAAGACTTCTTCCAGTCTCTTAGTCTTTCCTGTCTTTACTACTTTGAATTCCGGATAATCATCACTGTTTGTCAGAAGCACTGCCGCTACCGGGCTGTATCCGGCTGCTTTGATCTTTGCGATGTCAAAAGTCATCAGTTTCTGGCCTGCTTTGACTTTCTGTCCTTCTTCTACCAGAAGCTCAAATCCGTCACCTTTCATGTTTACGGTATCAACACCTACATGGATCAGGACTTCCATATCTGCCGGTCCTGTGATACCGATTGCATGTTTTGTATCTGTTACAGAAGAGATCTCGCCGTCAAACGGAGCCACGACAACGCCTTCTTCCGGGTCGATTCCGACACCGTCACCGAGAACGCCTGCTGCAAAAGTATCATCCGGGATCTCATTTCTCGGAACAATGGTTCCCTGGATCGGTGCATACAGTTTCTTTGCTGTACCGTCTACCGTTACTTCTTCTGCTGTCTCTTCTGTTGCTGTCGGCTCTGCTGCCGGAGCGTCATCTGTTTTTGCTACTGTCACTTTGGCATCTTCCGGGTCTTCTTTCCAGGTGAACCAGGTCAGTGCGAATGATACTGCGAAGGAAACTGCCAGCATGATCGCATACTGTGCGGAATAATCCAGTGTGGTAAGGAATCCCGGGATTCCTGTAACTCCATAAGAAGTTGCTCCAATGTGGAAAATGGATCCAAGCAGGGCTCCAACGGCACCACCTGCCATACCACATACAAGAGGTTTCATGAAACGAAGGTTTACACCGAAGATCGCCGGCTCTGTAATTCCAAGTGCTGCGGATAATGCAGACGGGATGGAAATGGATTTGGTCTTGTAGTTTCTTGCTTTGAGGCCGACTGCGAGGCAGGCAGCTCCCTGTGCAAAGTTTGCTGCGGATGCGATCGGCATCCAGATATTCAGCCCGTCAGAAGCAAGCATACCTGCTTCAATTACATTGTACATGTGGTGGATACCGCAGACTACTGTGAGCGGATAGATCGCACCCATGATCATTGCTCCGATTCCGTGTCCTACTGTGATGATCCAGGACGCAAATTCAAGTACATAAGTTTCTGCTGTGGAGAATACCGGTCCGATCAGTCCGATGGTAAGGAAACCTGTGATCAGTACGGTACAAAGTGGTGTTACAAAAAGATCGATCATCTCCGGAACATGTTTATGCAACCAGTTCTCCAGCTTACACATGATCCAGACTGCGATGATGACAGGAATTACATGACCCTGATATCCAACCTGTCTGATGGAAAATCCAAACAGATGCCATACCGGGATATCAGCCGCATCCATAGATGCTACAGACCATGCGTTGATAAGGTTCGGGTGGATCATGATCATACCGATGACTGCGCCCAGGAAAATATTTCCTCCGAATACTCTTGCCGCAGATACTGCGATCAGGATCGGCAGGAAGGTAAATGCTGTGTTTGCAAACAGGTCAAGGATCCCATACCAGTCGCTTCCTGCAAATGCAGGCATTGCCTTACCAAGTGCCTCTACCAGTCCCATCATAAGACCAGATGCTACGATTGCCGGAAGGATCGGCACAAAAACATCTCCCAGTGCCTTAATCATCCGCTTGAATACCGGCTGTTTCGCTGCCGCTGCTGCCTTCACTTCTTCTTTGGTCGCTGCGGTCATTCCGCTGACCTTGAGGAATTCATCGTATACCTTATTTACTGTGCCGGTTCCGATGATGAGCTGAAGCTGTCCGTTGTTACTGAAAACACCTTTCACACCATCGATGTTCTCAAGTTTCTTCATATCGATCTTGCTGTTGTCTACCGTTACCAGACGCAGTCTCGTTGCACAATGTGCCGCACTTACAAGATTGGATCTGCCGCCAACGGTATCAAAGATTTCTTTTGCACACTTTGCATAATCCATTGCCATTTTCTCTCCCTCTTTCCTTTGTTTTTGCTTTGCGCTCTTGTGTGAAATCGTTTACATTTCGTATTTTTAATATAACCCTTTTTGTTTCATTTGTAAACTGGCATTTCAGCCAAACATCAAAGGTCATTTTTGTGCATATTTATGTAATCGTTTTCACCTCCTGTATGCAGTCTTTGAAGGGCCGCATAAAAGCACTACATTAAATGATATTTTTCAAATGCTTTTTTTATTCCATCTTCTGTCACGGACGGGCAGATCACGTCAGCAATTTTCTTCATCTCCTCACTGCCGTTTTCCATACAGACACTTAATCCTGCGACTTCCAGCATTTCCTTGTCATTCATACTGTCGCCGAAGCCGACCGAATCTTCCAGGGAAATCCCCAGATGTTCACATACTTTCAGCACGCCGGTTCCTTTGTCAAATCTGCGGCTTATGATCTCGCCGTTTACAAACCCGCCTCTCGGCTCCTGGATACAGAAGTAAAAATCATCCTTCAGTTCTTCCCGGCAGATCTCAAGACTTTCCATAGACGGGCTCATAACGACCATCTTGTATACCGCCTGCCCCTTGTAAGCTTCCATTGGTAAGATATTCAGATTCTTCTCGATCTGTTCCTGCCAGCGGAGCATTTCACTGTTTCCCCCTTCGTTTGCATGTTCTCTGAGGAAGTTCTTGAAGCCGTCATCTGTAAAAGCTCCCTCCACGCACTCGATCGTCCGGAAGATCCCGTTTTCTTTCAGAAGCTGGCTCATGCGGTCACGCTCCTCGTCTGTCATCGGGCTGTCGTAGATCACCTCGTCCCTGCACACCACATAACCGCCGGAGCTTGCCACAACTCCATCAAATCCGTATTTCAGAAGCGGGGACAGCATTGCATAATTGCGTCCTGTGCAGAGAAAAACATAATTTCCTGCTTCCTGCGCTCTCCTGATCGCTTCCAGGGCAGAAGCCGGAGGCACATTGGTTCCCGGCTCTGTCAGTGTTCCGTCAATATCCAGAAAAATAGCTTTTGGTTTCATAGATCTTTCATTTTTCCCTTTTATATTAATATGTAATCGTTTTCATTAATTTTATTATATTTCCTGTCGATATATTTGTAAACTGGCGTTTTATATAATATTTTCATTATATTTTTGTGCATAATATATGAAATCGTTTTCGTTTCTGTTTCATAAAACTGAATCAGAAGGAACCGTTCACTCATTCCACATATGCAAAAAAAAGAAATGGCTTCGGTCCTGTACGAACAGAACATCTGCCATTTCTCTTTGTCGTATGGTGATCTTTTATTTTTTTATGAAAGTTCCAGTTTACCGGTATAAAGCTGATAATAAGTTCCCTTCTGTTTGATCAGGTCCCTATGGTCACCTCTCTCGATGATCTTTCCGTGTTCCAGAACAATGATCGCATCGCTGTTTCGGATTGTAGAAAGTCTGTGGGCGATAACAAATACGGTACGGTCTTTCATCAGGTTGTCCATACCCTGCTGAACAATGCTCTCTGTACGGGTATCGATGCTTGAAGTTGCCTCATCAAGAATGAGTACCGGCGGGTCTGCAACGGCTGCCCTGGCAATGGAGAGAAGCTGTCTCTGCCCCTGGGATAATTCCTCGCCGTCACCACTTAACATGGTATCATATCCCTTCGGAAGCATCTGGATAAACTGATCTGCATGGGCAAGTTTTGCTGCTGCATAGATTTCCTCATCTGTCGCATCCAGCTTACCGTAACGGATGTTGTCACGGATCGTTCCGGTAAACAGGTGTGTATCCTGAAGAACGATACCGAGGGAATGTCTCAGGTCGTCTTTTTTGATCTTTGTGATATTGATTCCATCATAACGGATCTTTCCATCCTGGATATCGTAGAAACGGTTGATCAGGTTGGTGATCGTTGTTTTTCCTGCTCCGGTAGAACCTACGAATGCAAGTTTCTGCCCCGGTTTTGCATAGAGGCTGATGTCGTGGAGGATGGTTTTGTCCTCATTGTAGCCAAAAGTTACATCTTCGAACCTTACATCACCTTTGAGCTCTGTGTAAGATACAGAACCGTCTGCGGAATGCGGATGTTTCCATGCCCACATGCCCGTTCTCTCCTTGCACTCTGTGATGTTTCCGTTGGCATCTTTTTTCGCATTGACGAGAGTTACATAACC
>OLRG01003377.1_pt1 | contig 10273 bp, 8 predicted proteins | sample 1672331 | NCBI WGS metagenome assembly OLRG01 (sample SAMEA3136672, study PRJEB25190) | human gut metagenome
CCTCCGCCGCCGGAAGCACCTTCACGGGGCTGGCGACGCGACCGGAGGCGTCGCTCGCGGCGATGCCGATGCGAACCTCGCCGATGTCTAGCGCAAGCGCCCTCACGAGAGCCGCCTTAGGCCAGCATCTCGCGGGCGGCGGCAAGCGCGGCCTCGATGCCCGCGGCGTCCTTGCCGCCGGCCTGAGCCATGTTGGGACGGCCGCCGCCACGGCCGCCAACGTACTCGGCAACCTTGCGGATGACGTCGCCGGCGCCAAAGCCGGCCTTCACGGCGCCGTCGGTGGCGGCGGCAAGGAGGGCCACCTTGCCCTCGGGCGTGGTCGTGACCAGGAAGCACGCGACGTCGCCGCCGTTGGCCTTGTCGCGGATGGCGTCCCAGGCCTCGCGCAGCTCGCCGGCCTCGAGGCCGTCCATGCGGGCGATGACGGCCTTGTAGGAGCCGCAGTCGATGGCGGCGCCCATGGCGGCCTGGATCTTGTCTGAAGAACCGCCGAGAAGGGCCTGCTTGAGCTTGGCCTCGGCCTCGCGGGCGCCCGCCTTGATGTCGGCGATGCGGCTGGCGGCGTCCTCGGGGCGGCACTTGAGCTCGGCGGCCACGGCGTCGAGGGCGTCATTGCGCTCGTCGAGCCAGGCAAGGGCGCCCAGGCTCGTCACGGCCTCGATGCGGCGGACGTTGGAGCCCGTGGAGGACTCGGAGACAATCTTGAACAGGCCGAGCTCGGAGGTGTTGCGGGCGTGCGTGCCGCCGCACAGCTCGCGGCTGAACGGCACGTCCTCGGTGCCACAGGAGACCATGCGCACCACGTCGCCGTACTTCTCGCCAAACAGGGCAACGGCACCGGCGGCCTTGGCCTCCTCAATGCCGCAGACCTTCGTGACGACCGGCTTGGCCGAGAAGATCTCGACGTTCACGACCTCGTGCAGCTGCTCGGCCGTGAGGGCCTCGAAGTGCGTGAAGTCAAAGCGCAGGCGGCCGTCGTCCACGAGAGACCCCGCCTGGTTGACGTGCTCGCCGAGCACGGACTTGAGCGCGGCGTCGAGCAGGTGCGTGGCCGTGTGGTTGCGACGGATGAGCTCGCGGCGGTGAGCGTCGATCGAGGCGGTCACGACGTCACCCTCGTGGAGCGTGCCCTCAAAGACCTTTGCCACGTGCGCGTACAGGCCGTTGTGACCCTTCGTGTCCGTGACCTCGAGCTTGGCAGCCTCGGAGACGAGCGTGCCGGTGTCGCCCACCTGGCCGCCCATCTCGGCGTAGAACGGCGTGCGGTCGAGCAGAACCTCGACCTCTGAGCCCTCGGCGGCCTCGCTCACGCGCTCGCCGTCTGTCACGATGGCAACAACCTTGGCACCCTTTAGCTCGTTGTGCTCATAGCCATCGAACTCGGTGGGGGCCAGCTCGTCGGACAGGGCGGTCCAGACGTTGTTGAAGTCACCCCAGGCGTCGCGGTTGGCGGCGGCTCGGGCGCGGCTCTTCTGCTCTGCCATGCAGGCATCGAAGGCGTCCATGTCAACGTCGTGGCCCGCACCCTGGGCAATCTCGACCGTGAGGTCAATGGGGAAGCCGTAGGTGTCGTGCAGCTTGAAGGCAACGTCGCCGGGCAGCGTGGTGCCGGCGTCCAGGCCATCGAGCGCCTCGTCAAGGTAGGCGCGGCCGGTATCGAGCGTCGTGGAGAAGCGCTCCTCCTCGGCCGAGACGATGCCCTTGACCAGCGCGACGTTCTTGAGCAGCTCGGGGTAGGCCCCGCCCATGATCTCGTTCACGGCATCGATGAACTTCGTGAGGAAGGCGCCCTCGATACCCAGCAGGCGGCCATGGAACACGGCGCGACGCAGCAGGCGACGCAGGACGTACTCACGGCCCTCGTTGCCAGGAAGGATGCCATCAGAGATCATGAAGTCAACGGCGCGGGCGTGGTCGGCGATGATGCGCAGCGAGCGCGACGGGCCGGAGTAGGCCTCCGGGTCGTAGCTCTTGCCGGAGATCTGCTCGCCGAGCTTGATGAGGCCCTGCATGATGTCGCCGTCGTAGTTGGCGCTCTTGTGCTGCAGGATGGCGGCCATGCGCTCCAGGCCCATGCCCGTGTCGAGGTTGCGGTGCGGCAGCTCCGGCATGGAGCCGTCCTCCTGGCGGTCATACTGCGTGAACACGAGGTTCCAGAACTCAAGGAAGCGGTCGCAGTCGCAGCCCGGCTTGCAGTCCGGCTTGCCGCAGCCCACGTCCTCGCCCTGGTCAAAGTAGATCTCGGAGCAGGGGCCGCAGGGGCCAGTGGGGCCGGCGGCCCAGAAGTTGTCGTCCTCGCCGAGGCGCGAGATATGGTCCTCGGGAACGCCCAGCGAGCGCCAGACATCGTGGGTCTCGTCGTCGTCGGTGAAGACGGTGAAGTAGAGACGGTCCACCGGGAGCTTGAACTTCTCGGTGATGAGCTCGAAGGCCCAGGCGCAGGCCTGCTGCTTGGAGACGCCGCCGAAGGAGAAGTCGCCGAGCATCTCGAAGAAGGAGAGGTGACGGCCGTCCTCGCCGATGCAGTCGATGTCGTTGGTGCGCACGCACTTCTGGCAGGAGCAGGCGCCAATCTCCTTCATGGTCTTCTTGCCCTGGTAGTACTCCTTGAACTGGTTCATGCCGGCGTTGGCAAGAAGCAGCGAGGGGTCCTCCGGCACGAGCGAGGAGCTCGGGTAGAGCTTGAGGCCACGCTCCTCAAAGAAGTTGAGGAACGTCGAGCGAATCTCGGCGGTGGTCATGGTCGGAAAGTCAGCGGTGCTCATATGTCTCCCCTACGTTCGGGTTGGTCAACGTGCATTCAATTGCGTCAGTATACCGCGAGCGGCAGGAATGCGGGCGTGAGCGGGTGCCCGGCACCGCGTCCGCGCAAGATTCAAACGCATTTGCGTGATCAAATAAAGTAGAGACACGCAAAGATTGGGATCCCGTAAGCAAACGCGTCCAGCAATCGATGGCGCAGTCCCTATGACGCCTTGGGACCGTCGCCGCCAACGAGCGTCTCGCGGATCTTGTCGGCAAGGGATGCCTCATGCTCGGGGCTCTCTGCGGCTTGGGCGTCGGCAATGCCATCGGCCTCAACCAGGCGCGAGTCCGCGAGGAACGTGTCGTCATCAAGCGCGTCGAAGGAGGGCACGGGCGAGCCGTCAGCGTGGTGGTAGGGCGTGCCCTTGAAGAACGCCCCGTCAAAGCTCACGAGCTGTCTGCCCGTCTTGCTCTCGAAGTAGTAGACGAACGCGCCCTTTACGGCCGCCGTGAGCGGCACGGCAAGTGCCATGCCAAGCGCACCGCCAAGGCTCGCGCCCATGGTTATGCCCACGAGGCTCATGGCCGGATGGATCTTAACGGCGCTCTGCATCACGAGCGGGCTCACGAGGTTGTCGACCACGTTTTGCGCCACCACGGCAACCGCCATCGTCCACAGCGCCACGGCAGGCCCGGCGAACAGCGCCGCGAGCGTGGCCGTGAGCGCGGACACCGCGGGCCCCACAACCGGCACAAAGTGCAGCAGCCCCACGATGATGCCCATAAGGCCGGCATAGGGATGGCCGCACAGCGCAAAGCCCGCGAACGCCAGCACGCCGTTGAGCACGCTCGTGATCACGATGCTTCTCATGTAGCCGCCCACCGAGCGGCCGAGAACAGCCACGAGCAGCGCCAGGTCATCGTCGTGGCGCGGCCCTGCGATGACACCCAGCTCTCGCATGATCGCCGGATAGTCCTTGGCAAACCAGTAGGCCATGACAAGGCCCAAGAAGAACATCACGAAGTCGTTGGCGAGCGCCATGACGTTGGGCACGAGCGCCGTGGACAGCCAGCTCGCGAGCTGGCGCGTAAGCGTAGTACCCACGTCTGAGAGCGTGCCCACCAGCCCCTGCACGCTGCGCGAGATCTCTGCTGTCCTCTCGGATCCAAACGTAGCGAACAGCGACTGCACGGCGCCCTGCGCCTGGGCGAGAAGCCCCGGCAGGCGCTCGAGCAGCTGCATGAGCTGGCTCACGAACAGCGGCAGCAGCCACAGCATGAGGCCCACGAACACGGCGATGACCACCACGAGCGCGATGAGCGCGCCAAGCGCTCGCCCCACGCCGTGGCGCTCGAGCCAGTTGGTCATGGAGCTGCAGATGAATCCCACGACGGCGCCCACGAGCACGCACTGCACGGCGGACTCCACCGAGCCCAGCGCAACGAGCGCGATCACGAACGCGAGCGCACATCCCACGAACGCCCAGGCGCGGGCGCCCACGAGACGGGCAGACTCGTAGGCCGCCTTCCTCTCGACGGGTGTCTTGCGGCCGGTCGTCACTTCATGAGCCCCTCGGGGTCAACCTTCTCCTGCAGCTTCTTGAGCGTGCGGCGCAGAAGGCGGCTCACCTGCACCTGGGAGACGCCCAGACGCTTGGCAATCTCTACCTGCGTGAGGCCGTCGATGAAGCGCATGCGCACAATCTCCTGCTCGCGCGGCGAGAAGTCCCTGATGGCGTCGTCGATGACCATGCGGTCGTCCGAGGCGTCGAGGTCCTCGTCGACGGAGCCGAGGCGGTCGATGAGGGCCGGGGCCTCGTCGTCCTCAGAGGTGCCGCCCGCCTCCAGCGAGACGGACGTGTAGGCCCCGGAGGACTCCATGGCCTCGAGGATCTCCTCGGCGCTGACGCCGAGCTTGGCCGCGATCTCCTCAACGGAGGGGCTGCGCTGCAGCTCGACCGTGAGCTCTTCGGTGGCCTGGTTGACCTTGGCGGAGAGCTCCTGCAGGCGACGGGGCACGCGGATGGACCAGCCCTTGTCGCGGAAGTGGCGCTTGACCTCTCCCAGGATGGTGGGCGTGGCGTACGTGGTGAACTCCAGGCCGCGCTCCGGGTCAAATCGGTCGATGGCCTTGATGAGGCCGATGGTTCCGACCTGCACGAGGTCGTCCAGGGGCTCGCCGCGGTTCTTGAACTTGGAGGCAAGGAAGCGCACGAGGTTGAGATGGCTCACGATGAGCTGGTCACGGGCCTCCTCGTCGCCCTTCTCCTTGTACAGGCGGAAGAGCTCGCGGGTGCGCTCCTTGTCCCAGGCATCCTTGCCCTTGGGGGCGCGACGCACGGCGCGGGCCTCCGAGGCGTCCCTCTGGGGCGCCTGCGGCACCTGCACATCGGCGCGGGCGCCCTCGGGCTTGGGGGCGCTACTCGTCATGAGCACCGCCCGTCCGCTTGGTGAGGCTCAGGGTCCGCCCGTCCTCAGAGATGGAGCTCTCGTCGCAGATGGCGGCGAGAAGCGCCTCCACGAGCTCGAGGGACTCGTCGGCATCAGCCGCGCCAAGGTCCTCGCCAAGCGAGAAGTCCATGGTCACTGCCTCGCCGGAGATGCCGAAGACGATGCCGCACTCCTGCTGGCCGGTGGCGCAGGCATAGACGAAGCCCTCCTCGGCGGCCATGCGAGCGTCCTCGACCTCGTCGACGCCCATGTCGCAGGTGACGGCCAGGGAGGCCGCGGTCATGCGCACGATGCGGGCAAAGCCGGGCTCGGCGGGGACGGTGAGGCAGACGCGCTTCTGGTCCATGGCGCGCCCCCTACTCTGCGTCGGCCGCGGAGGCGGCGCCATCGGGGTCGGACTCGGGCTTCTCGGCGGCGTCGGTGGCGGGGGCGGGGGCGACGGCGTCGTAGTCCACATAGGAGACCGTGCGGGCCGGGCGCTCGACGGGCTCGGGGACGGTCACGCCCTCGAGGGACGCGGGTGCGGCGCCCTCGGAAATCTGGGCGGGGGCACAGGACTTGCGGCCGCCGGCGATCTTGCCCACCACGCCGGCCACGGCGCTGGCGGCGCCCGAGACGGCGCCGTTGACGGCCTCGGTCACGCCGGCGGCGGTGCCGGACACGGAGGCCACGTCGTCCAAGATGGCGTTCACGCTGGCGAGGGACTCGTTGGCGGAGTCCAGGGCGGTGTTGGCCTTCTCCACGAGGGCGGGGACGTCCTTGACCGCGGGCTGGAGCTCGTCGACCATGCCGTCCAGCTTGGCCACGATAGACTGCGTCTGGGCGATGACCTCGTTTGCCGTGGACGTGACCTCGTCGATGGACTTGCGCGCGCCGCGCACGGTGAGCGCGACCTCGATGACGGCCCAGATTCCAACGAGCGCCAGAACGACGAGCGCGATGTCCAGATAGTTCATGGGAGCCCCCTTCGGGAGGATTCGGGTTTGCCTTGCGCGTCATACGCCCTGTCATTCTACCCGAGTGAGGCCGCCCCAGTCCGTGCCCTGGCGTCTCCATGTCCCGGCGTAGCGTGCAAAATAACGACCCTGTGCCCTTCTTGCCGACGTTTGCCCAGGTGAGCAGAGCGCGAGGTCGTCATTTTGTACGCTATTTGCCCGCTAGCAGCGCCGGCGGCGAGCTAGGAGCGGTCGCGGGCGGCGACGTCGAGGCGCCAGGCCTCCCAGCCGCGGGGGCTGGGGTGGTAGAAGCAGCCGCGGTCAAGGCCCTCGGGCAGGTAACGCTGGTCGACCCAGCCCTCCGGGTAGTTGTGCGGGTAGAGGTAGGGGCCATACTCGTCCGAGCCGGGGCGGTGGCGGTCGCGCAGGTAGTTGGGCACCTCGCGGCGCGGACCCTGGCGGACCTCGGCCAGAGCGGCGTCGATGCCGGCCTCGCAGGCATTTGACTTGGGGGCAAGCGCAAGGTAGGTGGCAGCCTGGGCCAGGTTGATGCGGCACTCCGGCATGCCGATGACCTCGGTGGCGCGGAACGCCGCCTCGGCGATCAGAAGGGCCTGCGGGTCGGCGTTGCCCACGTCCTCGGAGGCACAGATCATGATGCGTCGCGCGATGAACTTTGGGTCCTCGCCGGCGTCGAGCATGCGCGCGAGCCAGTAGAGCACGGCGTCCGGGTCGCTCCCGCGCATGGACTTGATGAAGGCGCTGATGATGTCGTAGTGCATGTCGCCAGACTTGTCGTAGGACAGGCCGCGCCGCGGGTTTGCCTCCAGGACGTTCTCGGCGGAGATGGTGAGGGGGGCCTTGGCGGAGGGCTCGGTGCCGTCCAAGGGCGCAGCCATCTGACTTGCCAGCTCAAGCGAGGTCAGGGCCGCCCGCCCGTCTCCCCCGGAGAGCTTCACGATCTCATCCTCGGCCTCGGGCGAAAGCGCGAAGGCCCCGGCCAGGCCGTTCTCGGACGCGCAGGCGCGCTCGACCATCTGGCGCACGGAGGCGTCATCCAGCGGCTGGAGCTCAACCACGCGGCTGCGGCTGATGAGGGCCGAGTTGACCTCGAAGTAGGGGTTCTCCGTCGTGGCGCCAACCAGCACGATGGTGCGGTCCTCCACGGCGTGGAGAAGCGCGTCCTGCTGGCTGCGGTTGAAGCGGTGAATCTCATCCACGAAGAGGATGGTGCGCCGCCCGCTGGTGAGAAGGCGGCTCTCGGCGGCCTCGATCTCTCGGCGCAGGTCCTTGACCGTGCCCGTGACGGCCGAGACCTCGACGAACTCCGCGTGCGTGGAGTGCGCAATGATGCGCGCCAGGGTGGTCTTTCCGGTGCCGGGAGGCCCGTACAGCAGCACGGACGAGAGCGTGTCGTGCTCTATGGCGCGCCTGAGCCAGCTGCCCTCGCCCACGGCTTGGTCCTGGCCCAGGTACTCGTCAAGGGTCTGCGGGCGCATGCGCGCGGCGAGCGGCGCGTTGTCGTTGCGGCGGGCGCGCTCTATGTGTGCGAATAAGGTCTCCATAGGAACAATTGTACTACATGTTGAGGGGTGCCGGACCGCCGGGCTTCTCCCCAAATGCACCTCGCGCAAAGGGCGCGCTCAAAAACTTTTGGCGAGAAGGACGGCGGGCCGCGGCGTTGCAGGTTCGTGGATCCTGTAAGCCCTTTAGTGCCCCAGGACGGTTGCTGCCAGCAGGACGATCAACGCCACCAGGAGGATGGCGACCGCGGTGAGGATGTAGCGCTGGGTGCGGGTGTGCTGGCGGAGGGTCCGCTCGCTGTCGGCGAGGCTGTCGAGCTCGGACTGGGCGGAGGCGAGGGCGGCCTGCTGCTCGGCGATGGAGGTAGCCAGGCGGCGCGTCTCCTCGGGCGTTGCGTGGATGGCCTCGGCCTCTGACAGCAGCCCCTGGGCCTCGTCGTAGGCGTCGGCGGCCTCGTCGTGGGCGGCCTTGGCGGACTCGATGCCGGCCTTGCGCTCGGCTATGGCGTCCGCGAGCTCCTTCTCCTGCGAGGCGGCCTCGGCGGCGCGACGGTCGTACTCGGCCTTGTGCCCCTCGTAGTCGTGCTTGGCGGTCTCGGCGTCCGCCTGGGCGGTCTCGAGCGACTGCCTCTGCGTCCACAGGTGCATCTGTGCCTTCTCCACGGCCTCCTGCGTCTGGCGGGTGGCGTTTGCGACCTCGGAGCGGGCGGCCTCGACGTGCGCCAGCTCGGCCACGTTCTCGCGCTGGAGCTGAGCCACGGCGTCGGCCTTGGCGCCGGGGTCTGCCTGCGCGCGCCTGAGGTCGTCCTGCACGCGGCGCAGGCGCTCCTGCGAGTTGTCGAGCGCGCGGTTTGCCTGGGCTATGCCCTGGCTGCGGGCGTCGGTGGCGTCCTTGACTTGGGCCTCGGCGCCCTTCACGGCGCGCCTGGCCTCGGCGACGGTCTGACTTGCGTCAGACGCCCTGCCGCGCGAGGTCTCCATGACGCGGCGGTAGGGGCGCAGCTCCTGCTCGTGGGCTGTCCTCATCTTGGACAGGCGGTCCTCGAGGGCGGTCTTTTCGCCGTCGAGGCGCTCGACGGCGGCCTGCGAGTCGGCCATGTCCTGGCTCGCCTGGCGCGAAGCATCCGTCTGCTGGGAGACGATCTCCTCGTAGCGCCCCTCGACGTCCTGGCGGCGCGCGAGCGTGCGGCGGTCCTCGTCCAGGGCCTCGGTGAGGGAGCGGACCCTCTTCTGGGCGCTGGCGTGCTGGCGCGACGCCTCCCGCACGTCCCTCATGGCGGCAAGGCCGCCCTTGAGCGTGGTCGCCGTGGCGCTCGCGGCGCCGCGTGCGGCGCTTATCGCCCTGTGCTCGAGGCCCTCGGGGCGGGTGTCGCCCTCGGCGGGGGAGTCCTGGGCAGCGGCCTCACCCTCGTCCTCGCCCGGGTCCCGCGGCTCCTCGCGGGCGCCCTCGACCTCGGCGCCATCGTCGAGCGGCTCTTCCGCGGCGTCCCTCTCGTCGGCCATGCGCTCTCCTCTCAAAGGCGTGGCCGACTTGCATCGTGCGGCCGCGCGTCTCTTCTCGCCTAGCATTGTGACTCAGGCGGGCGACGCTAAGATCGCAAAGACCGCAAACAGCGGACTTTGCGTCCATAAACCGAAACCTCGCTATAATGGGCCGTCAGTTTGGTAGGATGTTCCCGTGTTCGGGGGAGCACTCCCCGGTTTACTGGGAACTCTGGAAAGGGAGTTTTTAGCATGGTTTCTAAGCAGACGAGCATCATCAACGCCACCGGTCTTCACGCCCGTCCCGCGTCCGTCTTCGTGACCGAGGCCAAGAAGTACCAGAGCAACGTCACCATCAAGAACGTTGACAAGGACTCCGCTCCCGTCAACGCCAAGTCCATCATGATGATCCTGGCCGCCGGCCTGGGCACTGGCACCAAGGTCGAGGTCGCCTGCGACGGCGCCGACGAGCAGGAGGCCCTGGACGCCCTCGTCGCCCTCATCGAGAGCGGCTTCGGCGAGTAGGCTCGCTTCCAAGCGTCTTTGCCTGCCCGGCCCGGCGCACCCCGCGTCCGGCCGGGCTTTTTCTGCTGTCTTTTGCCCACGGGGAGCAAGGAGTCTGAGCGCATGTGTGAGAGCTGCGTCGAGAAGAGCGCGCACAAGGTCGGAGCCGGAACGCCCGTCTCGCCCGACAGGTGGTTCACCTACGACGTGGTGGCCGAGGACCCAGGGACCCACGCCCGCGCCGGCGTGCTCCACACGCCCCACGGCGACGTGCCAACGCCCATCTTCATGCCGGTCGGCACCAAGGCCACGGTCAAGGGCATCCTGCCCGACACCCTGGAGCGCCTGGGCACCAAGATCTTGCTGAACAACACCTACCACCTCTCGCAGCGCCCCGGCGCCGACCTGGTGGAGGAGATGGGCGGCGTCCACGAGTTCATGCAGTGGCATGGCCCCATCCTCACGGACTCCGGCGGCTTCCAGGTCTTCAGCCACGAGGAGTTCTTCAAGCTCTCCAATGCCGGCGTGCGCTTCCGCGCCGTTGACTACGACGGCTCCTGGGTGGAGTGGTCCCCCGAGAAGAACATGGAGATCGCCCAGAAGCTGGGCGCCGACATCGTGATGCAGCTC
>OLRG01003380.1_pt1 | contig 10267 bp, 7 predicted proteins | sample 1672331 | NCBI WGS metagenome assembly OLRG01 (sample SAMEA3136672, study PRJEB25190) | human gut metagenome
CCGGCAGCTTCCAGCACGCTCTTGATCATGTGGGTGGTGGTGGTCTTGCCCTTGGTACCGGTCACGCCGATCATGGTCATCTGGCGGGAGGGGTTGCCAAAGAGGTTGCCGCTCATCAGCGCCATGGCATAGCGGCTGCTCTCCACCTTGACCACGGTCACACCGGGCATGGCAGAAAGGTCGATGTCATGCTGGATGACCAGCACGCTCACGCCCTTGGCGGCGCAGTCCGCGGCAAACTCGTGGCTGTCACGCTGGGTGCCCACGATGCAGACAAAGGCAAGGCCCGGGGCCGCCTTCCGGCTGTCGTAGATGATGTCCTGCACTTCGGTATCCAGGCTGCCCTGCACCAGCGTAAAGGGCACGCCTTCCAGTAATTGTTCCAGCTTCATAACATTACACGCTCCTCATTGGGTCGTTTGGGGTTGGTTTGCATCGTCCGCCGCCGGGGTCGTTCCTTCGGCGGGGGTCGGCTGTGCCGTCGGTCCGGCTTCGGGGCCTGCCGGGGCTGCGGCGGTATCCGTTGGTGTTTCGGCAGCGGCATCTGCAGCGGCTTCGCCCTCTGCCGGGGCAGTGCCGTCTGTGGCCGTGCCTTCTGCCGTTTCACCGGTCACACCTTCTTCGGCGGGTGTTTCCTCCACCGGTTCAGGCACGATGTAGCCGGAGGGCAGCTCCGGCTCGCCCTGTGCAAAGGTGAACTTGCGGGTGCTGGACATGCTGATATGGGTGAAGTCCAGCTTTCCGGTGTCGGTCGCGGCACAGCCCTTGCCGTCCTCATTCAGCAGGACGTGCTTTGCCAGCTTGAGCTTATATTCCAGCTCGTTCAGGGTACCCAGCCAGACGCTGATGCGGTCCTGATAGAGGAAGGCCATCTCGTCCACATCCGCAAACTCGATGCGGGTCACGTCGGCGCTCATGCCTGCGGCATCCAGCGCAGCCAGCAGGGTGTTCAGGCTTTCCAGCCGCTGGTCCGCCTCCTCCTCGACAGTGCCGGAAGCGCTGCTGTCGGCGGCGCTGTCCGGGGTGCTGTCGGCCTTGGGCTCCGCCGCAAAGGTCAGCTGTTCGCCGGGCTCGGCAGAGACCGGTTCGCCGCCGTACAGAGTGGGCAGACCGGCAGGCTGGGCAGAATCCTTTTCCAGGATCTTCAGGCCGCCCGAGAGGGTCAGCCAGCCGGAGGAAGTCTGCATGGCCCAGGCAGGCTGGGCTTCTGTTACCCGCACCACCACGGTGCCGGGGTAATCCCGCTCCACCCGGATATCTTCCAGCATGGGGAACACTTTTTCCAGCGCGGCGGCCTTGCTGCCGGGGTCAAAGCTGAAGATATTCTCTTCCAGATGGACATCCAGCGCCTGCAGGATCTGGTCACTGGTATAGCCGCCGGCCTCCTGCACCACACCGTCCGCTGTCTGCACCTGAATAGAGCTGATCTTGAACAGCATCGTCACGGTGAGGTAGACCCCCGCGCCGATGACGCAGAGCAGCATGACAAGGGCCGTGAGCCGCCGCATGAGCCTGCGCCGCCGGATGGCGGCCCGGGTCAGCTTCCGCTTTTTCCTGCCCTCCCGCCGGACGGGGTCACGCCGGGCGTTCTGCCTCTGCACCGGCCGCATCCGCTGGCCGCTGCGATTCTGGGCGTTCTGCGGGCGGCGCTGGGCGTTCCGGTTCTGGCCGCTGGCCGGGCGGCGGTTCCGCTGATTGCCCCCGGAGGTGCGCCGCTGGCCGCTCTGTCCGCTGCGGGGGCGCTGTGCGCCGCTCTGGCTGCTCCGCCCGCCGGTGGGAAAGGTGATGCTGTTGTCCGGGTAGGAGCCGTAGTTCACCGTGCGCTCCGTGTACCGGCTGGGGCGGGGCGCATCGGGGTCATAATTGGGGTTCGTGATGGGGTGGCCGCCGGAGGAATATCCTGCGTACCCGCTGTACCCCAGGTCACTGCCAGCACCCGCGCTGCTGTGGTGCTGGTTGCTCTGCCCGCCGCGCCGGTCATCCCGGGCCTGATCGTAGGCCCGGCGGCGCTTGCGGTTCCGGCTGTTCCGGTCATTCTGCGGCATCCGGCTGCACCTCCTTTCCTCTGTTTTTTCCTTCCGTTACGGGGTCTTGACCAGCTTCAGCAGGGCATCCGCAATGCGGTCCAGGCTGTCGTCCACCGACAGGCTCCGGGCATTGCGGCCCATCTCAGCCAGCTTGCCGGGCTGGGCCAACATCCCGGAAACGGTCTGCACCAGCTTCTCGCCGGTCAGGTCTTTTTCCTCAATGACCACGGCGGCACCGGCCTTCTGCAGCTCCATGGCGTTGTAATACTGGTGGTTCTCGGCCACGTTGGGGCTGGGGATGAGCACAGCGGCACGGCCCACAGCTTCCAGCTCGGCCAGTGTCAGGGCACCGGCGCGGCTGATGACAAGGTCCGCTGCAGCCAGCAGCTCGGGCATATTGTTGATGTATTCCTTCACCACAAGGCTCTCGCCGGGGGCAAAGCCCTTTTCCTTTTCCAGATCCTGAAACAGCTGCACGCCGTACTGACCGGTGGCATGGAGATGGAGGACGGGCTTTTTGTTCTTCTGCTCCCAGGCGCAGAGGTCGGCCACCACCTCGTTCACGCGGCGGGCACCCAGACTGCCGCCGAAGGAGAGGATCACGGTGCGGTCGCCCGCGCCCAGTTCGGCACGGATGGCTTCCCGGTTCTTCGCCTGGGTGAACACCTCAGGCCGGACGGGATTGCCCACCACGATGGTCTTTTCGGGTGCGCCCAGCTTTTCCACGGCGGCGGGCACAGCGGCGAACACGATGTCCACATCCGGGGCCAGCAGCTTGTTGGTCACACCGGGAAAGGCGTTCTGCTCATGCAGGGCGGTCTTGATGCCCTGTCTGGCGGCGCAGCGCACCACCGGGCCGGACACATAGCCGCCGCAGCCAATGACCAGGTCGGGCTGGATGTCCTTCATCATCTTTTTGGCCTTGGGGCCGGAGAGTGCCAGATTCCACAGGGTAATGAGATTCCGCTTGATATTGTTCAGGCTCAGCTTCCGCTGAAAGCCGGTGATCTCGATGTGATGGAAGGGATAGCCCGCCTGTGTGACCAGACGGTACTCCATGCCCTCCTTCCGGCCCGCAAAATGGATCTCGGCGGTAGGGTCGGCCTTTTTGATGGCTCCCGCAATGGCCAGAGCCGGGTTGATATGGCCGGCAGTGCCGCCGGCTGCAATGAGTACACGCATCTTGGTTCCTCCTTACTGTTCTGTCTGCGCTCTGCGCGCGGTATCCAGCACAATGGTCTTTGCCTTGCGCTGGCGCTCCCGCTCGGCGTGGGCTTCCTCCCGTTCCAGACGGGCCCGTTCGCCGTTGCGTCCGATATTGACCATAACGCCCATCTCGGCCAGCAGCAGGATCAGACTGGTGCCGCCGGAGGAGAAGAAGGGCAGCGAAATGCCGGTGTTGGGCAGGGTGTTGGTGACAACGGCGATGTTGCAGAACACCTGCCAGGCGATCTGCGCCATGATGCCGATGCCCACCAGCGTGCAGAACCGGTTTTCGGCATGGAAGGCGATCCAGAAGCCCTGTACCAGAAAGAGAACGAACAGCACAATGACGATCACTGCGCCGACGAAGCCCAGTTCCTCGCACACGACACTGAAGATAAAGTCGTTGGTGCTCTCCGGCAGCCAGAGCTGCTTTTCGATGCTGTTGCCCAGCCCCAGCCCCGTGGCACCGCCCGAGCCGATGGCGTACAGGCTCTGCTTGGTCTGGCTGGTCATCCGGTCAAGATCCTGCGTCCAGCCGTCCAGACGGCTCTGCAGGTAGTCGATGGAGTCCACATGCTTCAGCAAAGTCTCCAGCAGGAACAGCGCGGCACCGGCGCAGCCCCAGGTAATGATGCCGCCGCTGCCGCCCAGCAGCAGGATGGTGCCCACGATGGCCGTGGTCAGCAGGATGCCCGACATGTGGGGCTCCAGCACCAGCAGGATCAGGACAGGCACCAGCCACAGGATGGGCCGGATGAGCTCCACCACGATGCTGTGGTGGACCCACTTGCGCAGAGGCATCTCGCCGAATTTGACCTGCGGGGTCCTGGCGGCGATGTCTGCCGTGAGCAGGATCATCTCGAACTTTGCAACCTCGGAGGCCTGTAAGGTCAGGCCTCCGAAGCTGATCCACCGGCGGCAGCCGTTGATGGGGCTGCTGAACAGCACCAGCACCAGCAGGATCAGGCAGACAACATAGCCCAGCTTGACCATTCTGCGCAGGAAGCGGTGGTCAAAATAGGAGAACAGGAACATCATGCCCAGACCCAGCACCGTGCAGAGCAGCTGGGATTTGATGTAATGGAAGCTGTCCCCAAAGCGGAGATAGCCCGTGGTATAGCTTGCACTGAACAGCATGACCAGCCCGAACACCATGATGATGGCCAGGGTCGCCATCCAGTTGAGCAGGATGGGCGGCCAGGGGCCGGGGTCCCGCTGAAAGACGGAAAACGGCTCTGCTTTTTTTCTGCGGAGTGTTGCCAAACTGCACCCCTCCTTAACTGATTTTTGCCAGTTGAACGGTCAGCGCCACGCCCAGCATGGCAATGACACAAAAGGTATAAAAGATCTGTTCCGCGCTCTGGCCCCGCAGCTCCAGCCAGCGGTGGAGCGGTGCCGAGCGGAACAGCTGCCTGCGGCACCGGCTGGCCTTGCAGACCAGGATCTGCAGGGCCACCATGCCGCCCTCCAGCCAGAAGGGCAGGGCCAGCGGCAGGGCGAGGTCAGGCCAGCCGATGCACAGGGGCACGCACCCCAGCATCCCGGCCAGAAACAGGCTGCCCACGCTGCCCAGCCGCAGCTTTGCGGGCGGGAAGTTCCAGAGCAGGAATGCCATCAGGGAACCGGCCAGTGCGGCAGGCAGAACGCCCAGCGGGAACCAGCCCAGCAGGGTCATCACCCCCATCAGGCCCAGCATGGCCGCAAAGGATGTACCGCAGACGATGCCGTCCATGCCATCGGCAATGCGGGCGCACTCGGCCAGTGCGACCAACAGCCCTTCCCACAACAGCGGGGCTGCAATGCCCAGATCGACATAGCCCACGCCCGGCAGGGTGATCCCGGCTGCAAGGCAGCCTTTGGCTCCCAGCAGCACCAGCACCACGGCACCGGCAGCGGCTTCCAGCCCAAGGCGGGTGTGCCGCCGCTGGCCCAGCACAGAACGGCTGCGGATGCGGGCCAGATCCTCCAGCAGGCCCACACCGCCAAAGAGCAAAGCTCCCAGCAGCGCTGTGAGCAGCCGGACCGAGAACAGGCTCTCGGCCCCCAGCAGCTCAGGCTGAGCCACACAGGCGGCTGTCCAGCCCACGCCCACAGCAGCCAGCACCCCCACCATCAGGCAGAGCCCGCCCATGGTGGGGGCCTGCGGCGGGCGCTCCGGCTCGGCATCCGGTGCTTCCTGCTTGGGTGATGGTGTCTGCCGGGCCTTGGGCTCATCCCAGCGTCCCTGGAACGCCCGCAGCAGCGGCACCATCAGATTCCCGAGCGCCGCCGTGAGGAAGAACCCCAGCGTTGAGGCGGCGATCAAGGCGAAACGAATCATAGCTCGATGTTACTCCTTGTAAAAGATCTCCAGCACTTTTTCCAGTGCCATGCCGCGGCTGGCCTTGACCAGCAGGGCATCGCCGGGCTGCATTTTGTTCAGCAGGGCCTCGGCGGCCTGAGCGTAGGTGTCAGCATGGAGGGTGGGCAGCCCCTTGGCGGCAGCCACCACGGCAATGCGCTTGGCCTGCTCGCCATAGGTGACGAGGTAGTCCACCTTGTTCTCCACAGCCTGACGGCCCACCTCCTCGTGGGCGGCGCGGCTGATATCGCCCAGCTCCAGCATATCGCCCAGCAGGGCAAAGCGGCGCTTGCAGGGATACTCCCTGAACATGGCCAGCGCGGCCTTCATGCTGTCGGGGTTGGCATTGTAGCAATCCTCAATGACATCCACACCTCTGACGTGCACCACCTTCTGGCGCATTCCGGTCTGCTCAAAGTCGGCCAGACCGGCAATGACCCGGCGGGCATTCAGCCCCAGACGGGTGGCGGCGCAGTAGGCAGCCAGTGCATTGGCCACATTATGCCGGCCCATGGCGGGGATCTTTACGAGGAAAGTCCCCTCCTCGTGATCCTCCAGCACAAAGCTCATGCCCTTTTCATCCTGCTGGATGGACAGGGCACAGACATCGGCGTTCTCATCGCCCAGGCTGAACCAGACCGGGCGGACATGGTCGGGCAGAACGGCCTTGCGCAGGAAGGGGTCGTCCCCGTTCAGCACCAGCGGAGCACCCTCCGGCAGACCGGCGCAGATCTCCAGCTTTGCCTTGCAGATGTTCTCCTGACTGCCCAGGTTGCCGATGTGGGACACACCGATGCAGGTGATGATGCCCACATCCGGGCGGGCGCACTTGCTCAGGCGCTCGATCTCTCCGGCGTGGCTCATTCCCATCTCCACCACGGCGTACTGGGTCTCTTTGCCGATGCGGAACATGGTGCGGGGCAGGCCCAGCTCATTGTTCTGGTTGCCCTCGGTCTTGATGGTACTGCCAAAGCCTGCAATGGCGGCGTAGGTCATCTGCTTGGTGGTGGTCTTGCCCACGCTGCCGGTCACACCCACCACTTTGGGGTGGAACTGGCTGCGGTAGTTGGCCCCCAGCACCATCATGGCGTGGTAGCTGTCCGGGCAGATCACGCTCTTCTCCTCCGGCACGCCTTCCACGGGGTGGTTCAGCACCACGCAGAGCGCGCCGTTTTCCAGCGCCTTGGCGGCAAAATCATGGCCGTCGAATTTTTCGCCCGGGAACGCCACAAAGATGCACCCGGGGCAGACCTCACGGCTGTCGGTGGTCACCAGCGTGACCGGGGTCTTGCACTGGGCCAGTGCATTGACGGCCAGGCCCTCCAACAGGATGTTTGCTGCAATTGCTTCCATACTCTCATTCCCCTTTATCCACAGATCAGATGTACGATGGTTCCCTGCTGGACGCTGGAGCCGGGTGCCTCACTCTGGCTCTGGACCGTGCCGGAGCCTTCGACTGTGCAGTTGAACCCTGCGGCGTTCAGCATCTGCCGGGCAAAGTCCGCGCTCTTGCCGGTCACGTCCGGCACCTCGGCGTGTTTGCCCTCATAGGTATCGGTATACAGATAAACGGTGGTGCCGTAGGGCACCTCTGCCCCCGCGCGGGGGTACTGGTAGGTAACAAGGGCGGCGGTCTGGTCGGATTCGCTCTCGGCCAGGTGATGCTTCAAGCCCTTGATGTTCAGCTGCACCTGCGCGTTGCTCCACTCCTTGCCCGTCAGGTTGGGCACCTTGACGGTGGTGCCGCTGCGGTCCACGCCGTCGGTGGCGATGCCCAGATAGGGCGCGATCTCACTGATGATGTTGCCCACCACCGGAGCCGCCAGAATGGAGGAATAGTCGGTGCGGGCATTGTTGGGGTCGTCCAGCATGACATAGACCAGGATCTCCGGGTCGTTGGCGGGCAGGACAGCCGCAAAGGATGCCACCTTCTTGTAGTCGCCATCGGCGCGGCGGTCCATGTTCAGCTGCTCGGAGGTGCCAGATTTGCCGCCGATGCGGTAGCCTGCAACGTAGGCGTTGCCGCCGCCGCCCTGGGTGCCGTCGCCCACCTCAAACTCCATGATCTGGCGGATGGTCTCGCTGGCGCTCTCGCTGATGACCTGACGGCGGATGTTGGTGCCGATCTCCTGCACCACATTGCCGTTCTGGTCCGTGATCTTATCCACCACATGGGGGGTGACCAGATAGCCGCCGTTGACTGCCGCCGAGATGGCAGTGCACACCTGCAGCGGGGTCACGGCCATGGCCTGACCAAAGGCGGAGGAGGCCAGCTCCACCTCGCCCAGACGGCTTTTGCTGTAATACTGCATGAAGCTGGTCTCATTGGGCAGGTCCACACCGGTGCGCTCGGTAAAGCCAAAGGCATCAAAGTAATCATAGAACAGGCTGGAACCCACGCGCTGGCCCAGCTGGATGAAGTAGATGTTGCAGCTGTTGCGCAGGGCCTCGGCCAGATTCTGGGCCCCGTGCGACTTTCTGCCGGCGCAGTGGTAGGTCTGCTTTGCCACGCTGTAAGCACCGGAACAGTTCAGGGTGGTGTAATAGGTCGCCTTGCCGCTGTCCACACCCATGGCGGCGGTGATGACCTTGAACACGCTTCCGGGGTAGTACAGCTCGGTGATGGTCTTGTTCTTCCACTGGATATCCCGGTAGGTGCCGGTGTAGTCGGCCTCCTCATCCGCGATCTTCTGGCCGTTCTCGTCCCGCAGGTAGTTGCCGTTCTCGTCTTTTTTGTAGATGGTGTACAGCTCCGGCTCAGCCTGCACCTGCTCCGTCAGGTAGGCCAGATTGGCACTGAAATCCTGTGGGTCATTTGGGTCAAAGTCCGGCTTGGAGGCCATGGCAAGGATGGCACCGGTCTTGACATTCATCACAATGGCGCAGCCGCGGTTCTCAACGGTGTTGGCCGCCACGGCCTCGTTCAGGTAGCGCTCCACCACCTCCTGAATGTTCACGTCCAGCGAGAGCACCAGATTGGAGCCGTCCTTGGCGGCGTAGGTGGTGGCGTTTTCATCGGCAATGGCATTGCCGTAGGCGTTGCGCAGGGTGATGGTGCGGCCATTCACACCGGCCAGCGTGGACTCATAGGAGTTTTCCAGACCGTACACGCCCTGACCATCCGCATTGCAGAAGCCCAGCACGGCGGCGGCAAAGCGGCCGTAGGGGTAATCCCGCTGGAAGCCCTTGGAGGCCGACACCGACACCCGCCCCTTGCGGACAGTGGGGGTGCCGTCGTCGCTCTCCTGCTGGCCCAGGCCCAGCTTGGCCAGGATCTTTTCCAGCGCACCGGCGGATGTTCCGCTCTTGCTGTGGGCCTTGTTGTAGGTCTTGACGTATTCTTCAATGGAGAGCTTGATGGCGTTGTTGACCTTGGTGGCCAGCACCTGATAGGAGCTTTCGTTTTGGGAGAGGGCATCGCAGACCGCCTGATACTGGGTCTGATACTCTGCCGAAGTGGTGTCCACGCTGTCCAGACTCTCGCCATCGCCCGAAAGCAGGCGCAGGGTGATCTGGGTGCAGACCTCCTTCATGGCGGCCTCATCGATGGTGCGGGTCTCCGCCTTGGTGTCCTGATCGGTGGTGGTGGTATACAGGGCCGTGCTGTAAGAGGGGTCGGCCCAGATGGTCCAGACCACGCTGGTGGAGGCCAGCGTGATGCCGCTGGTGTCGTAGATCTCACCGCGGGTAGCCTGAATGGTGCTGTCCAGCAGCTGCTGCTCGGCGGCGTACTGGCGGTAGGTGGCACCGTCGCGGATCTGGATCTTGTACAGGCTGTAGATCACGGTCAGCGCGGCGACCACCACAAGAAGCACGGCGGCACCAAAGCTGATATGACGCAGCCGTGCACTGAGCCGTGCGTGCGGGTCCGCACTGCGGCGGCGGGCACTGTTCTTTTTGGGATTGGAGGATGGTGTTTGCATTGCGTACTCCCGAAGAAAACCGAAAAAGCGTGCGCTACCGCACGCTTTTCGTTGTTTGGTTTATTTTGCCGTTCTGACAGAGGCTAGAATGGTCATTGCCCCATCGTGGAGCAGATCCGACCACTGCCGCACAGCGGATGCCTTGCGCACCAGAACGCTGCCCTCATCCAGCCGGATGTAGGTGATCTGGCTCTGGTCGATCTTCATCAGCCCCAGGCGGGTGGCGGTCTCCTCAACACTTGTGATGTTGGTGCGGCTGTTCAGGGCACTGTTGTAGTATGTATACTGGCTCTGCTCGCTCACAAGCTCTGCCTTGGCGCTCTGGATCTGAGAATTCAGCTCCACCAGCTGCGCCTCGCTCCACAGCAGGCTTACCGCAAAGCCCACCAGCAAAGCCGCGCCCACCAGCTGCAGCGCGTGCTGCATGGCGGCCCGCACGGGATTCAGCCGCTTTTTGCCGCCTTTTTCTACCCGCAGCGGGACTTTTGGCTGTGCCTGCGGCGCTCTTCTGCGCCGTACCTCTGTCATATCGTATGCTGCCTGACCCATGGTGATCTCCTCCTCACATCTCCGGGGCTGTGCCGCCCTCAGATCTTTTCCAAAACCCGCAGGTGGGCCGAGCGGCTGCGCCGGTTCTCTTCCAGCTCCTGCGTGTTGGCTTCAATGGGTTTGCGTGTGATCAACTTTGCCTTGGCCTTGCCGCCGCAGACGCACACCGGGAACTCCGGCGGGCAGGTGCAGGCGGTGGACCAGCGGCGGAACTTGTTTTT
>OLRG01003384.1_pt1 | contig 10259 bp, 9 predicted proteins | sample 1672331 | NCBI WGS metagenome assembly OLRG01 (sample SAMEA3136672, study PRJEB25190) | human gut metagenome
TGCCCTCTCCGGCAAGCAGCGCACCCCCGGCGGCGGCACCGACCTGGCCTGCATGATGGGCCGCGAGAAGACCCTGGAGCGGGTCAAGGCCGCCATCGAGAAGCTGAACGGCTGATATTCTGGCTCATTTGGCAAAACGGTGGCATTTCCCTGTTCTGCCCGAAAAAACGCCCCGCGGGCCTGCTACAGTATATGCAGCAGGCGCGGGAGCCAGAACCAAAATACAAAGAACCAAAAGGTCCCCGCCGGAAAGCGGGAACTTTTTCTATGCAGGAATCCATGCGGGTCATCTCAGGCGGGAATACAGGCAATGCGGCGCGGTTGTGGCATACGCCGCTGCGGACGCGGGCGGCGGTGCGCCCGGCCCTGCGGCAGGGGGCTGCCCTGGCCGTGGGACTGGCAGGCGGCTGGGCCGTGTTATACGGGGCGCTGCTCCCCTTTGGGCCCGGGTTGGCTTTGGGTCTGGGGGAGGACTGCTTTGCGGCCAGCGCGGCCGGGGCGGCATTGGGGCTGCTGCTCCACGGCTTTGGGGCGCTGAGTTTGCAGAGCATCTGCCTGCTCTGCGGGCTGGGAGCGATCGTGGCGGGCCGCTGGCTCTGGCCGGGGCGCTTTCTCCCGGCGGCAGCGGCAGGCGGGGCCGCGCTGGCGTGCAGTGCGTTCTGCCTCTCCCTTGGGGCGGAGGGCGGCGGCGTGGAACTGCTGCTCTTCTGCGGGGCGGATGCCCTGCTGGCCGGGGCCATCGGCTTTGGGCTGCGGCGCTTCCCGCCCGAAAAACCGGGCATGGGCAGTCTGATCTTGTCTGCCGCTGTGGCCGCCGCACTGGGCGGGATGAGCTTTGGCCTCTTCCTGCCCGGGGTGATGGCCTGTGCGGCGGCAGAGCTGGCCCTCTGCTGCAAGGGCCTGCCGCTGGGGGCATTGGCTTTCAGCGGGGTGACGGGTGCGGCTCTGGCCGCGTCAGACCCTGCCCTTGCGCCTGCCGCCGCCGGGCTTGCCTGTGGGTGTGCCGCTGCGGCAGTGCTTGCCCCGGCGCGACGGGTGGAGGGGCTTGCGGCCTATGCGGGCGGCTGTGTGGCGGGGGTGCTCTGCATCCAGCCGCTGGCGGGGGCGTTCAGCTTTCTGCTCAGTGCCGGGGCGGGTGCGGGGCTTTGCACCCTGCTGCCTGCGGGCTGGCTGATGCCTGCCCTCAAAGAGGACGACCCGCCCGGCGACGAGCGGCCGCGCCTCTCTGCCGCCGCGACCCGGCTGGAAGCGGTGGCCGAAAGCCTCTCCTCGCTGGCGGAGACGGTGAACGAGGTGTACGACGCTTTTCCACGCCGGTGCGAGGGGTTCCGCTGGGTCATCGACAACATCCACGACGGCCTTTGCGCCAACTGCGGACGGCGGGAAGTCTGCTGGAAGCAGGAGCACGCCTCCACGCTGGAAGGAATGGAGGCCCTGCGCCCCATTCTGGAAGAAAAAGGCCATCTGGAAGCGGCGCTTCTACCCGGTCAGCTGGCGCGGTGCATCCACCCGGCGGCGCTCTGCGCGGCGGGGGACAAGGCGTTTGCACTCTACCGCAGCCGCCGGGAGGCCCGCGTCCACTCCGAGGCCATGCGGACGGCCCTTACTGAACAGTACAGCGCCGTGGCCGATGCACTGGGCGTCCTCAGCGAACAGCTGGGCCGTCCCGGAAGCCCGGAGCCCTACAAGTCTGGCCGGGTGTCGGCGCTGTTCGCTCAGCTGGGGACGCCGCCGCTGGAATGTGCTGTGACGCTGGACGATTTGGGCCGCACCCGGGCGGCAGTGACGCTGCCCCGCACCCGCTTCAATGAAAAAGAGCTGGCCGCTCTGGCCGGGGAGGTGGGGCGCATCTGCCGCCGCAGCCTCGAGCCGCCGCAGGTGCTCTCCTGCAAGGGGATGACCACCCTGCTCTTTGCCGAAAAGCCCCTGCTCCGGGCCGTATTCGGGACGGCGGGCGCGGCGGCGCGGGGCGAGATCTCCGGCGACGCGGTCCAGCAGTTCTGCAGTGCGGCAGCGGCCCAGATGATACTCTGCGACGGCATGGGAACGGGACGTCCGGCGGCAGTAGACGGCAACCTTGCCGCAGAGCTGACGGCACGCCTGCTCAAAGCGGGCTTTACCGCAGAGCTTGCGGCCCGGCTCGTGAATGTAGCGCTGGCGCTCAAGAGCGACGAGGAGAGCGGCGCAACCCTCGACCTCGTGAGCGTAGACCTCTATACCGGCACAGCCCGGCTCTTCAAGGCCGGTGCGGCCCCGGGCTTTCTCGTGCATGGGGGCAAGGCCCGGGCTGTGGGCGAAGCCAGCCTGCCGATGGGCATCCTCGGCGGCGTCAGCGGACAGAGCCGGGTGGTGCATCTGGCGGCGGGGGACTATGTGGTGCTGGTGTCGGACGGCCTCTTGGTGGACGGTCCCGGCTGGGTGATGCAGCAGCTGGAACTCTCCGCTGCCAAGGCAGAACAGCCCGACGTTCTGGCGAAAAAGCTGGTGGAAGCCGCCCGCGCCCGAGCCGTCCAGCGGGGCCGTCCCGACGACATTACCGCCGCTGTCCTCCGGCTCGAAAACAGCTGAGTTGCTTTTTGGGCGGCGAGAGGGTATACTTGTCAGTATCTAGAACGATCATAGGAGAGACATATATGCTGACAGTTACAGTTGCACAGGACGGCAGCGGCGACTTCGCGTCCATCGCGGAGGCGGTGCTGGCCGTACCCTATGAGAAGGAAGCACTGGTGCAGGTCGGTCCCGGCATTTACCGGGAAAAGCTGGTCTGCGAAAAGCGCTGCATCACCCTGCGGGGGGCGGGTGCAGATAAGACAAAACTCGTGTGGGGCGACGGCGGCAAGCTGCCCCACAAGGACGGGCGGCCCACCCATACCTTCCGCAGCTACACCGCCTTTTTCAGCGGCGAAACGCTCTGCGTGGAGGACATGACGATTGAAAACGACGCCGGCCCGGGCGCGAAAGCCGGGCAGGCCGTCGCGGCCTATGTGGACAGCACCCGGGCGGTGTTCCGCCGGGTCAAGCTGCTGGGCAGTCAGGACACGCTCTTCTGCGCCCCGCTGCCCGAAAAGGAGCGGGAGAAGGACGGCTTCCTCGGCCCGCGCGGTCTTGCGCCCCGCAAACCGACCGCCCAGTACTACACCGACTGTGAGATCGCGGGCGACATTGATTTCATCTTCGGCGGCGGCGACGCCCTCTTCGAAAACTGCGTCATCCGCACGGTGGACAACCGCATCCCCCACAGTTATGTCACAGCTCCTTCGGGCAAAGCCGATGGACTGGGCTTTGTGTTCTGGAGCTGCGATTTCGTCTCCGACTGCCCGCCGGGCAGCGTCTATCTGGGGCGTCCGTGGCGTCCCGAAGGCAAGACGGCGGTGCTGGACTGCCGTCTCGGCGCCCACATCGCGCCGGAAGGTTTTATCGCATGGAATGACCGCACCGATACCGGCCTTGCCAGCTTTGCGGAAGCTGACAGCACCGGCCCGGGCGCAGCAGAGCGCCCGGCGTGGGTGAAACAGCTTTCCGGGCCGGAGGCGGCGGAACTGCTGGCCCACGCCCGCACCCTCTGCCGACCGAAAACCAACTGAGGATGTAACAAATGAAAAAACTGCCGAATTTTGTAAAGTGGCTCATCATTGCCGTGGTGTTGGCCGCAATGGCCGCGATGATGGTGGCCGTGAACGACCGCGCCTCCCGGGTGGAGATGCCCATGCCGGACAACAGCCTGGGCATCTATCGCCAGACGCCTGCCACTGGAAAGTGAATCAGAAAAACGAGACGGGACTGCTGGAAAGCGGCCCCTCTTTGCTTCTTTGAGAAGTTTTTGTCGAATCCGCCCGTTTAGATTGACGAATGGCTCAACTTTTTGTATACTGAACAGGCACGAAGTTGACAGAATTTTCCTGTTTTTCCTGCACAGGAACATTTTTTGCGTTGTGTCGGTGTAAACGACGCTCATTCTGCCATCTTTCCGGACACACTGAAAAGGAGAAATGAATATGAAAACAACTGGCATCGTTCGGGGCATCGATTCTCTGGGCCGCATCGTCCTCCCCAAGGAGCTGCGCACCAATATGCACATCGACAAGGACTCGAAGCTCGAGATCTTCGTGGAGGGCGATCAGATCATCCTCAAAAAGCACCGTCCCGCCGGAAGCTGCGATTTCTGCGGTGAGCTGGCGGCTGACATGGCCCAGTATGAGGGTTACTGCATCTGCCCCGCCTGCCGGGCCAAGATCGCTGCGCTGTAAACGGAAAAGGAGAATCACATGAGTCAGATGACCGATTTCACCCTGCCCTCCTGCGTACCGGGCCGGACGCTCCATGCATTCCGCTGTGTGCCGGAGGGTGAGGTGCGGGCCATCCTGCAGCTCTCCCACGGCATGGTGGAGTTCATCGACCGGTACAAGCCTCTGGCCGAGTATCTGGCCGCCCGGGGCATCCTCGTCACCGGCCACGACCATCTGGGCCACGGCGGCTCTATCCGCACCAAGGCGGATTACGGCTATTTCGCCCAGCCCGACGGCAACCGCGCCGTCCTCGACGACCTCCACGCTGTCACCGCGCTGACGAAGCAGCTCTATCCCGGCGTCCCCTATTTTCTGCTGGGCCACAGCATGGGCTCGTTCTACGCCCGGCAGTACCTTTGCGAGTGGGGCGATGAGCTTGACGGAGCCATCATCATGGGTACCGGCTTCCAGCCCAAAGCGCTGGTCGCCACGGCCCGGGCGCTCTGCCGGGTGCTGGCCGTCTTTTTCGGCTGGGAGCACCGCAGCAAGCTGGTGGCGAACCTCTCCTTCCTCGGCTACAACAGGGGTCTCGAGGGCCGCACGCCTCAGGACTGGCTCAACCGTGACCAGGCCGAAGTGGACAAGTACCGCGCCGACGAGCGCTGCATGTTCACCTTCACCCTGAACGCCTACTACAGCATGTTCACAGGCATCCTGCGGCTGTACGACCCCGCCGTTCTGGCCGGGGTGCCGAAGGACCTGCCCCTTCTCTTCCTCGCCGGTGACGCCGACCCTGTGGGCGAGCGCACCGCCGGAGTCCGGCGGGCTATCCAGAGCCTCCGGGACGCCGGTGTCGGGAACATCGAGTCGAAATTCTACCCCGGCGCCCGCCATGAACTGCTGGTGGAGACGAACAAAGCCGAGGTGTTTGCGGACATCGCCGGCTGGCTCGAAAAACAACTGCATCTTTGAATCCAAAGCTCCTTCATCGGCCTGACGATGTGGGGGCTTTTTCTTCTGGACTACGGAAAAGCGCCCCGCCGGGCGGCCCGAAAGCCGCCTGACAGAGCGCTTATAGATTCATTTTTACTTTTTGGCTGCCCAGCCGTCCACGACAGCCACAAGGGCCTTGCCCCGGCGGCCCAGAATTTTAGGCAGCAGGATGCGGGCCATGGCCCAGACACCGGAGAAGTTGTACAGGATGATAAGGGCGGTGATGATGCCCGTCCAGAGGCCGTACAGCGGCGTATCGGCCAGCAGCACGAAAGCCTCGAACACCAGCGCGGCGGCGTTGACGAGGACGCGGCCCGGGTGGACGCGCATCCCGATCATGCGGCGGGCGTCCACCGCACGCAGGGTGAACACCAGCGCAAGGCCAAGGAAGGACGCATAGGTCGCGCCCACAGGCCCCCACAGCTTGATGAAGAAATAGTTCATGATGCAGTTGCTGATGGCACCCGCCATCATGGTGACCATGCTGCGCTGCGACTTTTTGGTCACAACGTACACGCTGTTCATGAACTGGTTGAAGCAGCTGCAGGTGGAAGCCAGCACGAGGAAGGGCACAAAGTGCCATGCGTAGTAATAGTTGGACTTCATGACGTGCATCACCGGGCGGCACAGCCAGATAATGCCCGCCGCACAGCAGAACAGCACACTGGAATAGGTGCGGAAAATCTTGGTAAAGAACCGGGCGCGCTCCTCCTCCTCGGTGACGGCGGAAAGCTGCCACGCATCGTAGAAGATCAGACCCAGCGTGGTCAGGATGGTGGGCAGGAAGTAGCCGGTGGAAAGCAGGCCGCTCCATGCGTTGCCGGTGCGGCCGTCCAGCCCTTCGCACATTTCGCGCACAAAGAACAGGTCGGAGGCGTTGATGATCCAGAAGCTGATCTGCGCCGGGATCATGGGCAGCGAGAAGTTGAGCATCTGCCGCCACAGCTTTTTGTTGATGCCCTTCAGCTCCACATAGTTCCACAGCTTGCCGGTGAACAGCAAGAACAGCACGCTGGTCAGGTCACCGCTGATAATGGCCAGCAGGTAGCCGTTGGCGCCCCACTTGAAGCCCACCAGATACAGCACATAAAACGCCATGGTAGCCACGGTGCACAGCACGCCGTCCACCGCCACCAGCTTATTCCACTGGCGGCTGCGCACGAACTGGGTGCACAGGGTGCGCAGACAGCTCATGAGCACATAAATGTAGATCAGCAGGCCGTACTGCGCCATATCCGGCAAAAACTGGGTGATGGGCCAGCACAGCACCAGAATGCCAAAGCCGCCCAGAATGGTGAGCAGGCCGTTGGTGAACACCTGTTTTTCGCTGTTGCCCTTGTCCAGACCAAAGCGGATGATGGCGTTGGACATGCCCATGGACACAAAGGGGATGAGCAGGTTTGCGTACTGGCTCAGGATCTTGGACAGACCCAGATCCGAGATCTCCGCCATGGCGTAGGTCAGAAAGGGCTGTACGATCAGGGTGAGCAGCTTGGATGAAAAGCTGGAGATTGCAAAGATCAGGGTATTGCCGGCAAGTTTGGAATATTTATCGCCGGTCTTTTTTTCGTTTTCCAAGGGAATTTCCCTCCGTTTTTACGATAGATTATCTTTTCAGCAGCTCCCGCCGGGCTTTCCAGTCCGGCAGCAGCTTTTCCACCTCTGCCCAGAAGGCTGGGCTGTGGTTCAACTGCAAAAAGTGGCAGTACTCGTGTACTACCACATAGATCTGCGCCGCAGGGGGCTGGTTATACAGCTGCAAGGCAAAGGTGATCTGCCGCTTAGCCGGGCAGCACACGCCCCAGCAGCTTGTCATGCTGCGCACTTTCAGGATGGGCTTCTGCCCGCCCAGCACCCCGGCAAAGGCCGGATAGACCTTATCGCTCATGGCGGTAAAGTAGGCCAGCGCCGTGGCCTTGTCCGGCAGGTCGGCGTTGTCCTTGTTGAGCTTCGTGATATTCTTCACCCGGGTATCCCGGATCCACTGGGCGTTTTGCAGCACAAAACGGTCAGCCTGCTCCAGACTGGCCGTCAAAGGGATGCTTACCATCACGGTGCCGTTGCTGCGCACCCGCAGATGCAGCTGCTTTACCTTTTTGCGCACCAGCTCGTACTGGATGCCCTCCACGCTGCGCAGCTGGGCGCACGGCTTTGTCGGCATCTCAGGCCTTGCTCCGCATCAGGCGGCCAAGGGGCAGCTGCGCCAGCACCACGGCGGCAAACAGCAGCACGCAGCCGGTAGATTCCCGGAAGGAGAGGTTCTGGTGCAGCAGCAGCCAGCCGCCCAAGGCGCTGAATACGCTTTCCAGACACATGATCAGGCTGGCAACGGCGGGGTTCAGGTCCCGCTGACCCAGAATCTGCAGGGTGTAGGCCACGCCGCTGGACATCACGCCGCAGTACAGGATAGGCCCGGCGTAGGTGACAAACTCTGCCATGGCAGGCTGCTCGAACAGCAGCGCCGCCACGGTGCTTTCCACCGACACCACAAAAAACTCCACAAGGCTCAGACGCACGCCGTCCATCTGCGGGGAGAAATGATCCACCGCCATGATCTGGAAGCTGAACAGCACCGCGCACAAAAGCAGCAGCCAGTCGCTGCTCTGGATGCTGCCAAAGCCGTCCTTCATGCACAGCAGATACAGCCCCACCACGGCAATGGCCATGCTCACCCACAGCTGCGCGCTGCCCTTGCGGCCCAGAAACAGGCCGAACACCGGCACCAGCACCACATACATGGCGGTCAGGAAGCCCGCCTTTGCGGTGGAGGGGTCCAGCGTGATGCCCAGCTGCTGCGCTGCACTGGCTAAAAACAGCAGCGTGCCGCACACAAGCCCGGCCTCCAGCAGCAGCTTGCGCTCTGCCGCCGTCTTGGGCTTGCCGTCCGGCCTGCCCTGCCGGTGGTGCAAGGCGTCAAACGCCTTGACCGTGGGGATCAGCACCAGAACCGCCATCCAGCTGCGCCCTGCCAGAAAGGAGAACGCGCCCATGCCGGAGCCGGCGCTCTGCGCCACAAAAGCTGTGCCCCAGATCAGGGCGCACAGCATCAGCAGCATTGAATTTTTCGTCTGGTTCGTCATCCGGCAATGCCCTCCACCTTCATCAGGCCGTACAGGTAGTACCGGCTGGAATCATACGAGATGGTCACGCGGTACTGCGCCGCCGGGTCCAGCCCTGAAATGGTGCAGCGGTAGTCGGTGCCATCGGTCTTGATATAGTAGGTGCTGTCCGGCACATACTCTGCGCCGCCGTCCACCTTTTTCCACAGTGCAACCTTGAACTTCTGGGTGCCCTCGGCGGTGCCGCAGGCCATGATGTTCACACTGCCGCCCGGCACAGTAAAGTAGCCGGTGTTGCGGCTCCAGATGCCGTTGAACACCGCGTACAGGCAGCCGTCTGCGGTGGCGGTGGCATACTTTGCCGAGGCATCCGCAATGCCCTGAATGATCAGCGGGTCGGTGGTGGCTTCCGCCCAGCGGGTGGTGTCCTCCTCCTGTACTTCCTCGGAGTGGCCTGTCACCTTCTGCGCCACCTTTTTCAGGGTCTCCTTGCAGCCGGTCAGGCTAAGCACCATCACCGCCGCCAGCAGCAATGCCAAAAGCTGTTTTTTCATCTTCATAGCTTTCCTCATAGAAACAAAGAAACTTTTCTTTTTCGTGCGTCTCTGCCAACGGGCAGATACAGGGTAAGTATACCGCATTTTGCCGCTCTGCACAAGATACCTGTATTTATTTTGTGCGGTTTGCCGCCTGTTTCTGCACAAATTTTCACCCATTCAGCGCCCGCAGCGCTGCACACTCGGCCTCGGCCAGTGCGGGAGCCTCCGGCCCGAACAGGCTGCCGTAGCGGTACAGTGCCCAGCCGCCCGCCGCCTGCTGCCGTAAGTCCTTTACCTGCGCCGCCAGCGCACTGCCGGTGCTCCAGCCGGATACGCTGTCCGGGTTCGCGCCGCCGTCCCCGGTGCCCACCCGGTATGCGCCCAGCCCGAAATACAGCGCCACATCCCCCGCCCGAGGGTAGCTAAGCCACGCCGGGACGATGTTTTCAAAGGCAAAGCGGGTGCTTCCGGATTGCAAGGTAAAGCCGTAGCCCCAGTACACCTGTGGGCAGAGGTAGTCAATGACCTTTTCCTCCCCGCCCGCCGCCAGCCACGCGGTCACATCGCTGTACTGCTGGTCGAGGTCGTTGTCCGGGTTGCCCTGCGGGCTGATGCCGAACCGCAAGGTGGGGTCTGCCGCCTTTACGGTGCGGTGCACTTTCGCCACCAGCGCGGTAACGTTCTGCCGCCGCCACGCGGCAAGGTTGGCTGCGCCGCTTGCCGCAAACTGCGCCGCGTCCACGGCGGCATCGGTGGTGGGGTAAAAGTAATCGTCAAAGTGGATGCCGTCCACCGGGTAGTTCTGCAAAAGCTCTGCCACCCCCTGCACCACATAGTCTGCGGCGGCAGGCACGGCGGGGTTCAGGTACAGCCCCTCCCCGGCGGTGCACAGCCAGTCCGGGTGGGTGTTTGCCAGATTATTCTCTGCCAGATTCGGCGGCATCGCCGCCGAGGAGCGCAGGCGGTAGGGGTTGACCCACGCCTCCACCCCGATGCCCCGGCGGTGTGCCTCGGTCAGAAAGACATCCAGCGGGTCAAAGCCGGGGTCTTTGCCCTGCACCCCGGTGCACAGATGGCTCCACGGGAACAAACTGCTGCGGTACAGCGCATCCCCGAAGGGGCGCACCTGCGCCAACACGGTGTTCAGTCCCAGCCCGACGCAGTTGTCCAGCAGCTGCGCCGCCCCGGCGCGGAAGGTGTCCTCGGTGGAGAAATCCAGCAGCGCCCAGTCCAGATAACTCACCCACACCGCCCGCCACTCCCCGGCGGGCAGGGCGGGGTTGGGTGCCGGGGGTGCATCCTGCCCGGAGGCAGCAGTGTGGTCTGCATCGCTTTTCTGCCGCAGGTACCACCCCGCCGCAGCACAGGCGGCAACACCCGCCCCGGTCAGAAAGGCTCTGCGGCCAAAGCGGCGTTTTGCCTTGGCTTTAGACGTCCTGCGG
>OLRG01003386.1_pt1 | contig 10258 bp, 10 predicted proteins | sample 1672331 | NCBI WGS metagenome assembly OLRG01 (sample SAMEA3136672, study PRJEB25190) | human gut metagenome
GTCTACCCTCTTGTGCCCCTGCCGGGCAGGCAAGATTCGTTCGCTTCGCAAGCGACAAACCTTCGTATATAACGATTTAACAAACCCGAGGTTCGATTTCCGTACTCATGCAAAAAATAAAACCCCACCCTGCCGATGCAGTCCAATTAGTAACCTGCACGACTCATGCAGGTGGGTCCTCTGTTTGATACCTCTGCGCTTCCAACTTCCGTGTATACCCGGGAGGCCTGCTGCTCAGTATCAAAACTTTCCGAAGTCCCGTACTAAAAATGTGGGTTAAAAAAGGACTGCTGTCGAACAGGGCAGGATCTTACCGAAATAAAATGCTTTGCTTCCGATAACGAAGCTGCGCTGTTTACTCTTATTTTATGCTCTCGGCCGGAGAATTACTCCTCCTCTGCCTCGGCGCGTTCCATAACGATGTCGAACACTGCATCTGCAATCTCGTCATCCTCGACTGCCTCGAGCAGCTCTTCGCCGTTCTCCTCAACGATCTGCATGATAACAACCTCTGCATCCTCCTCGATGGAGATTTCTGCAGGGATAAACGCCAGATAGGTCACGCCATTATATTCCACGGTGTCGATATGCTCAAACTCGACCTCGTTGCCGTCCTCGTCGATCAGGGTTACAAAATCATTGCCGTATTCCTCGCTCATGGGTCCGGCACCTCCTTAAATTCATAGTAAAGGGGAGAAATCAGGTGTTTCCTGTCCCTTGTATTAAGCATAACAAATTATGACGTATTTGTAAAGCCTTATGTTGTGCATTCAGCACTACACTTTACACGATCATAGTATGTCTGTTACTGTAATAATCATACCAGTTAAAAAACGTGAAATAAAGCCTTGACTTTGTAAATTAATTCTGGTATAGTATTTGAGGTAACAAGGAAGAAGGCAGGTCCTCACCCGCAGCGAAGCAAACGGGTCAATAAAGCACAGAAGCCGCTTTGCGCGCTCTGCGATTTTATTCTGGAGGACGGTCATTCGATCAGTCCTTTTTCTTTTTGTCTTAAACCGATTTCGTTTGGAGGTGCTTACCAATCAGCAGCATGGAACATCAAATCAATGAAGAGATCCGCGACAAGGAAGTTCGTCTGATCGGTGACGACGGCGAACAGCTCGGCATTCTGCCTATTCAGCAGGCACAGGATATTGCCGTAGAAAAGGGCATGGATCTGGTCAAAATCGCGCCGCAGGCTAAGCCGCCTGTCTGCAAGATCATGGATTACGGTAAATTCCGCTTCGAGCAGGCAAAGCGCGAGAAGGAAGCGCGAAAGAATCAGCGTGTCGTGGAGATCAAAGAGATTCGCCTGACGCCTAATATCGACATCGGCGACCTGAACACCAAGGTAAAGAACGCTTGCCGCTTCCTGCAGGACGGCAACAAGGTCAAGGTTTCGGTTCGCTTCCGTGGCCGCGAGGTCACGCACGCGTCGCTTGGTCAGGATCTGCTCCATCGCTTCGCGGAGCTGTGCTCGGAGTGCAGCACGGTAGAAAAGCAGCCCAAGCTCGAAGGCCGCCAGATGCTGATGTTTCTGGCGCCCGCAAAGGACAAGTAAAACCAACGCGCAGATATAGCGCAAATTCAGAGAGGAGCAAAACCTTATGCCTAAGATCAAAACGCACAGCGGTGCAAAAAAGAGATTTTCCGTTACCAAGAACGGTAAGTTCAAGCGCGGCCATGTTGGCAAGCGTCACCTGCTCAACGGCCACGGCAAGACCACGAAGCTGAAGCGCCACCTGCGCAAGGAAGGCTTCGCTGACGCTACCAACGTAGCACAGCTCAAGCGTCTGCTGCCGTACAAGTAATTTCGAACACAACATCTTTCATATAGGAGGCAAACACAATGGCAAGAGTTAAGGGCGCAATGATGACCCGTAAAAGAAGAAAGAAGATCCTGAAGCGTGCTAAGGGTTACTGGGGTTCCAAGTCTACCCACTACCGTGTAGCTAACCAGGCCGTAATGAAGAGCCTGAAGTACGCTTACATCGGCCGTAAGCACAAGAAGCGTGACTTCCGTCGTCTGTGGATCACCCGCATCTCTGCAGCTTGCAAGACCTGCGATATCAACTACAGCCGTTTCATGAACGGTCTGAAGAAGGCTGGTATCGACCTGAACCGCAAGATGCTGGCTGACCTGGCTGTAAACGACCAGGCTGCATTCGCTGCACTGGCTGAGAAGGCTAAGGCTGCACTTTAATTGCATAACAAAAACGAGTCTGTGAAAACAGGCTCGTTTTTTTGCATTCAGCGCTCCGATCGGGACGCTGTTTTCATATTCCGCATTTCTCCGCCCTATACTGTGATGGTAAGGAGTGTGATGAAATGGGTCCATCCATTTACTTAGGCGTACAGGGCTACGGCTGCATCCGCGCCGAGGATAAAGACCGGTTTGCGCATCGGTTTCGGCAGGACGACAGCGTGCGCTGCTATGCCGTGTGCAATAAAGGCCGCTACGCCATCCAGAACCGCCTGCAGGAAGGTCAGGCGTATCATTTGACCATCCGGCAGGGAACGGTGACACAGGCCGTTCTCACCCGTCCGGATGCACAAGGCGTAATCAATGCCGTCAGCGGCAATTCCATCACGGTAGACGGCATGCACCTTCCCTGCCGCGCTGTGTTTGAAATCCGCACACGAGCCGGCGGCGCTGTCGTTCTGCCGTGCTTTCTCACCGGCCGGATCGTCGGAAGTTATGCACAGGTGTTCGGCGATGTTGCGTATATCCGGCCTGCTCCGCAGATGTATCATCCGCCGGTTCACGGTGTTCCCGGTCAGCGCACCCTGCAAAACCTGCTCAGAACCGCCTTGATGCCTGTCGGCACCGCCCTGTACGTCTACGGCGGCGGCTGGAACCGGCAGGATACCAGCTCCGGCAACACCGCTATGCACATTGGTCTGCCGCAAAGCTGGATTGACTTTTTCGACCGTCAGAACGCCTGCTATACCTACCGCAACGACAGCAATCCCGCGCACAGCTACTACCCGACCGGCGGCTGGAACCAGTACGGCTATGCCGGTCTGGATTGCTCGGGCTACCTCGGCTGGACGCTGTACAATACCCTGCATACCGAGAGTGCGTCTGTCTCCGACTGCGACGGCTATGTCGCGCCCGCCGCCGAGTTTGCCCATACGCTTTCCCAAAGAGCCTGGGGTACCCTTTCCCGTCAGGACTGCGGCAACGGCCTGCAGGAGCCGTCCTCGTTCCGTCCCGGCGATATCTTCAGCATGGACGGCCATGTGTGGCTGTGCATCGGTCCCTGCCGAGACGGCAGCATTGTCATCGCGCACTCTACGCCCTCGCCCAGTAAAACCGATTGTAAAGGCGGCGGCGTGCAGCTCAGCGCGCTCAATCCCGCGCGTGATGCGGATAAGGATTGTCAGGCGTATCGGCTTGCAGAACGCTTTATGCAACGGTACTCGAGATGGAGCGCAAGGTATCAGGCGCAGCTGCTGCCCTATTCGGTTTATGGGAAGCTGTCGGAGAATCCGCATACAGGGTTGTTCCGGTGGAATGATTTTCTATCGGATAAAGAAGGCGTTCGGGAACAGTTTGCGGAGGAGATTCTGCAAATTGAGAATTGAAAATGGAGAATGGAGAATTACGCAGCGGTAAAGCGTTGTGCGGGCGTCCAACGGCCGCCCCTGCGGTTACGCAAGGTGCAGATGGGTTACAAGCGGTGCGCCGAGGTCGCACGCTACGGTATCATCCGTTATCAAACAAAACCCGCAGATGCCGTCCATGACCACCGAGCAAACGAGTTGCGCGACACGGGTATCCCCCAGGGGACCCTCTCTTGCCCTTCGGGCAATTCACCTTGTGTTGCGCCTGCGTGGATTTAACCGTATGTGTAGCAGTACGCTGTCTGTGAACTGCGAAAAGGCGGAGAAAGACACGCTGCGGTAACCCGACTGCCGTACTCCTTTTCGGAGCGGTCACATGTAGGTAATCTGCGCCAGATTAGGAAGCAAGGGAAAGGTAGGAGTTCAAAGAGGAAGGAAAACCGCAGGTTGTCCTTCCTTTTTGCCCCCGCGGCGGGCGCCGCGACGCTCCCGCCGTCCGCAGACGGCGAATCCCCCGCTGAGGTTCAGCGAAAACCTTCCCGCCCGTTAGGGGCGAACACGCTAACGCAGTTCGCGCACCCCGGCTTTCCGGTGCAGGAAAAAGGGGAGGACGCAAAATCTAACGGCGAAACCGCTGCAAACTTTGTTTATTGCTACAAGATAGCGCAAAACCGGTCGGTTTTGCTTGAAATGACCGGTGCAAAGTGTTAAACTAAAATCGGACTGTTATGGAAGATTAGATACCATCCAAGTCCGTTATTTCGTTATAATTTGGATAAAATACACACCGGAAAGGACGAATAACATGAACAACGTGTACGAAAGCCCGCTTTCTTCGCGCTACGCTTCCAAGGAGATGCTCTACACCTTCTCCTCGGATATGAAGTTCTCCACCTGGCGTCGGCTGTGGCTGTCGCTGGCTAAGGCGGAGCTGGCGCTCGGTCTGCCGATCACGCAGGAGCAGGTGGACGAGATGGCCGCGCACCTGACCGACATCGACTACGATGTAGCCCGTCAGCGCGAGAAGGAGGTACGCCATGACGTTATGGCGCACGTTTACACCTTCGGCAAGGCGGCTCCCAAGGCGGCCGGCATTATCCACCTCGGCGCTACCAGCGCGTATGTCGGCGACAATACCGACATCATCCAGATCCGAGAGGGTCTGCTGCTGGTTCGCAAAAAGCTGGCGACCGTACTGGACAAGCTGGCGCAGTTCGCGGATGCGCACAAGTCCCAGCCGACTCTCGGCTTCACCCACTTCCAGCCCGCACAGCTGACCACCGTCGGCAAGCGCGCTACCCTGTGGATGAACGAGCTGCTGATGGATTTGAATGAGGTAGAATACCGCATCGAAAACCTGCGCATGCTCGGCAGCAAGGGCACGACCGGCACGCAGGCGTCCTTCATGGAGCTGTTTGACGGCGACGAGAGCAAGGTTAAGGAGCTGGAGAAGCGCATTGCCGACGATTTCGGCTTTGCAGGCGTGGTTCCGGTCTCCGGCCAGACCTACTCCCGCAAGATCGACGCGCAGACACTCGCAACGCTCGCCGGTATCGCAGAATCCGCTTCCAAGTTCGCAACCGACCTGCGTCTGCTGCAGCACCTGAAGGAAGTAGAGGAGCCGTTCGAGAAGAACCAGATCGGCTCGTCCGCCATGCCGTACAAGCGCAACCCGATGCGTTCCGAGCGTATCTGCGCACTGGCGCGCTACGTCATCTGCGACAGCCTGAACCCGGCGTTCACCTCGGCTACCCAGTGGTTCGAGCGCACGCTCGACGACTCTGCGAACAAGCGCATTTCCGTGCCGGAGGCATTCCTTGCCGTTGACGCAATCCTCAACATCATGATCAACGTCGTTTCCGGTCTGGTCGTTTACCCGAAGGTCATCGAGGCGCACGTTATGAACGAGCTGCCGTTCATGGCAACCGAGAACATCATGATGGACGCCGTAAAGCGCGGCGGCAACCGTCAGGACCTGCACGAGCGCATCCGCGAGCACTCCATGGCTGCGGGCAAGCGCATCAAGGAGGAGGGCCTCGAGAACGATATGGTTGACCGCATTGCCGGCGACCCGATGTTCGGCATGACCCGTGAGCAGATCCTCGAGCACCTCGACCCGTCCGCTTACATCGGCCGCTGCCCGTCTCAGGTAGACGAGTTCCTGAGCGAGTGTGTTCGTCCGGCGATCGCGCCGTACCTCACCGGTGAGGACGTAAAGGTAGAGATCAACCTGTAAACCGGAAAGTTTATCCCTGAAATTGACAGATATCCCGCTCACGCGGGATATTCTGCCGCTTATGCGTCAATGACGCATAAATGTTGCACAATTCATGCAGAATGATTGACTTTTTGGCTATTATGCTGTATACTAAATCAGTTGTGTAACAAAAAAATTAAAGGAGGCACTTGCAAGTGAAAAAGAGTGTAACTTCCTTTATCGCGGTCATGCTGATCATCATTTTCCTCGGCGTGACGGCGGTAACAGGAGTGTACATTCCGGGCGGCTGGACCATGCCGTTCCGGAACACGGCAACGTCCGACACGTCTGCGACGGATACGAGCGATACCTCGTCTACCGACAGCAGCGCAGACAAGGCGGACAACACGGCAGACAGCACGGATGCGTCTGCTGACACCTCTGCTGACTCGGCTTCGACCGATTCCGCAGACACGAAAGACTCCGGTCTGAAGGCCATCATCCCGAGCGTACTCGATACCGACAACGGTATCCGTCTGGGTCTGGATCTGGTCGGCGGCTCCCGTATCGTATACGAGGCCGAAATCCCGGACGGCTACGACACCAACAACCTGTCCGACGACATGAACTCGGTACAGAAGGTTATTCGTCAGCGTCTGACCGACAAGGGCTTTACCGAGGCTACCGTATCCCTCAGCGGCGAGAACCGCGTAACGGTTGAGATCCCGCAGATCACCAACCCGGAGGAAGCGGTTCAGACCCTGGGCACCACCGCTCAGCTGACCTTCCTCGATGCCGACGGCAAGGAGTGGCTGTCCGGCTCGGACATCAAGAAGGCGTCCTACGGCTACGGCAACCCGACGAACGGCATGTCCGATCAGCACTACGTTGAGGTGCAGTTCACCTCCGAGGGCAAGGAAAAGTTCGCTGAGGCGACCGGCTCCGTTGCTGCCCGCACGGACGGCACCAACCAGCTGTACATCGTAATGGACAAACAGATCATCTCTGCTCTGTCCGTTTCCGAGAAGATCGACAACGACAGCTGTGTTATCATCGGCAACTTCACCCGCGACAGCGCGACCGAGCTGGCAAACCTCATCAACGCAGGTCAGATTCCGTTCTCGCTCAAGCAGGTAGAGCTTCGCTCTGTCGGCCCGCAGCTCGGCGCTGACGCGATGAGCTCCAGCCTGAAGGCAGGCCTGATCGGTCTGGTACTCGTTATGCTGTTCATGATCATCATGTACCGCATTCCGGGCGTTGTTTCCTGCTTCGCTCTGTGCTTCTACATGGTTATCGAGGCGCTGCTGTTCAGCCTGATCCGCGTAAACCTGTCCCTGCCGGGCATTGCAGGTATCATCCTGTCCATCGGTATGGCGGTTGACGCAAACGTCATTATCTTCGAGCGCATCAAGGAGGAAATGGCTGCCGGCAAGACCGTCAAGAGCGCCATTGACTCCGGCTTCAAGCGTGCGTTCACCGCAATTCTGGACTCCAACATCACCACCCTGATCGCGTGCGGCGTGCTGTTCTTCCTTGGCACCGGCACGATCGTCGGCTTCGCTACTACGCTGGGCATCGGTGTTATCGTGTCCATGTTCACTGCGCTGACCATCACCCACTTCCTGCTCAGACGCATGGTGGATTTCCACATCCGCAATCCGAAGGCTTACGGCCTGCGCGAGCGCAAGGAAGAGAAGAAGCATTTCCCGATCCTCAAGAACTTCAAGATCTTCAGCGGTATCTCTGTCGTACTGATCGTAACCGGCCTTGTTGCGCTGATCCTGCTGCCGTTCGGCAAGAACCTGTTCAACCTGAGCATCGACTTTGCCGGCGGTACCGAGATGGAGTTCAACATGCACACCGCCGTTACGCAGGACATCCAGACCGAGGTCAGCGATCTGTTCAAGGACGCAACCGGTGTGGACGCATCCTCTGTAACCTCTTCCGGTGACGGCAACGAGGACGTGCTGATCCGCTCCACCTCGATTGATTCCGAGCAGCGTGCTGCCGTGATCGACAAGATGCTGGAGAAGTACAGCCTTGCCGATACCGATATCCTCAACAACAACGACGTATCCGCTTCTGTCGGCAGCGACCTGCAGCGTTCGGCATTCATCTGCTCGATCCTTGCAATCCTGCTGATGCTGGTGTACATCACCTTCCGCTTCGAGCTGACCAGTGGTCTGGCTGCGATCTGCTGCCTGGTTCACGACCTGCTCGTTATGCTGAGCGTTTACGTTCTGCTGCAGATTCCGCTCGACAGCAACTTCATCGCTGCTGCACTGACCATCCTCGGCTACTCCATCAACGCGTCCATCATCGTATTCGACCGCGTTCGTGAGAACCTGCGCACTGCGCGCAAGGAGCCGTTTGAGGTCATCGGCGAGAAGAGCATCTGGCAGACCATGGGCCGTACCATCAACACCACGCTTACCACGCTGTTCACCATCGGCATGGTATACATCCTCGGTGTTCCGTCGCTCAAGCAGTTCACCCTGCCGCTGATCGTCGGTATCCTCGCAGGCGGCTGGTCCTCGGTACTGCTCTCGTGCAGCCTGTGGAACGTATTCCGCAAGAAGTTCCGCAAGAAGCGCATCTGATCATGAAAAAAGGACACCTTCGGGTGTCCTTTTTGCATGCTTGTATACTAAGGCAACACCGCACAATTAAAGCGGCGGTGCTTTGCGGAAATTTTGTGCCCTGACTTTGTTGCAGTTTCACGGTAATACATCAAGTATTACCGCAAAACTGTGCCTCGTCAGTACGCAAAATTCACTCGCAAATCACTCTTGTTCAATTATGCGGTATTGCCTCAAATCTTATATCTATAATAACAGGTGCTGTAATTTCAACTTACAGCACCTGTTTTCTTTATTATATTAAGTCTCAGCGTTCCTTAAGAGAAATATAAGGCTCCGCAGGCTGCACGCAGCGGTACGCCGGACGGATGATCTTATCCGTGTTGATCAGCTCCTCCAGGCGATGCGCGCTCCAGCCGACGATACGTGCCATGGCGAACACCGGCGTGTACAATTCCGGCGGCAACCCCAGCATAGAATACACAAAACCTGAGTAAAAATCAACATTTGCAGACACGCCCTTATAGATGTGGCGTTCCTGCGCGATAACCTTGGGCGCCATCTCCTCGACCATGGTGTACAGCGCGAAATCCGCGTCTCTGCCCTTCTCGTGCGCCAGCTGACCGACGAAGGATTTGAACACCTGCGCACGCGGATCCGATATCGAGTACACAGCGTGGCCCATGCCATAGATGAGTCCCTTCTGGTCAAATGCCTCACGGCGCAGCAGCTTGACAAGATAGTCCGCGACTGCCTGCTCATCCGTGGTATCCGACACGTTTTTCTTCATATCCTCGAACATCTGCACGACCTTGTAGTTCGCTCCGCCGTGTTTCGGGCCTTTCAGCGAACCGAGCGCCGCTGCAATAGCCGAATAGGTATCCGTGCCGGAGGACGTGACGACATGTGTTGTGAACGACGAGTTATTGCCGCCGCCGTGCTCCATGTGCAGCACAAGCGCCAGATCGAGCACGCTTGCCTCAAGCGGCGTGTACTGCATATCCGGGCGCAGCATGCGCAGGAAGTTGGAGGCGGTGGAAAGGCTGTCCGACGGGTAGTGAATGTACATGCTGCCGCCGCACTCGTAGTGATTGTAGGCGTGATAGGAATACACCGCCAGCATCGGAAAGACCGAAATCAGCATCAGGCACTGCCGCAGCACGTTGGGCAGGCTGATATCATCCGCGTTGCTGTCGTAGGATGCCAGCGTGAGCACACTGCGCGACAGGCTGTTCATCATGTCGCGGGTCGGTGCTTTCATGATGACATCGCGGGTGAAATTGGTCGGCAGCGTGCGGCCCTGTGCCAGCAGCGCCTTGAAGTCGCCCAGCCGCTTTGCATCCGGCAGCTCGCCGAACAGGAGCAGGTACGCAGCTTCCTCGTAGCCCTTGCGGCCGTCCCGAACAAAGCCCTGCACCAGATCCTGAATGCGAATGCCGCGATAGTACAGCTCGCCCTCACAGGGCACGATTTCGCCGCCTATCTCCTTGCGGGAGATAATGTCCGAAATGTTGGTCAGACCGGCCAGTACGCCCTGTCCATTGATGTCGCGCAGACCGCGCTTGACATCGTACTTGCGGTACAGCGCCGGATCAATGCGGCTGTTCGAGCGGCAGAGCGCCGCCAGCGCTTCCACGCGCGGCGTGACCTGTAAAATATCGTGTTCCGGTGTCATGATGATTCCTCCCTTTGACTGCATTGTGTGATATATTTATTGTATCAGAATCCACTCGCGTTTACATGACATTTTTTGCACAGTTCCGTTAACAATTCGTGAATTTTTTCGCACATTTCAGCAGTTACACAGGATATGCCCACCAATTTGATAAATTTATGCACAAAAAGGCACAATGAGTTTCTCATTGTGCCTCAGCTTGTCGAAAAAGCAATATTCGATTTTTATGCTTCGTGC
>OLRG01003393.1_pt1 | contig 10242 bp, 8 predicted proteins | sample 1672331 | NCBI WGS metagenome assembly OLRG01 (sample SAMEA3136672, study PRJEB25190) | human gut metagenome
ATCAAGGCCAAAATTGCCGCCTCCGGCCAGGCGCAGGGCAGCAAGGGCAAGATCGTCATTGCCACAGTCAAGGGCGACGTGCATGACATCGGCAAGAACATTGTCCGTGTCATCCTCGAAAACTACGGCTATGACGTGCTCGACCTCGGGCGCGACGTTGACCCCGAGCGTGTCGTAGAGGCCGTGCGCCAGACCGGTGCAAAGCTCGTCGGCCTGTCGGCCCTGATGACGACCACCGTCCCCAATATGCAGGCCACGATCGAGGCCCTGCATGCCGCGCACCTTGACTGTAAGGTCATGGTCGGCGGCGCGGTGCTGACGCCCGACTACGCCCGGGACATCGGTGCCGACTACTACTGCAAGGATGCCAAGGCCAGCGCTGATTTGGCCAAGCAGCTTTTAGGCTGATTGTATAGAGCCGCGTTTCACGAAGAAACGCGGTTTTTTGCACAATTGTAAAATCTTACCTTTGTCAGCAAATCACCATTGCAGGGAAGTTCCAATTGATGTATAATAGTTGTGTTTACTGTTTTTGGACATTTCCCTTTATTTGTCTGTTTTAGGAGCGTATCTTTTGAAGCACATAGCCAAAATCGCAGTGTTCACCGCGATTTTTCTGATTATAAATCTGATTCTCTGCGGCTTTATGCCGCCCGATAACGGTTCCAGCCTTGACATGTGGCGCAGCTACCACCAAAAGCAGTCCATTGACATTGCCGTCATTGGTTCTTCGCTGGCTTCCTGCGCCCTGCCCGAAGAAGAACTCGCCGCCGCAACAGGGGAGACCGTTGCACTGATGGCAACAAACGCCCAAAGCTTGGATATGTCGCAGATCGCGCTGGAGACCCTGCTTCGGGAGCATTCTCCCCGGTATGTGATCCTTGTCATGGATCTGACCAACATGACAGGCAAACCCTATGCCAAAGCCCAAAAGGCTTTTTTATATGCAGAGCTGCAGACGGATTCCTGGAAGGATAAGCCCGCTGACCTGCTGCGCTACATGACCAGCAGTGATAACTTTACAGGTGCAGATTCCCTGAACGCGCTTTTTCCCTGGCAGAGCGGCAGCTGGCCCACCGACTGGCCCGCTACGATCCAACAGAAGTGGAATGCCGTGCTGAATCGTCTGCCGCACCGGCGCGATGCGGCCCATGCCCAGCCGGAGGATGCCGCGGTCATCAACTTTGACACTGTCGGTGCGGAGAACACCTGGAACCAGAACGCCCACGACTTTAGCGCGCAGCACATTGAAGAGCTGACCTCCATGCTGCAGCTCTGTCAGGAGAACGGCACACGCCTTTTGCTCATCAGTGCGCCCAAGACCACGCTGGATGTCGTGAGCTACGAGACGTATTTTGACGACTACGCCTACTTCAAGCAGCTGGCAGCAGAGTATGGAGCTTCCTATTATGACTTTAACCTTGCAAAGCCGGAGCTGTTTGAGAACAAAGAGCCTGACTATCACAAGGATTTCACCCACATGAATGCTGCCGGCGGGCATGCGTTCAGCCTGAGCATGGCAAAGTTTCTGGCCATGCTGGACGCCGGGCAGGATGTAGACTCGTTGTTCGAGACGCCGTCAGAATATCTGGCCGCTGTAAACTATATCACCAACGTCTACCTGACGCCGGAGGTTCACCCGGACAAGATTTTGCTGCTGGCCGGTTCCTACCACGGTCCGTCCGTACAGGCTGAATACGAGTTCTGGGTCAAAGCGCCGGGGGAGAGCGAATACAGCCGGGTTTCCGCGTATTCTACCCGCTCCTGGACCGAGTACGCAGCGGCGGAGCACGGCACCTACCAGTTCCGCGTGAATGCCCGTATTGTTGGTTCTTCCGCCGATTTTGAGCGATATTATGAATGCTCTGTCGATTTTTGATTTTGTGGATGGTGTAGTGTGGAAATCTATTCCCTGAGTTTCTTCCTGCTGGTCAGCGTTGGACTCATTTTATATTATACTGTTTTCAGCCGCTGCCAATGGATCTGCCTGCTGGGGTTGAGCCTGCTGTTTTTTACCGCCAGTGGCTGGAAGGGCCTTGTTTTTCTGCTTTTCACTGCGTTGACGATCTGGCTCGGCGGCTTGCAGCTGGCAAAGCTGGATGCCGATTCCGCCGCGCGGCGAAAGGCTCCGGGCATAACCAAGGACGAAAAAAAGGCCATCAAAGCACAGGCGGTGCGCCGCAAAAAATGTCTTGTTGCTGCTGTGCTGACTGCCAACTTTCTTGTGCTTGGCTACTTCAAATACTGGTCCTATTTTGCGGAGCTGCTCTCCGGTGCATTTTCGGCCACAGCGCCGTCCTCACTGGGGCTGGTCATGCCGCTTGGCATCAGCTTTTACACGTTTCAGGCCGTCGGTTATCTGATTGACTGCTACCGTGGTCGGCACCCGGCAGAGAAAAACTACGTCCGCTTTCTGCTTTTCATCAGCTTTTTCCCGCAGCTGATCCAAGGTCCCATCAACCGCTACGGAGAGATGGCCCCGAAGCTCACTGCCCGTCACATCTGGAACTGGGAGCGTACCAAACGTGCACTGTTCCTGTTTCTGTTCGGCGCAATGAAGAAATATGCCATCGCAAACCTGACCGCCCCGACGATTGCCGCCATCCTCGACGGCAATGACCCCAAGCTGGCCGGTTCTATGGCACTGCTGGCCATTTTGCTGTACTCGCTGCAGCAGTATGCAGATTTTTCCGGCGGCATTGATATGGTATTGGGTGTTGCGCAGCTGTACGGCATTGAGATGATGCCCAACTTCCGGCAGCCGTATTTTTCTACCTCGCTGGGGGATTTCTGGCGGCGCTGGCATATTTCGCTGGGTGCGTGGATGCGTGATTACCTGTTCTATCCCTTTGCACTGACCAAGCCGATGCAGCGCTTCGGCAAGTGGGCCACGTCGCATTGGGGCAAGCATTTTGGCCGTGTGCTGCCCGCTGCAGTCGCCAACCTGCTTGTGTTTGCTGTGGTCGGCATCTGGCACGGCCCGCAGGCGCACTACCTTGCCTGGGGTCTGTATAACGGTCTTGTCATTGCGCTGGCTGACCTGCTGGAGCCCGCGTTCAAAAAGCTCAACACGGCGCTGCACATTCCTACCGAAAGCCGCGGCTGGCACGTTTTTCGCATCGTGCGGACCTTTATCATCGTCAACATCGGCTGGTACTTTGACCGCAATGAGTTTGTGCAGGGGTGCATCTACCTGCGCAACACCTTTACGGATTTCAATTTGTCCGCATTGGCCGCGAATGCACCCGGCGCTTTCGCGGCAGTCTCCGGCCCTGCCTGGGGGCTTGTCATCATCAGTACCCTTCTGGTCTTTGCCCATAGTGTGCTGAAGGAACAAGGCCGCGATCCTTACGCAGAGGTACAGCGGCTGCCGCTTGCGCTGCGCTGGGGTTTATACTATCTTGTTATTTTCATGGTACTCCTCAGCTTTATCTGCGTCAATGAAACCGTTGGTTTCCTCTATGCCAACTTTTAAGAAAAGAGCTTTCTATGCAAACAAACATTCTGGACTGGCTTGAAGCCACGTCCGCCCGCTGCCCGGATGCCCCCGCTGTGGGGGATGACCAGACAGACTGCACCTGGGCACAGCTGGCCGACACGGCCCGCCGCGCCGGCAGCTTTCTGGCGTCCCGCACGATGCCGCGCCGCCCGGTGGCATTTTACCTGGAAAAATCCGTTTCCGCCTTTGCTGCCATGCTTGGCACAGTCTACGCGGGCTGCTGCTACTCGGTGCTTGACACCCGCCAGCCCGCTGCCCGCACTTTGCAGGTATTGGATACTTTGACCCCTGCATTTCTTGTTACGGACGAGGCCCACGCTGCCGCAGCCGCCGCGCTGGGGTACAGCGGGCAAATCATCCGGCTTGACGATCTGCTGGCCGCACCCGCGGACGCTGCCCTGCTGGCAGCCCGCCGCCGTCAGGCTGTGGACGTTGACCCTCTGTATATCAACTTCACAAGCGGAAGCACCGGTGTGCCAAAAGGCGTCACCGTCAGCCACCGCTCGGTGCTGGATTTTATCCCGCAGTTTGCCGAAATTTTCGGCATCACACAAAACGATATTCTGGGCAATCAGGCTCCCTTTGACTTTGACGTTTCGGTCAAAGACCTGTACACGGCACTGTACACGGGGGCTAAGGTGCAGATCATCCCGCGCGCTTATTTCAGTCAGCCCACAAAACTCATGGACTATCTGGCAGACCATGAGGTCACCATACTTGTCTGGGCCGTCAGTGCCATGTGCTTTGTCTCCATCATGAACGGCTTCAGCTACCGTATACCTTCCCGCGTGCGGCAGGTATTGTTCAGCGGCGAAGTCATGCCCATCAAGCACCTGATGAAGTGGAAGTCCGCTCTGCCGTACGCCCGGTTTGTGAACCTCTACGGCCCGACAGAGATTACCTGCAACTGCACCTACGCCATTTTGCCGGACCGCGATTTTGCTCCGGATGAGGCGCTGCCCATCGGACGCGCGTTTCCCAACGAGAAGGTCTTTCTGCTGGACGAGAACGACGCCCTTGTCACCGTGCCCGGGCAGGCAGGGGAGATCTGCGTTTCCGGTACAGCGCTTGCCCTCGGCTACTATGCTGACCCTGTGCGCACAGCGCAGGCCTTTACCCAGAATCCGCTGAACACCAACTGGTATGAGCGTATTTACCGCACCGGCGATCTGGCCCACTACGACGAAAGCGGCAGCCTGTATTATATTGGCCGCCGGGATTTCCAGATCAAGCACATGGGACACCGCGTAGAGCTTGGCGAAATTGAAGCTGCCGCTATGCGCTGCGACGCTGTGACCCGTGCCTGCTGCACGTTTGATGCCGAACGCCAGCGGCTCCATCTATTTTACACGGGCAGCTGTGAGAAAGCCGCCCTGCTGGCTGCGCTGAAAGAAAGTCTGCCGCCTTTTATGCAGCCGAATACTGCTGTGCAGCTGGACGAGATGCCGCTGAATAAAAACGGCAAAATTGACCGCACGGCACTGGCTGCCCTGACGAAAAAAGGAGCCCATAAATGACCGACGCTTCTTTACAAAAAATTGCTGCCACCTACGGCACACCGACGTTTGTCTTTGACACTGACGCTTTGCAGGCCCGCGTGCGCGCTATTCAGACGATCTGGGGCAGGGAAATCGACCTTTGCTATTCCATCAAAGCCAACCCATTTCTGCTGCCTGCCATGATGCAGGTCACTGCGCGGCTGGAAGTATGCAGTCCCGGAGAGCTTTCGCTCTGCGAGAGCCTGCATGCTGCGGATGCACGTGTTATCTATTCGGGTGTTAATAAGACGCCCGTGGATATTGCCCGCGCCGTGGCCGACGGCGTCGGCACCTGCACAGCGGAATCTCTGCTGCAGGTCCGCTATCTGCAGGATGCTGCACGCAAGGCCGCCAAGCGGCTGCCCGTGGTGCTGCGGCTGAACGCGGGCAGTCAGTTCGGCATGTCAAAGGAGGATCTTTTCACCGCATTGGCGCATCGCAGGGAAACACCTGATCTGGAGTTTATCGGCATTCACTACTTTGTCGGGACCCAGCGCAAAAAGCTGGTCAATCAGCAAAAAGAGCTGGCCATGCTGCGGGAGCTGTACGCTGAAATTGAGCAGACCTTCGGCCTGCGTCTGCCGGAACTGGAATACGGCCCAGGGCTGGCGGTGCCATATTTTGACGGCGACGATTTTACCGACACACTGTCCCCGGCCAAAGACCTTGCGCCAGCACTGCGCGAAGTCAGCAGCTGGGTCCATCTGACCGTTGAGATGGGCCGCTTTTACACCGCCGAATGCGGTTATTACCTGACCACCGCTATGGACTGCAAGGACCACGGCGGGCAGCACTACTGCATTGTGGACGGTGGAATGAACCACCTGAATTATCTTGGCCAGATCATGGGTATGAAACGCCCGCATCTGCGCCATTTTGCTGCCCGGGCAGCTTCCGTACAGGACTGGACACTTTGCGGCAGCCTTTGCACTACGAACGATGTTCTTGTGCGCAGTATGCCGCTGGCCGGACTATGCCCCGGCGACCTGCTTGCTTTTGAAAACACCGGTGCCTACTCTGTTACGGAAGGACTTGGTCTGTTTTTGAGCCGCGACCTGCCGCAGGTCATTCTGTGGCAGAACGGCACGCCGCACCCGGTACGCAGCGAAACGCCGACCTATCCCATCAATACACCCGCTGTGTAAGCATAATTTGAAAAGGAGAAATACCAATGGAACGTTTACTGGAAATTTTAAGCGAAATCAAAGAGGACGTGGACTTTTCCACCTGTACAACGCTGATCGATGACGGCATCCTGGACTCTTTCGACATTCTGCAGATCATCTCGGCCCTGAATGAGGAATACGACATTTCGATCCCCGCATCCGAAATCATGCCGCAGAACTTCAACAGCGCCGAGGCCCTTTACAAGATGGTCCAGCGCCTGCAGGAAGATTGATGTCCGAGATGGCCGGAATGCCCGAAATATAAGATAACGCTTGCATTTATTCCAAACTTATTGTATAATACTAAAAGCGGACAGGGCTGAATTGCGCTGTTTCGCGTACAGATGCAGGTCCCGCGCGTGGGCAGCCTGTGAACCATGTCAGGCGGGGAACCGAGCAGCATTAAGCGGCGCTTGCCCAGTGCCGCGGTCAAGCCTGCATCTGTACGCAAAGCAGCGCAGCCGCGTGCTCTGCCCGCTGTTTTTTGTAGCTTTGCAGGAGGTGAGCCGATGTACCGTGCCCTGTATCGAAAATGGCGTCCCCAGCGCTTTGCGGACGTGGTTGGCCAGACGGCCATCGTCACGGCCCTGCAGAACCAGATTGCTGCCGGGCGCATCGGCCATGCGTATCTGTTCACCGGCACCCGCGGCACCGGCAAGACGACCTGCGCCAAGATCTTTGCCAAGGCGGTCAACTGTCTGGACACCTCCAGCCCTGACCCCTGCGGCGAGTGTGAAATTTGTAAGGGCATTGACTCCGGTTCCATCATGGACATCATCGAGATGGATGCCGCGTCGAACAACGGTGTTGACGACATCCGCGACCTGCGCGACGAGGTAGCCTATCTGCCGTCAGTCTGCAAGTACAAGGTCTACATCATCGACGAGGTGCACATGCTCTCCACCGCGGCGTTCAACGCGCTGCTCAAAACGATGGAGGAACCGCCCGAGCATGTCATCTTTATCTTAGCCACCACCGAGGTGCAGAAGGTTCCCGTCACGATTTTGAGCCGCTGCCAGCGGTATGACTTCACCCGCATCACGGCGGATGACATTGCCGGGCGGCTGCTCTACGTGGCTGGGCAGGAGAAGATCGAGCTGGACGAGAACGCCGCACAGTTGATTGGCCGTCTGGCCGACGGTGCCATGCGTGACGCGCTGTCCATTCTGGACACCTGCGCCGGTGTCGACAACCACGTGGACGAGACGCTCGTCCGCCGTATGGCCGGTGTCACGGACAGGGGCTACCTGTTTGAGATCAGCGACGCCATCGCGGCAGGGGACTCCGTTACTGCACTGGAAAAAATTGCCGAGCTGCGCCAGCAGAGCGTCGATATGCGCCGCCTCTGCATGGAGCTGGCCGGGCATTACCGCAATCTGATGCTCTGCGCGCTGCCGGGCGGCACGTCACTTCTGACCGGCATTTCGCCGGAGGAGGAGGCCGCCTACACCCAGCGCAGGGACTTCCCGCAGCGGGAGGCCATCCGTGCGGTCAATGCGTTCGGCTCGGCGCTTGAGAAAATGAGCCGCGGCACTGACCAGCGCATTGAGCTGGAGCTGGCGATTTTCTCGCTGACCCAGCCCGAGACTGCCGCCGCACCTGTTATCATCCAGCAGCCCATCCCGGCAGCACCCGCCGCGCCTCAGGCGTTCGCCAGCGCGCCGCGCGCCTACACAGCAGCGCCGCCGGTACAGGCTGCGCCCTCTGTAGTGCCGCCCGTGGTACAGCCACAGAGCGTTCCCGCCGCTGCACCGGATGATGTACCGCCGCCCATTGACGATGACCCGCCGTTCCTGCAGCCGGAGCTGAAGCCCGCCCCGCAGCAAACTCCCGCGCCGGTACCGCCAGCACCCGCTGCCCCAGCCCCGCGTAAGGCCGAGCCGCCGCGGCAGGCAGGCCCGCTGGAGCCGTTCGCCTTCTGGCCCGCCGTGCTGGCCGATTTGGAGGAGAACGATGCGATGCTCATCTCCTTTTTGCGCGGCACCCGGGCCTATTGCGACGGCAAGCGCGTGCTGTTTGAGTGCAGCGACGCTTTCCGCGATTATATCCGCAATAACCGGGAGGTCAGCAAGCGTCTTAAGGAAGCTATCTACCGCGTATCGCGCACCAAGTACAGTATAGGCCCCTATGAGGAGCCAAAGACCGACGACACCACCGCTGCCGTCAGCCTGGATGAGACCCTGCACACGATGCAGGCGCTTGGTGTCGATTTAAAAATCGTTGATAAATAATTATTTTTGGAGGATACAACCATGAAAGCAAGACTGCCCAAAGGCTATGGCCGACCCGATCCCAACGCCATGATGCGTCAGGTCCAGAAGATGCAGGACGACATCCGCGCCAAGCAGGAGGAGCTCGAAGCCAAGGAGTACACCGGCACTGCCAGCGGTGAGATGGTCACTGTCACGATGAACGGCAAGCATGAGATCACCGCCGTCAAGATCAAGCCCGAGGCCGTCGACCCTGATGATATTGAAATGCTTGAGGATCTGATTGCCGCCGCCGTCAACAGCGCCGCCGCTGCCGTTGACAAGGACTCCGAGGAGGAGATGTCCAAGATGACCGGCGGTCTGAACATCCCCGGTCTGGGCTAAGAGGCTGCCTATGTTCAACAACAATGTTGAGCCGCTGGAAAATCTGATCGACCAGTTTGCCCAGTTTCCCGGCATTGGCCGCAAAAGTGCGGTGCGTATGGCCTATCAGGTCATGTCGATGCCGCCCAAGCAGGCCATGGAGCTGGCCAAGGCGATTGAGCACGCCAAAAGTGACCTGCACCGCTGCCGCATCTGCCAGGACTACACCACCGGCGATGTCTGCAAGATCTGCGCCTCCCAGAAGCGTGACCGCAGCATCATCTGCGTGGTCGAGGGCCCGCGCGACATCAAGTCGATTGAGCGCACCCACGAGTACAACGGCCTGTACCATGTGCTGCACGGCCTGATTTCGCCGATGGATGGCATCGGTGCAGATCAGCTCTGCATCAAGGAGCTGCTGGCCCGTCTGAATGACACCGTTAAGGAGGTCATCATGGCCACCAGCCCGACGGTGGAGGGCGAGGCCACGGCGATGTATATCGCCAAACTCATCAAACCTCTTGGCATCAAAACGACCCGCCTGGCCTATGGCCTGCCCGTCGGCTCGAGTCTGGAATACGCCGATGAGACGACGCTGTACCGTGCCATGGCCGGACGCGGCGAGATGTAAAAAAATTCCTGTACCGCTTTTGCCGGTACAGGTTTTTTATTGTAGCTTTATTTCAGCAGACTGTAATCCCGCAGACAGCGCTGTACACCCGTCAGGGTATCGTCAAAGCCGACACCCGCTGCCGCACGGAACCTGCCGCCGTCCATCAGCAGGCTGCGCGGCCAGTCTGCCGTCTCTATGACAGGGTGGATGTCCAGCAGCGCACAGGCGCGTCGGGCCGTCGTGACCATGTCGCAGTCGTTCTCGCTGCCAAAGTTGTACACACCGCCCGGCAGTTCCATGGCCTGGGTCAGCCGCTCCACGGCCTCCCGCACATAGGTGATGCCGCGGTAGTCCCGCATCGAAAACCGCAGCGTCTCCTGCCGCATAGCGGCGGTCAGCAGGTTCAGCAGGAAGTTACCGCGGATCGGCAGGCCGTACCCGGGCAGGTCGTACATCCAAGCCGCCCGCAGCAGCACGGCATCGGGCAAAATATCCAGCACGCGCTGCTCCATCTCCTGCTTGTGGCGGCCATAGACGTTGGCGGGGGAGAGCGGTGTATCCTCGTCAAACGGCCCGTGCTCAGTAAGGCCCGTGTAGACCTGGTCAGAGCTGAACGCAACCAGCTTTGCGCCGCTTTTTTGCGCCGCAGCCGCCATCCAGCACGGCAGCAGAACGTTGGCGCGGTAGGACTCGTCCGGGTGCTTTTCGCTGTAGCCTGTGTCGGAGAGCGCCGCCGTGTGTACGATCACGTCCGGCTGCTCGCGCCGCACCCAATCGGCCACGGTCTGCTCATCCGCTGCGGCCAGCATTCCTTTGGGGAAGGCGCACAGCTTGTACCGCCCCGCCAGCTGGG
>OLRG01003395.1_pt1 | contig 10242 bp, 12 predicted proteins | sample 1672331 | NCBI WGS metagenome assembly OLRG01 (sample SAMEA3136672, study PRJEB25190) | human gut metagenome
TTCGGTCTGAGCGAAAGCACGACGCTTTCTCTCGTGCCGAAATCGGTAACAACTCCGATTGCGGTCGCGGTAGCCGAAATGCTCGGCGGCGTAACCTCCATCACCGCGATTGCTGTTGTCATCACCGGCATCATCGGCGCGATCATCCTGCCGACCTTCCTCAAGTGCATCGGCGTGCGCAATCCGGTGCAGATGGGCCTGTCCATCGGCACGGCCTCCCATGCGGTCGGTACCTCGCGTGCCATTGAGCTGGGTGAGACCGAAGGCGCGATCTCCGGTCTGGCGATCGGCGTTGCCGGTCTGCTGACGGCACTTATCGTGTCGATTGGCTCGGCAATTCTGTTATAATTGAAAATGGAGAATGGAAAATGTCGCTATCCTTGCGCGATACCCTAATTCTCCATTCACAAAACCACCTTTCCCCTGCATAAAATGCAGGAGAAAGGTGGTTTTTCTATGGTGATCCATGTTGTTCAGCCGGGCGATTCGCTGTACCGCATTGCACAGCTGCACAGTGTTCCCCTGCCGTTCCTCATCCAGCAGAACGAGCTGCACGAGCCGTACCGGCTTACGCCCGGGCAGACCATCGTTGTTCCGCAGCCGGAAAAGACGTACATCGTCCGCCGCGGCGACACGCTTGGCAGCATTGCCGCGCAGAACGGCACAACCGTGATGCGGCTGTGGCAGAACAATCCGCAGCTTGGCGGCACCGACCGCATTCAGCCGGGTCAGATGCTTGTACTCAGCTATGGAAACAAGCTGGGACGCTTTGCGGTGAACGGCTACGCCTATCCGAGCATCGACCTGCGCGTTCTGCGCCGCACACTGCCCTATCTGACGTACTTATCCGTATTTTCCGTCGGTTTTGACAACGCAGGACGCATTTTACCATTCTCTGCCGAGCTGCTCGTGCGCATGGCGCGGCAGTATCAGGTGAAGCCTTTGCTCGTGCTGACAACACTCGGCGAGGACGGGCAGTTCTCCGGCGAACGCGCCCACCGGCTGCTGAACACCCCGACGGCTCGCGCGGCGCTGATCGAAAATCTGGCACAGGTGCTTGCCATGCAGGGCTTCGCCGGTGTGGACATTGATTTCGAGTATGTGCCGCCGGAGGACGCGGACGCGTATGCCGCGTTTGTCCGCTCGGTCCGCGAGCGGCTCTCACCTGCCGGATACACGGTCTTCGCGGCACTCGCACCTAAAACCTCCGCCGCGCAGCAAGGTCTTCTGTATGAGGCGCACGACTATGCCGCACTCGGCTCTGCGGCGGACCGTGCCCTGCTGATGACCTATGAATGGGGTTACGCGCTGTCCGCTCCGATGGCGGTCGCGCCGATTAACAAGGTAGAGCAGGTCGTGCGGTTTGCCGTGTCGCAGGTGCCGCCGGATAAGCTGTTCATGGGCATCCCGAACTACGGCTACGACTGGACGCTGCCCTATGTGCAGGGACAGTCGCGCGCCCGCAGTCTGGGCAACATGCAGGCCGTCGAGCAGGCGATTCAGGTCGGTGCGCCGATTCGCTATGATGCCACGGCGCAGTCTCCGCACTACAACTACTGGCGCGACCGTGCCGAGCACGAGGTCTGGTTCGAGGACGCGCGTTCTGTCCGCGCCAAGCTGGCGCTTGCCGGAGAATATCAGCTGGCAGGCGTCAGCATCTGGAATATTATGCGGTATTTTCCGCAGCTGTGGCTTGTGCTGAACAGCCTGTACGACATTGAAAAGCTGGGATAAAATTCACCAAACCGACCGAGTTTTCCCTGTTTCGGTCGGTTTTTGCCGTATTCCAGCAGTTTCTCCTTGGATTTCCATTGCAAAACGGTTACAAAACCCGCTATCATACGGTGCATGGGAATTTCCCGCAAAATCCAAGGAGGTACATACCTATGAAGTTCAAGAGACTCGTGCCGCTGGCACTGGCGCTTGCCATCGCATCCACCGTATCGGCGGGCGCGGCAAGACTGCCGCAGAGTGGCTTTTCGTTCCCGTTCCGTCCCGGCTATACGCAGACGGTCAGCCGTCCTTCTGCGAGCAAGCCCTTACAGAGCACTGCCGCGAACAGCAGCTACGCCGCGCAGGTGGTCTCTCTGGTAAACGCCGAGCGTGCCAGGCAGGGACTGCCCGCGCTGACCGTCAGCACCACGGTGCAGCAGGCGGCGCAGACCCGCGCCGGAGAACTGCAAACCAGCTTTTCGCACACACGCCCGAGCGGCGCATCCTGCTTTACCGCTCTGACCGAGGCCGGTATTTCCTACACCCGTGCCGGTGAAAACATCGCCTATGGTCAGAGCACACCGGAGGCTGTTGTCCAGTCGTGGATGAGCTCGTCCGGCCACCGCGCGAACATTCTCAGCAGCAGCTTCACCACCATCGGCGTCGGCTGTACCGTTGTGAACGGAACCGCATACTGGGCGCAGCTTTTCACCGCATAAACGCAAAAACAGACCGCATTTGCGGTCTGTTTTGCTCTATCCTGCCGTTTATCACGAGAGCGGATACACCTCGCCGTTGATGGTAACGGACTGCACATTATCCAGATCAAACGCACGCGCGAGCACCGCAATCTCGGTGTCGATACGGTCGGTATCCTCGGTGGAATTGAAGCCGTAGGTATACAGAGTACGGTCAATATCCGCATTTTCATCCAGAATGACGTACTCCGAGCCGTCCCTCAGCTGCACGCTCAGCTTATCGACCTCGTCCACCGTGCAGTGCATATCCGCATTGCGGATGCGGATGCCGATCTGCGACAGCGTTACATCGCCGTTTTCGCTCGTCAGGTACGGCATCTGCTGAAATTCCGGCAGATCGACTGCCAGAACTGTCTTTGCAGTACCCGCTCCGTCCGCACGCACGGTCGTTTTACCCGGCTCGAGCGCCTCCAGACGGAGCGGCTCTCCCTGCCTGTAATCGCTCGAAATCGCAAATGCGCCCTCGAAATAGTAGTCGTTGTCGGTCGAACGTGCGGTATCGAGGTAAAATTCACTGCCGCAGAAGCCGCTGTCGCCGTACATGACCTCGAAAGCAAGCTGTCCCTCCTCGGCATAGCACGAAGACAGCGTAGACCATGTGATGTCTGGCTTGTTCTGATAGCTGTCGATCAGGTGCGCCAGCGTGAACGGCTTTACGCCGTCCTGCTTTTTGTTTGCAAGGTGCAGACTGATAACGCCCGTACCCGCACTCTCGTCAAACAGCACGGACTCCACCGACAGACGGTAATGCTCGTTCTCGTCGGTCAACTTGGCGTTGTCCGCCGTCTGCACATACCCTTCGAGATTCGCGTCTCCGCCATTCGGAAACAGCAGCGGAAACCAGCTCTGTGCATTCGCGGCAAATGCAGTTCCGCCGATGCACAGCGCGGCAGCCAGTCCGGCGCAGACGATTTTCTTTGCTGAGAAACGGCGTACCGGCTTGCTTTCTCGCTCGGGCAGGCTGTCCAGCGCTCTGCGGACACTGCGGTCAAATTCTTCGGTCATTTTCGGGAAATCATTATGGTTCATCATGCGAAGCACGCTCCTTTCAAGTCCTTGCGCAAATGCTCTCTTGCCGCTCGGAGACGGGTCTTGACCGTGTTTTCCGGTATGCCGAGCATTCCGGCAATCTCACGGGTCTTAAAGCCCTCTAAGTAGTACAGCTCCACCGGCAGGCGCAGCTTTTCCTCCAGTGCGGTGATGGCGGCATACAGGTCACTGTAATCATCAGCCGCAGGCGCCGGTATCGCCTCTGCAGCAGCCGCGTCATACGGCGCAAGCCGCTGCTGACGGCGCAATATCGTGCTGCACTCGTTGATGAGTATGCGGACCAGCCACGTTTTGAAATACCGCGTGCTGCGCAGCGAATCCAGCTGCTCCCAGGCCCGCAGGATTGCCTGCTGCGCCGCGTCTGCACAGTCATGCTCACTGCGGAGCATGGTTTTCGCAACCCGGTACAGCGTAGGCTCGGCTGCCAGCACCGCGGAGGTAAATTGCTCTCTATCCATCATAAGCGGGTTCTCCTTTCCGAAAGCGTCCGGACAGCGCAGACAGGTTTCGCGAAAAGCGCTTCCTGTCTGCTGCTTTCATCTATTAGACGGTTCGGTGCGGCAAATGGTTTTGTGAAAGGGAAATTTTTTGTACTTGCATTTTGCATTACCTATTATACAGTACAAGCGCACAAAACGAAATCGGTACAGAGATTCAAAACACATTTCCCCACCGTATCGCACAATACAAATGAATAAATGACGAATGCCGAATCTCCACGTTCATTTTCCATCCTCAACTCTCCATTCCTGAATCGATAGACAAAAGTCTCCCGCCATGGTATACTGTCCTTATCTGGTATAGTTAAGGCAACACCGCACAATTAAAGCTGCGGCTCCTTGCGCAGGCTCCGGTCGCGCTGCCGCGGCGGTATTGCCTTAATTCGAGTCGAAGATCAAGTTGCTTATTGATAACTATTATCAAATAAAAAATATTATTTATTTTTATAAAAACCTATTGACATTTTGGCACAACACGGTTATACTAAAGTTGTTCCAAGGAGAGAAAGGAAGGAACGATTTGAGAATCACACATGAAGCGGATTATGCAATTCGTGTGACCTATTGTCTGGCACTTGCAGGCGAAAAGCAGTGCGCGAAGGATATTTCCGAGGTAACCGGCGTAACACTCCGGTTTGCACTTAAAATTCTCCGCAAGCTGACGCAGTCCGGTATTACAAAATCCTACAAGGGCGTTGCCGGCGGCTATGAGCTGAACCACTCCCCATCGGAGATCAGTCTCGGCGCGATCATCGAATGCATTGATGGTCCGATCGCTATCAATCACTGCCTTGCAAATGAGTTCCAGTGCACACACATGGGCACCCAGAAGGAATGTGATTTTCATCGCGTGTTCTCGGAGATCAACCGGTCTCTGCGCGATCAGCTTTGTTCGATAACAATGGATCGTTTCCTGCCCCCTCAAAAATAAATTTGTTCAACGATACAGGAGGAAAAAATCATGAAAAAGTTTGTTTGTTCCGTATGTGGTTATGTATATGAAGGCGAAGCAGCTCCGGCAGAGTGCCCGATCTGCCACGCACCGGCTGAGAAGTTCAAGGAGCAGGCTGGCGAAAAGACCTGGGCTGCTGAGCACGTTGTAGGCGTTGCACAGGGCGCTCCGGAGGACATCATGGCTGACCTGCGTGCTAACTTTGAGGGCGAGTGCTCTGAGGTTGGTATGTATCTGGCAATGGCTCGCGTTGCCCACCGCGAGGGCTATCCGGAAATCGGCCTGTACTGGGAGAAGGCTGCATTCGAGGAAGCAGAGCACGCTGCTAAGTTCGCAGAGCTGCTCGGCGAGGTTGTAACCGACTCCACCGAGAAGAACCTGCAGATGCGTGTTGACGCCGAGAACGGCGCAACCGCCGGCAAGTTCGATCTGGCTAAGCGCGCCAAGGCTCTCAACCTCGACGCTATCCACGACACTGTTCATGAGATGGCTCGCGACGAGGCCCGCCACGGCAAGGCTTTCGAGGGCCTGCTGAAGCGTTACTTCAACAAGTAAGAAAGTCTGTATATCCGTGCTGGAGCCAGTCTCGGTAATGGCGAAAAGCCAGTAAAACCAGCGGTTTTCGGCACAAAAGATACGCAGTAACAGAAATGCGGTTCACTGATCAGAGTGAGCCGCATTTTTGCGTCTAAATGCAGACTCGGCAAAATCCGTGGGCTGTTTGTGGGCTGTCCACTCGATACCGAGGGATTTTCTGCCCACAGCCCACAAAAATGCCGAAAAACATAGACGCCATGCGGGTTTGCGGCCACTTTACCTAACTAAAATCCGTGGGCTGTTTTTTTGCCGTCATTCTTTTAGGCTGTTATACTCTGCTTAGAAAACAACACAAAGGAGAGAAAACGGCATGAAAGGAAGCGTGCGAAAAAGGTATAACAATGCGTGGTCTTATCGCATTGATTTAGGCTTTGTCGATGGCAAACGAAAGCAAGTTGAAAAGGGCGGCTTCAAAACCGAGCGCGAAGCAACCAAGGCCATGCAGGATGTACTCTACCACCTGAACAACACCGGCGACTATGTGGAGAACAAGAAAGTTTCCTTCCACACCGTCTATGAAGAGTTCATCGAACGCGAGGGTAAAGCTACCAGAGCCTATGCGACCTTGAAGAGATACGATTCCCTCTATCGGAACCATATCAAGGACGAGTTCGGGCCGCTGTATGTCTACCAAATTTCGGACACTATGATTATCGACTTCTTAAATCAGAAGCGGATAAAGTACAGCGAGGAGTATGTGAAGGGAATGTACAAGTTCTTCAATGTGATCCTTCGCTATGCCCACGACCACAAGTATACGAAAAAGAATGTGATGGACTTGGTACCGCCCCCTCCTGATCCGCGCCATGTGGGTGACATCGTGACTTATAACCGCAAGGAGTTGGAGCAGATGATCGAGCGTATCGAATCCACCCGTTCCAAAATCGCATTCCAGCTTGGATTGCAGGCCGGTCTGCGGGAAAGTGAGTGCTTTGCCCTCACATGGAGTGACATCGACTTTGAGAAGAAAAAGATCAAGGTCTGCAAACAGCTTCTCTATCAGGATAAGCAGTGGTGCTTTGCACCGCTGAAAACGGTCAATTCCTATCGGTCTGTGAATATCACAGCCGAATTTGCCCAATATCTTGCGGACATGAAGATGCAGCACGACGCAGAGCGCAAACTGTACGGTGATGGCTACAAGCGCAACTTCGTGACGGACCGGCGCGAGCCTAAGAAAGAGAAGATCATCGAAGTTCCGGACTCCATCAATGTCAAAGCCAACGGCGAGATGCTGACCACCAACGGTGCAAAGTTTCTTGCCCGTATCATCAAGAAAGACTTGGGTATCCACTTCAAGTTCCATAATTTGCGGCATACCTACGCCACAGTGCTGGCGGAAAACGGACTCAATCCCCGTTATGTGCAGGAAATGTTGGGGCATTCCAAATTGGAGTTCACTCTGCGGTACTACACGCACATCACAGAGAAGATGTCTGATGCCGCAGAAAACGCACTGACGGCGGCATTTCGATTTGACTGAATCGTAATAGTATATAACAACTTCATAGGCAGCATCAGCGGAGTATTTCATTTGTTTGAAATGCTCCGCTTTTTTATGCAAAAAATCAGAAAGAAAGGATGGAAAAACCTATGCAGACCATAGCAATCGTGAACCAAAAGGGCGGCGTGGGCAAAAGCACCACGGCGGTCAATCTGGGTGCGGGACTGGTACGGCAGGGCAAGCGTGTCCTGCTCATCGACGCAGACAGTCAGGCAAACTTGACCGAAATGCTTGGCTGGCAGCAGCCGGACGAGCTCTCCCCCACGCTGGCCACCATGCTGGAGCGTATCATCTCAGACCGCCCCATCGAGCCGCAGAACGGCATTCTCCACCACAAGGAGGGCATGGACTTACTGCCTGCCAACATTGAGCTTTCCGGCTTGGAGGTGTCCCTTGTGAATACCATGAGCCGCGAAACGGTGCTGCGAACCTATCTGAACGAGGTCAAGCGGCAGTACGACTACATCTTAGTCGATTGCTCCCCGTCGCTCGGTATGCTGACGCTGAACGCGCTGACTGCGGCTGACCGAGTCATTATCCCGGTGCAGTCCCATTATCTTCCCGTGAAAGGCTTGGAGCAACTGCTCCGCACAGTGAGCAAAGTACAGCGGCAGCTCAACTCCAATCTGAAGATCAGTGGCATCCTCATCACGATGGTAGACAACCGCACGAATTTCGCAAAGGAGATCAGCCAACTTGTGCGGGATACCTACGGCAAGGCGATACGAGTGTATGACACAGAGATACCGCGCGGCATCAAGGCGGCAGAAATGAGCGCCGTGGGTGCCAGCATTTTCAGCTTTGAACCCCAAAGCGCCGTGGCAAAAGCCTATGAGCAATTCACAAAGGAGGTACTGGAGCATGAAAAGTGCCGCGAAAAACATTCAGCTCGCCAGCTATGACGATTTGTTCAAGACGGATGAAGAACGGCTGTCAGACACGCAGGAGCGTGTGCAAAGCCTTCCGCTGGATAAGCTGGAGCCGTTCCCGAACCATCCGTTCAAGGTAATAGACGATGATAAAATGCTGGAAACAGTTGAGAGTATCAAGGGACGGGGCGTTTTAGTCCCCATTCTGGTACGCCCCACAAATGACGGCAATTTTGAAATCGTATCGGGACATCGCCGTCATCACGCCAGTCTGCTTGCGGGTAAGACCGAGATACCGGCTATCGTGCGGGAAATGGACGATGATACCGCGATTTTGCTTATGGTGGACAGTAACTTGCAGCGCGAGGAACTGCTTCCATCCGAGAAAGCCTTTGCGTATAAGATGAAGCTGGACGCGATGAAACGGCAGGGACAACGGACGGATTTAACTTGTGCGCGAATTGCACACAAGTCAGACGGTATAAAATCGCGTGATATTTTGGCGGAGCAGGTTGGAGAAAGCAAAGACCAAATCCGACGCTATATCCGTTTGACCAGTCTTGTCCCTGACCTGTTGAACCGTGTGGATAACAAGACGATTGCGTTCAATGCGGCGGTGGAGGTGTCCTATCTCACCGAACCGGAACAGAAAATGCTCTGCGATGCTATTGAGCGCGAGGAGTGTACGCCCAATCTCAAACAGGCGCGACGGCTCAAGCAGTTCAGCCAAGATGGGAAACTGGACGAAAATGTAATAGATGCAATCATGACTGAGGAAAAGCCCATCGAGGACAAGCTGGTTCTCAAAGGTGATGTGCTGGCAAAATATTTTTCAAAAACTTATACGCCGTCACAAAAGCAGAAAGTCATTGTGAAACTGCTGGAGGACTGGCACAAGCGGCAACTCCGGCAGCAGGAGCGTTAGGCTCTGCATGGGTTTTCCCCTTATAATCCCCTTTCCCAACTAAGCCGAAAGAGAAGAAAAACTTACTGTGCCGAGAAAGAATATTCTTCTTTCGGCCAAGTAAAAAACCGAGGAGGCATGAGAATGAACGAACAAGAGCAGGTTAATGAGGGCTATGTCATTATCGAGAGCGTGACCGTCGGCAACGCCCGGTTCGTCATCGGAGAAAATCCGAACAATCAGGCAGCGCCCTATGTCACATGGCAGGCCAATGTAAAAAATGACCCGAATAACTTTTTCTGAGGTCACTACTGCGCGACCAAATTGGGCGCAGTTGCAGACTTCGGCAGGCGTATCACGGAGGAGGCCGAATTTCTCCGTGAAAGGGCAAAATCCAAAGCGCCGCAGATACCAGAGCGAGGTGATGAACGATGAGCAGACACGATGCAAACCGCCTGACCTACGATGAGGTGACGATTTTCGGCGTACCTGCCCTGTTCACCGACTTGCGTGTTGACCGTTCTACCGTGTCGGATGGCGTGTACCGCTACGAAGTCCGGTACAGCGACGAATACGGCGGTGAGCCGGTAGAACTGGCACGCGGTATCATGGTGGATTTTTTCGGCACTGTCCTGATGCGGGAGCCGATCCAGTTACCCATCAGCGGCGGCATGGAACTTAATGACGGTGATTTGGATTTCCAATCAGGCTGTTTCTCTCTGGCAGAGTTTCAGCAGAAATATCCCCTCAGTGAGAAACAGGTCATCGACTTTTTCATAGCCGATGACACTGCGCTGCACGACTTTTGTTACTCCCAGAGCGAGGAACAGGACAAAACCACTGGCTGTATTGGACACCTGCGGGGTGATTTTGGCAGCGGCAAGCAGTTTTACACAACATGGTGGCCCCACCAGGCAGACAGGCTGAACACGCCGGAGTTTAAGGCCGATATTGACCGCACTGTAAACTGGCTGCGGGAACAGCCGGACTCTCCGCTGCACGATCTCAATGCCATGCAATTTTGCTATAAGCGATACCGAAATAGCTGTGAGATCAAAAATGCAGTGCTTCCGTCCTGCGCGTTTCTGGTGGAAAGCAAGCAGTATGTGTATATGCTGCGCTGTACGCCGACAAAGGGCGATTATAATTTTTATATGTACTGCTATCAGCGTGCTGCCTTCGAGAAATACCGCGCACAGCTGAAAAACAAAGCGCGCTCCCATGCTAAGAAGCGAGCGGAGCCGGAGCGATAGGAGGTGTTCCCTTGCCGACCAAATTTCAGTTCATCACCGAACTGTACGACCAGACCGTGCGAAGCGTCACCAGCAGCTATAAAAGCTGGACAGGCTTTCTCCGTGCGGCCTGCTATAACTACAAATGCCCCTTCGATGATCA
>OLRG01003397.1_pt1 | contig 10237 bp, 9 predicted proteins | sample 1672331 | NCBI WGS metagenome assembly OLRG01 (sample SAMEA3136672, study PRJEB25190) | human gut metagenome
TCATCTGTGGCCTCCTTTCTCCCGGTGAAGCGTAAGGAGCAGCCCCAGCATGATACAAAACAAAATGATCACCACCGCATTGACCTGCAAACAGTAATTGGCTGCAAAGGCAGCCACCATAAGGCACCCGGAAAAATATTGCCGTCCGGATACAATACCGGAGGCCATCTCAAACACCACATCTGTAATCACCGCGCCGACACCGGCCTGCATTCCCTTTAACATCCAGCTGACCACATGGAGCGAACGAAAAGCCGTATAACAGACAGAAATCACCGATAAAATCACAAACGGCGGAAGCACCGTGGCCAGCACCGCTGTCAGTACACCGGCAATTCCAGCCAGCTTATATCCGATGACGATCGCACCATTGACGGCAATCGCCCCCGGCGAAGACTGGGCAATGGCGATCAGATCCAGCATCTCCGGTTCATCAATCCAGTGATAGTCATCCACAAATTTTTTTTTCATCAAAGTCACGATCACATAGCCGCCTCCGAAGGTAAAAGCGCTTAAGTACAGCGTGGAAAAGAACAGGCTGCGCAGGATATGTGGGCGGGACGGTGTAACAGGTGTTTTCATAGCAGACTCCTTTTAAAGTAAGTGTCAATAAGAAAAGCCATTACCGTTCTCAGAAAACCAGTTCTTTACTCCGGCCGGTGAGGTCAAAGCAGTAAACGGTATCAGTTATAATCTGAAATATGATGAGGTTATGGGAATTGTCGGTGAGTCCGGTTCCGGTAAGAGTACATTCCTAAGATGTCTGAACTGTATGGAAGATCCGACGTCCGGACAGATTATTTTTAACGGTGTAGATATTGCAGATATGAAGGTGGATATTAATATTCACCGCCGTCATATGGGAATGGTATTCCAACATTTTAATCTGTTCAATAATAAGACAGTCATTGAGAATATTATGCTTGCACCGGTTTACACAAGATGCCAGGATCTGAAGAAAGCGAAGAGAAAGAAATTATTCGGAAAAGGTGGGGCAGATGCATCACTTGCAAGTCTGACAAAAGAGCAGATCAAGAAAGAAGAGAAGGAAAAGGCAATGTCCCTTCTTAAGAGAATCGGTCTGGAAGATAAGGCAGATGTATATCCGTCGACGTTATCAGGTGGACAGAAACAGCGTATTGCAATTGTACGTGCACTTGCTATGGATCCGGATGTCATTCTTTTTGATGAGCCGACATCAGCACTTGATCCAGAGATGGTAGGTGAAGTACTGGAACTGATGAAGCAGCTTGCGGGCGAAGGAATGACCATGGTAGTTGTAACACATGAGATGGGATTTGCAAAAGAAGTGGCTTCCAGAGTTGTATTTATCGACGAGGGAGTTATCAAAGAAGAAGCAGCTCCGAAAGAGTTCTTTGAAAATCCGAAAGATGCACGATTAAAAGAATTTTTATCAAAAGTATTATAAGAGATTATAAAAAAGATATAAAGAGACAGAGTGGAAAGAAATCCATCCTGTCTCTTTTTGCGTATGTGAAAATGTGGTATAGTAGAAACAACAAAGTTATCACAGATAAAAATGCCTATTAGACATAGAAAGAGGCAGCAGAAAAGAACAATATTGACACTAAGGAGGAAATAATTATGGCTTTTTTTGACAGAATGAAAGATTCACTTACAACAGCAGGACAGGAAGTGTCTCAGAAGGCGAAGAATGCAACGGAGAATGTCAGATTGGGAAATTTGATCAAGAACAATGATAAGATGGTAGATAAATTGCTTTACCAGGTTGGCCTGAAATATTATGAAGCACACGGACAGGAAGAGGGAACAGAATATCAGGAGTTATTTGCAGAGATTAATCGTCTGAAATCAGAAAATGCGGCATATCAGCAGGAGTTGGATAATTTGGCAGCTACAAACAAATGTCCTCAGTGTGGATTTGGTAACAATGCAGGCGCAAAATTCTGCATCAGTTGTGGAGCGCCACTGAATCAGACTCCGGTTGCACCGGCACAGTCAGCACCTGGAAAATGTTGTGACAAATGTGGAGCTTTGAATGACGCGGAAGCCTTATTCTGTACGGAGTGTGGAAATCGGTTAAATACACAGCCGGCGCAGCCAATGACCTATACAGTGCCGGAAGCAGACGAGGCAGTTGAAACGACAGTAGCAGAGGCTATGCCAGAGGAATCTGAATCCGAGAAAGTTGACTCAAAGGAAGTTGACTCAGAGGAAACAGTGGCTGAAGTCTCAGAGGAAACAGTGACTGAAGTAGACGATACGCAAGAGCCGGTAACAGAAAAAAATCAGGCATGCTGTGCAAAATGTGGAGCACCATTAGAAGAAGATGCATTATTCTGCACATCATGTGGAGCAAGAGTTTAGGGGAGTTCTAAAGAAGCTGAAATTCGGTTAAAAGAGACTGTCGGAGGCATTCTTGAAAAAAGAAGATAAGGAAGAGAGTAAGGAGGAACAACTATGGCAAAATTTTGTTCAAAATGTGGCAATGAGCTGAAAGAAGGAGCAAGGTTCTGTTCTGTGTGTGGAAACCCGGTAAAGCAGGTACAGAGCGCACAGAGTGCGACAACAGCAGCAGGAACTAATGAAGAGAGACAAGGAGTGTCTTCACAGCAGCAGGGATTTACTGCCCAGGATATGCAGTATCAGCAGATGGCAGGATCTGCTGCACCAGTGAAGAAAAATAAAAATTTATGGCTGCTTGCAATCCCGGCAGCGCTTCTTGTAATTTTGCTTGTAATTTTCGGAATCAAAGCCGTTCTGTCACCGGCATATTTAAAACCTGTCAAATACATGGAAAAAGCATTCAATAAGCAGGATATTGATCTGATGAAAAAAGCAGTGCCGGATGAGTATGCAGAATGGATGACGGATGATATTGTAGATTATATGTTTGATCTGGACAGTGATTATAAAATTACGATTAAAGTTACCGATAAAGAAAAAATTGCAAAAAAAGATCTGGAAGAAACTCTGATTGATGATTATTATGTTCTGGACAGCATTGCTGAAGATGCAAAGGCGGGATATATTCTGGAAGCAGAGGCAACATTAAAACAAGACGGAGAAAAAGATACACAGGATATTACACTTGTAGTGGTCAAAGTAGATGGAAAATGGGTGATTGTCTCCGGATTATAAAAATAATGAAAAGAAAGACGGGAACAAAAGTTATGCAGGAACAGACAAAGGAAAACAAATTGCCAGTAGTGTTACTGACGGTCATAATTGTAGTATTACTTGTAGGAAGCATTGTAATAGGAATATTTGGCGGTGGAGGAAAGAAAGTTGAGACTGCTGTTCCAAAGAAAGATATCAAAGCTGCAAGAGAGGCAGCAGAGCTTTCGGATGAGGGGGAAGTTCAGACGATTGCAATCGACAAAGATATTGTTGTGAATGCTGGTGGGACTGGAAGTACAGATGAGAAGAGCAAAATGCAGAATTCACAGACAACAGAGGATTCCCAGACAGTACAGAACACGGAAGATTACATTTTTCCGAATAGCTCCTCAGTACTTCTAACAGATGCAGAGGTGTCCGGAATATCAAAAGACCAGCTCAGAATTGGAAGAAATGAAATTCTTGCCAGACATGGAAGACGTTTCAACGACCAGACACTGCAGCAGTATTTTGATAGCAAAAGCTGGTATAACGGAACCATTAGTCCGGACGAGTTCGATGCAAATTTAGATTCCAGATTGAATGATGTGGAACGTGCCAACATCGAAATCATCAAGAAGTATGAGTAACAGGGGGAATGAGAAATGTTTTGTCCAGAATGTGGATATAAGAATGTAGATGGTGCGGCTTTCTGTGAGAACTGCGGAACGAAACTTACAGGAATGCCGGGAAATATAAATCCAAAGGAAACCTCCTATAAAAAAACAGGAGAAAAAGCAACAAAGAAAAGCGTATCATTGGGGAAGATAAATAAGATGCTTCTGATAGAGATACCAATCGCAATGATCAGTCTGTTAATATTCATTATGGTCTTCCAGGCAAAATTCAGCGCCAAAAGTGTGGTAGAGCGTTATGTGGAAGGGATGGGTGACGGAAACTGGAATCAGGTTTATGATACACTTTATCTTAATGATTCCGGAGACTTTATGTCAAAGCAGGCATTTGTTACTTCCCAGACTATCAATGGAATAAAATGGGATGAGGATCTGGAAGTTCAGAAGATCCGCAAAAAGACAAGCAACACATATCGTGTAAAATACGAAGGCGATAATGGCGTCCAGAGAATCGATGTAAAGGTAAAAAGAAGAGGTCTTACATGGAAAGTTGATGAAGCGGATACATTTCTTTCAAAAAACTTTTCTGTAGCGGTTCCGAAAGGTGCAGAGATTAAAATTGATGGAATTACACCAGATTCAAAACTGAAATCCCAGGATGAGATTGAAGGAATGGATACCTATACCATTAAGAAGATATTTGGAACAAGTCATTATGTAGAAATCAGCGGTTCTGACATTGAGACTACAAGTGCTGTACTTGAGTCATACGATGAACCTACTGTTATGACAGCCGGATACAGTAAGGCTACGGTGGAACAGATGGCAGATCAGGCAGTAAAAGATCTGAACAACATTTTCCAGGGAGCTGCCGCAAACAAACGTTTCAGTGATCTCGATATTTTGAATAATATGTATGCGGATGAAAAAGATTCTGTAATCAGAAAATATGAGAGTGCGAGGGACGATTATTTTGAAAATGGAAATAACAGCTGGGAGTTTCTGAACTATACAATAACGAATTGTGAGGCTCAGGCACAGATGATCACAAGAGATCAGAAACAATTGATTGAGGTGACAATCAAAGGTGACGCTCAGTGGGAAAAGAATTATGTCTACTATGATGGAGACAAGGAGAGAGAGACAGAGACAGAAGATGCAGAACATACATTGTATTACATTGATGATGGTGGAACATGGAAATTGTATGATTTAGATCTTTGGACTTGGTAAAATATGAACTGAAAAAGGAAGAGACAAAAATGTTTTGCGAAAAATGTGGAAAGAAACTGGAAGATGGAGTGAAATTTTGCCCAAGCTGTGGAAACCGGGTAGAAATACCGGAAAATCAGACTGATACGGTTCATGAACAGCCGGAAAAAAGTAAGAAATCCAGAAAAAAAAGTAAATTACCACTCGTTCTGATTGCGGTGCTGGCAATTATTTTGCTTGCAGGCGGAATTTTATACGGAACAGTCGGCCTTGATATGCAGAAAGATAAGCTGGCTGTGAAAATAAAAAAAGCTGGAATCCCACAGTACACGGAAGAAATGAACGAAATTGTGGATGAATGGGATGATTTTGGAATATTCAGCATTTCTGATAAAAGAAATGATCTTCATAAGTTGAAAAAGGTTGTAAATTATTTGGATGAGTACAACACAGCAGTGGATGAGTACAAATCCATGAATAAAGAAAAAGAGCAGTATGCGTTAGATGAGGATAGTTACAAAGAATATGAAAACGCACTTCATGACTGTAGCGATGCGATTGAGCAGAAAAATCCGGAGTCACTTATAAATGCAGTCGAGATTGCAAAAGAAACACTGAAGGATTTGAAAAAAGCAGATGATAGCTATGTAGAAGACCGGGTAAAGATGTATGAGGGACTGGATCTTAAAGATGCCGGGGACGATGTTGTCTCCGGATATAAAAAGAATCTGAAAGAGATTCAGGATTTGACTGGAAAAGGGAAAAAAGATTACAAAGCTATTAAGGAAGCATTTTCCAAGATGGATCAGATCGTGTACCAGTACATAGAGCCAAAGAATCAAGCAGTCGTATCCATCCAGCAGATTGATGCCAGTGAATTTCCAACTGTAAAACTATATATGAGTATCAAAGATAAGACAACCGGAAATGTAATTGAAAATCTGGATGATGCATTTTTCTATATCAATAAGCAGGATGCAAATGCAAAGTATGTAAAACAGGTCGTGAAATCAGCGAACCAGTTGAACGAAAAAGAAGCGTTGAAAGTAGATATGGTAGCTGATGTCAGTGGAAGTATGGATGGTTCACCGCTAAACGAGGCAAAACAGGTAATGTCGGATTTTATCGGAAGCGTGCAGTTTGACGCAGGAGATCTCGTGGAATTGACATCATTTTCAACCGGAGTATGTCTGGAACAGGAATTCAGTGATGATGCTGCAACATTGACCAATGATATCAATAATCTTGTTACAGGTGATATGACAAGTCTTTACGATGCACTTTACACAGCTGTTGAACGTGTAGCAGCACAGAACGGTGCAAGATGTGTGATTGCATTTACTGATGGAAATGACAATTACAGTAACTGTACAAAAGAAGATGTGGTAAATGTTGCAAATCGCTATCATGTACCGGTATTTATTATTGTAATCGGTTCCATTGATTATGCCGATGTAAATGATATTGCAACTCAGACCGGAGGTATGTATTATAATGTCAGCGATGTAACTTCCATGGATAAGATATACGAAGAAATCTATCAGATGGAAAAACAGCTCTATCTGGTGGAATTTGAAGATAATACAGGTGCAACTGTCGGGGATACCGCAAATATTCAAGCCGGATACCACAGTATCGATTATGGCGGAGAATGTGAATACACATACACTCCGAACGTTCTTATGAGTGCCCAGAGTAGGGATATATACACAGACGGTCCTCAGGCAGCAGTAGAAGGCTATCTGAAGAACTTCGACAGCGCTATGAATAAATCTGATTTTTCTCTGATATCCGGATATTTGAAAAATGGAAGCCCGATATACACAGAACAAGAAAAATACGTTCTGCGCGATATTACAGAACGATTGGATTCCTATGAACTGACAGACGTATCATATGCAGACGCCAATAACTGCGTCATATCCACAAGAGAAACTTACTATGTACAAGTAAAAGGAAAACCATTACAACTTATGACCCAGGAATGTAAGTATAACGTAGAAAATCAGGGCGATAAGTGGCAGCTTACATCATTCGCAGATATTAAAGTCGTATCAAGAATCAAACAATAAAACAATCTTGGCATGGATGCTTTCCTGTAATTTACAGGAGGCATCCATTTTTTGTATAACAGGAAATTACATTTTCTGTTATACAAAAAGCCTCCGGCAGAAAAATTTGATGAAACGTATTATTTCTTCAAATCAAATTCCTTGCTAAGATCTTCAGATATTTTTGCGATAGTACCAGGTTCAAAAATATTGTTCAGCCCTGCAATTGTGAGCGCTTCCTGATATTTTGTCCCGGCAGGAACTGTGGTGAGAGTCATATATTTGGCAACACCGGAATGAAAATCAACCCGCGATTCTAAAAACAGTTCGAAAGAAGCGAGGGCAGAGGTGGCATAACCTATATAATAAAATGGCTCATCAAAAACATGCTCTATATAAGTCCAGGATGTGTCATCGCTGATGAAATTGTTATATTCATCACTGACATTTTCCCAAATCTGATCCAGTTTTTTAATATCCAGATCCGGAGTCGTATAGGAACGATATTCCGCTTCATTTATTGTAAATCCATCTGCAACAGAAGCCATCATATCAAAAATAACAAAGGAAGCCAGGGCATCGCCACATTCCGGATAATAGGTATCATAATAATCATAGCAGATTAATTCTAATCCTTGCGACATGATCTCTGAGACATCGGTTATATCGCGAGAATCAAATGGATGAGCAGGATTGTGGTAATAATAATTGTAGTGTCCAAATTCATGCAGGAGGGTTGAATAATCGGAGACGGTCTCATATGGAGAACTGTAAATATAAGCATCATTGTAGGCAGGCAGTGGTGCAGAAAAACTCAAGACCGGATATTTCAGAGAAGACGCCTCGACATCATACAAAGTATTTTTTTGCAAATGAATCAAGGATTCCTCCAGTGCAGGACAGACTTTTTGAATACATTTGCGAAGCCGGTGGATTTTTTCCTCTCCACGGTCATGGTTTTCGTCATATACAACATAAATAGAATCATCCTCAGTGACGGAAGATACATATTCGTGAAATACAGGTATGAAATTATCTTTCACTTCATTTTCGATTTTCTTTAGATCAGTCATTGTGTAATCACGACCATATTCAACGGCATAGACAAAATCAGGGTAATTGGCATAACCGAAAGACCGGGCAAAAGCATTGTTCGTATTTACAAGGTCAATGTAGAGCTGTTTGAGTTCTTGTTCTTTGGCGCCCTGTGTGATCAGAGCCTCATAACGTTGGATTAATTCGTTTTTTTGTTGCTTCAGTGCAATTGCTTCATCAGAATAGATCAGTGAATTTTCTATCCGGGAGGCTTTATCTTCTCCAATGTAAGAACGAAAGACATCGCTGTATTGGGAAGATAAGGCACGTTGAAACAGACTGGAGGTTTTTTCAAAACTATCAGTATAGGCAGATTCTTTGCTATGATAACGTTCCGCTTTTTCCTGACTTTCGGTATCCAGATAATACGCATATTGCGCTAAAGTCGCATCAGTCAAAAGCATGTTCAGTTGTTCACATAACTGATCATAGAGACCGAGAATCCGTTCTTCATTACCGTCACTGTCAAGAGCGGTATGAAATTCATTGAAGGTAGATTTAAAGGTATCGATAGAATCCATAGAACGGTCAGTCAGGGAAAGGTTGGAACGGTTGAAATGATCCGTATACTTGAAGTCTGAATAAGGTTTGACCGTTTCTTTTGCAGATGTATGATTCTTGACGTCGGTATGCTTTTGAGACGAGTCACGGTTATTGCAGCCGGAGCATATAAATGCAGCCAACAGGCAGGAACAACATACTGTTAAGAGTAATAAATATTTTCTTTTCATAAGGCAACCTCCTTTTAAAATATTGGATGATTTGTCTTTTTTAGTTGAAATAGTATAACAGGTTTGTAAGGCATCCACAAGGATAGAAAGATCTAATTTTCAGGAAAATGATTGACGAAATTTGAGGCAAAAATCTGTGTATTTTTGAAGGTGGATTTTGCTTTTGTGGGAGTCGTTCTTCATGATACAATGAAAAAAACAATACTTGACTTATCACAAGAAAAAAGATTCATGGCAGGTAAATCATATAGGAGAGGAGGAAAGGGTCATGGTAAAAAGAATATTAGGTGGAATTTTATTTATATGTATTGGAATTTTTTTGATGATTGCTTCAATAAAAATGATTTTTGTGGATGATCCAAAGGCAAAGAAGCTTTTAAGTGAAGCCGTCTATGTCACGACAGATACGGTAGATCCGGCAAATGATGGGAAAGCAGTTATCGTATCGGCGCCTTTTAAGCTCGTTGAACCGGCGTATGATGATGAAATGGGGCTTACCTTAGACAGTATTCGTATTTCACGCAAGAAAGAGAGGACGGAGTATGAAAGAAAACAAAATGATGAGGATGGTTGGAAGGAAAAGTTAGTGTGGAATCAAGAGGGGGCTTCGGAGGAATATATAGGAGAAGGAATGGTTGGTGGATACACGCTTTCCGAGGATTTTATCCATATGATCCGAATGACCGGCACCTGGAAAGACTATGATGAACAGGTATTAAAAGAACTTGGTTACGCCTTTGTATCGGATCCATCATATAGTCAGGGATATTTTATAGAACCACTGGATCAGACAGAAAGATCTTACCAATATTATCTGGAAAATGATATCCGTTATTCTTATAGTTATGCAGATTTCAAGGATGGCGATAAGGTGACGGCTATCGGTATTCAAGACGGACAAACGTTAAAAAAAGCACCTGGAATGACGGAATATTTGATGAAAGGTGAAATGGATATGGAAACTGCAATAAAAGAAGGTGGTGCCGCAGGGATTGGATTGAAGATTTTTAGTATTGCGATTTCGTTGATCTTTATGCTTGGCGGTGTACTGATGTTTGTAATAAAGAGGTGATTCTATGTCAATAATATGGGCTGGGGCAGTTGAAATCGCACTTGCATGGGCGGTTATACTGGGCGTAAAAATTGCAAGTAATGCATTTGAATGGAAATTCGAGCATCTATTGCCGAATTACTGGTATCCGGTTGTAAAAAGAAAATTAGCAAAACCAGAGACAGCAACTTTAAAAGATAAGGGAATACCAAAAAAAATATCCGATGAACTGGAAGGTCTGCTGGCATTTATGCAAGGCGGCAGTTTGCAAAATAGCAGAATTCGAATGGATCGTACTTTTCAGGATAAGATAGAGCACGAGACAAAGCAACTGAAAAAAAGAGGTCTGGCAAGACAATTTCATTTTACAAATTTAAAATT
>OLRG01003407.1_pt1 | contig 10220 bp, 10 predicted proteins | sample 1672331 | NCBI WGS metagenome assembly OLRG01 (sample SAMEA3136672, study PRJEB25190) | human gut metagenome
GAAATGTGGTACCAAACGATCTGCGCCAGATTCTGGAAACGGGGAAGATCCAGGCCATCTATGCAAACGGCGGAACAGCAAAACGGACCGGTGCCGTATGACCTGACAGCAGATTCCGACGTGATCGCTGCAGGCTTTCTGGAGCGGTATGGGATCGACTTGACAGCCCCAGAAACAGATATGCACTGGTGGCGCTTTATGGCGCTGCTGGAGGGGCTGTGCGGCCCAGATTTCTCACGCCGGGTGGAAATCCGAACAAAGGATCTTGGCAGTATGAAGGCGAAAGAACGGGCCCAGTGGATCAAGCTACGCAATCTCTACGCAATCCACCCGAACGGAGTAGAGACTGTGGCCGATCATTTACGGCATTTGGACGAGATCATTGCAAGGAGCGGAGGTGGAAACAATGGCTGATGGCAAGGTTGTCATCGAAATTGATGCGGAATCTTCGGGGTTTGAGGCCAGTCTAAAGCAGGTAAAGGGTACTGCGACAGCGGCAGCCGGGGCGATTCAAAAGGAAACGGAAGCAGCTGGGGCCAATGCCGATGCGGCCAAAAGCGGAGCCTCCGCCACCGCGGATTATGCAAAGGCCAACGAGAATGCGACGAAGGCGCTGAACCTGGTCGTTACGGCTGCAACGGCTGTGGCAACTGTCTTGGGTGCAGGTATTACAGCGGCGGTGGCGGCTGGCAGCGCCTATGAAACGGCGTTTGCGCAGACCATGACCATCATCGATCAGAATGTGGTGTCTGCCGAAGACATGAGCGCTGCAATTATCAAACTGTCCAACGATACGGGAACAGCTGCAACAGCCCTCTCGGAGAGCGTTTACAACGCCATTTCCGCCACCGGCGATACCGCCAATGCGGTTTCACTGGTAGCTGATGCCTCCAAGCTTGCCACAGCTGGCTTCGCAGATGAGGGTGACGCACTGGGCGTCCTCACCACCATCACCAACGCCTACGGGATGTCTACCACAGAGGCCGCCAATATCTCTGACAGTCTGATCCAGACCCAGAACCTCGGTGTTACTACGGTAGGACAGTTGGCCAGTTCTATGGGCAAGGCCATTGCAACGGCGTCCGCCTATAGCATTGATCTGCACAATCTGGAATCGGCCTATGTTTCCCTGACCAAGGCTGGTATCTCTACAGAGGAGTCCACCACCTATCTATCTTCCATGTTTAATGAGCTGGGTGATTCCGGTTCGGATGTGGCGAAGGTCATTCAGGATAAAACCGGAAAGAGCTTCGGCCAATTGATGCAGTCGGGGGCTTCTCTAGGTGACGTGCTGGGAATCCTGCTGGACAGTGTCAATGGCGATACAGAGGCATTGATGAACCTGTGGGGATCCGCCGAAGCTGGCAAGGCGGCATCGGCAATAGCCGGACAGGGTGTGGAAACCTTCAATTCCAACCTGGAGCAGCTGCGAAACAGCACCGGCCTTACCGAAACGGCCTATGAGACCATGGCCAATACCCTGAGCTTCCAGACGGATAAGCTCAAAACCCGAATCACTAATCTGGGGACAGCAGTATACAGCTATTTTGACGATTCCCTTGCAGAGGGCGTCGGAAGCCTATCTGACGCATTTCTGGAATTAACGGATTCGGTGGAAGGCGGGGCATTATCGGAGCAGATGGAGCAGATCAGCGCCGGTGTGGCCGACTTAATCAGCACTGGTGCTGATTTGGCCGCAGATGTGCTCCCAAAGCTCATTGAAGGCGCTGCATGGGTGCTGGACAATGGCGGGACTATCGTCTCTGTTGTGGGCGGCATCGTTACCGGCATTGTTGCATATAAAGCGGCAGTACTGGTGGCAACAATCGCCACGAAGGGATTCACTGCAGCGCTGGCAATCAATCCGATTGCGTTGGCGGTAGCCGGTGCTATCGGGCTTTCTGTCGCACTCGGCGGATTGGCCAACAGCATGGGCGAGACACTTTCCCCCGCAGAACAACTGGCAAGTGACATTGAGGCCAATGCCGAGGCTACGGCTGGTTTGGCTGAGCAGATCGATAAAACCAATACCGCTTATTCTGAGTTTAAGGGGCAGGTGTCATCCAGCGCCGAGGACAATGACAAGATGATTACCAGTCTGGTGGGATTGGTGGCTGCATATGACGGCACGGCATCTTCCGCAGCAGATGTGCAGGCTTTTGTGGACGAGCTTAATGCAGCAATCCCCGGCTTGAATTTGGAGTTTGACAAGCAGACCGGATCCCTGAACCGATCCGAGGCCGCAATGCGGGCCATGAATGAGCAGTACGCCGCACAGCAGAAGTATGAGTCGGCTCAAAAGAATCTGACAGATATGCTGGACAATGAGGCAGATGCGACCGAAAAGCTGGAGACAGCGCGGGCAAACTTAAGTGCCGCGCAAGACAAACTTAACGCCTTTGAGGAAGAGCATACACACATTGTAAACGGGAACCGCATAGCCAATAGCGGCTATGAATGGTCTTGGAAAAACGCAAAAGACGCCGTTACGGAGGCAAAAGATGCACTGACCGATGCGAACACAGCTATGGACAATGCAAAAGGTGCCGTGCGCACCGCCCGGGCAGATGTAGATACCTACGGAGACGCATTGGATCAGGCCGCAGCAGACGCAGAGCAATTTGCTGACAGCACAGACAGCAGCACTCAGAGCGTGGAAGCGCAGGAGCAGGCTGCAGCGGCGGCGACCAAATCCATTGCACGGATCGCCTTGGACGCACAGGATGCAGCGGCTGCCGGTGGAGACCTCCGCACAAAATACGACGAGCTCTCGGGTCAGTTGGAAGAGTTGACGGGTACAGGAGACGCTTACATTGAAGGTCTGGCGAATCAGGCCCTATACCAGCTGAATGTTGCAGCCACCACGCAGGAAGTGGGCGGCACATTTGGGGACATGGCCGAGAAGATTGGAGTTTCCACAGCGGAGGTGGCAGGGTATCTGGTCGGCGCAGAAATGTCCGTGGATGATTTTAAGAGCAATATATCCGACGCCACAGGCAACGTGATCAACAGCTTCCAAAAGGCGTCCACCAGCCTTGATATGAGCCTTGGTGAGATGAAAAAGAATCTCACGGCCAATATTGAGGCGCAGGCCAATTGGAATAACAACATGGAAACTCTCTGGAATCGCGCTGTTACCAACGGAGATTCTGGGACAAGAGCGTTGGTGCAGCAGCTCTACAACATGGGGCTTGAGGGCGCAGAGCAGGTAGCGCAGTTCGTTAATATGTCAGACGAAGAGCTGGCAGAGTGGAGCAGCCTGTTTACCGATGCTGGCAATGAAGCAACCGAGAACGCCGCACTGGGCGCTGCCATGGGAGCCGGAATGCTGTATGATTCCGGCGTGGAAATGGGTACGCAGTTCAGCAACGGCTATGCCAGTACCGATACATCGGCCTCTGGCGCTGCGCTGGCTGGGAATGTGGCAGCCAGCATCACGGCACAATCTCCTATTGTGGAAGCTGCCGGCCAGCAGCTGGGTATGGCTGCCCATACGGCCATTGCAAATATCAGCTGGACGGATTTGGGCGACGCTGTGGGACAAGGCCTTGCATCTGGAATGACAAGTCAGTCTGCAACCATGCGTACTGCGGCACAAGGGCTTGCCACGGATGTCGTTTCGGCTTGGAATGGCAAATCTGGCACCTTCCAGCAGGCGGGGGCTAATGCGGGAACCAGAATTCAGGCCGGTCTCACTGTACAGCTTGGTTCCATCCGGGCTGCGGCACTGAATCTTGCTGATTCGGTCACCACTGCCTGGACATCGAAAGCTGGAGCATTTCAGCAGTCTGGCAGCACCGCTGGAATACGCATCCTGACTGGGTTCTCTGGCCAGCAGGCGTCCATTCGTAATGCTGGACAGAATGCTGCTGACGCTGTGATCACGGCATGGACAAGCAAAACCGGAGCCTTCCAGCAAGCAGGTGTCAATGCTGGTACCAAATTGAATGCCGGTTTGTCGAGCCGACAGGGTGAGATCCAGAGCAGCGCACAGAATTTGACTGCCATTGTGCTGGCAGTTTGGACAAATGCGAACGCGCAGTTTCAGAGCGTTGGCACATCGGCATCGTCCGCCGTTGCACAAGGGATATCCAATGGACAGGGAACCGTATCCGGTATGGCATACAGGGTCGCAAATGCGGCCTATTATGCCATGCAGATTGATGGTTGGTACTCTCTGGGCTACAACATTTCTGCTGGTGTTGCCGATGGAGTGCGGGGCGGCAGTTATCTTATTACTCAGGCTGCACGGACCGCAGCTCAAAATGCTTTGGCATCTGCGAAAAAATCACTTGGAGTCAATTCTCCGTCCCGGGTATTCCGGGATCAGGTGGGCGCCATGATCCCCGCTGGTATGGCTCAGGGCATCGCCATGGCAACACCACAAGCTCAAAAAGCGGTAGAACTGACATCCGAGCAGCTGCTTCGGGCCACCAGAGCAGCGCTGCGTCCAAGCGGAACGATGCAGGAAGCACATTACGTCAACAACACAATTTCCAACTACAGCTACTCTCCCAATCGTGGCAACACGGTAGTGCTGAAAGCACCGGTGTATTTGGACGGACGGGAGATCGCCCGGGCATCTGCGAAATATACGGGCCGTCAAATGGCTTATCTGGAGGGATTATAATGCACCGAGGAATCTATATCAATCAGCATGACATTCGGGAGTATGGTGCAAAGCTGCAGATGGACTATGCTATCAGCGGCAGGGAAATCGAAAACATTACCAACCGCGGAGCAGGACGGAGCAGCACACTGCTGCTCCGTCAGAGCCGTGAACCGCTGAATATCACCCTGCCACTGGACATCTACGGCAAAGACAAACGAGAAACCATGGACCATCTGACCGGCATCATGGCACTGCTTACCGGCACCTTCGAGGTGGATCTGTCTGACGGCTACGCATATACCTGCACATGCAACGAGATCGGAGCAACCGCATGGATCAATGACGAAATATGCAGTGTGGATATCACGCTAAGCGGCTTCAAGCATGGGGTACCAATGCAGGTATCCGGCACTGCACCACTGCGTGTGTACAATCCAGGGACATGGCGGAAGACCGATTGCAAACTGACTATCCGTGCACTGTCTATTCAGACGGGGACACCGGCAGTAATTGCACTATCCAATGCATCTGGGACATACCTGAAATGGACATTGAACGCCAGTGATGGCAGCTATGCTGGAGGAGACCTGGTGCTGGATGGGCAGGCAATGAGGAACAGCTACAACGGGGGCAATCTGCGAGCCGGAACAATGCGGTGGACGGATTACCCATACCTTTTGCCCGGCGACAATACGCTTAGCGTTACCAGCGGCACAGCATCGGTGTCGGTAGTAGTAGAATTTACGCCGACATTTTTATAGGAGGACGTAAATGCTCGAACTGATTACAACCGATGGAAATGTTCCAATCCACGATGTGGAAAACAATTATGCCATTACGCATAAATGGAACGGCATAGATACCCTGCATTTCGAACTCTATCTGGATGACCCTGTATTCCACCAGCTAGCAGAAGAGGCCTATATCTATGAGACAACCGAGGAACAGACCTATGTCATCAAGGGCATTGATGCCGGCAGCAGTACCGCAGACGTGGACTGCCAGCTGAATCTGGAAGCATGGCAATCAACTGCTGTCTTAGAATATTACAACAACACATCCAGTCTGCCTGTGACCATGCAGCAGGTGGTGCCAAGCGGCTGGAGCATGGCATATGAAACCATGGACTCCCAGAGACGGAGTGTCCTCCTAGATGCGGGCGGTACACCGCTGGACATTGCACTCACCGCGCAGGACAGCTACGGATGTGCCATGCGCTTTGACACAGGGCGACACATCTGCACGGTGTACTATCCGCAAGCGCATCCGATCAGCGGGACATTGCTCACCGAAAGCGCAGCCATGCGTCGGCGTCCAAGCCGCACGGGGAAATCTACTGACCTAGTCACCAGAGTGTACCCCATAGGCGCGAACGGTATTACCATTGGGCACATCAACGGTGGAAAGGACTATGTGGAAAACCTCAGCTATACAGACAAGATCATCTGCAAGGTGTGGAAGGATGAACGGTATGAAAACTCCGTAAACCTCAGAAGCGCCGCACAAGCTCTGGTGGACTCTCTGGCCACGCCAGAGGTATCTTGGGAGGTATCGCTGTTTGACCTGTACCGTAGTGATCCGCAGCGCTGGAAGGATCACAAGGTGGAGATATACCAGAGGGTGCGCATAGCCTACAACGGCAGCTCCATCACAGCACTGATTGCTGAGGAAGAAATCCATCCATACCATCCAGAGGACAACACCGTGGCAGTGAACAGTGTCCCGAGTAATTCAATCAATACGATTTCCGGGCTGAAAGGAGAAATCAAAAATCCAAACAGCGCCTTCAATGCGGAAAAAGCCGCCGCCATCGAAAACGCCACCCGGCTGATCTCCGGCAGTCTGGGGGGAAGAATCATTACGGTGCTGGATGAGGACGGCAAGCCCGTAGAGCTTTGCATCCTGTCGGATTCAGAGGATCTCTCCACCGCCCGGAGTCTCTGGCGCTGGAACGAGGGGGGCCTTGGGCACTCCGATACCGGCTATAACGGCCCCTTCTCTCTGGCCCTCACCAAGGACGGGGCCATTGTGGCCGACCGGATTACCGTGGGCACCCTGAACGCCGGACTTATCAAGGCCGGGGTGCTCACCGATGACCGGGGGAAGAACTTCTGGAACATGGAGACCGGGGAGTTTTCCACCTCCGGCACCATTTCCTCCTATGACAGCCCGGACGGCACCCTCAGCGGCTACCTTGGCTATATGACAGGCGCCACGGAATCCGGCACCACCAGCGGCATCGGCGTGGGCAACGCCCCGGGAGACTGCTATGCCATTGCCACAGGCTCCGGCATCCGGCTACAGGCCGGGGACTACAGCGTTTACGTCACCAAAACCGGGGTGGTAAAGCTCACGGGCAAGGCCGGAAGCGTGCTCATCACCTCCTCCGGGGACAAGGGCGCCGGGGTGTATATCACCGGGCGGCTGTTCCGGAGGGGCAGCGAGGGGGACGAGTGGACGAATATTACCTGATATGGAGGTACAGCAATGAACCAAACCTATTCCCTGAACATGATCCCCGGGGGCAATCCCCTGCGGGTGCCGGTGCGGCAGTTTGACAAGGGCAGCCGCACCATCACCATGACCCTGTGGAACGGCTCCGGCACCTTTTCGGTGCCGACTGGGTCGGCAGTCACCGTGGAGGGCACCAAGCCAGACGGCAAGAGCTTTTCCTCCGCTGCCAGCTTCTCCGGCGCCTCCGTCAGCTTTACGGTGACGGAGCAGATGGCCGCCGTGGCCGGAGACGTTCGCTGTCAGCTGACCGTCACCAAATCCGGCACCATTTTAGGCTCCGCCACCTTCCTTCTGGTGGTGGAGCCTTCGGCCATGCCCGCTGACCCGGATCTTTCCAAGACGGAGATCAGCAGCTTCCAGCAGCTGAAAACCGCCGCCCAGACTGCCGCCTCCAACGCCGCCACCAGTGCAGATGCCGCCGCCGCCAGCGCCGCTCAGGCGGACGCCTACAAGCGCTGGCTGATCCCCTACGGGGCATGGCGGCGCTACGACACCGAGGTTTCCACCAACGTTCTTGCCATTGACACCGGGGATGGAAACACCCTGACGGCAGAGAAAAACCAGCCCGCCACCATCATGACCGAGGATGCCTCCACATTGACAAACAGCCCCGTGACCTCCGGGGGCTTCTGGGCACGGCGGACGGTGTACCCGGTCAGCAACCCCGCCGGCAGCGAGCATATCACCGTGGAGCTGGAGGAATACGAGCCGGTGCTGGGCCGCCGGTGGCTGCGGACCTATTACGCCGCCACGGGGAAGTGGAGCGAGAAATGGGTGGAGATCAGCCCGGCCTCTCCGCTGGATCAGATGGTGTCCCGTTCGGCCACGAACATCAATGACTACACAGGCGCTGGGCTGTACTGGATGAACAAGACCACGGTGACCAACACCCCCAACGGCGGCAGCGGCATGCTGATCGTCACCACCAGCCCCACGGGCAACGTGATCTATCAGACCTTCGTAAGCTTCAACACGGGCAGCGGTTATGTGGCCACCCGGTGCTACACCAACAGTCAGTGGTATCCGTGGGATGAGCGCCCGGCCCCGGCATCCTACGTTACGCAGGAGGGCACCTCCGGGGCGTGGCGGTATCGCATTTGGAGCGACGGCAAGAAGGAGTGCTGGCTCAGCACCTCAATCCAAACAGAGATTACGTTCGCCTCGGGAAGCCTGTTCTGTTCCAGCATCATCCCGTACCCCTACCCGGTGACATTTACCGGGAAGCCAACGGCCTATGTTGGGGTGCGCAGTGCCTACGCCAAGCCGATCTGGGGAATCCCGTCCACACCGGACTCCGGGACGTCGGTCACCAAGAACGCCTATCTGGAGCTGGTGACAACCACAAGCACAGCATCCTATAAAGGTGATATTTACATCTACGCCTGCGGCGTGTAAGGAGGAATTGGAATGATCGTTTTGAACGAGGCCATGGAGGAAATCACCGAGTATGATCTCACAAGGGGAAGCCTCACCGAGACCGTGCGCATCCGCCCGGATGCGCAGCCCATCGACAACATTACAAAATTTGCTTACTCCGATGAGGATTATGAGCCTGTGATGATCTTTGCGCCATATGCAGAGGACGCTGCGCCCAGCCCCGAGGACACCCTGCTGGAGCTGACCGCCGACCACGAATACCGGCTGTGCATGCTGGAATTGAACGCATAGGGGAGGGAGCCAAATGCGCTATCTGGTCTACCGCCCCCGGCAGGCGGTGAATGGGGGCACCCCGGAGCGGCCGGTGTTTCTGGTGCAGGCCGGGCCGGTGACCGTTCGGCCCTATACCAAAACCAACCTGACCCTTGCCATGGAGGAGAGCTGGGGTCAGGTGGAGATCGAAAACGATGAGGAGGAGGGCCGGGACTGACCCGGCCCATCCCCGGCACAATGGAAAGGAGATCATTTTATGACAAACGTATACCATCTCTGCCGCCTGCTGCTGGAAAAGGGCAGAACCTCCGGCCTCATGGAGAAGCTGGACGCCTTTTATGCCTGCGACCGGCTGGACGAGACCGAGTACCGGGCCTTAACGGCGGCCCTGACGGAAAAGCAGGAAGGGGAGAAGAGCTGATGGAGACCATTCTTGCATCGGTGATCACCGGGGCGGTGACGCTTCTGGGCATTCTCATTGCAGGCTCCCGGGCACAGGCCGTCACCGAGGCCAAGCTGGAGGCCCTGACCCGGGAGGTTCGGGAGCTGGCCGCAGCGGCCCGGAAAATGCCCGTGGTGGAGGAGCAGCTGAAGGGCATGTCTCACAGAATGAACCGATTGGAGGGGGACAAATATGGTACTTACACATAAGCTGTGGTGGAAGGCGGCGGGCATTCGTGCCATCCGCACCATGGCCCAGACCGCCGTGGCCATGGTTCCGGCGGCGGCCACCATTGGGGCAGTGGACTGGAAAACGGTTCTGGGCACGGCGGCGCTGGCGGGGGTGGTGAGCCTGCTCACCAGTCTCGGGGGGCTGCCGGAGATCACGGAGCAGCCGGAAAAGGAGGAAATACCATGAGCATGTTGGGCATAGACGTATCCGAGCACAACGGGGTGCTGGACTGGGGGAAGATCAAGGCCGCCGGGGTGGAATTTGCCGTCATCCGGTCGGGCTATGGGGTCAGCCATGTGGACGCTCAGTTTGCCCGGAACATCCGGGGGGCCATCAAGCAGGGCATCCCCGTGGGCATCTACCACTTCTCCTACGCCCTGAGCACCCAGGGAGCCGAAAAAGAGGGAGAATTTGTTCTCTCCATTTTGGAGCCTTTTCGGGGAGAAATATTTCTCCCCGTTTTCTTCGATTTTGAGTACGATACCGTGAATTATGCCAAAAAGCAGGGGGTCACCCTGGGGAAATCCGCCTTCCTCTCCCATACCATGGCCTTCTGCAAGGTCATAAAGGCGGCGGGCTACACCCCCGGGGTGTACTACAATCTGGACTATTACCGGAACTATGTGGAAAAGGACCGTTTTTCCGGCCTTGCCATCTGGTATGCCCAGTATGCTGGGGCGCCCACGGTGACGGACTATGACCTGTGGCAGTTTTCCAGCTCCTACACCATTCCGGGCCATAGCGGGCGCTTTGACGCCAACCTGCTTCAAA
>OLRG01003408.1_pt1 | contig 10219 bp, 8 predicted proteins | sample 1672331 | NCBI WGS metagenome assembly OLRG01 (sample SAMEA3136672, study PRJEB25190) | human gut metagenome
GATTACTTATAGAACTCGTTGATGTAAGCTGTAACATCTTCACGGCAGCCGCGGAAGGGACCCGGGGTTTCCATTTTGAGGGAGACCAGAGCGGTCGCCCAGAGCAGAGCCTCCTCAACGGAAGCGTGCTGACGTTCGTTGATGTAGCCTGCGAAGGCGGTGTCGCCGCGGCCGGTGCGGCCGGACAGATTGCGCGCCTTGATCGGGCAGGTGTAAATCTTCTCGCCGTCGTACACGAGCAGCTCGGTGTTGTGGGAGATCATGACCTCCTTCGCGCCCCACTCGTGCAGCATATGCGCCGCCTTGACGCGGTCGTTCGTGCCGGTCAGGATTTCAGCCTCGGCGGCGTCAGTCTTGAGGTAGTCGATGAGCGGCAGGATCTCCTTCTTGTCCGCCCAGTCGTGGAAGGCCATGGTCTTGTCCGGCTCAACATGGCGCAGCATGCACTGAACGTCAACGGCGACCTTGCCATGTTTGGCGCTCTCGCGGATGAGCTCGCCGTCGAAGTCGCCGTATACCAGACCGGCGAAGTGATACATCTTGGTCTTGATGTCGGCCATTTCGTCGAAGCGGAACGGGTCGCACTTGCCGAGCGAGGTGCAGGCGCGTTTCTCCTTGTCTGCGGTAAAATACTGGTTGCGGATGGAGCAGGTATGTGCGGACGGCTTCCAGTACAGGTCGGCCTTGATGCCCTCGAAGCGCTCGTTTACGTCGGCCTCCTCGGGATTCAGCTTGCAGAAGATGGCAGCCTTTGCGCCGCTGCCTGCGGCCGCCCAGCCGGACGCGACGACCGCGCCGCCTACCTCGCTGCGTTCGTTGCCGAGATAATCAATGTTGTGGTCGAGAGAAACCGGACCGACCACCAGTACGTCATATTCTTTTTCCATTTTTTCTTTCCTGCGCACACTCCTGTGCGCAACTCCTTTCTCAAGATATTGCAGGGCACAGAGATGTGTCTGCATGTCTTTGCAACAGGTCTTTACAACTCTATATTGTCATTCTATCATAAAACATGGTTAAACACAATAAAATATTTGGAAAATATGCTACGAAAACGTGTGCGCCACGTAAAAAAACGGGTGCTGTGTACGGGAGGGCGGAGCGGAAAAGACAGACGCGCTTGCGCGGCGGCGCGAAATATGGTATGCTGTTACTGTTATAAAAGGAAAAGTACATGAGAGCGCGGGAAACGGTATTCAAGCCGCCCGGCGCAGGAGGGAGAGCTATAATGGTACAATATATGGAATGGCTCAAGGCATTCCTGTTCGGTATCGTGGAGGGCATCACGGAATGGCTGCCGATCAGCAGCACGGGCCACATGATACTGCTCAACGAATTTGTCAAGCTGGACGTTTCGGACGCATTCTATAAAATGTTCCAGGTCGTGATTCAGCTCGGCGCGATCCTTGCGGTCGTCGTGCTGTTCTGGAACCAGATCTGGCCGCTCAAGCGCAATCACGGCCGTCACGGCGGCGCGTCCATCACGATCGACCGCGATATTATCCGTCTGTGGTGCAAGATCGTTGTCGCCTGCATTCCGGCGGCGGTCGTCGGCCTCAAGTGGAACGATCTGTTTGAGGAGCTGTTTTATAACTATCAGTCGGTCGCTGTCGCGCTGATCGTGTTCGGCGTTGCGTTCATCGCCGTCGAGACCGCGCATAAAGACAAGCCGGCGAAAATCAATTCGCTGAACGAGCTGACCTATCCGACCGTTCTCATGATCGGCATGTTTCAGCTGATCGCCGCGATCTTCCCGGGTACGTCGCGTTCCGGCTCGACCATCGTCGGCGCGCTGCTGCTCGGCGTGTCGCGCACGGTGGCGGCGGAATTCACGTTCTTCCTCGCCATTCCGGTCATGTTCGGCGCGAGCCTGCTCAAGCTGGTCAAGTTCGGCCTGGTATTCACGCAGACCGAGATGATCATCCTCGCGATCGGCATGGTAACGGCATTTGTCTCGTCCATGCTCATCATCCGGATGCTGATGGCGTTCGTCAAGAAGCACGACTTCAAGGTGTTCGGCTGGTACCGTATCATTCTCGGCATTGCCGTGCTCGCGTACTTCATGCTCGCGCGCTGAGAGCAGCAGCATATAATTGAACTGCACCCCATTTGTTAGACAGTATGATATCCTATCTAACAAATGGGGTGTTTTGCTATGCCAAAAGGAGTACCAAACAAACGATATACACCGGAATTTAAAAAGCTGGTCGTGGAAACCGTGCTCGAATTTCTGAAAAGCTGAACGATCTCAGGCATTCCGCTGCTCTCGGCATGGCGGAATGCCTTTTTTGCGTCTTGCAACGAAAATTGAAAAAGAATATAATTATACTGGAAATAAATCACGATCAGAAAGAAGGACTATCACAAATGCCAATCGGAGTATTGACCAACTGCGCATCGGTGCTGGCGGGGGGCGTGATCGGCTCGGCGCTTGGGCACATCCTGCCCGCAAGCCTCAAGGAGCATCTGCCGACCATGTTCGGCCTGTGCTCGATCGCCATCGGCATCAATTCCATCATCAAGGCCTCAGCGATGACGCCGGTGGTGCTGGCGCTGCTCGTCGGCTTCACCATCGGTCATCTGCTGCATCTTGAACAGTGGACGAGCCGGTTTTTTCATAAGCTGGTAAAGGCGATGCACCTCGGCGGAGACGGCATCGACATGGAGTTCTACATCACGGCGGTCGCGCTGTTCTGCTGCTCGGGCTTCGGCTGGTACAGCACGCTGACCGAGGGGATCGCAGGCGACCCGTCGCTGCTGTTCTCCAAGGCAGTCCTCGACGGTTTCACGGCGCTCATCTTTGCCTCGACGCTCGGAAAATCCATCTGCGCCATTCCGCTGCCGCAGTGCGTCATCCTGCTGTGCGTGTTCGGCGCAGGACGGCTGCTGGCCGGCGTGCTGACGCCGACCATGTTCGCGGATCTTTCCGCCTGCGGCGGCGTGCTGACCATGGCGGCGGGCTTTCGCGTCTCCAAAATCAAACCCGTGCCGCTCGTCGATCTGATGCCGGCGCTCCTTCTCGTCATGCCGTTCAGTCTGCTCTGGACGATGCTGATGGGATAAGAAAACAATGGGCAGCACCGCAGTCTCCACCGCGCGGCGCTGCCCGTATGGCTTGAAAGGAAGAAACTGAAAAAATGAAGCTCATTCATCTTTCTGATCTGCATCTCGGCAAGCGAGTCAACGAATGCTCGATGCTGGAGGATCAGCAGTATATTTTAGGCGAAATCCTGCGTATTATCGACAGCGAGGCGCCGGATGCGGTGCTCATCGCAGGCGACGTTTACGATAAATCCGTCCCGTCGGCGGAGGCGGTGACGCTGCTCGATGATTTTCTGGTGCAGCTTGCCTCGCGCCGCGTGCAGACCTGCCTCATCAGCGGAAACCATGACTCGGCAGAGCGCCTGTCGTTCGGCGGACGGCTGATGGATGCGGCCGGCATCCATATCGCGCCGGTCTACGACGGCTCTCTGACGCCGCTGACGCTGTCGGACGAGCACGGCCCGGTGGATATTTATCTGCTGCCGTTCCTCAAGCCTGTGCAGGTGCGGCGTTTTTTCCCGGATGAGGACATCGAAAGCTATACGGACGCGATGGCGGCGGTGCTCCGCGCGGTGAACGTGGACACGGCGCGCCGCAATGTGCTGGTCGCGCACCAGTTCGTCGCGGGCGCGGTGCCCTGCGAGTCCGAGGAGCTTTCGGTCGGCGGCACGGACAATGTGGCGGTCTGCGTGTTCGACGATTTCGATTATGTCGCCCTCGGTCACATCCACGGCCCGCAGAAGGTCGGCCGCGAGACCGTGCGCTACTGCGGCACGCCGCTCAAGTATTCCTTCTCGGAGGTCAGCCACAAAAAATCCGTCACCGTGGTGGAAATGGGAGAGAAGGGCAGCGTCGGCATCCGCACAGTGCCGCTCGTGCCGCGGCGCGATATGTCCGAGCTGCGCGGCACGTATAACACGCTCATGCTGCGCGAGAATTACGAGGGAAAGCCGTTCCGGAACGATTATCTGCACATCACGCTCACCGATGAAGAGGATATTCCGAACGCCGTCAGCAATCTGCGCGTGGTCTACCCGAATCTGATGCGGCTCGATTACGACAATGCGCGCACCCGTGCGGGCGGCGTCATCGAGGGCGCGGACAGGGCAGAGCAGAAGCCGCCGCTCACCCTGTTCGGTGAATTCTACGAGAGCCAGAACGGAACGCCGATGAGCGAGGAGCAGCAGGCGTTCGCAGACAAGCTGATCGCGAGCATCTGGGAGGAAGAAAGATGAGACCGCTGAAACTTACACTGTCCGCATTCGGCCCGTATGCCGGACACACCGAGATCGATCTGGAAAAGCTGGGCGAGAAGGGTCTGTACCTGATCACCGGCGATACGGGCGCAGGCAAGACCACGATCTTCGACGCGATCACCTATGCGCTGTACGACGCGCCGAGCGGCACGAACCGCGATACATCCATGTTCCGTTCCAAGTATGCGTCTCCCGAAACGCCGACCTTCGTCGAAATGACGTTTTCCTGCGGCGGAAAGGTCTATACCGTCAGACGAAACCCGGAATACGAGCGCCCTGCCAAGCGCGGCAGCAAAATGACAAAGCAGAAGGCCGAGGCGGAGCTGCATCTGCCGGACGGCCGAGGCGTGCTTGACAAGCCGAAGGAGGTCAACGCAGAACTGACGCAGATCATCGGCCTCGACCGCAGCCAGTTTTCGCAGATCGCCATGATCGCGCAGGGCGAATTTCTCAAGCTGCTGACAGCGGAAACAAAGGACCGGCAGGAGATATTCCGCAAGATCTTCAAGACGAACTGCTACGAGGTGCTGCAAAACCGTCTGAAGGACAGCGCGAACACACTTTACCGAAAATGTGAGGCGGCGCGCGCAAGCGTACAGCAGTATATCGGCGGCATCGTCTGCGCGGAGGGTGATATGCTTCGCGAAAAGGCCCAGCAGGCGAAGGAGGGAAAACTCCCGTTCGCGGAGACCGTGGAGCTGTTCGAAACGCTCATTGACCGCGACGAAGCGGAGGATGCGGCCTGCGCACGGCAGTTTGAGGTGCTGGAGGAGAAGATCGGTGCGGTCAATGCGCGGCTTATCAAGGCGGACGAGCGAAGAAAGATGCGCGAAGCACTCGAGAAAAATCGGAAACAGCAGGAGGTGCAGCGCGGGGAGGCCGAACAGGCGAAAGCGGCGCTTGCCGCCGAGCAGACGAAGCAGCCGCAGCAGGAGGCGCGTCAGCGCGCGACCTCGAAAACGAGCTGCCGCGCTATGCTGAGCTTGAAAACGCAGAAAAGGAACGCCTCAGCCTTGCTTCTGACATTGAGACGAAACGCCGCGCGCTCGTACAGCAGGAGCGCACGCATCAGGCGCAGAGCGCGGAGCTTGCAGCGTGGAAGCAGGAGCATGAGAGCCTTGCGAGTGCTGCGGCTGACCGAGAGCGTCTGCTTGGCGAAAGGAGCCGCAAGCTCGACCGCAAAACCGCGCTCAAGGCGCTGGCGGAGGATGTCGAGGCGCAGCGGCGCGGCGAACAGGAGATCGCGGACGCGGAAAAACAGCTTGCAGTCCGAAAGCAGCGGCAGGAAGCGCTTGCCTCGGAGCTTGCCGCGCAGACCGAAACGCTGAAGGCAGACCGCAAAGCGTGGGAGCAGGGCGCGGGACTGGACGCAGAGCGCGAAAAGCTGCGCGCACAGCAGGCAAAAACGCAGGAGCGTGAAGCTGAACTGCGCACACTGAACGCGCTGCTGCGCGAGTGCCGGACAGCGGAGCAGGCGGTGCTTGCCTCGCAGCAGGCGTATCTGCGTGCGCAGAACGCGGCGGAGCAGACGGACGCAGCATACGGCGAGAGCCGCCGCGCCTTCTTTGACGCGCAGGCCGGTATTCTCGCGCGCGAGCTTGCGGAGGGCGTGCCGTGCCCGGTATGCGGTTCGGTGCATCATCCGGCGCCGGCGCACGCGCCCGGCCACGCCCCGACCGAGGAGCAGCTTCGCGAAGCGGAGCAGGCACGCGATGTGGCACAGCAGAGGGCGCACGCGAAAAGCCTGGACGCAGGCGCGAAAAACGCCGCCTTCACGGAGAAAAAGCAGCAGCTGATCGCGCAGATGCAGCCGTTTGCGGAGCAGCCGGCCTATGAAAATGCAGAGGCGCAGCTGGGCGTATGCGAGGAGAAGGCGCGGCAGGAGGGTGCAGATGCCGCACGGCAGCTTTCCGCTCTGGACGCGCAGCTTGCCGCACGCGAAGCACTGGGGCACAGCATGGAGACACAGCAGAAGGCACTGGAGCGGCTTGCCGCCGAGCAGGAGGAGCAGCGCTCTGCGGCTTCGGCGGCGGAAAACCTGCTGAGCCGTCTGCGCGGTCAGCAGGAGCAGCTTGCAGAACGGCTCAGCCGTCAGCTTGCGGAGGCCCTGCCGGGCTGCCGCATGGAAAACGCTGCCGCATGCATCGCCGCCGAGAGGGTGGAGGCAGAGCAGGCGCTCGCGGCGCTGGAGGCGCAGCTGGCATCGCTCGATGCAGGCATTGCACGCAGGAAAACGCTCGCCCTGCTCATCCCGCAGCGCGAAAGCGAACTGCGCGGACAGGAGCAGACGATGAATGCCGGACGGGAGGAGCTGGCGCGGACGGAAAGCCGCGAAGGCGCACTCGGAGAGCAGAACGCAAGACTGCGCGATGGGCTGTCGTTTCCGTCGGTGGCTGCGGCGGAAAAGCAGCGGCAGACGCTGGCAGCGGAGATGGACGCGGCATCTGCGGCGCGGAAGGCGGCGGAGGAGCGGTTCGAGGCCTGCCGCAAGGAGCAGATCGCGCTGGAAGCCGGCGCAAAACAGCTGGAGGCGCAGCTTGCGGGCGGCGAGGAGATCGACGAGGAGGCACAGCGGCAGCAGGGCAATGCACTGGCAGTCGAGCGGCTTTCCCTGCTCGAGCGGCAGCGCACGCTCCACAGCCGGGCGAACACCAATAAGACTGCACTTGCGAGCGTGCGGAACAAGTCGGACGAGCTGGAACGGCTGGAACGGGAGTATAGCTGGCTGAGCATGCTGTCGCAGACGGCGAACGGCACACTTTCCGGAAAAGACAAGATCACGCTCGAAACCTATATCCAGATGACCTTCTTTGATCGTATCCTTCAGCGTGCAAACGGACGTCTGCTCGTCATGTCGGGCGGTCAGTACGAGCTCAAGCGCCGCAGCATATCGGATAACAGGCAGTCCAAGACCGGTCTGGAGCTTGATGTCATCGACCACTACAACGGCTCGGAGCGCAGCGTCAAGTCGCTCTCGGGCGGCGAGTCGTTCAAAGCCTCGCTGTCGCTCGCGCTCGGCCTTTCGGATGAGGTGCAGTCCGCGGCGGCGGCCGGAATCCGTCTGGATACGATGTTCGTCGACGAGGGCTTCGGCTCGCTCGATGAGGAGTCGCTCGCGCAGGCCATCCATGCGCTCAGCAGCCTTGCCGAGGGAAAACGGCTGGTCGGCATCATCTCGCACGTGGGAGAGCTCCGCGAGAAGATTGACCGTCAGCTTGTCATCACCAAGGATAAAAACGGCAGCGGCAGCAGCGTAAAAATCATTGTATAAACAAAAAACCGCCGAAAGGCGGTTTTTTGCTGCGATAAAGCGCTTATTCTGTCTGCGGCGGTGCGTCCGGTATGTCAAACCAGAACGCGATGCCGCCGGGGACGTTCTCTGCGCCGCAGTCGCCGTGCAGCGTATCTGCGATGGCGCGGACGAGCGACAGACCGATGCCGGTGCCGCCGGCCTCTCGGGTGCGGGCGCGATCGGTGCGGTAGAATTTCTCCCAGATCTTCGGCAGCTCCTCCTCCGGCAGACCTTCACCTTCATTGAACACGGACAGGCGCACGCTGTTTCCGGTTCTTGCCGCCGAAATCTCAATGTGCTTGCCCTCGGGCGTGTAGCGGATGGCGTTGGACAGGTAATTCATCAGCACCTGATCGAGCAGATCACCGTCCGTGCGGACCGTAATATGCGTGTTCTCATATTCCACGGTCAAACCTCGGTTTTCACACAAAACAGCGGTTTTGCGCACCGCTTCCGCACAAAGTGCATGCAGATCAATATCCTCGTCGAACGTCTGCTCTGCACCCAGCTCCAGCCGTGAAAGACTGAGCAGCTGCATGACCAGTTTGTTCATGTGGTCGGCCTCATCGGCGATGGTGTCGCAGTAGAACTTGCGGTCCTCGGGGTCATCGGCCACGCCAGCCGTCAGGCCCTCGGCATAGCCCTGAATGAGCGCAATCGGCGTTTTCAGCTCATGCGACACGTTGACGATAAACTCCTGCCGCATATTGTCGATACGCTCCTTCTCCTCGATCTCCTGCGCCAGCTGATCATTGGACTCCTTCAGCTCACCGATCGCCTGCTCCAAATACGCAGACAGACGGTTGAGCGACTGTCCCAGCTGGTCAATCTCATCGCCGTCCTCCTTGCCGGTGTACTGCATAGAGAAATCCAGCTCACTCATTCGGTCGGCCAGTCCCGCCATTTGAATAAGCGGGCGCGTAAACTGACGCGAGATAACATAGCCGCACCCCAGACAAATCAGCAGCGCACAGCCGCCGGCAATCAGCAGAAACACCAGATTCAGCGAAGAATTCTGTTCGATATACGCATAGGGCATATATGCGATCAGATATTCACCGTGTTCCGCATTCAGCACACCGATCAGGCACAGATACTGGTCATTATCGCGCAGACTGATCGTCATAAAGCGGTATTCGTTTTTACCCAAATCTACCCAGTCACGATTCTGGACCACGGACGCCAGCACCGCAAAGCTGCGGAACTTTTGCTCCATGTGCCCAAAATCAAACCCTACGTCGCCCTCCTGCATGGCAGACGAGGTCATCACATCGCCGTTATCGGTCACCACCGCCAGACGAATGGCACTGCGGCTCTCATAGCTGTCCAGCAGCGCGGCAACATCCGAGGAATCACTCGCGTAGCTGGTGCAGATGCTGCCGTAGGCATCACGCAGCTCGCTTCGGCGTGTCATCATATAGTAATCCTGATAAAAAAACACGTTGAGCAGCACCAGAATACCGATAAACACCAGCGCGATAATGCTGATCGCGGCAAAAAACTTAAACCGGATTGACCGATGCTTCAGCTTCATACCTCAAAGCGGTAACCGTAGCCGCGCACGGTTTCGATCATGGTGCCGCACTCCCCGAGCTTGGCGCGCAGCTTTTTGACGTGCGTATCCACGGTACGCAGGTCGCCGAAGTAGTCGTAACCCCAGACAGCATTGAGGATGCTCTCGCGCGACAGCGCAATCGCGCGGTTGTTCTTAAAGTAGATGAGCAACTCGTACTCCTTGGGGGTCAGGTCGATCGGCTTGTTCTCCACCATGACCTCACGGCGCAGCTCATTGACCGACAGCTTGCCGAGCTGTTCGAGCGGTGCACCGGCGCGGCCTTCTCGTTTGAGCAGTGTGCGCACGCGGGCCGCCAGCACGATCGGCGAAAACGGCTTGGTAACGTAATCGTCCGCACCACCTTCCAGGCCGCGCACCTGATCCGCGTCCTCGGCACGGGCGGTGAGCAGCATAACCGGCAGGTGGGTTTCGCCGTGCTCCTGCTCGCGCAGCTCCCGCAGGACTTCAAAGCCGTCCATCCCCGGCATCATCACGTCCAGAATGGCCATATCCAGTCCCGGACGGCGGTTCTCCAGAATATTCAGCGCTTCCTTTCCATCGGCGGCTTCGACGATGGTATGACCGTCCCGCTTGAGAAAGTCGCTGACCAGACGACGGATACGCGCCTCATCGTCTGCGATTAAAATAGTAGACAATATAATTCCACCTTACATTCTTATAATACCGCAAGTATACCCCCGGTGTTTGTTCGTTGTGTGAACAAAATCATGGGTTTTCAATTTTTGTTGAACAGGAGGTTGCTGCTTGAGAAGCGAACCTAACTTGCCTGCCCGGCAGGGGCACCGTACCCACGGCGAGGGGCACAAGAGGGATGGACACCTATGGTTTCCACCCCTCTTGTGAATCTCCCCGCTTCCTCTTAGCGTCTGCCTGTCATAGAACTGAGACTCGCCAGAGAAACGGCCATATTGTTTATCTTCCGTAGGGGCGACCAATGTGTCCGCCCATTTCTCTACCTTTACGCAGTATCAGATACTCTGCTGCTACACATACGGTTTAGTCTACGCAGGCGCGACACAAGGTGAATTGCCCGAAGGGCAAGAGAAGGTCCCC
>OLRG01003409.1_pt1 | contig 10215 bp, 8 predicted proteins | sample 1672331 | NCBI WGS metagenome assembly OLRG01 (sample SAMEA3136672, study PRJEB25190) | human gut metagenome
TTTTGAACATGACGCTTCCTCCTGAATCAAACTCCGAATCACGTTCCTTTAACGTGCGGAACGTAAACTGTTAATTTATTCGACACAAAACGGCGTTGCCCTGCATTTTATGTGATTTTTCCGTCCAAGCCTGTCATCAATACAGGGGACGCCGTTTTTTCCGGCGTCCCCCGTAAAAATCGGATTGGAGCTTGATTAGAAGTCAACCTCGGTGTCATAGTAGCAGCACTTGAGCAGCTTCTCCATCTCCTCCTGGCTCGGCTGACGCGGATTGGAGCCGGTGCAGGCGTCGGCGATGGCGTTCTTGGCGATTTCCGGCAGGCGCTCCAGGAAGACGTTCTCCGGCACAAAGCCCTGCTCGCACGGATAGCTGTTCGCGCCGTAGTGCCCGATGCAGTGCGGGATGTTGAGGTCGTCGTTCATCTTGCGCAGATAGGCGATCAGCAGCGCGACCTTCTCGTCGTCGTCCTTGCCGCCCAGGTGCATATAATCGGCGATCACGCCGTAGCGCTTCTTGGCCGTCTCATCCTTCGCGTTGAAAGCGATAACCTTCGGCAGATACATTGCGTTGGCCGCGCCGTGGATGATGTGCGCGCCGTAATCCGCAAACGCGGCGCCGGTCTTGTGCGCCATGGAGTGCACGATGCCCAGCAGCGCGTTGGAGAACGCCATGCCGGCCAGGCACTGGGCGTTGTGCATGCTGTCGCGGGCGTCCATATCGCCGTTGTAGCTGGGCACAAGGTCCTTCATGATCATCTCGATGGCGTGAATAGCCAGCGGATCGGTGAAGTCGCAGTTCGCGGTGGAGACATACGCCTCGATGGCGTGGGTCATCGCGTCCATGCCCGTGTGGGCGACCAGCTTCTTGGGCATAGTCTCGGCCAGATCCGGATCGACGATCGCCACGTCCGGCGTGATTTCAAAATCGGCAATCGGGTACTTGATGCCCTTGGAATAATCCGTGATGATGGAGAACGCCGTCACTTCGGTCGCCGTGCCGGAGGTGGAAGAGATGGCGCAGAAGTGAGCCTTGCGGCGCAGCTTCGGCAGACCGAAGACCTTGCACATATCCTCAAACGTGCAATCCGGATACTCGTATTTGATCCACATGGCCTTGGCCGCGTCGATCGGCGAGCCGCCGCCCATGGCGATAATCCAGTCCGGCTGGAACTTGGCCATCGCGGCCGCGCCCTTCATGACGGTTTCCACGGACGGGTCAGGCTCGATGCCTTCATAAAGCTCGACTTCCATGCCTGCTTCCTTCAAATACTGCTCCGCCTTATCGAGGAAGCCGAAGCGCTTCATCGAGCCGCCGCCGACGCAAATCATCGCGCGCTTGCCTTCAAAGGTTTTCAGCGCTTCCAGCGCGCCCTTGCCATGATACAAATCGCGGGGAAGAGTAAAACGAGCCATAATCTATTCCTCCTGTTTTTCTGGGACGACGCCCATCTCGATTTTTGACGCTTCTGATTGACTCGGAACATGTGTTTGACGTTTCTTTATCAATCTCTGCGCGTATTATACACCAGTCGTCTGATGTTGTAAAGAGGAATTTTGATTTTTTCTATCAATCTCGACGATTCTTTTCGGAAATTCCACCGTGATTCTGCATTTTTTCAGACATTTTCCGGCTTTTTGAATTTTCTCTTTGACAGGCAGATGTCAAATTTCAGTCAATCGCGAGACAAGATGACTTAAACGCATGAAATTGTCAATCGTTTTGAAGCCCGCTTCATGGCCCCTGCATGAAAAAAACTGCGGCACCCGGCCGCAGCATTCATCAATCTCCCTCAATCATCCGATACCCCACGCCGACTTCAGTAAAGATGTATTCCGGTTCGGCGGGGTTCTTTTCGATTTTCCGGCGGATATTCGCCATGTTCACGCGCAGGATCTGGTTGTCTCCGCCCGCTCGCGGTCCCCACAGCTCCTTGATGATATAATCATAGGTCAGCACCTTGCCGGCGAACTTTCCCAGCAGGGCAACAATGCGGAACTCGCTGAGCGTCAGACGGACATTCTCTCCTCGCACGAGCACCTGATGCTTGTTATAATCGATGACCATTTCGCCCACGCTGTATGTACCGCGCTGCGCGATCTCGCCGGTCGGCGACGTTGTGCGCGTATGACGGATGGCGGTGCGCACGCGCGCGAGCAGCTCCGCTGTGCCGAACGGCTTGGTCAGATAATCGTCCGCGCCGAGGTCGAGCGCCTCGACCTTGTCATTTTCATGCGTGCGCGCGGACACCACGACGACCGGCAGGCTCGACCAGCCGCGCAGGCTGCGCAGCACCTCGATGCCGTCCATGTCGGGCAGACCGAGGTCGAGAATAACGAGATCGGGACAGTGCGAGGACAGCATGGTCATCGCCTCGGTTCCCGTCTTTGCGAGAATGGTCTCGTAGCCGTTTGTGGTGAGTATGGTCGAGATGAAGTGCGCGATGCTCTTCTCGTCCTCGACGATCAGGATCTTTTCGCGGATGGTCATGCTTTTTCCTCCTCTTGTTCGAGCGGCAGACGGAACACAAATTCCGCGCCTTCCATCAGATTATGCGCCTCGATGCTGCCGCTGTGGGCGTGGATGATCGCCTGGCAGACCGAAAGGCCGAGTCCCATGTTTCTCTTGCCGCCGTTCTCCGTGTCTCCTGCCGCTGCGGCGAGCGTGCCGTCGAACAGATGCGGCAGAACCTTATGCTCGATGCCGTCGCCGTTGTCCTCGACGGCGAACACGGCCTCCGGCCCCTCTCGCCGCACGGACAGGCGTATCTCGGTCGTATGGCCGCCGCCGTGCACCACGGCGTTCTCGAGCAGATTGGACAGCACCTGCGAGATGAGCACTGCGTCCATCGGCACGAACAGCAGATCCTCCGGCACGGAAACGCGGATGCGGACATCGGGATAGCGCTTGCGGAACTTCGCCGTCACCGCGCCGAGGATCTCCTCCGCCGGCTCGGGATTTTTGACCAGGCGCGTGGTCGTGTCGCCCATGCGCGTGATGCTCAGCAGGTTTTCCACGACGCGGATGAGCCACTGCGCGTCATCCCGGACGTCGGTCAGCAGCAGCAGACGATCCTCCTCGGGCAGATCCGGATTTTCGATCATGGCGCTCGTCGAGCCGATGATCGAGGTCAGCGGCGTGCGGATGTCATGCGAGACCGAACGCAGCAGGTTCGCGCGCATTTTTTCGCGCGCCGCCTCGATGCGCAGATCCTCCTGCCGCTTGATCTTGGTCGTCATCGTACAGGTCACGAGCGAGACCACGAGCATGGTCAGAAAGGTCAGCGGATAGCCCGACAGCGTGAAGTTCACCGCCCAGTACGGGTAGGTGAATATGTAGTTCGTGCCTACGACGCTCAGCACGGCTGCGAGCGTGCCGAACAGATAGCCGGTCGTAAAGCGCGAGATGAGCAGCACGGTCAGGATGAAGATCGAGTAGGCGAAGCCCTCCGAGCTGCTGGCCATGTGCAGCAGGATGCACAGCAGCACCGCGCTGCCGAACAGAGCGCAGAATATCGCAAGATCGCGCCACGAGAAGGAAAAGATGCGGATTTTTTTCGTTGACGGCGGCAAGTCACTCTCTCCTTTGCATTGTACGTTTTGAACACCGTGAGTGCACGCGCGGACGCGGCATATTTCACCGGTATCTTACAGTATACCACAATCTACGCTAAACGTGTGTTAATTTTCCACCATGAAGCGCGATTAAATCCCCGATTTTGTGAGATACCGCAAAAAACCGCCCTGCCGGACAGGGAAAAATTTCGTGCTTTTTTTCAAAAGCATAGAGAATTTTTCGTAAAATTATGTTATACTGAATGTCGTCTGGGCAAACGCTGCGTGCCTTTGTCCGGCGCGTGCGCGCGGAACTCTGCGCGCACGAAACACACTGCTGTTAACTGGAGGGAGACCGTATGAAGCTGTCGTTCACTAAAATGCACGGCTGCGGCAACAATTACATCTATATCAACTGCTTCGACCAGAAGGTCACGGACCCCGAAAAGCTGTCCATCGCGCTTTCCGAACCGCATTTCGGCATCGGTGGCGACGGCATTATCCTCATTTCCCCGTCCGACCGGGCGGATGCGCAGATGCGCATCTTCAACGCCGACGGCTCGGAGGGTAAGATGTGCGGCAACGGCATCCGCTGCGTCGGCAAGTATCTGTATGACAACGGCATGGTCGGCGGGCGCACCACCATTACCATCGACACGCTTTCCGGCGTAAAAACGCTCGAGCTGAACGTCAGGGACGGCAAAATGCAGACGGCGCGCGTCGATATGGGCGCGGCGATCCTCGAGCCTGCAAAGATCCCGGTCAACATGGCGGGCAGTTCCGTCATCGACGCCCCGCTCGTCGTAGACGAAAAGGTCTATCACGTGACCTGCGTCTCGATGGGCAACCCCCACTGCGTCATCTTCTTTAACGAGGACGATGTGGACGACCTCGATCTTTCGCGCCTCGGCCCCAAGTTCGAGCATCATCCGCTGTTCCCCGAACGCATCAACACCGAATTCGTGAACGTCCTGCCGGACGGCAGCCTCAAGATGCGCGTCTGGGAGCGCGGCTCGGGCGAGACCTGGGCCTGCGGCACGGGCGCGTGCGCGACCGGCGTTGCGGCCTGCCTGAACGGCTTCTGCAAGCCGGACACGGACATCATCGTGCACCTGCGCGGCGGCGACCTCACCATTCGATACACCACTGAGACCGTGTTCATGACGGGCGCGGCCGCGACCGTTTTCAAAGGGGAAATCGAGCTATGACAAAATACATTTTCGTGACCGGCGGCGTTGTCTCCGGTCTGGGCAAGGGCATTACCGCAGCCTCTCTCGGCCGACTGCTCAAGAGCCGCGGCCTCAAGGTCGCAGCGCAGAAGCTCGACCCGTATATCAACGTTGACCCGGGCACGATGAGCCCGTTCCAGCACGGCGAGGTCTATGTCACCGACGACGGCGCGGAGACCGACCTCGACCTCGGCCACTACGAGCGCTTCATCGACGAGGACCTGAACAAGTTCTCCAACCTGACTACCGGCAAGGTATACTGGAATGTTCTGAACAAGGAACGCGCCGGTGAGTACCTCGGTGAGACCGTGCAGGTTATCCCGCACATCACCAACGAGATCAAGTCCTTCATCTACTCGGTAGGCAAAAAGACCTCGGCTGACGTTGTTATCACCGAGATTGGCGGCACCACCGGTGATATTGAGTCTCAGCCGTTCCTCGAGGCAATCCGTCAGGTTGCTGCTGAGGTTGGCCGCCGCAACTGCCTGTTCATCCATGTAACGCTGGTTCCGTTCATCTCCGGCTCCAATGAGCCGAAGTCCAAGCCGACCCAGCACTCGGTTAAGGAACTGCGCGGTCTGGGCATCTCTCCGGATATCATCGTAGCCCGCGTTGACCAGCCGATGGATGACGACATCAAGCGCAAGATTTCCATGTTCTGCACCGTGCCGGAGGACTGCGTAATCGAAAACCGCACCCTGCCGGTTCTGTATCAGGCACCGATGATGCTCGAGGAGAGCCATCTGTCCGACATCGTCTGCCGTGAGCTGTCCATCGGCGCAGGCAAGGGCGATATGACCGAGTGGCAGGAAATGCTCGAGCGCATTGCCGCCCGCAAGAACCACGTTAAGATTGCACTGGTCGGCAAGTACGTCAAGCTGCACGACGCATATCTCTCGGTTGCAGAGGCGCTGCAGCACGGCGGCTACGAAACCGGCTGCTTCGTTGACATCGACTGGGTAGACTCCGAAGAGATCAACGACTCCACCGTGGACAAACTGCTCGGTGAGGTTGACGGCATCATCCTGCCGGGCGGCTTCGGCGCACGCGGCGTAGAAGGCATGATCTGTGCAGCAAACTATGCCCGCACGCAGGGTATCCCCTACTTCGGCATCTGCCTCGGCATGCAGATCGCGGTTATGAGCTACGCACGCAACGTACTCGGCTACGCGGATGCAAACTCCAGCGAGTTTGACCCGGATTCCACCCATCCGGTCATCGACCTGATGGAGAGCCAGCAGGGCATCTCCAAGAAGGGCGGCACGATGCGTCTGGGCGCTTATCCGTGCAAGATCCGTCCGAATACCATCATGGCCTCGGCCTACGGCGAGGAAATGATTTCCGAGCGTCACCGCCACCGTTACGAGTTCAACAACAATTTCCGCGAGGAGATTGAAAATAAGGGCATGCAGATCACGGGCACCTCGCCGACCGGCGAGCTTGTGGAGACCGTTGAGATCCCGAACCATCCGTTCTATATCGGCGTGCAGTTCCACCCCGAGTTCAAGTCCCGTCCGAACCGCGCACATCCCCTGTTCAAGGCGTTCGTCGCGGCATCTCTGAAAAGGAGCCAGAACAACAATGCAGACTAACAAGAACTACGACAATCTCGAGCAGAGCTATCTGTTCTCCACCATCGCACGCAAGGTGCGTGAGTACTCCGAAGCACATCCGGAGGCTGATATCATCCGTCTGGGCATCGGCGACGTAACCCGTCCGCTGGTACCGGCTGTTATCGACGCACTGCACGCAGCCGTTGAGGATCAGGCCAAGCAGGAGACCTTCCACGGCTACGGCGATGAGCAGGGCTACGGCTTCCTGCACGAGGCGCTGGTCGGCTACTACAAGTCCCACGGCGTAGAGCTCGCCACCAATGAGATCTTCATCTCGGACGGTGCAAAGAGCGACCTCGGCAACATCCTCGACATTTTCGGCACTGACAACACCGTTCTGGTTCCGGACCCGGTTTACCCGGTTTACGTTGATACCAACGTTATGGCGGGCCGCAAGATCGTATTCGCGGATGCAAACGAGGCAAACGGCTTCCTGCCGCTGCCGGACGAGTCCGTTCAGTGCGACATCATCTATATCTGCTCTCCGAACAACCCGACCGGCGCTGCTTACGACCGCGCAGGTCTGAAGGCTTGGGTAGATTACGCAAACAAGCAGAACGCCGTTATCCTGTATGATGCAGCTTACGAGTGCTTCATCGAGGATGAGACTCTGCCGCGCTCCATCTACGAGATCGAAGGCGCTAAGTCCTGTGCGATCGAGTTCTGCTCCTTCTCCAAGATGGCAGGCTTCACCGGCACCCGCTGCGGCTGGACCGTTGTTCCGACCGCTCTGCTGGACGGCAAGCTGAACAAGATGTGGCTGCGCCGCCAGACCACCAAGTTCAACGGCGTTCCGTATATCGTACAGAAGGGCGCTGCTGCCTGCTTCACCGAGGAAGGCATGAAGCAGATCAAGGATACCCTCGGCTACTACAAGCAGAATGCCAAGGTCCTGTCCGAGACGCTCGATGAGCTCGGCATCTGGTACACCGGCGGCAAGAGCAGCCCGTACCTGTGGCTCAAGTGCCCGAACGGCATGGATTCCTGGACCTTCTTCGACTACCTGCTTGAGAATGCCAACGTCGTTGGTACGCCGGGTGCAGGCTTCGGCAAGAACGGTGACGGCTTCTTCCGTCTGACCGCATTCGGCGATCAGGCACGCACCAAGGAAGCTGCTGAGCGTCTGAAGAAGCTGCTCCAGAAGTAAGTTTCCGCAATATCGCATAATCAAAGAGCTGTCCCGCGCGGACAGCTCTTTTTGCATAGTTGAGGTGATTCGATGGGCATTCTTTATGGTCACAGGTGCGTTTTATGCGGCGCGGATTTTCCGGTGACGACCAGCCGCACGCTGCAGCTTTGTCCGGACTGTGCCGCTGCAGTCCGGCGGGAATACCGCTGCACTGAGGTCATCTCCATCGCCGGAGCGGACGGTACGATCGCTCCGCTGTATTACCGCGGCACAGTACGCAATGCCATGAAACGGTTCAAATTCAGCAGCGCCGCCTACTGTGCGGACTGGTTCGCGGCGCAAATGTCCGTGGCTCTCACCGCACGGCTGGACGACTGGCAGCCTGATTTGATTACCTACATGCCGATTGGATTCCTGCACTACCGCAAGCGCGGGTACAATCAAGCGGAACTGCTGGCAAAGCTGACGGCAAAGCCGCTTTCTCTTCCATGCGAAGCCACCTTGCGCAAGCGATGGTTTGTCGGCAAGCAATCCGCGCAGAAGGATTACGCCGCGCGGCAGAGCAACGCGAAAGACGCCGTTCTGCCGAAGGGCGGCGTGGACTTGACCGGAAAATCCGTCGTGCTGGTCGATGATATTATCACCACCGGCGCAACGGCGGCTGCCGCCGTCAAAGCCCTGCGGGAGATGGGTGCAAGCCGTGTTTACGTCCTCGCTGCGACATTTACACCGAGGAAATAACAAAAAAGACCGCATAAGCGGTCTTTTTTGTTAGTCAACGTCTGCGGTATAGAGTTTATCGAAATTATCCAGCATAACGACCTTGACGCGGTATTCACCCAGTTCGCCTTCCAGATTGCGCCAGTTTACATCGGTGTAGAATGTGCTGTCGCCCGTAAAATCTTTTATATCAATCGGCTGCATATCCTGCACTTTTCCGTTCCGATACAGCACAATATTGCTGCTGGCAGGCTTAACATCCTCACTGCTGCAGTAAACTCTCACTTCTACTCCGCCGCTGACGGTGGTAGTCGGATTTTTTTCGCCGGTGCTGCTTATACCACCATTGTTCCAATGCGCTGTCACACTCAGCCGGAACCGCTGTTCCAAATCATATTCAGATGTAACCAGAATATTGCGCGTCTCACCATTCGTGCCTGTTAATGTCAAATAGACAGAAAACGTATCCACAAACGGCACGCTCAGTTTTCCGCTGTACCCGTTATTATCCTCCGCGTCGCACTCCCACGACTGGTCGCCGCTGCGCACCACAAACTTTGCGGTTTCGCCATCCAGCATACTGCGCGGAACCGCGCTCACCGTCACAAGAAGGTTCTCCGTGTTCTGCCGGTCTACGGTCACGTTCTCCGACCAGTCGGCTAAATCGCTGTTCTCAGCGCTCGTATTATCCGGATAGTAAATCGTGCTCGGCCCGCTCTGCATCCGCAGCGTGTCGATCTGCTGCTGCATGGCGAGCACGCGCCACAGGCTGACCGCGCTGCACACGACGCTGACGCACAGCAGCCCTGCCGCTGCGATTGCCGCAATTTTCCACTTGCGGTTTCCGTTCCTGACCGGCTGGTTCTCTGCACCCGGCCACGATTCATCCGAGTCCTCTGCCTTTGGCATTAGCTCCGCATCCGGACGCAGCAACGTATCCACCGGAACGCCGAACAGCTTGCTCAGTTCCATTAAATTATCCATCGTGGGCACCGCCTGATCGGCCTCCCACTTGCTGACCGCCTGACGGCTCAAGCCCAGCTTTTCGCCGAGCGCCTCCTGACTCATGCCCTGCTCTTTTCGCAGTGCCGCGATTTTCTCACCTGTTGTCATCTCTGCCACCTGCCTTTCTTTTCTGTCTCCAGTGTGCCTGAAATGCCGCAAAAACGCCACCAACCCATCGTTTCTTTTTGTCAACCGACGGTTGCGGACGTCTTTCCGGTTGCAAAAAAGTCCCGAAATGCACATTTCGGGACTTTTGATATACTGTATCGGTTAAGCGTTGAAGAACTCCTCGTGGATAGCCTTAACAGCCTTCTCGCTGTCCTCCTCGTTGATGAGGACGGAGATCTTGATCTCAGAGGTGGAGATCATGCGGATGTTGATGCCGGCCATAGCCAGAGCCTCAAACATCTTGGAAGCAACACCGGTAGCGGAAGCCATGCCTGCACCAACGATGGAAACCTTTGCAACCTTGGTGTTGATGGACAGATCCTCATAACCGAGCATCTCCTTCGCGTCGCGCAGGATAGACTCTACGCGCTCTGCATCGTCCTGACGGATGGTGAAGGAAATAGACTTCTTGTTATCGCGGCCGACGGACTGCAGGATGATGTCGATATTGACATGGTGCTTCGCCATCAGCGAGAATACCTTGAACGCGGTACCCGGCGTATCATCCAGATTGATGATGGCAACTCGTGCGCAGTTATTATCACGGGCAACACCCGAAACATTCAATTTTTCCATGTTAGAACCCTCCTTGACTTTCGTACCCGGATTGCGGGTAAAGCTCGAAACGACCTCAAGATCGACATTGTACTTCTTTGCCATCTCAACCGAACGGTTGTGCAGCACCTGTGCACCCAGAGATGCCAGCTCCAGCATCTCATCATAGGTGATGGCGTCCAGCTTCTTGGCATCCTTTACGATGCGCGGATCGGCAGTGTAAACGCCGTCTACGTCAGTGTAG
>OLRG01003410.1_pt1 | contig 10214 bp, 7 predicted proteins | sample 1672331 | NCBI WGS metagenome assembly OLRG01 (sample SAMEA3136672, study PRJEB25190) | human gut metagenome
GCGTGCAAAAAATCGATCTGGGCCTGACCGGGTACGATGAGCTTTTCATGAATGATGCGGAGCGAAAGGAAAATAAACTCCCGCGCATTTATGATATCCCTCTCTCGGAGATCGACGATTTTCCCGACCATCCCTTCAAGGTGAAGCTGGACGAGGACATGGATCAGCTTGTCCAGAGCATCAAGGAGCGTGGGATCATCACCCCTGTCACACTCCGACCGAAGGAAGATGGTCGGTACGAGATCGTATCAGGGCATCGCAGAAGGAAGGCCTGTGAGCTTGCCGGGTTTGATACCGTGAAGGCCGAGGTGCGGGAGATGACCCGAGACGAGGCCATCATTCTAATGGTGGAATCGAACCTGCAGCGTTCTGTGATCCTGCCGAGTGAAAAGGCTTTTTCCTACAAGATGCGTTTGGAGGCCATGAATCGCCAAGGACAGCGTACAGATTTAACTTTCTGCCCAGTGGGCACAAAGTTAAACAGCGCAGGAGAAATCGCACAGCAGAGTTCAGACAGTGAAAGACAGGTGTTCCGCTATATTCGTCTTACAGAGCTCATTCCGGAGCTTCTGGATTTGGTTGATGAAGGGCGCATTGCGTTCAGACCGGCGGTGGAACTCTCTTACCTGCAAAAAGAGGAACAGAGTGCCTTGCTGGAGCAAATCGCCTACGCAGATGCCACGCCGTCCCTCGCCCAGGCCATTAAGCTGAAGCGATTCTCCCAGGACGGAAAGCTGAATAACGAGGTCATTGAGTCGATTATGAGCGAGGAAAAGCCGAACCAGAGGGAGAAGATCAACATCAAGTACGCCGAGGCCAGAAGGTTTATCCCTGCCAGCGTTCCTTACGAAAAAACCGGTGAGTATATTCTAAAAGCGCTGGAATATTATCACCGGTATCAGGAACGGCAGAAGAGTCGGAATGACGCAAGATAGGTTCTTCGCCAAGGGGGCAGTCTACCCTTTTGACGGTACACCAGCGCCGTTCCCCCTCTCGCACTCTCCCCCTCATTTACCGGCAATACCAGCTCAAAGAGAAAATAGAGAAGCGACACAATTGAAGAAGACCAGGTGCATTCGTACAATATGAGAAAAACAGTCATTGGAGGTCATCCCATGAAAAAGCTTCTTATATTGTGCGTACTTTTGCTTGCCGCATTGCTTTCCGGATGCGCCGCAGAGCCATTGCAAGGGCAAACAGCAGGAAACACACCGAAAGCTCCAACGCCACAGGAAGAAACGCCTGCTTCCTTTGAGCCGGTATCCACAGAACCAAACGCTCCCACAAAAGCCCCGACAGAAGCCGCCGATCCAGCAGCTTGCACATCAAATGATGACAAACAAGAAAGCGGCTCTGCTATTTCTTCTGAGCCGGTAAGCGCACCCACGGAATCGAACGCGCCGGCATCGGAAGAAGCCAAGCAGCCACCCGTGCTTCCGGAGAAGCCGGAGAAAACAGAAAGTCCGAAAGAGGAACCGTCCGTTCCTGCGATAACCGAGCCGGAACCGACTCCGGAAACTGAACCCGCATTTGATATCGAGCACTGGATTTCCTACGCAAAAAGCACGGCGGTGAGCTTGGGACTGACCTTGGATAGCTCGGCAACCGATTGCTGGGACAATCCGATTTCCGCAGAGCAGGGCTGCATCTATCTGGAGCGAGACATTAACTCGCGTTTGAAGCGATATGCCGAGGACAAGAGCATCACAGATGTCTGGATCTGGTACGAATGCGTCGCCACAGACAAGTATCTGATCTACATCGGGTACGCATAAAACTTTATATCACTTTGAGAAGCGTCGTAGAAATACGGCGCTTTTTTCATACCAAAATTCAATTTCAGGAGGAATGAAACCAACATGAAAAAGAACATTTTCAGACGGGGAATGTCGGGACTGCTTGCAGTCCTGATGACATTCACCGCACTCATGGGCATCGGCACGACTACGGCCTTTGCTGCCTCGACTGCCGGAGAAACCGCTGAGTCCTATTCCGTAGGCTTCCCCAGAGACGGGGACGCCAATCTGGATTACAGCGGCACATGGGGTCACGATGAGCTTCACTACATGAATGGCTGGACCTCCGGCGAGGCAACCTGGATGACCACGCTGCACACCATCGGCTCCTTCGATGGACAGGCCTGCTACTGCATTGAGCCGGGCGTGCCCCGCTTGCTGGGCAAGACATATTCCCACCATGGCGAGGATTATTGGAAGAACTACCCGTCCGACTGCAACAGCACCATCGACGCTGACACCATCAAAACCCTGCTGGGCCGGATCATGCAGTACGGTTATCAGGGCAATCTTTCCACCTCGTGGAGATCGCAGAATGATGCGGATGCCGACAAACTGGCACATATGATGGCCACCCAGGCGTTAGTGTGGGAAACGGTCGTTGGAGAGCGGGATGCCAACTTCAACCATGTGGACCCCGGCAGTGCCGACGCAGTGAAATCCGTTTACCGTACCAGCCACCCGCTGTACAGCCGCTTTTCCGCTTATTATGACAGCATTGAGGACAGCGTGCAGAAGCATACCATCGTTCCCAGCTTCATGGCCAGAAGTACCGGCAAGGCACAGACTGTCGAGCTGAACTGGGACGGCAGCTGCTATTCGGCCACGCTGACAGATACCAACGGCGTCCTGGGCAATTACCGTTTCTCTGCTAACCAAACAGGTGTGTCCTTCTCTGTTCAGGGGAATGTGCTGACGATCTCAACTCAGAATGCGCCTACCGGCACGCTCCGTGTCACTGCCGAAAAGGAGGCTCTGCGTAAGGGTGTTGTGGTGTGGAGCGATGGGCACTATGGCCCAGACGGCACCATGCAGGATGTTGTTACCTACAGCGCTACGGTCAGCGACCCGGTCACAGCCTTTCTGAATCTGAAAGTCAGCTATGGCGGCGCTAAAATTATCAAGACCAGCGAGGACGGCAAGGTGGATGGCATTACCTTCACCATCACCGGCGAGGGCGTCAATCAGACCGTTACCACCGACCGGAACGGTGAAATTCGCATCAACAATCTGATGCCCGGCACCTATACCGTCACTGAACAGAGCTACGACAAGTATGTACCCCAGGAAAGCCACCGTGTTACCGTGCTTGCCGGGCAGACGGCGACGGTTTCCTTCAACAATGTACTCCGCCGCGGCGATCTGACCGTGACCAAGACCTCCGAGGACGGACTGAACCAGGGTGTGAAGTTCCACCTTTTTGGAACCTCCCTCAGCGGTCTGCCCGTGGATGAATTTGCTGTTACCGATGAAAACGGTGTGGCGACTTTCAAGGCTGTGCTTATCGGAATCGGCTACACACTGGAGGAGATGGACGCCGCCATTCGCTATGTGGTTCCCGGCAGTCAGAGCGCCGCAGTGGAATGGAACAGTGTAACCAATAAGAGCTTTTCCAACATCCTCAAGAAATTCAATGTCACCGTCACTAAGAGCGACTGTGAGGTCGGAACGGCGCAGGGTGATGCTTCTCTTGCCGGTGCCGCCTACGGCATCTATAAGGGCGATCAGCTTGTGGATACTTACTACACCGACGAGAACGGCCAGTTCACCACCGGCTATTATGTCTGCGGCGACGACTGGACGATTCGGGAGATCAGCCCCTCCGAGGGCTATCTGCTGGACAGCACCGTTTATGCTGTCGGTGCAGAGGCGGCCAATTACACCGTTGAGCTGAACGCTGCGCCTGCTGTGGCTGTTGCCGAGCAGGTGCAGAAGGGCAATATCGCCATCATCAAGCACTCGGATAACGGCGATACGCAGATCGAAACTCCCGAGGAGGGTGCAGTATTCGCCGTCTATCTGAAATCTGCCGGCAGCTATGAGGCGGCAAAGGATACGGAGCGGGACTATCTGACCTGCGATGAAAACGGCTTTGCCCAAAGCAAGGACCTGCCCTACGGCGTGTATACCGTGCATCAGGTCTCCGGCTGGGAGGGCCGTGAGCTGATGAGCGACTTTGATGTGTTCATTGCCAAGGACGGCGAGACCTACCGCTACCTCATCAACAACGCCAACTTCGAGTCCTTCATTAAGGTCATCAAGGTGGATGCGGAGACCGGCAATACCATTCCCTATGCGGGTGCGGGCTTCCAGATCTTCCGTCCGGATGGCTCCAAGGTGGAAATGACCTTTACCTATCCGGAGGTCACCACCATCGACACCTTCTACACCAATGACGCCGGTATGCTCATCACGCCGGAAAAGCTGGAGTTCGGCAAGGGCTACTCCCTCAAGGAGGTCTCCGCCCCTTACGGCTACATCCTCAGTCATGAGGCAGTCAAGTTCGATGTGACCGAAGAGAATTCCACCGAGGAAGGCGGTGTGACGGTCGTTGCGGTGAAGCTGGGCAATTACGCGCAGAAGGGCATCATCAAGATTTCCAAAACCGGCGAGGTGTTTGCCTCTGTTACGGCGGCGGACGGGGTCTATCAGCCGGTCTATACGGTGCAGGGCCTTGCGGGAGCGACCTATGAGATCAAGGCCGCGGCGGACATCTACACCCCGGATGGTACGCTGCGCTGTAGTGCCGGCGAGGTGGTGGATACGGTGACCACCGGCGCAGATGGCACGGCGGAAAGCAAGCCGCTGTATCTGGGAAAATACGAAATCACCGAGATGAAAGCCCCCGACGGCATGGTCATTAACAAGGACGCCCATACCGCAGAGCTTGTCTATGCCGGGCAGGAGATTGAGATCACCGAAACCGCAGCCAACTTCTGCAATGACAGACAGAAGGCGCGGATTTCTCTTTCCAAGGTACTGGAGCAGAACAAGCAGTTCGGTATCGGCATGAATAACGAGCTTTCTGCCGTGACCTTCGGCTTCTATGCCGCCGAGGAGCTTACCGCAGCAGACGGCTCCGTCATTCCGGCAGACGGACTGATTGAGATTCTGTCCCTTGATGAAAACGGAAAGGCTGTGCTCAAGAGCGATGTTCCCTTCGGCAGCTACTATGTCAAGGAAACCAGCACCGATAGCCACTATATGCTCTCCGATGAGAAGTACCCTGTGACCTTTGCCTATGCCGGTCAGGAAATCCCCGTTGTGGAGCTTGCCGTCAATGACGGAAAGAGCATTACCAACGAGATGATCTACGGGGAGATCCACGGCATGAAGAAGGATGAAGACGGCAAGGCGCTGGCCGGAGCTACCATCGGCCTGTTCCTCACAGACGGCACAGAGCCTATTCTGACCACTGTTTCCGCAGAGGACGGCAGCTTCTCCTTTACAGGTATCCCCTATGGCGAGTATGTGGTTCGTGAAATCGCTGCGCCGGAGGGCTATGTAATGGATGACACGCCTTATACCGTGAAGGTAGATCAGAACGGCGCTGTGGTCGAGATCGAGATCACCAACAAGCTCATTCGCGGCAGCGTTCAGCTGACCAAGGTGGATAAAGACTATCCCGATCATCACCTGAGCGGCGCAGTCTTTGGGGTGTACCGTGACGGAAAGCTCGTGGGCCAGATGGAGGAGCTGTCCGACGGCGTCTACAAGCTGGATGATCTGCCCTATGGCGATTACACGCTGAAGGAAACCGAAGCACCCAAGGGCTTCGTTCTTGATGAGAAGACCTACAGCTTCTCCGTTAAGGAAAACGGCAAGACGGTCATCGTGGAAACCGAGGCCGGAAAGGGCTTTGTCAACCAGGCACAGACCGGAGGCATCCGCATTGAAAAGACTTCGGATGACGGCGTACTGAAGGGCTTCACCTTCCGCGTGGAGGGCACGGATATCACCGGCAATGCCTTCAGCAAGGACTTTGTGACCGACGAAAAGGGGCAGATCCACATTGATGGCCTGCGCATCGGCGATTATGTGATCTCTGAGGTGTCCAACAAAGCCAACGAGAAGTATGAGCTTCCCGCAAATGTCACCGTAACCGTTCACGAAGGAAAGACGGTCGTTGCCAAGTTCCATAACAAGCTCAAGCCTGTTACGGATATCCCCAAGACCGGAGATACCACCAATATGCCTCTTTGGGCGGCACTTGCCGGTATCTCTGCAATCGGCGCAGGTGCAGCGGCCTTCTTTACCTTCCGCAAAAAGAAGGAGGTAGGCAAGCATGAACGCTAAGGTCATTATCGGTATCGGTCTTGTGGTGTTTATTATCGCAGGGCTGATCGTTCTTCGCCTGAAGAACAGAAAGTAAAACGGCAAGGGGCGGCATCTTTTTACAGATGCCGCCCCGCTTATAAAAGGAGACGCTATGGAAGAGACAAGAAAAATCGGAGATTACTCCGTAAAGTATTCCATGTATATCGGGCACAAGGATATTGCTCTGGGCGAGAATCCCAACGCCGACAAGGATGAACGGTATATGTGCTGCTTCGTAGAGACCAACGCCATTTTCGAGCGCTATTCCGGAGTGCTGGTCAGCGACGATTTTGCAGAGATTGCAAAGGTGTTCGGCCAGCGCGTAGCGGATGCAGCCGAGGAAATTATTCAGGAAAACGAGAGAGCCTGTCAGGAGGTCGGCATAAATGAGGAACTCATGGCAGAAAGCTGCGCGCCGGTTTCCTACAAAGATTCCATTGAAAACAAGGTGGTTGTCGTCAAGGGCAGCATTCTCCGGCCTGAGTTCCGCCACGCCAATCACCAGCTTATGCTGTGTACCGGCGGCTTCGGCGCGCAGGCAAATGCGCGAGGCCGTACCTGCTACTGCATTTCTCTGTACGACGGGAGAAAGACCTCCTTTTACCGCACGGATTTTCTCGGCGTCATGGATGAAAAGAAGCTTCCCAAATGGGCGCAGAAAGGCTTGGAGAAAGCAAAAGAGATGCACGCGCAGGAAAAGAAGACGGCTAAAGAAAGAGGTGACGCAAGATGATCGAGTATGAAAAAAGAGCAATGATCGAGGCGGAGGACAAATATACCTTTCGCCAGAGCACGCAGATTTCCATGCAAACCGGACTGATCGGCCACCTCCGGGCAGACATGGATACAGACGGCAACGGCTTTTTCAGCAGCTGGTTTGATTTCCGGGAGGAGCTGAAAACCGATGAGTTCAAGGCGGAGTTTGACGAAGTCATCAACTCTCTGCGTGAGGAAGGCGACATTCTTCATAACCGCAGGGCGCTTGCCAAGTACTGCTACTGCACACCTCAAAGCCGGATGCAGGAGGAGCCGGGCTACTATGGCGTTCGCGTGGATACCGAAAAATACGCCTACCTTCTGCGCCTGAACCCGGACAGGGGCGAATACAACCTGTACTGCTATTGCTATCGCCGGGACTGGCTCGATCAGCACCTGAAGGACGCAGAGAAAGGAATCCGTTTTATTGACAGCCATTACAAGGAGCTGTTTCGCATTCCGGATGGCGGCAAGGTGAAAATCCACTATTCGTGGAATGAAGACCAGATTCGCACCTGCCGGTATATCGACGATTACCATGTGGAGATCGGGAGCAACCTCTATCACATTTGCGAGTTTGCCGAGCGCATGGAATACGGCGGCCATACCTGCGAGCCGGTTCGGGACAACTTGCCCGAGCGGTGCTACAGCGTTCTTTCCGGCAGCGACGAAATCATTATCATCAAGCGCGGCGAAAAGGGCTACTTCAAGACGGACATTCCCGTCACCGATAAGGACGAAGCCCGGAGCATCGCGAATGAGTATAATGCAAAGCTCGGCGTCAGCCGAGCGCAGGAAGAAGCGATGAAGGCCGGCTCCATGTTCGGCTTTCAGGTGCCCGCCGCAGACCCGAGAAATTATGACGCAGACGGAAAGCCCGTGATGCCGAAGGACAGAGGTGAGGCACGATGAGTGAGAGCGATTATCGCATCTGGTCCAATGCTGACCTTGATTATGAAGAGTGGAAGGACTGGATGGAGGAAGAATATCCGACGCTTTCCGAGGACGAGCGCGTCGCCATGATGTATGAGGAAAATGGGCATTATCTTGAGGACGAACGCCTGAATTTGGACATTCAGCTTTCGCAGCCGATACTGGTTGTGGGCGATCTGGGGCTTTGGAATGGCAGGCGCACGGGATACAAAGAAATTCCCAGCGGCAATATCCGCGACTGCCTTTACTCTGATTACGACTACACCACATGGTATGTGGACCGAAACGGAGACTTCCGGTGCGATGACACCCACCATGACGGTACGAACCATTATCTCTATCGGGTGTATAAGGACAATGTTTCCCAGGCACAGAAAGACCGGCTCAAAGAAAAAATCTACAACGGCACAGCCACCAGAGCAGATATCGTCCGTGTCACCCGCAGACTTGGCGATGAAATCGGAAAGGTGTACGGCTGGAGCTTTCCTACCCGACAGAGAGAACGAGGTGAAGCGCGATGAACCAAGCACTGCCGAGCGAAAGTTATATTGCCAGACTGGACTATTTGGCTTTCAACGGAAAAGTATGCAGCAGCGTTGAGTACAGCGATGAGCAGCGCTTCCTGGAGGATCTGAAGGAGTCGCTCTATCACGGAGAGCCGCTGTGCGTCGTTCTCTACCGAGACCGGAATGGCAAGACCATTTCCCGTGCGTTTCTGAACGACCTGGATACACTGCCAAAAGGACTTTTCGTAGAGGACAGTTCCCGCAGAAAGCCGAAGGAAAGGGGTGAAGCACGATGAGGGTAAATGCCATGACAGAGAAGTTTGAAGATGTGACGGTTCTGGGGCATCCCATGCTTTTTACCTGCCTGCGGGTAGACCGTGATACCGTTCCACAGGGCATGTACATGTACGAGGTTCGCCACGATGATGACCAACAGGGCGAGCCGGTTCAGATTGCCAACTGGATCATGGTGAATCATTGGGGAACATTGATTTCCAATAGACCCATTCGCTTGGAGCCCCGACCGGATGGGAGAAACGCCTACCGCGACATTGATCCTGAAAACGATTGGAACTATGAGGGCACGCTTACTACCGTGAAGGAGTACATGGAGAAGAATCCACCGGCGGTTCATAAGCAAAAAGACCACGAACCTGCGAGATAAGGAGAAGCTATGGATAAGAAGAAAGCCATCTGCGAGTATCTCCGTAAAAATCATATTGGCAAAGAAAATGCCATCCACAGCAAGGAGCTTGAAAAGCTGTTTCTGCTTGACGGACGAAATATTCGCCGCAAGATCAGTGCCTTGCGGCAGGATGGCTTTCCTATTTGCAGCGATGAAACGGGCTACTATTACGCAGATAACCAAAAAGAGATCAACACCACCGTCTGCCGGTTAAATGAGCTTGTGACCAAGGTGTCCAACGCCAGGACCGGGCTTTTATTTGCATCGATCCTTGGAGCGAATGCGCAGACCGTTGAGGTCACGATCAAAGTAAGATAAGGAGGGAGTTCCCATGCCGAGCAAATACAGAATCATTTTGGAGATGGCGTCCCAGACTGCCAGGAATATCGCCTCCAATGCCGATCGATATACCGATTTTCTGATTACGGCGGCAAACAACTACAAGTACAGCTTTAAGGAGCAGCTGCTCATCCATGCGCAGAAGCCGGATGCAACGGCGTGTGCGGAAATCGACACATGGAATAAACTCGGCAGATGGGTAAACAAGGGCACGAAAGGCATCGCGCTGCTGATCGACAGAGATGTTCCCTACAAGCTGAGACATGTCTTTGATATCTCCGACACCAACAGCCGTGCCGGAAGGAACATCACCCTTTGGCAGATGAAACCGGAGTACGAATATGCGGTATCGGAAAGCCTTCAGGCCAGCTTCGGTGATGTGGAGGAGCCGCGAGATTTCCCGCACCTTCTCATAGATATTTCCGGTTATGCCGTGGAGGATAATCTTTCAGATTATCTCATGGAGTTGAACGCTGTCAAAGCCGGCAGCTTTCTGGAGGAGCTGGACGACACAAGCCTTGAAGCGTGGCTGAAAACCTCGCTGAAAAGCAGCGTCGCTTTTATGGCGCTCTCCCGTGCGGGGTATGAGCCGAGGCAGTATTTTGACCGGGAGGATTTCAGCCACCTCTTTGACTTCAACACCGTGGAGGTTATCTCCGTGCTCGGTGCCGCAGTCAGCGATATTTCTGAGATGGTCATCCGTGAAATGGGCGAAACCGTCAAGGAAATGGAGAAGGAGGAAAAGCGGAAAATTCGCACATTTGCGCAGACCGGTCCTTCTGCGTATCATAAGAACCGAACAGAAAACAAGGAAAGGAGCAACGAACATGGAACTGACCTATACGATGCAGGGGGACTATCTGATTCCCGATCTGACCGTGC
>OLRG01003412.1_pt1 | contig 10207 bp, 10 predicted proteins | sample 1672331 | NCBI WGS metagenome assembly OLRG01 (sample SAMEA3136672, study PRJEB25190) | human gut metagenome
GTGATCCTGAACGGGGAGAATGTTAATGCCTGTATCCGCACGGAAGAAGTGGGAAATATGGCGTCCAAGACCTCTGCCAACCCGGCAGTCCGCGCACATCTTCTCAACCTGCAGAGAAATCTTGCAGAGAAGAACAATGTGGTAATGGACGGCCGCGATATCGGAACCATTGTTCTGCCCGATGCCCAGGTGAAGATTTTCCTCACTGCAAGCGTAGAGACCAGAGCGAACAGACGCTATGAGGAATACCTTGCCAAGGGTGAGAAAGCAGATTTGGAAGATATTAAGAAGGATATCGAGATCCGCGACCATCAGGACATGACAAGAGAGATTTCCCCTCTTCGCCAGGCTGAGGATGCAGTGCTTGTGGATTCCTCCAATATGAACATTGAGGAAGTGGTAGCCGCAATTCTTGGAATTTACAGAGATAAGGTGGAATAAACCATGGAAGTAAAGGTTGCGAAAACAGCAGGCTTTTGCTTTGGTGTGCAGCGCGCGGTAGACAAGGTCTACGAGCTGATCGGCAGCCATCCGGACAAGCTGTTTACTCTTGGCCCCATTATTCACAATGAGGAAGTGGTGAACGACCTGGAGAAAAAAGGCGTCCGGGTTGCCTCTGAGGAGGATCTGAAGACGCTCCCGGAAGGCAGCACCGTAGTGATCCGTTCCCACGGCGTTGGAAAGGAAGTGTACGACCGTCTGGAAGAATACGGACTTTCCTATGTGGATGTGACCTGTCCCTTTGTGCTGAAGATCCACAGGATTGTGGAGAAAGAGAGCAGGGTAGGTTCCCATGTGGTGATCATCGGCGATCCGGATCACCCGGAGGTTGTAGGAATCTGCGGCTGGTGCATGGGTCCCTGCACCGTCATAAAAACGGAACAGGATGCGCTGGATTTTGTGCCTCCGCCGGGTAAAAACATATGTATTGTGTCGCAGACAACATTTAATTACAATAAATTTAAAGATTTAGTTGAAATTCTCCGCAAAAAGAGGTATGATAATACTGTTTTAAATATTCTTAATATTTTAAACACTATTTGTAATGCTACCGAAGAACGGCAGAGAGAAGCAAAGAGCATAGCCGGAGAGGTAGACACTATGTTAGTCGTAGGAGGCCGACATAGTTCCAATACTCAAAAGCTGTTTGAAATATGTAAAAAGGAATGTGGAAATACTTACTATATACAAACACCTGTAGACTTGGATTCTGAAATGTTCCAATGCAGTAGTTATGTAGGTATTACAGCAGGGGCTTCCACCCCAAAGAAAATTATTGAGGAGGTTCAAGAACATGTCAGAATTAAGTTTTGAACAGATGCTGGAAGATTCCGTAAAAACAATCAGAAATGGAGAAATCGTACAGGGAAAGGTCATCGATGTGAAAGAAGATGAAATTATCCTGAATATTGGCTATAAAGCTGATGGTATTATCACCAAGAGTGAATATAGCAATGATCCTTCCGTAGTACTCACAGACGCTGTACATGTAGGTGACTCCATGGAAGCCAAAGTGCTTAAGGTAAACGATGGCGAAGGCCAGGTTATCTTAACCTACAAGAGACTTGCTGCAGAGAAAGGCAATAAACGCCTTGAGGAAGCATTCGAGAATCAGGAAGTATTAAAAGCTCCTGTAACTCAGGTACTTGACGGTGGATTGTGTGTTAACGTTGAGGAGACACGTGTATTCATTCCTGCAAGCCTTGTTTCCGACACATATGAGAAAGATCTCAGCAAATATGCTGATCAGGAGATTGAGTTCGTTATCACAGAGTTCAATCCAAGAAGACGTCGCATCATTGGTAACCGCAAACAGCTTCTTGTTGCTGAGAAAGCTAAGAAACAGCAGGAGCTTATGGAGCGTATCCATGTTGGCGATACAGTAGAGGGTGTTGTTAAGAACGTTACAGATTTTGGTGCATTCATCGATCTGGGCGGCGCTGACGGACTGCTTCACATCTCTGAGATGTCCTGGGGCAGAGTAGAGAACCCGAAGAAAGTATTCACAGTTGGTGAGACTGTAAAGGTTATGATCAAAGATATCAAGGGCGAGAAGATTGCTCTTACAATGAAATTCCCAGAGGAGAATCCATGGCTTACAGCTGCTGAGGATTTCGCTGTTGGAAACGTAGTAACTGGTAAAGTTGCACGTATGACAGACTTCGGTGCATTTGTTGAGCTTGCACCTGGCGTAGATGCACTTCTTCATGTATCTCAGATTTCCAGAGAGCACGTTGCAAAACCATCTGATGTGCTTACAATCGGACAGGAAATCCAGGCAAAAGTTGTTGATTTCAATGGCGAAGACAAGAAGATCAGCCTTAGCATGAAAGCTCTTGAGGCTCCGGCTGAGGAAGAGTCTGTAGAGGAATAATTTAACCAAGAGGGAAGTGTTGTGCATTTCTCTTGTCCCATGTAACTAACCGCCATTCACAGGATTTGTGAATGGCGGTTAGTTTTGATATCATGAATATGATGTTGATAAAAAGACATTGTCTGTTAGAGCGTGTCTGGAAAAGGCTTTCTGCAAGATGTGCGTCACAATTTGCGGGAGATTTTGTCCGGATGAAGGCGCCGTAGCGAGCTACGACAACCGAATTCGGGTGAATCTCCCGCAAGTGGGGTGTTCAGATTGTGGGAATGATTTTTCAGATACGCTCTGGGGATGATGTCTTTTTTACGTGAGATTTTATATGCTTTGGAAGTTAGAGTATGTTTGAAAAAGGTTTTGGGAATTTTGAAATATAGGTTGAAAGTTTATTTTAATTTCCAAAATAAATATTCCAGGGTATGTATTAAATATTGCTTTTGCTTTTCTTCATTTTCCAGAAATTCCTCTGTGCATGGAAACCAGGTATAACAGGTCTCTCTTGTAGCAGATTTTTTCAGTCCTTTTTCCATAAATTTGCTAATAGATTTAGGGACTGCCATGTCCTCTCCGGGCAGATAATCATAACTTTTGTAATCACTGTAATATTGGCGGATACGGCCATTTAAAGGCTTTACAAGGAGGCTTACCAGGTTGTCCTGACCTGTAATATAGAATTCTTCTGTGCCGTTAGAAAAGGAAGCGGGCAGGCTGTAATGGGGGTTTATCTGCAAAATCAGATTGTCCCCGTCAAAATCAGTTCCGCGAACAGTAAATGCACCATCCCTGAGCGCAAGATACCCCATCATCTTAAACACATCTCCAAGTCCGAGAAGATCTTCCATATTGTGTCCCATAACCGTATCCAGGTCTGTCTGCTCCTGGTGTGCCATATATTTTTTATAGATTTTAATGCATTCCCCGCCATTACAGTAAATGCGCTTCTGTTCTCCTAGAAAGGCTTCCATCTGTTCCTGCTTTAACCCTGGGAGCTTTAAAAATCCCTTCAGAGGGCGAAGCACTTTATACAGGTCAAAAGAAGAAATCCCCTCAAAAGGATCTGGTAGCTCATAGAATTTATAACGAGCCTGAAGGTAAGGCTGGTCAAAAGAATCTCCATTGTATTGGATGGTACAGCTGAAATTTTTTATAAATTCTGAAAAAACCTCCAATAATGCTTTTTCTTCCCGGAAATCGGGTGCAAGCCACTGATATAGCTGCCAGGAACCAGATTCATAGCAAACTGCACCAATTAAATATAAAAAAGATGAATTTCGTCCCAATCCAGTGGTTTCAATATCATAAAATAATGGTGAAAAATTGACATCCTCAGCAGCATTTCCAGATAAATTTTTAACAGTCTCAAAGTCCGGAAAACCTTGCAAAATCGGCATTTTTTTAACAATCAGCATGTTTATACTCCTTTCATGGATTGTATTTAATTATACACAATTTTTTTATTTTTAGGTAGTGAATTTTTTCATAAAATGCGGTATAGTAGAATGTATAGAATAGTCAGAATATATAAAGAAAAGGAGAAACCTATGTGGGATTTAGCAATTAATGGAGTGGATTTCTATCACATTGCCAATTGGTTTTACATATACAGTTTTCTTGGCTGGCTTTGGGAAACCTGCTACGTGTCTGTGCGAAAGGGCAAATTGATAAACAGAGGATTTATAAATGGTCCCCTGTGTACCATATATGGCTGTGGAGCTCTTGCTGTATACTTGATTCTTCTTCCCATCAGTGATAATCTGCTTCTTTTATTTGTGGGTGGAGTTGTAGTCGCCACTGCACTGGAATATGTGACAGCAGTGTTGATGGAGAACATTTTCCATACCTCCTGGTGGGATTACAGTGATAACAAGTTTAATTTCCAGGGACGTATTTGTCTTGGATGTTCCCTTGGATGGGGATTGTTTACCGTAGGACTTTTCAGAGTGCTTCATCCGGTAGTTGAAGAATTTACAGAATTATATACTAGAAGAACCGGGGAGATTGCAGTTTGTGTGATCACGGTAGTTTACATTGTGGATTTCGCTTTTTCCGCAGCAGCAGCTTTCCATCTGCACGAGCGTATTCCTGCATGGGAGCAGGCACTGGATCAGATGCGTGTGGAGCTTCTTATACAGGCCCGTGAGAAAATGGAGAACCTGGAGGACCGCAGCGGGCTTTCCAGGGAGAAACTTAAGAAGCAGCTGGAAGGTCAGAAGGGACGGTTTGATGATATTGCTCTGATCAAAGAACTGGAAGAGAAGAGAAGCGGTATGATGGCAGATATTTCCGAAGAGCTTCAGAAACGTAAAGAGGCAATGGCTGGAAAAGTCAGCCGTAATATGCAGCGTTTCGTAAAGGCATATCCGGAACTGAATCGTGGTTATAAGATACACAGGAAGAAGAAAGACAGCCATAAGAGTAATTAGACAAACGGTAAAATTAAGATATGAAACAGACAAAAAATCAGATTGCTGCGGACAAAAGAGTCAGTAATCAATAAAATAAAGGCGGTGAATATTAGTGCGATTAACTTTTAAAGGAGGCGTACACCCCTTCGAGGGGAAAGAAATGTCAAAGGACTGTCCGGTGGAAAAATATCTTCCCAAGTCTGACCTGGCATACCCATTGTCCCAGCACATTGGTGCTCCGGCGAAGCCTGTGGTTGCAAAGGGTGACCATGTGCTTGCCGGACAGATGATCGCAGAAGCAGGCGGATTTGTATCTGCTCCTGTTCATGCTTCTGTATCCGGTACAGTGAAATGTATTGAGAAACGTCTGACAGCTACCGGAAGTATGGTAGATTCCATTATTGTGGAGAATGACGGATTGTATGAAGAGGTGGAATTCCACCCGGTTGATCCGGCTTCGCTTACCCGTGAGGAGATTATTGGAAGGATTCGCGATGGCGGTGTAGTAGGTCTTGGAGGTGCAGGCTTCCCCACGCATGTGAAGCTTTCCCCAAAGGAACCTGACAAGATTGAATACATACTGGTAAACGGTGCAGAATGTGAGCCCTATCTTACAAGTGATTACAGGCGCATGATGGATCAGCCGGAGAAGGTTGTGGAAGGACTGAAAATCGTAGTCGGACTTTTTCCAAATGCAAAGGGTTGTATCTGCATTGAGGACAACAAGCCGGATTGTATTGCCAGGATGAAAGAACTGGCTGCCGGAGTCCCGAATATCGAAGTAAAAGAACTGATGACCAAATATCCCCAGGGTGGTGAGCGTACCCTGATCTATGCAGTGACAGGAAGAGAAATCAACTCCTCCATGCTTCCAGCAGATGCCGGATGTATTGTAGATAATGTTGAAACAATATGCAGTATTTATGACGCAGTGGCACTTGGAAGACCGATCATGAAGCGGATTTTCACAGTAACCGGTAAGGGCATCAACCGTCCGGCACATTTTGAAGTCTGTACAGGAACGGATATGGCCGAACTGATCGATGCAGCCGGCGGTCTGAAGGAGCATGCCGGCAAGGTGATTTCCGGCGGTCCTATGATGGGATTTGCCCTGTATGATCTTCATGTACCCTGTGTAAAGACTTCTTCTTCCCTTCTGTGTATGCAGAGCGACCCGGTATCCGATGCGAAAGAGGAAGAGACTGCCTGCATTAACTGTGGACGCTGTGTAAGTGTCTGTCCGGGACATGTAATTCCGGCAAGGCTTGCGACCTTTGCCCAGCGCGGCGATATGGAGAGCTTCCAGAAGTTCGATGGAATGGAATGCTGTGAATGCGGCTGCTGCAGTTACATCTGTCCGGCAAAACGTCCGCTGACCCAGAGCATTAAATCCATGCGTAAAATGGTTCTGGCAAGCAGGAAGAAGAAATAATAAGGGGGAAGAAACGAATGGAACAAATGTTTAATGTATCATCTAATCCCCATGTCCGGGCAAGGATGACCACTGCAAAAATCATGCAGCTGGTTGTCATAGCGCTTTTGCCTGCTGCCCTTATGGGAATTTATAATCATGGATTAAAGGCTCTTGCCGTTCTGGTGGTATCCACCGGTTCAGCAGTGCTTGCAGAGTGGTTATATGATCATTTTATGCACAAAAAGAACACGGTGAAGGATTTCAGTGCAGTGGTAACAGGACTTCTTATCGGTCTGAATATGCCGGCAGGAATTCCGCTCTGGATCCCGGTACTTGGCAGTGTTTTTGCAATTATTGTGGTAAAACAGCTTTTTGGTGGTCTTGGACAGAACTTTATGAACCCGGCCCTGGCAGCCCGCTGTTTCCTTATGATTTCCTTTGCTGGCAAGATGACAGATTTTTCTGTATCAGACAGCTTTAAAGGTGCTGTTGACGGTGTGACAGGAGCCACTCCTCTGGCAGCTCTTCGTGACCATGGCTTTGTGGCAGGCTCCTCCGTTCCGGTTAAGAATCTGATTTTTGGTAATATCCAGGGAACCATCGGAGAGACATCTGTAATTGCCATCCTGATCGGCGCAGCAATCCTGCTTTGCTACAAAGTGATCAGCGCCAGAATTCCGCTGACCTATATCGGTAGCTTTGCAGCATTTGTGATCATCTACATGCTCGCTTCCGGCAAAGGCTTTGATGTAAATTATCTGCTCACCCATCTTTGTGGCGGTGGCCTTATGCTTGGTGCATGGTTTATGGCAACAGATTATGTTACAAGCCCCATTACACCAAAGGGACAATATGTATATGGTGTCTGTCTTGGTGTTCTTACCGGAATTTTCCGTATTTTCGGAGCTTCCGCAGAGGGCGTTTCCTATGCGATTATTTTCTGCAACCTTCTGGTACCTCAGATTGAGCGGTTCACCCGCCCGGTTGCTTTTGGAAAAGGAGGCGCAAAGAAATGAAAAATAAGATCGTAAAAGATACTCTTGCGCTGACCGTGATCACACTGGTTTCCGGACTGCTTCTCGGTCTTGTCAACGATATTACAGCAGGTCCGATTGCTAGCCAGCAGGCGAAAGAGAAGGAAGAGGCATATAAGGCTGTATTTGCTGATGCAGCCAGCTTTGAGACTGTTACAAGCGGTGAGGATACGGATCTGGAAAACTATCTGGATGAAAACGGTTACAAGGCCCAGAATATTGATGAAGTCATGCTTGCAAAGGATGACCAGGGAAATGAACTTGGCTATGCCTTTACCGTAACAACCGCAGAAGGTTATGGTGGGGACATCCAGTTCGCTATGGGCGTTCAGGATGATGGAACTCTGAACGGAATTTCCATTTTGTCCATCAGTGAGACCGCCGGTCTTGGTATGCGTGCAACTACAGATGATTTTAAAAATCAGTTCAGGGATAAGAACGTAGAGAAATTTACCTACACGAAAACTGGTGCCACCTCTGATGATGAGATCGATGCTTTAAGTGGTGCGACAATTACTACAAATGCCATGACAAATGGCGTCAATGCAGGACTTGCCGCATTCCGTTACGAGAAGGGGGGCAGCCAGAAATGAAAAAGAATACACCATCTGAACGACTGATAAATGGTATTATCAAAGAAAATCCTACTTTTGTGCTGATGCTTGGTATGTGTCCAACACTGGCCATCACCACATCTGCAATCAATGGTATCGGAATGGGACTTACCACAACGGTAATTCTGGCAGCATCCAACCTGATGATCTCCCTGCTCCGTAATTTTATTCCGGACAGTGTGCGTATGCCTGCTTACATCGTTGTTGTAGCATCCTTTGTAACAATTGTGCAGATGCTTCTCCAGGGCTTTATCCCGTTTTTGTATTCTTCCCTTGGAATTTACATTCCGCTGATCGTTGTAAACTGTATCATCCTGGGAAGAGCAGAGGCTTATGCATCCAAGAACAAACCAATTCCCTCACTTTTTGATGGTATTGGAATGGGACTTGGATTTACTTTAAGTATTACCTGCATCGGTGCGGTACGTGAGCTGATCGGTGCCGGCAGTATTTTCGGAAAGCAGATCCTTCCTCTTGCAGACGCTGCTGCAGGAAAAATGGGCTATGAGCCGGTAACCATCTTTATTCTTGCACCTGGTGCATTTTTTGTCCTTGCGTTTTTATCTGCGCTCCAGAACAAATTTAAGATTGGTGCTGCAAAACGTGGCATTGATCCAAGCAATCCGGATTGCAAGGGTGGATGCGCTTCCTGCGGAAATTCCATGTGTTCAGGAAAAAGGGGGTAGGAGAAGATGAAAGAATTATTACTGATCATTGTAAGCTCTGCGCTGGTAAATAACGTAGTCCTTAGCCAGTTTATGGGACTTTGCCCTTTCCTTGGAGTCTCCAAGACTACTGACACGGCAGCTGGTATGGGCGGTGCGGTTATTTTCGTAATCACCTTGTCCTCCTTTGTAACAAGTGTGATCTACAAGCTGATCCTTCAGCCTCTGGATCTGACATACCTTCAGACTATCGTGTTCATTCTGATCATCGCGGCTCTGGTACAGTTTGTAGAAATGTTCCTGAAGAAAAGTATGCCTTCTCTTTACAAAGCACTTGGTGTGTATCTCCCTCTGATCACCACAAACTGCGCAGTTCTTGGTGTGGCTCTTACAAACGTGCAGAAGGATTACAATATTCTGGAGGGCACTGTAAACGGTTTCGCAACAGCATTTGGTTTCTCCATTTCTATTGTACTGATGGCAGGAATCCGTGAGAAAATTGCCTACAATGATATTCCGGAATCATTCCAGGGATTTCCAACCGTTCTTCTGACAGCTGGATTGATGGCGATTGCGTTCTTCGGATTTTCAGGATTAATTTAAGGAGGCGTCGGGATGAATATTAGTGCGATTATAGCAGCAACAATTCTGGTTGCAGCAGTAGGCCTCTTCATCGGTGTTTTTCTTGGAGCAGCCGGAAAAAAATTTGCTGTTGAAATTGATGAGAAGGAAGTTGCCATAAGAGAAGCTCTTCCTGGAAATAACTGCGGTGGCTGCGGATATCCGGGCTGTGATGGTCTGGCAGCAGCAATTGCCAAAGGCGAAGCCCCTGTAAACCGTTGCCCGGTAGGCGGCGAACCGGTTGGAAAAATAATTGCCGGTATTATGGGACAGGCGGCAGTTGAGACTGCCCGTCAGGTAGCTCATGTAAAATGCTCCGGAACCTGTGAAAAAGCGAAAGAAGAGTATGTTTACACTGGCGTGGAAGACTGCGAGATGCTTCCTTTCGTGCCAAATGGCGGTGCAAAGTCCTGTACATATGGCTGTTGTGGCTTTGGAAGCTGCGTGAAGGTCTGTCCATTTGATGCCATTCATATTGTAGATGGCATTGCAGTAGTAGATAAAGAAGCTTGTAAAGCCTGTGGAAAATGTGTTGCCAAATGTCCGAGACATCTGATCGAGCTGATTCCGTACGACCAGAAAGTGGCTGTGGACTGCAGTTCTCATGACAAGGGCAAACAGGTAATGGCTGCCTGTGAGATTGGCTGTATCGGCTGTAAGAAGTGCGAAAAGACCTGTCCAAACAGTGCAATTACCGTGGAAGATTTCTGTGCACATATTGATTATGAGAAGTGTACAGGATGCGGAGCCTGTAAGGAGGCCTGTCCGAGAGGGGTTATCCGGGAGGCATAAAATAAAAATGAAAAGCCTGTATTTTCAGACTGTTGGCATAGAATGTAAATTATATGAGAACCAGCAGCTGGAATACAGGCTTTATTCTTGGGGTCAGAGCGTGTTTGAAAAATTATTCCCACAATCTGCACGCCCCACCCCGCGGTATATTTTGCCCGAATTCAGTTGTCGTAGCCCGTTACGGCGCCTTTATTGTGACATACATCTTGCAGAAAACCTTTTTCAAACACGCTCTATTGTGCTATGATATTCTAATCGGGTTTTCCCGGAACGTTTTTATATTTCAATAAA
>OLRG01003421.1_pt1 | contig 10186 bp, 9 predicted proteins | sample 1672331 | NCBI WGS metagenome assembly OLRG01 (sample SAMEA3136672, study PRJEB25190) | human gut metagenome
GGGCATACGGCTGTGCTATACTGTAATCAAAGGAGGGGAGAGCGTATGAAAGCAACTATTTTACTGGCGGAGGACGAACGGGATATGCGCGAGGTGCTGTGCGATTATTTCACGGCGAAGAGCGGCGGTGAGCTGACTATAATTTCCGCACCGGACGGCAATACGGCGCTTCACCTGATCGAGACACAGCCCTTCGATCTGCTTCTGCTCGACATCATGCTGCCGGGCACAGACGGTTTCGCGCTGTGCCGCGCGGCGCGGGAGCAGGGAGACGCGCCTGTCCTGTTCGTCACCGCACGGGAAGACGAGCAGGACAAGCTGCACGGCTATGGTCTGGGGGCGGATGATTACGTTGTCAAACCGTTTTCTCTTGCTGTGCTGTATGCCAAGGCACAGGCACTCCTGCGACGCTCACGCGGCATGACAGCGGCAGAGGTGCTGAGGGCCGGTGAGCTCGAGCTCGACCCGGCGAGGGGAACGGTAACGGCGGACGGTCAGCGCATCGACCTGCCGCCCAAGGAATTTGCTTTGCTCCGGGCGTTGATGGAGCGAAAAAACCGCGTACTGACGAGGGACGAACTGCTGGACCTTGCGTGGGGCTGGGACTATGACGGAACGGACCGGGTGATCGACGGGCACATCAAAAAGCTGCGTCGGGCGCTGGGGAAGCATGCGGAGTGCATCAAGACCGTGGTAAAGCGCGGCTACAAACTGGAGGTGAACGGAGATGAAAACAAAACGTAAAAACTTTGGCAGCTTCTTTGTGCGGGTCGGAACGGGTTTCCTCGCATTCTGGCTCGTTGTGATGGGCGCATTTACCCTGCTGATGGGCCAACAGCGCGCACAGCTGATGCTGTCGGAGATGGAAAACAAGGCGGATTTTTTTGATGGAAATTTCGGAAAATATCTGCTGGATTCCAAGGAGCTCGGTACCGATGATACTGCACAGCTCCGCAGGGCGCTGCGCTGGCAGAGTTTCCGAATTGACAGCAAAGATCCCCCCAATGTACAGATCGTGGAAACCGCGATTACCGATAAAAACGGCGCTGTACTGCAGGGCAATCGCTGGTGGCTGACGCTGCGAGATGGAGAGACAGATTATGATGTAGATATGGGAGACCAGCCGCAGAAGGTATGCGAAGCAATCCTGGTTGGATCTGCGATGACTGAGGAATTAAGTGCTCCATTTCCGGAAATGACCTTTGAGGCATGGGTGGACGGAGACCAGGCATATCTAAAGTCTGTTACTGTGCGCCCGACAAAGGAGGTCAACGGCTCGTGGGAACCGACGGGCGAGGTCAACACGGTCGAGTGTGTGTATGATGAAAACAAGGTGAAAAATCTCCCGCTGAAAACGATGAGATGGGCGAGTGTCAGCTGCCCGGGACCGAACGATTTGACTGCAAAGCAGCTGGCTGCCTCCCTGACTTCTCCGGCCCGGCTGGCGCTGCGCGAATGGGCAGAGAACCCAAGCGGCGCGAACAGCAGCGAAGAGATCGTGCGTCCATGGCTGGTTCGCAAATTCCAGCGGACGATGAAGCATTGCGATTTCGTCGACGGCAGCTATGTGTTAATGTCCTATGCGGCGGAAGGCTACCCGCTGAAAGCGTGCCTGCCGATTCTGGTGCCCGCCGGTGCGATGAGCTTTACTCTGGCGATGCTCTGTGCAGTCATTCTCTCGTTTGCCTTGCTGCGCGTCTGGCGCAGACAGGAGCGCGTGGAGCAGGTTCGCCGCGAGACGACTGCGGCGCTCGCCCACGAGCTGAAAACGCCGCTCTCCGTGCTCTCGGCGGCGGCAGAGCTGTTAGGGGACAACCTTGCGCCGGAAAAGCAGGCGCATTATCTTGATGTCATCCAGACGCAGGCGCAGCGCATGGACGGCAGTGTACGCAAAATGCTGGAGCTGTCGCGGCTTGAGACCGGCGTGCAGGCGCTGCGTCGAGAAGAATTCCCGCTTGCTGCCCTCGCACAGGAAAGGCTTGCCGCCGCGCTCCCGGCAGACGGCAGACTGCACACAGAATTTGCATCCGACAACGAATACACGGTCAATGCAGACCGCGCGCTGCTTGCACGGGCACTGGACGCGCTGCTCGAAAACGCCGTGCAGCACACGCCCGAGGGAGGCTGCATCACGGTCCGCATCGCGAACGGTATGCTTTCTGTAGCCAACACCGGCGACGCTATCCCGGATCATGCCTTGCCCCGGCTGTGGGAAGCATATTATCAGGCTGACCCCTCGCGCAGCACAAAGGGCGACGGTCTCGGTCTCTCGATTGCAAAAACCGTGTTCGATCTGCACGGATACACCTGCGGCGCAGAAAACACAGATGCCGGTCCGAAATTCTGGTTCAAATTTGCATAATCTGCGCAAAAGCAAAAGCCGCCCTGTGGGCGGCTTTTGATGTCGAACAGTATCGCGTTTCAACAGTTCCAGCTTAAATCGTATCCAGCTTTACTCTGCCATCCTCAGCGGAAAGATGTGCGCCGAGAAGCGGCTTATCACCCGTAACGATAGCGTTTGCAAGCGGATTTTCGATTTCCTTTTCGATCAGCCGACGCAGATTGCGTGCGCCGTACTTGACCGAATAGGACTTTTCTACGAGCAGCGCGAGCAGGCTGTCATCCCATGTCAGACGGATTTCCTTGTCTGCGAGGGTGCCCTTGAGCTCGTTCAGCATGATCTCAGCAATAAGGCGGAAATTGTCCTCGGTGAGCTGGTTGAACGCAATGATCTCGTCGATGCGGTTGAGAAACTCGGGGCGCATGATCTCCTCGAGCGCCTTCATCACGCGGTCCCTGCTCATCTGAGAGACCGTGCGTCCAAAGCCGGCAGGCGTGCTGCTCGACTGAGAACCTGCATTCGAGGTCATGACAATGACCGTGTTCTCGAAGCTGACAACGCGGCCCTGCGCATCGGTCAGGCGGCCGTCGTCGAGGATCTGGAGCAGCGAATTAAGAACATCCGGATGTGCTTTCTCGATCTCATCGAACAGAACGACCGAGTACGGGCGGCGGCGGATCTTTTCGGTCAGCTGGCCTGCTTCATCGTAGCCGACATATCCCGGAGGAGAGCCGATCAGACGAGAAACCGTATGCTTCTCCATATACTCGGACATATCAAGACGCACGAGCGCGTCCGGAGAGTCGAACAGATCGAGTGCGAGCTGCTTAACCAGCTCGGTCTTGCCGACGCCGGTCGGGCCGACAAACAGGAAGGATGCCGGCTTGCGCTTGGGGCTGATACCCGCACGGCTGCGGCGAATGGACGCGCAGACTGCATCAACAGCTTCGTCCTGGCCGATCACGTGAGACTTGAGACGATTTTCCATATCGCGCAGGCGTGCGGACTCCTGCGCCGCCACCTTAGAGGCCGGAATGCCGGTCCAGATCTCAATGACCTCGGCCAGCAGCTGCTCGTCAACAGCAGGCGCAGGCTTGCAGAGCAGGTCATGCAGCTGTGCTTCGACCTGGAGAATACGCGAGCGGCAGGATGCGATCTTCGCATAGGTTTCCTCCTCTTCGCTGCGCGCAGAGGACTGCGTAAGCTCGTCAAGCTGCGCCTGAAGACGCTCCAGTTCGTTCTGAAGCTCAGGGATCTCGGAAAGCTGCGGAGAGTCCAGATTGAGGCGCGAGCAGGCCTCGTCGATCAGATCGATAGCCTTGTCTGGCAGAAAGCGGTCGGTGATATAGCGCTCACTCATCTCGGCGGCGCGGCGGCACATTTCGTCCGACACGGTAACACCGTGGAAGGTTTCGTAATAGGAACGGATGCCCTTGAGAATTTCTGTGGTCTCGGAAACAGACGGTTCCCCGATGTACACCGGCTGAAAGCGGCGTTCCAGAGCGGCATCCTTTTCGATGTATTTGCGGTATTCCTTGAGCGTGGTCGCGCCGATGACCTGAATATCGCCGCGCGCGAGAGCCGGCTTGAGGATATTTGCAGCGTTCATAGAGCCTTCGGAGTCACCAGCACCGACAATATTGTGCACCTCGTCGATGACGAGAATGATGTTGCCGATCTTTTTGACCTCGTCGATCAGACCCTTCATGCGGCTCTCGAACTGGCCGCGGAACTGTGTACCCGCAACCAGTGCGGTCAGGTCGAGCAGATGGACCTCCTTGTTGCGCATCTTAAAAGGAATGCGGCCCTCGTTGATGCGCACGGCAAGTCCCTCCGCGACAGCGGTCTTGCCGACGCCCGGCTCACCGATCAGGCAGGGATTGTTCTTCTGGCGGCGGTTGAGGATCTGAATGACGCGGTCGGTCTCGCGGTCGCGTCCGACGATATGGTCAATGCGGCCCTCAGCGGCCTTCTGGGTCAGGTTTTCGCAGTAATTGTTAAGATACTTGCGCTTTTTGTCGTCGCGGCTGCGGCCGCGCTTGTCGCTGTTCTGCGTGCTCTCCTGCGCCGGACGGGCAGGGGAGGAGGATGTGGTCATGGGGTCGGTCTCGTGCGGCGCTTCGTCATCCGAGCCGTCCGACCCTGCGGTCACAAGCTCATTCAGATCGGACAGCGAGCCGATCTCACCGGACAGGGCCTCGAGATCATCCTCCGTAATGCCCATCTGTTCCATAATGTTGTCAAGCGGCTTGACGCCCAGCTCGCGCGCGCACTTGAGGCACAGGCCCTCCTGCGTGGTCTTATCCGGGCCTTCGATTTTGGTGATGAACACCACTGCGATGTTTTTCTTGCACCGCGAGCACATTGGCATGTTCATAATTGGTTAAACTCCTTCATTCTGCAATGGAATTACAGATTCTGACGATTCATGCCGCAGTAAACGGCAGGAACGCGATAATTTTAGCTAACAGGAACGTATTTTCGATACGTTCGGGTGAAAGATATCCCAGCTCGGTAAAGGTCACCGGATAGAACCAGTGTGCACCGAGCAGTACGAGCACGACGAGCAGCAGACCGGTCGCAAGCCCGATCGCGCCGCCGGCCAGTGCATCGAGTATGCCGAGAGGGGTGACTCGGCTGAGCAGACGGAGCGCCCTGACCGCAAGCGATATCAGAATACTGAGCAGGACGGAAAACACTGCGATCAGCACAAGATAGGAAATACTCTCAGCCATGCTCTGCACCGCAGTGCAGAGCGCCGTCTGTACGCTGTCCGCCAGCGCGTCCGGCACGCCCGACTGCTTGAGCTTATGCTCAAAAACACTGCGCACAATCGGCTCTGCAAGCCATTTCGCAGCAGATGACGCCAGCTGACGGGCGAGAAAGTACGATCCGGCCATTGCGATGCAACGGCCCACAAGACCTGCGAGCGAGGCGAGTGCGCCGCGTCGGAGACCAAGGATCAGATTGACGAGCACGACCGCGAGGATCACGAGATCGGGCACGTTAAGCAGGCTGAGAAGTACATCAGGAATCTGCTGCGGCTGCATCGGCTGTTACCTCCCTGGACTGCGCGGAGCGGGCAGTGAATATGCGGGCGTTGCTGTTGTAAAGAACGAATACTGTACCGTCATCGGTGAGCAGTATGCGGCGTGCGCCGATGGCCTCATCATTGTGCCAGAGCGCATGGAACTGCGTGTCGTACACCGTGACGCCGGTGCTTGTCAGCACCGCCTCACCAGCGGCGGAGACCGCCAGCGCGCTCGGCTCCTCGTCGAGCGGCTCCGGGCCGTAGACCGAACCGCTGCGCACCGTATATAGATCGCTGCGTGCGCCGCCCGAGTACGAACGGATCGCAAGCACCATCGCGTTGTCGCGCGTCGCGACCGAGATCAGGTCGCTCGTGCCGACGGTCAGCGCGTGCTCGCTGCTACCGCGGCGCGTGACCAGATACAGGCCGTCGTCGCACAGCACGGCTGCCGACCCGTTATCGAGATAGCACAGCTCTATGCCGAGCGCGTTCTCCAGCTCGGTATCCGAGATCTGCTTGCCGCTCGATACATCATAAAAGCGGACATGGCTGATAAGCGATGCATCCCGCTGCTCGAAGGCGAGCACGGCGACCGTTTTCCCGTCGGGGGAGAGGCCGCCCGAGACGATATACAGCTCGGACGAGCTGAATTTGAACAGTTCCTCGCCCTTGGTGGAATAAACAGCAGCGGCGGTGCGGTAGCCCTGCTCGTCAGTGATGAGCAGAAAATCACCTGTCCGTCCGATGCTGCCGGTCAGAATGGCGGAATTCAGCGCGACCTCCGCCTTGACCGAGGACGCATCTGTTAAAACCGCATTCTTGCCGCCGCGGTCATAGACCAGAACATTGGTCTGGCAGGACTCCACGACCGGATTGGAATAGCCGATCGTCACTTGAAAAGTCGTCATGCTGCCCGGGCGGGAAAGATAAAGCGCGTCACTGTCTGCGTAGGCGAGACCGGACTCGAACAGCGCGCCATCGCTGAAAATACCGTTTTCGAATTCTATGTTCGTGATGTCGCCCTCATGCTGGCGCGCACCGGCGAGCGCGTACTGCACCGTGCGCTGAATGGCTGACGGCGCGAACAGACCATAATGGGTCAGTACAAAGCAGAATGCGCCGACTGCCAGCAGCCAGCCGCAGACAAAACGCAGCTTCGTGACAAAGCGAATGCGCGGATCGCGGCTCTCTTCCAAGCGGATACGGCGGTCTCTGCCCGTTGCCGGAAAGCGGATGAGATTTCTTACTCTGGACATTTTTTCGTTTGGTGTGTCACCCATCAAGGTTCACCTCCTCATTATATCGCTTTTCGAGGCGTAAAATATGAATAGTCAATAAATTTTTCAATCCCCAAGCCGAAAACGGTCGAGTTCACCCGTGTGGTCATACCACAGCCGGTTCATGAACAGACCGCAGGCAGGCAGCGTCGGACCGGCCTGTTCGCGGTCGCAGGACGCAAGCACATCGGCAACGTCGTCAGGCCGCAGCTTGCCGCCGCCGACATAGACAAGGGTGCCCGAAATGGCGCGAACCATGTTGTACAGAAAGCCGTCGCCGCATACGCGGATACGGATGAGATCATCAACCTTGTCCACGTCACACCAGAAGATCGTGCGGACCGTGCTTTTGACCGGCGTACCCTGACTGCGCACAGATGCAAAATCGTGCGTGCCGACAAAGCGCTGTGCGCCCTCGTGCATCCGCTCTGCATCGAGCGGATAATTGTAGCGGTACGCGTATCGCGCATGAAAAGGATCGCGCAGCGTGGACGGAAAGATATAATAGGCGTATTCCTTTCGGGTGCAGTCAAAACGCGCGTCAAAGTCCTCCGGGACTTCGGCTGCGCCTGAGACCGCAATATCGAGCGGCAGAAAGCTGTTGAGCGCAAAGGGAAGCCGGTCTGTCGGAATGGTGCAGCGCTCGGTCTTGAAGCTCGCGACATAACGTCTTGCGTGAACACCCGAGTCGGTGCGGCCGACACCGGAGACATGCACCTTCTCGCCGAGCAGGCGGAAGAGCGCGGTCTCCATGCTTTCCTGAATGGACGGCCCGTTTTTCTGTATCTGCCAGCCGTTGTAGTTTGTGCCGTCATAGGACAGCACCAGAGCAATGTTTTTCATACAATCAAATACCTGACAAGTGATTTACAGACCCAGTCTGCACAGCGCGATCACAGCCGCAAACAGCACGGCAACGAGCAGCATGGAGCAGATGTCAACACGCGCAATCTTCAGCTGACGCATGCGGGTACGGCCGACGTCTCCGCGGTAAAGGCGGCACTCCATGGCGGTCGCAAGCTCATCTGCGCGGCGGAACGCCGAGATGAACAGCGGCACGAGAATGGGGATCATGGCCTTGGCGCGCTGAATGAGGTTGCCGGAGTCGAAGTCCGCGCCGCGCGCCTTCTGCGCCGAGATGATCTTCTCGGTCTCCTCAATCAAGGTCGGAATAAAACGCAGAGCGATCGACATCATCATGGAAAGCTCATGCACCGGCACGTGCAGCTTTTTGAGCGGGGCGAGCAGTCGCTCGAGACCGTCGGTCAGCTGGATGGGCGAGGTGGTGTAGGTGAGCATGGAGGTCGCGATGATGAGCAGCATCAGTCGCAGCACCATGAATACCGCCATGCGGATGCCCTCTACGCTGATGTGCAGGAATTTCCACTGCCAGACATAATCGCCCGGCGTATAGAACAGATTGAGCACCGCCGTGAACATGACGATGAGCAGAATGGGCTTGAGTCCGCGCACGACCATTTTGGGTGAAATACGCGAAATTCCGATAACGAGGGCGAGAAACAGGATGATAAGGCCGTAAGAGACCGGTCCCTGCGCAAGAAACAGCAGCACAATAAGTGCAACCGTCAGCACGATCTTGACGCGCGGGTCAAGCCGGTGAACGGCGCTGTTTCCGGGAAAGAACTGGCCGATGGTAATGTCCTTGAGCATCAGTGAGCGCCCCCTTTCTTCCTGCAGGCGCGCAGCGCGTCCATCGCCTGCGCAACGGTATAAACCGAGGTATCAACATCATATCCGCGCTTTTTCAGCTCTATCATGACCTTGGTGATCATCGGGATATCGAGACCTGCCGCAACGATTTCGTCGGCGTGAGAGAACACCTCGCGCGGCGTATCGCAGAACAGAACCCTTGCGTGATCCATGACGAGCAGGCGGTCAGCGATCTGCGAAATATCCTCCATGGAGTGCGAGACGATGAGGATGGTCGCGCCGGACTGCGCATGGTAATTGCGGACAAGCTCGAAGATCTCATCGCGGCCTGCCGGATCGAGGCCGGCGGTCGGCTCGTCGAGAACGAGCACATCCGGACGCATGGCGATCACGCCCGCGATGGCAACGCGGCGCTTCTGACCGCCGGAGAGCGCGAACGGAGACTGGTCGGCAAGCTCAGGGGCGAGGCCTACCGCCTCCATTGACTCGCGCACGCGCGCGTCGATCTCTGCCTGCGGCAGGCTCATGTTGGTCGGGCCGTAGGCGATGTCCTTCGCAATCGTCTCCTCGAACAGCTGATATTCCGGATACTGAAATACCAGACCGACGCGAAATCGCGTCTCGCGCGCACATTTGCCCTTTGCATCCCAGATAGATTTGCCGTCGAGCAGGACTTCTCCCTCGGAAGGCTGGAGCAGACCGTTCAAATGCTGAATAAGCGTGGACTTGCCCGAACCGGTGTGACCGATCACGCCGAGGATCTCTCCCTTGTTGATCTGAATATCGACATGGTCGAGCGCGACACGCTCAAAAGGGGTGCCTGCGCCGTAAACATGCGTCAGGCCTCGTGTTTCAAGTATGGTTGACAATGGAATTTCTCCTTATATTGCAGTTATGCCAAATAGGTTTCCAGAATATCCGCGCATTCATTGACGCTCAGCGCGTCGATCGGCAGGCTCTCGCCGTCCTGTCCGTTGAGGTCATACAGAATCTCGATCGTCTGCGGTACGGTGAGCGAGGCGGCGCGCAGCTTGTCCACCTGTGTGAAGATTTCGCGCGGCCTGCCGTCCATCAGCACGTTTCCCTCATGCATGACGACGACGCGCTGCGCCTGTACGGCTTCATCCATATGGTGGGTGATGAGGATGACCGTAATGCCGTATTTACGGTTGAGCTCGCGCACGACGCTCATGACCTCGCGGCGGCCCTGAGGGTCGAGCATGGCAGTCGGTTCGTCGAGCACGACGCAGCGCGGCATCATGGCGATCACGCCTGCGATGGCGACGCGCTGCTTCTGACCGCCCGACAGACGGTGCGGCGCCTGCGCGCGGTACTCATACATGCCGACGGCCTTGAGCGCGTCATCTACGCGCTTTCGGATTTCGGCAGGCGGGATGCCCATGTTTTCGAGCGCGAACGCGACATCTTCTTCAACGACCGTTGCAACGATCTGGTTATCCGGGTTCTGAAACACCATAGAGACCGTTTTGCGCACCTCATAGGTGTTGTTTTCATCGCGCGTGTCCATCATGTCGACGTAGCACATGCCGCCGGTAGGCAGCCGGATCGCATTGAAGCAGCCGGCGAGCGTGCTTTTGCCCGAGCCGTTGTGACCCAGCACCGCCACGAACTCGCCGCGCTGGATACTGAGGTTCACGCCCTTCAGCACCTGCACCGGCTCCTGACCCTCTTCCGCCGGATAGGCATAGCGAAGATCTTCGGTTTTGATTATTTCAGCCATTTCAGTAGTTTTCATCCTTTTTTGTTACTCTTCCGCAATAAAACGGGCCGACGAACCGCAGGGGAGCACCAGACCGGTAGACTCGACCGGCAGGCCGAGCTCCTGTGCCTCGATTTTACCGGCGG
>OLRG01003426.1_pt1 | contig 10169 bp, 9 predicted proteins | sample 1672331 | NCBI WGS metagenome assembly OLRG01 (sample SAMEA3136672, study PRJEB25190) | human gut metagenome
TCTTTAAGTACGCATAGTGGGCAGGCGTGCCGATGACACGCTTGCCGCCCAGCGGGAAGTCCTTTTTGGCACCGTAGCTTTCCAGATGGTTCTCACCGTGGAACAGGCGGGCCACGATGGTATCAATGGCCTTGTTGGAGGCACAGCCCACCACAGCATCCACCTCGGGGATCTCCTCCTCGATCTGGCTGCGGTAACGCTCGGCCAGGCAGCCGGTGACGATGACCTTCAGCTCCGGGTTTTGCTGCTTGTAGGCGCAGGCCTCCAGAATGTTCTCAATGGCCTCGGTCTTGGCGCTCTCGATAAAGCCGCAGGTGTTGACCAGAATGACATCGGCTTCACCCAGGTCGGCCACCGTCTCGTGACCGGCCGAAAGCAGGATGTGCACCATCACGTCCAGATCGACCTGGTTCTTGGGGCAGCCAAGGGAAATACATGCAATTTTCATAAAAAGGGATACTCTCTTTCCTGTTTGTCAAATCTCCGTTGTATAACCTCTCCGTCATTGCTTCGCAATGCCACCTCTCCTAGTAGGAGAGGCCTTGGCAGTAAGGGAGAAGTTTCCCGTTTTGCCAAGGGCTCCCCTACTAGGGGAGCTGTCGAGCGGATGCGAGACTGAGAGGTTGTACCAAGGATCACTTATTCCTCTTCGATTCGCCGAATGGCTTCCTTAATGACGGAATACGAAAATCCCCGCCGCTGCAGGGCCGCAATGACCAGATCCCTGCGGCCCGCTTCCAGCTTTTTGCGGTAATGCCCTTCCACCAGAGCGGCGGCGGCTTCCAGCTCCGGGTCCTCGCCGGAAACATCGGGGGTGTAAACAGCATCCAGCGCCTGCTGGATCTCGCCTGCGGCCAGGCCCTTCTGCCGCAGATTCTGGGCAGCGGCGCGGCGGCTCTTTTTTGCCGCCAGCAGGGCGTGGGCACGGGTCTCGGCATAGCGGGCATCGTTGATATACTCCCGCTGCACCATCTCTGCCACCACGGCGGCACTGGTCTGCTGGGTATAGCGGCGGTTCAGCCGCTCATACAGCTGGCCCGAGGAAAGCTCCTGCCCGGCCAGCAGCTCCATGGCCCGGGTGCGGGCCTTGGCGGCATCGGTGGATTTTTCCTCTTCGGCCAGCGGGCGGCGGCCACGGCTGTAAAAGGCCATTTACTCTTCCACCATGATATCCAGCTCACTCTCGCTGCTGCGGGCGGGAGCCTTGACCACCGGCTCCTTTGCTGTGGCAGGAGCTGCCGGTTCCCCCTCTGCAGGGGCGGCAGCAGCCTTGCCCCCCGGGCGGCGGGTGGCATAGAGCTTGTCGGCATTGGCGCGCACCTGACCCTCGATATCATTGGCGATCTCGGGGTTATCGCGCAGGAACTGCTTGGCATTGTCGCGGCCCTGACCCAGGCGGATATCGCCGTAGTTGAACCATGCACCGCTCTTCTGAACGATGCCCAGCTTGACACCCAGATCGATGAGCTCACTCATCTTGGAGATGCCCTCGCCGAACATGATGTCGAACTCAGCCTCACGGAACGGAGGAGCCACCTTGTTCTTGACGATCTTGGCGCGGGTGTGGTTGCCGATGAACTGGCCGGAAGAATCCTTCAGGCCCTCCACGCGGCGGATATCGATGCGGACAGAGGAATAATACTTCAGGGCGCGGCCGCCGGTGGTGACCTCGGGGTTGCCGTAGACCACGCCAACCTTTTCACGCAGCTGGTTGATGAAGATGCAGACGGTGTTGGTCTTGCCGATGACGCTGGTCAGCTTGCGCATGGCCTGGCTCATCAGGCGGGCCTGCAGGCCCACATGGCTGTCGCCCATCTCGCCCTCGATCTCGGCGCGGGGCACCATGGCGGCAACAGAGTCCACAACGATGGCATCAATGGCACCGGAGCGCACCAGCGCCTCGCAGATCTCCATGGCCTGCTCACCGGTATCGGGCTGGCTGACCAGCAGGTTGTTGATGTCCACACCCAGCGCCTCGGCATACACAGGGTCCAGCGCGTGCTCCACGTCGATGAAGGCAACATCGCCGCCCTTCTTCTGGGCTTCGGCCAGAACATGCAGGGCCAGCGTGGTCTTACCACTGGATTCAGGGCCGTACACCTCAATGATGCGGCCCCGGGGCACGCCGCCCACGCCCAGTGCCAGATCCAGGCCGATGCTGCCGGTCGAGATGGCATCCACCTGCATGGCGGCGTTGTCGCCCAGCTTCATCACAGCGCCCTTGCCGAACTGCTTCTCGATCTGGGCCAGTGCCGTGGCCAGCGCATCCTTCTTGGCACCGGGATCGGTCTTCTGGGTCGCCGGGGCAACGTTGTTGTTCTGATTTTTTGCCATGGTGTCATGCTCCTTTGTCATCTGTTCCCGGCGCGGTGCGGCCAAACGCAGGCGCGGGCATTCCAATTCTTTCGGTACTAGTATAACACATTTTACAGATATTACAACAGGAAGTTGTAGATATTTTTATTGTTTTCTCGCCATCATACAGCGGTCATTACCGCCAAAGTCTTTTCTGCACACGATATCCGTCCACCCGTTGGCGGCAAGCAGGGCCGTTACAGCTTCCCGCTGCTGCCAGCCGATCTCCAGGGCAAGGGCACCGCCGGGGCGCAGAGCTTTCTGGTAGTGTTCCGCAATGGCGCGGTAAAATACCAGCCCATCCTCCCCCGCTTCCAGCGCCATGGCAGGCTCCTGCGCCACCTCGGGCTGCAGCGCGCCCATCTCGGCGGCGGTCAGGTAAGGCGGGTTCGACACAATGAGGTCGAGCTGCCCCTCCGGCAGGGTCTGCCAGTAGGTGAACAGATCCCCCCGCACCGGGGTGATGGTCAGTACCGGGGAGAGATGGGCGTTCTGCTCCAGATAGCGGTATGCCGCAGGGCTCTTCTCCAGACTGGTGACCTGTGCCGCCGGGCAGAAGCGCTTCACGCCCAGCCCCAAACAGCCCGTGCCGGCACAGAGGTCGAGCACCCGGGGTGCCTCCACCCCAGCCAGCATTCCGGCGGCGGCTTCGGCCACCACCTCAGTATCGGCCCGGGGGCAGAGCACGCCGGGGCCGACAGCCAGCTCAAAGTCGAGGAAGGGCCAGCTGCCGCAAAGGTATTGCAAAGGCTCCCGGGCCGCGCGGCGGGCCGTCAGGGCTTCCAGCCGCTCTGCCTGCTCTGCGCCCAGCGGAGCATCGGCAAGGCGGACATCCCCGCCCACTGCCAGCCGGAAGAGCTCGGCCGCGTCAAAATCCGCGTCGGGGCAGCCTGCGGCGCGCAGGCGTGCCTCCACCTCCCGGACTGCTGCCCGAGGCAGCATCCCTGCGGTTACCATCTGCCGTCCTCCGGGTCCTCGGGCAGGACCGGCGTGACGGCGGCAATGGCCACCTCGATCATGCTGTCGTCCGGCTCAAACACAGTCAGATGCTGCACCCAGATGCCGGGCTGCCGGATGATGCGGGTGGCGATGTTGTCCGACCGGCCGCACCATTTGAGCAGCTCGTAGCTGATGCCCATGACCAGCGGCAGGAGCAGCAGCTTGAACACCACCCGCAGGCTGGTGCTGGACCAGGGCAGCACGCTGTACAGGAACACGCTGACGATGACCACCAGGATCAAAAAGCTGGTGCCGCACCGGGGGTGGAAGCGGGTATATTTGCGGACATTCTCCACCGTGAGGGGGTCTCCGGCCTCGTAGCAGGCAATGGTCTTGTGCTCGGCTCCGTGGTACTCGAACACCCGGTGGATCTCCTTCATCCGGGAGATGGCGGCCATGTAGGTCAGGAAGATGGCGACCTTGAGCACTGCTTCCAGCACCACCTTGGCCCAGCGGCCCAGCGGCACCAGATGGTTCAGGCCGCCCACCAGCACCGTGGGCAGAACGGTGAAGAGCAGGATGGCAAACAGCCCGCCGATCACGGCAGCTGCCGCCAGCAGGATATCTTCGGCCTTTTTGCCCAGATGGTCGCCCACCCATTTTTCAAAGGCGGTCTCCTCTTCGGCGGGGTCGTAGTCATCCCCCATGCTCACCTGTGCCGAGTACATCATGTACTTGTATCCCATGATCAGGCTTTCGATCATCGAGATGGCTCCCCGCACCAGCGGGATCTTTGTCCACACGCCGTGGGTGGGAGTGGGCTCGACCTTGGTCTCAATGGTTCCATCGGGCTTGCGGACAGCACAGCAGATGTTTTTCGGGCCCCGCATCATAATGCCCTCCATCAGGGCCTGCCCGCCCACACTCGTCTTGAAGCATTCCTTGTTCGGTTGATTCATTGGCTCTCCTATGGGGCGCTGCGGCCCCTCTCTATCGTAAAAACTGCCCCTCTATCTTACCAGATAAATATGGACAATCTCTTATCGTTTGTAGATCGGCAGGCCCAGGGTGACCACTGTGCCCCGGCCCAGCGTGCTCTTGAGGTCCATGGTGCCGTCCAGTGCGGTCATAATGGAATCCACCAGCGCAAGGCCGATGCCGCTGCCCCGCACTGAGTTGCTGCCCTTGTAAAACTTGGTCTTGACGTTTTCCAGATCCTCCGGCGGGATGCCGCGGCCCTGATCGATGATCTCGATGAAGGCTTTGTACTCGCCCTGCCAGATCTTGACCGTGATGCGTCCGCCGGGGGCCGAATACTTGATGGCATTGTCCAGAATGTTGATGAACACCTGCCGCAGGCGGTCAGGGTCGGCGTAGACCGGGATCATCTCCTCCGGCTCCGCATAGGCTAGCAGAAGCCCCTCCCGCTGGATGCGCGCTTCACAGAAAAGGACCGCGTCCGTCAGCTCGGCCACAAGGTCCAGGGGGCGGCACTCCATTTTCAGGCGGCCATTCTGCAGGCGGCTGAAATCCAGCAGCTCCTCCACCATGTTGTACAGGCGGGCGGTCTCGTTGTTGATGATCTCCAGCCCCTTGCGGTAGTTTTCATCGGTGGGGTCATCCAGGGTGCGCAGGGTCTCCACCCAGCCCCGGATGGAGGTGAGCGGCGTGCGCAGCTCATGGGAGACCGAGCTGATGAATTCGTTCTTCATCTTCTCCGTCTCTTCCAGCCCCTCGGCCATCTGGTTGATGGTGCCGCGCAGGCGGTCCACCTCGTCCCGCTCGTCACCGGTCACAGGCAGGCGGACATCCAGTTCTCCCCGGGCGATGCTGGCGGCGATCCGCTCCACCTGCCCCAACGGCACCACGATGCCTCGCACGAAGTACAGGCCAGAGGCCACTGTAAAGCCCAGAATGGCCGCCACCACGATCAGACTGACGATGAAAACGCTCTTCAGCTGCGCCTGCACCAGCGTCAGGCTGGTGACAAGGCGCATGGCAGCTACGTCCTCGGCCGCATAGGGCACCAGACTGCACACAGCCATGACCGTTTCCCCGCTGGCGGTGCGGTAGATGGCCACACCCACGCCGTCCGGTGCATCCTGCGCCTTGTTAAAATCGTCCTGCACCACGATGCCGTCCGCACCCGTACCGCTGGAGGAGGCGATCACGCTGCCGTAGCCGTCCAGCAGCATGAACTCATATTTGTCTTTATCCGCAAACTGCTCCACCATCCGGCGCAGGGCCACACTGCGGTTGGCCGCGGTCTTCTGGGCCGTGTCGCCGGTGTACATTTTCAGCTGACCGTTGATGGAGGAAAAACGCCGCATCATGGTCTGCTGGACGCTGTTGTAATAGCTGCGGCTGAAGTTGTACACAAACATGCTCTCCACCAGCAGCACCAGCAGCACGGTCAGGAACAGGCTTCCCCGCAGCCAGCGGTTGGTAATCCCACTGCGCATTGCTTTTCCTCCTTTCTGTCAGTAATCCTGGCTCTCCTATTGGGAGAGCTGTCGAGCACAGCGCAACTGAGAGGTTTTTCTTTACTCCTCCCACCGGTAGCCGTAGCCCCACACTGTCATAATGTGGGTGGGGTGGCTGGGCTCATCCTCTACCTTCATCCGCAGACGGCGGATGTTCACATCCACGATCTTCACATCGCCGAAGTAGTTCTCGCCCCACACGCCTTTCAGGATCTTTTCCCGCACCAGCGCGATGCCGGGGTTGTGGAAGAACAGCTCCATGATCTGGAACTCCACCTGGGTCAGCTCGATCTGCCGCCCGGCCTTGAGGAGAACACGACGGTTCTCATCCAGCACAAATTCCCCGCTGACCAGCGTGGTGGGGGCATTTTCGTCGGCAGCGGAGCCGCCGCCCGAGCGGCCCACCCGGCGGCAGAGGGCCTCCACACGGGCCAGCAGCTCACTGACGCTGAAGGGCTTGGTCATATAGTCATCCGCGCCGATGGACAGGCCGCGGATCTTGTCCTGCTCCTGCCCCTTGGCGCTCAGGATGATGATGCCGATCTTCTGGTCGGTGCGGCGGATGGTCTCGCAAAGCGAGAACCCATTCATGCCGGGCAGCATCACATCCAGAATGGCAGCATCACAGCCGGGCTTCTGCTCCAGCAGAGGCAGGGCGGCTTCGGCGCTGTCGGCCTCCACCGCCTCCATCCCCGCCAGCCGCAGGTTCAGCGCGATCATCTCGCGGATGCTGGCTTCATCCTCTACCACAAGTACCTTGACCATCTAAGACCTCCATATTTTTCTGCCTTCTCCCTCTGCCCAAGAGCACACGGAGAAGCATTTCACCTCAGAACACCCAGCCTGCATCCGGTAAACTTCTGCAAAACTGAGCGGCATCATCAATTCAACCGGTACAACGACCGGGACAGTCGATAGCTCTGATCCTTCAGCACCACGTCCGGCCCGAACCTGGCCTGCATCTGGCGGGATGCCACCACGCCCAGGCGGGTCCAGCCCGCCGCGCTCTCGCTGGAAGGAACCAGGCGCATGGTCAGCACCAGCTTGCCCTCGTCCACGGTGTGCAGCTCCACGGCCTCCTCTCCCTCAGCGCTGTCGGTGAGCATCAGGTTGCCCTCCCACTCGGCAGGCAGCTCAATGTAGCAGCTGCTCTCCTCGTCCAGCAGGCCGAAACTCTTTTCCGGCTCCGGGCTGGTGTAGTCCATCCAGACGATAAAATCCATTCGTCGGCTCTGGCTCAGGTTCAGCAGGCCCGCTTCGTCAGGCTGGGTGGGGATCTCCACGATGCCGTCGCCGTCCAGATCCCGGCTGACCAGCGTGGAGACATTGCGCAGGGACGCATTGTACAGCTCACTGGTGCTGATCTGCTCCGCGGGTAGCATCTGCTGGCTTTCCTCATCGAAGTAGAGCAGCACCGTAGCCAGATTGTTGCCCGAAAGACCGGTCCAGCCGTCCAGCACCAGATAGCGCTTTCCGTCCGCTCCCAGGCCCGCCGCCACAGCGGCACAGCCCGAGAACTTATCTGCCGAAAGGCCCATGACAGCCACCTGCTGGAACATCCCGTCCCGGTCAACGGTCAGCAGCTCGATCTGCACCCCGCCGTCCTCCAGCGTGGACATCAGGATCAGATCCTCGTTGCCGCCGCCGGTGATATCCTCCACCAGATACTGCTCATAGGACTGTTCCAGAATGGCATTGACCGTGCCGTTCTCGTAGGAGTACACCGCCAGATAGCTGTCCCCCTGCGCGGCGAGGTACCCCACCACCAGCTGGGTAGCGGCACCATCCTGCAGCTGTGCCAGCCGGACATTGTCCACTGTATCCGCCAGACCCTCGATGCTCTGGCGGACCTGCCACACGCCTGCGGCATCCTTCTGCAAAAATGCAATGCAGACGTTGGAGCTCTGGGCCGTGGTGTAGAGAACAGCGGCATCCTGCTGGCCGTCACCATCCAGATCCTGCAAAAGGAACGGCGAGAGCAGCTCCCCCTGCATCGGGTATTTCAGCTGGGCGCTCTCCCCCAGCCATTCGTTCAGAGCATTTTGCAGTGCACCGTAGTCGCCCGGAAGGCGCGGGGCACGCAGCAGCTCCTCCACCTGCACATTTTCCGACATCGGAAGGCCGCACGCCGAGAGCAGGCCCATCATGCAGCCTGCACTCAGCACCAGAAACCGTCGTCTTTTCAACCGCCGCCCCTCCCTTCTGTGGAAAATTCGCAAAGTCGTGCAGAAATACAGTACAATTATAGCATTCTTGCCCCGCCATCACAAGCCCCAGCTGCTAACGCCCAACCGGGCAGCGGGGTGTTCCCAAAGCAAGTGTCCGCTGGGGTGGGACCCTGCTGCCGCAGGCAGTAGGGCGGGCGATGGAATGGCCCGTTTCACTTGCGTGGGAATGCCGCGCTGCCCGGCCCACACGATGCAAAAAAGGCCCTTTCCCCGAAGGGAAAGAGCCTTTGTTACACTGTTTGAACAGTCAGAGTCGATCAGACGAGCTCCAGAACTGCCATCTCAGCAGCGTCGCCGCGGCGAGCGCCGATCTTGATGATGCGGGTGTAGCCGCCGTTGCGGTCAGCGTACTTGGGGCTGATCTCATCAAACAGCTTCTTTGCAACATCTTCCTTGGTGATGTAGGCATAGACCTGACGCTTGGTGTGCAGGTCGCTGGCCTTACCCAGGGTGATCATCTTCTCGGCCATGGAACGAACGTCCTTAGCGCGAGTGACAGTGGTCTCAATCTTGCCATTCTCTAACAGGTAGGTAACCATAGCGCGCATCATAGCGTTGCGGCTGTCGCTGGTTCTACCGAGCTTTCTGGTACCGGGCATCCCGTTTCACTCCTTATTATTTTAGTTACTCATCGTCTGTGTTCAGCTTGAAGCCCAGGGAGTCCAGCTTTGCCATGACTTCTTCCAGGCTCTTGCGGCCGAGGTTACGGACTTTCATCATCTCGTCCTCGCTCTTGCTGACCAGATCCTCCACCGTGTTGATACCGGCGCGCTTCAGGCAGTTGAAGGAACGGACGCTCAGATCCAGCTCTTCGATGGTCATCTCCAGAGCCTTTTCCTTATCGTCGTTGGTCTTCTCCACCATGATCTCCGTACCGGCAGCCTCATCGGACAGGTTGACGAAGAGGTTCAGGTGCTCGGTCAGCACACGGGCAGCCAGAGAAACGGCTTCCTGTGCATTGATCGTGCCATCCGTCCAAACCTCGATGGTCAGCTTGTCGTAATCGATGGCCTGTCCAACGCGGGTGCTCTCAACGTTATAATTCACCTTGAGCACGGGGGTGTAAATGCTATCGACGGGAAGAGTGTTGATATCGTTCTTCTCGACGATGGCCTGCTTGTTGCGCTCTGCAGGCACATAACCGCGGCCCTTATCGAAGGTGAGCTCCATGACGAGCTTGCCGCCCTCGCCCAGGGTTGCAATGTGCCATTCAGGGTTCAGGATCTCAATATCGTCGCCCTGCTTGATGTTGTCCGCAGTAACCTCACAAGGGCCGACTGCCTCAACACGCACTGTCTTCGGCCCGTCGGTGTACAGCTTTGCAGCAATACCCTTCAGGTTCAGGACAATTTCGGTAACGTCTTCCTTGACGCCCTCAATGGTGGAGAACTCGTGAACCACGCCGTCGATCTTGACGCTGGTCACGGCGACACCGGGCAGAGAGGAAAGAAGCACACGACGCAGGCTATTGCCCAGTGTGATGCCAAAGCCACGCTCCAGAGGCTCTGCCACGAATCTGCCGTAGCGGCCGTCCGGGGACAGGCTTGCCGTTTCGATTTTGGGACGTTCAATCTCCATCATATCTATGCCCTCCTTGTCAAACCGATGTTGCCATCGGCCCATTATTAAATTCTTTTAAAAAGAATGCGAAAGGTCGCCATCCAGAAGGAAGGCCTCCCCTTCTTAATGGATTACTTGGAGTACAGCTCGACGATGAGGTGCTCTGCAACTTCGTAGTCGATGTCGCTGCGCTCGGGGAGCTTGGTCACAACACCCTTCAGGGTGCCGGCCTCACGGTTCAGCCAGGAAGGCAGAGCCACAACGGGAGCCTCGGGGCCAACGAGCTTTGCGAACTTAGCAGAAGAACGGCTGGACTCACGAACTTCGATCACGTCACCGGCCTTGACCTGGTAGGAAGGAATGTTGACCTTCTTGCCATTGACGGTGAAGTGAGCGTGGCTCACCAGCTGACGAGCGTCGCGGCGGGTCTGAGCAAAGCCCAGGCGGAACACGACGTTGTCCAGACGGCACTCCATGATCTGGAGCAGGTTCTCACCGGTCTTGCCGGGGCGAGCCTCAGCACGCAGGTAAGCATTGTGGAACTGCTTCTCCAGAACGCCGTAGATAAACTTGACCTTCTGCTTCTCCTTCAGCTGAGATGCGT
>OLRG01003433.1_pt1 | contig 10150 bp, 10 predicted proteins | sample 1672331 | NCBI WGS metagenome assembly OLRG01 (sample SAMEA3136672, study PRJEB25190) | human gut metagenome
ACACCAGTCCCGTCTGATACATGACTAGCGCTTGTATCAGGAGCCTTGTCTGTTGACTTATCTGTTGGAACAGTAGGAGTCACCGTCTCAGAAGTGGATGGCTTTTCCTCAGTCTTTGGTGTTGTCGAAGGAGTTGGTGTCACAGGTGTTGTAGGTGCTGTAACACCAGTCCCGTCTGATACATGACTAGCGCTTGTATCAGGAGCCTTGTCTGTTGGAACAGGAGCAGTCACGCTAACCGTTGGGCTAGTTGACCCGTCAATAACAGGCGTTGTTTCATCAGCGAAAACCCCTGATGATGCAGTTGCAAGCACTGCTGTTGAGATAAGTGAAATAAATTTTGCTTTATTCAAAGTCTCATACCTCTCTTTTCTTTTCCTTGCGGTGATAACCGACACCGCTTAAGCGAAGGAAGGATTGGTTGTTTTGCACAAATTTTCTTGCAATAACTAAATTATTTCGTTTAACGATTGATATTGCTTGAAATATAGTTGCAAAAGGTACAATCTCTTCCACGTTTACAAGTCGTCCATTTTTTCGCTCTTTTTTTTGAATTGCTGCGAACTTTGGTCGACATTTGGCAACGGTACCGTCTTGAAGATATAGCATTACACCACCTTCAAGACCGAGTTGCCTGAGATCGGATAATCTCAAAAGAGTATCATTCATTTCGAACTCCTTTTTTTGCTTTTGTTTAACCCAAAATAGTTAAATCTGCATTTTGACGTAAGGTTTATAGCTTTGTTCACCTCGAACTCATTAAGGCTGGTAGCCACGGCCCGCTTGACCAACCACACAATTTTAACTGTGGGTCCTACCTCGTTAGCACTTACATCCTGTAAGTGTGCCTTTGTTATACTTGATACCAGGCGCTAGATATACTTCTACTAGCTACGCTTTCGCCCCCATTTCTTTTTTTTATGCCTTTAGTATCACTAATCAGGACGAAAGATTATTATTCAGTTTTCAAGGAACATCAAGCAGTTTTAAGACCTGCTAAGGTCAAAGCTAAAGCAGCTTGTTACATACCAGTTGAAATCCAAGGGCCAACGCTGTCATATACCCATCCAACGCCGTTAGCATAGCCTTTTAGGACACTACGGTAATAGAGTCTTCCACGAATTCGGCGGTACTCATAGTAACGTCTTACTGGAGTGTCTGCGTGTGCGACATTATCACCTGTCTTGTGCTGAACAGCACTGATTGTTGCACCACCCACTCCAAGAAGAGCGACTGCAAGCATAGCTTTAGCGGTAAGTTTGTTAGCAAATTTCATTTTGCTACCTCCTGAAAACATTTGTGACAGTTTAACGACATATCCAGGTCATGCTTTCAAGAAGGTACTTGCTTCTATTTGCCAGGTCATCCATTAGCATTTTCTTGTTTTCGTTTTTCTTGATTGAAAACAGCTAGGATGCCATTAAAAACAAATTCTGCAATTTTTTCTGTAGAGGATGCGTAACGCATATTTTCCAAGGCGTATTGATAACGGTCATCAAAATGGCGCATTACAAAATCTGCTGAAGCTTTTGAGAACCTCTCTTGTCTTAGACGGTCATATACAAGTCCCCAAATATAATCTCTATCGTACTGTGTCGCTTCATCAACTTTTCGGTTTAGCGTGTTTTGATATTTATCATCTTGATTAGAGTAAGCTATCTCCTCGTCATCGTCAGAAGGAATGTCAGTGTCGCTAATATTAGTATCACTGTTATCAGTATCATTAGTGTCTGAATCTGACACCCCCCTAGTCTGAATCTGGTACCCCTCTAGTCCGAATCTGACACCCCCCTGGTCTAAATCTGACACCGGGGGGGTGTCTGGTTCAGAAAAGTCGGTGTTTACAAGGGTTCTAGTAGATTTGTCGTCAATTAATTGACCTAGATATATTCTATTTGCGAGGGTACCTTTTTGACTATTTGACTGCTTAACTTCATAAATCAAGCCGTACTCAGTCAATTGCTTTTTAATTCTTAGAAGTGTTGATTTTGAACAATTCAAAATTTCCATCAAATTAGCATTTGAATAAACTAGATAAATATATCCTGCTTCGTCAATCCAGTTATTTTTCAGGGAAAGACTCAAGCGATCTTTTAGAATTGCGTAAGCAACTTTAGTGTCAATCCGCATTTGTTTATAGCGGTTACTTTCAAAAAGAATTTTGGGCAATGCATAGAAACGTTCTGACGTTTGAAATTCGTCTGCTGTAATCATCTGAATTTTTGTCATTACTTATACCTCTTTCAGTCTGAAATCACCGTTGGAAGCAAAACCGACTAAGCCAAAAGCTTCAAGTTCTTCAATACTGGTGACTGTTTCCTGACGTGATAACCCTGTTTGTTCCATCAAAAAAGAAATAATAGCTTCTCGTGAATTTTGCTCGCTAGGTGTCATCCCTAACCTCCAAATTAGATTTTTTTAACAAATAAAAGAGAACGCTCTTAACGCTCTCTTTGTAATTTTTTTATTCTTCCAAATCGGGACACATAGTCCTGCTTCTTCACATAACGATAGGTCTTGATTTGGCCTTTACTGGCAACTCTAACAATCACTTGTTTGTCCTTAACCTCATAAGTCGTAGTTCCCTGAGAGAAACTAAAAGCACCTGCTTCCTTGTCCGCCAAGTCCATGGTCATCTCTGCCATGAGACGACTCTGACTGGAGATCATTTGTGCTTGGTTCTGTCTAGAGCTAGCAACCACCCGCTCCAGATAAACATGCAGAAGAAGTGTGAAAATGCCAGCCATAAAAAGAGCGTAGAGAAGAACGCCTCCCCTAACCTGTTTTTTCAAAAGCATAAACAAAACTCCTTTGTAGCCCATTTTTAAGAGTCACTTGGATGGTGACTATCTGGTTATTTTGACTAATTGTACTAGCTTTTACATTGAAAAGCATTGGTTGGTAGCCTCGACCGTCAGCATTTGTTTTTCGAAAATCAGTAGCACTTGAAAGGCCAAAAGCCAGGTCTTGATTATCCTGCTTAACATAGAGCTTGTTCCCTTCTACCTTTACCAACTGACAACCTTCTAACTCTGCCTCCATTTGTTGGACAAATAGGAGCCAGTCTTGGTTTTCTTGTTGCTTGACCTGCTTAACATTGCTCACCAATACTGTGGTCAGACCTTGATAAACTTGAACTGAACCAGCAATCACCAATAGAGCTACTAGACATTCCAAGAGGGTAAAAGCACGAACCTTGCTATTGAGAGACATGAATAATCTCCTTTCCTGATTCATAAACTGCGATACCTTGCTGGCTACGTTTTACCGTCACTGTGATGCCATTTAAGGTCAACTGATCCTGTTTGGTCTGAACTGCCATGGTTGCCACACTCAAGACCTCCTGTTGGTGGAGATTCCTAGCCATTAGCCTACGATTGGTATTGATCTGATCCAAGATAAGACCACTGACGAGTACTAAGACAGCCATTGCTACCAAGCTTTCGATAAGAATATAGCCTCTAAGAGACCGTCTTTTTATATTTACCGCTGCCCATGTTAAGCTGATAGGTCACCACCTCCTTATCACTTGAAAAACGAATCTTTGTGAGGCTAGAGTTGCCTCCTTTGGCATCAAACACTAGCGTCTGCCCCTTATCCAGATGTATATTTTTAGGAATCACCAGACTGGATTTTCCGTTACTGATTTTATCCTTGGACAACTGCAATTCAACATTGGACCCTTCCGCCGCTGCCAAGCGCTGACTATCTCGGTATAGGTACTCAAAGCGCAGATAAAAAAGATTAGTCTCAACCTGCTGAAAAATACCTGTGACTGAGCCTGATAAACTCAGAGTGAGAAAGGCAACCACTGCTAGAGTCACCAGACTCTCCAACAAGGTAAAGGCTCTAATTGGCCACTGAGCGGCTTTCGCCACCATGTTTCGCATAATAATCATTGTATGAATCTGCCTGTTTTTGCGTGATTTGACCTTCTGAAACAAGAGCAGCTAAGCTAGCTGTCTTATTATTCTTCATTTCATAAAGTTCTGCTTGAGAATCCACGACCTTGACCACAGCCGCATTTCCAGTCTCTTTAACAGAATCCTTCTGCTTGCTCAAGTTAGGTACAAAGAGCAAAAGGAGAATACTGATAATGAGAAGCACGACCAGCATTTCAATCAGTGTAAAAGCTCGTAGTTTAACGGCATTCAATTTTTTCAACATCATTTTCATGACATCATTCCTTCCATATTTTGATACATTGGTAATAGCATGGCTGCATAGATCATTACAATCACGACAGCAACAATAACAAAAATGAGGGGTTGCACAAAGGTTGTTGCCTTATTAAGACGGTTGAAGAAAGTCTGCCAAACCTCTTCAGCATAGACTTCTAACTCATAGCCCAACCTAGCATTAGCCTCTCCATAAGCAATAATTAAGGATAGTTCCTTAGTGAAGAAAGGGTGACTAGCAATACGGTCAGGAAAACTCTGTCCTAGCATCAAGGCTTCTTCTAAATCAGCCCCCAGCTCACGAAAGAGCTTTGATTTTTGCTCTTTCATTAGGGCAACTAAGTCTAGCAAGTCAATACCTTGCCCTAAGAGATTTCCCCATTCCCTAGCATAATAGGCGGTCATATATAGCCTGACAGTTTGGCCTATAAAAGGGATTTTTGCCATTCGTCGATAAAAGACAAGGGCTGACTGGCGTTTCACCCATAGATAGAGAATTAAGCTTAATACAAGCAGTCCGCACAAAATCACAAAAAAGAGCTGGGGAAAAATTTGAACCAACTGTACAGCCCAATTCTCCTTACCATCCCCCTCTAACAGTTGAGGCAGAAGATAATTTTTGAGCCCCAACATAATCAGAATCAGGAAACCCAGAAGTAGAATAGGGTAGGTCGCTACCTCCATGAGTTTCTTACGAACCTTGGTCATACGAAGCATGTAGGTTTCAATCTTAGTTAAACTCCCTAGAAGATTACCGTGCTTATCAGCAAGGGCAATCTGAGTAACAATATTGTCCGAAAAGCCCACTGACGCAAACATCTGGTCCAACCTGTCACCTCGCATTAAACTCGCTTTCATAAGAGACAAGGACGATTCTTTCAACAAGTGACTTCGCTCCAAAAAGGCTACGATTTCAGTCAAGGTAAACCCTGCCTTTAAAAGTTGTTTGAAAAGCTGGATAACCTTGAGTTGCTGATTAATCTTTAATTTTTTCCCCTTGGATATCCCCTTCAGTGAGATATCCTTGTTTAACCAAGCCTTCCAACTGCTGGTTCCAACTGGTTGACGAATGACTTTGGAAATTTTCACTGGCAAAATCAATCACACCTCCTCCCTTAATCAGACGCATGTAGGCAATCCCTTGAAGGGCATTATCCAACTCAGACTTATCTACACCAAGGTCCAGAAGACGCTCATAAACACCTGCCACACTCTTTGCGTGAATAGTTGAAAGAACAGTCACTCCCGTCAGACTAGCTCTAATAACCGCTCGAGCAGTCTCCTTATCTCGAATTTCTCCAATAATCAAAACATCCGGGCGGTGACGCAGTGATAGCTTAATCAAATTATCATAGGTCATGTCAATTGCTTGATTCACCTGAAGTTGCAAAACATTATCCTGTTTAATTTCCACAGGATCCTCAATCGAAATCACCTGCTGCCCCTTAAAACGCTCCTGAACCAACTCATGCATAAGCGTAGTCTTTCCAGAACCAACGGGACCTGCAAAGAGATATAATCCACGATAATCCAAAGCATCCATAATAGGCTGGATTCCTTGATTCCAGTACACTAATTCTCGACGTTCGGAATGTAGAACACGAATAACTAAACTTTCTAAGCCACGATAATCCCCAACGGTAGACAAACGCAGAGAAACTCTTTGACCATCACCACAATCATAGTCACAGGAACCTAGTTGACTCCTACGCTTCTCACCCACCATCATTCCCGCTACAAATTTAAAGTGACCAATAAGACTAGCCATGAAATCAGGCCGATATACATCAATTAATCTCCTCTCCTGGCCAACTCGCATATAGAGCTCGTAATTATCCTGACGTGGAATGACATAGATGTCTTGAGCCCCACAACTATCAGCATTTTTGATCATTTCCTTAGCAAATTCTGTTACCATAAGGACCTCCTCATAGACCTATTCGTAAAAAGTTTAAGAAAATGAAAAAAAGCTCGAAAATTTCGAGCTTCTGCTTTATTTAACGTTTAATTTTACAGTGGGCATGATTTGGAAGGTCATTTCGCTTTTCATATCCCGGACGGTATTTTTCCTTAGGAATTTCCTGCCAATCATCCAAAAGAGCAATTGATTGATAGACCTGCAGGTATTCATCACACTCCTCACACCAGTGCTTATCCTCTTGATCCCAAAAAGCAGTCATGACACTACTACGGCTGATATAACTTGGCAAGGTTTCTTCCATCGCAAACCAAAGTTTTTTATAGTACTTGAGGGCATCGTAAAAATTTTCAAATTCCTTAGTACTGATGATATCCTCTTGCCAGCCTTCTAGGAACCACCACGGTTCCAAATCCCCTTTCATTTCAACTACTTGGTACATTTTTCTTTCTCACTTCATCTTTGGTGTTCTTATTATACAAAATTTTCTGGAAAAGATAAAAAAAATGGTCTTATATTTTATATTTATCAAAAATAGAAGAAATTCTAGTCATATAAATACGAAAAGAACCCACAATTCATTGTGAGTTCTTTTGCTTTCATTTTAGTCTTCAGATGATTCCACAATTGCTTCATCAACAGCAATGTTTTCAATAACTTCAACTTCGTTAACTGAAAGTGGTTCAATGTTACGGTAACGAGCCATACCTGTACCAGCAGGGATAGTCTTACCAATGATAACATTTTCTTTAAGACCAAGGAGATGGTCTTTCTTACCACGGATAGCTGCATCTGTAAGGACACGTGTTGTTTCTTGGAAGGAAGCCGCTGACAAGAATGAATTTGTTTCAAGTGAGGCTTTCGTAATACCAAGAAGGACTGGACGAGATGTTGCAGGAACACCACCAGAGATAACAATATCCTTGTTAGCATCTGTGAAGTCAGAAATGTCCATAAGTGTACCCGGAAGGAGATCTGTATCACCTGGATCCATAACACGTACTTTACGAAGCATTTGACGAACCATTACTTCGACGTGTTTGTCACCGATTTCTACCCCTTGGCTACGGTAAACTTTTTGTACTTCTGCAAGAAGATAAGTTTCAACTGACAAGGTATCACGTACTTCAAGGAGACGTTTAGGTTGGATTGAACCTTCTGTCAAGGCCGCACCACGGTGTACTTCGTCACCCACTTCAACTTTCATACGAGCTGTAAATGGAACAACGTATTCACCCATTCCAGTCTTACCTTGAACGAAGACTTTCTTAGTACGTGTTGCAGCATCTTCTTCGATTTCAATAACAGTACCCTTAACTTCAGTGATAACCGCTTCCCCTTTAGGATTACGTGCTTCAAAGATTTCCTGGATACGTGGAAGACCCTGTGTGATATCGGTATTTGAGGCTACCCCACCGGTGTGGAAGGTACGCATAGTAAGCTGTGTACCAGGTTCCCCGATAGATTGAGCGGCGATAGTACCAACTGCTTCACCAACTTCAACCGCATCACCTGTTGCCAAGTTGATACCGTAACAGTGACGGCAGACACCGTGACGTGTGTTACATGTAAAGACTGAACGGATAGTTACTTCTTCAACACCAGCATTGACAATAGCAGCAGCCATGTCTTCAGTAATCAAAGTATCTGGACCTACGATTACTTCACCTGTTGTAGGATTCTTAACTGATTTCTTAGTGTAACGACCTTGAAGACGTTCTTCAAGTGTTTCCGTAACCTCTTTACCATCAGTAATCGCACGGATGAGAAGACCACGGTCTGTTCCACAGTCATCCTCACGAATAATAACATCTTGGGCAACGTCAACCAAACGACGAGTAAGGTAACCTGAGTCGGCTGTCTTAAGGGCCGTATCGGTCATACCTTTACGCGCACCGTGAGTAGAGAAGAACATTTCCAAAACGCTCAAACCTTCACGGAAGTTTGAAAGGATAGGCAATTCCATGATACGTCCGTTAGGAGCGGCCATCAAACCACGCATACCGGCAAGTTGAGAGAAGTTAGAGATGTTACCACGAGCTCCTGAGTCCATCATCATAACGATTGGGTTCTTAGGATCTTGTGTTTCAATCAGACGTTTTTCAAGGGCTTCTTTCGCTTCACGCCATGTTGTTGTAACAGCAACATAACGGTCATCATCTGTCATCAAACCACGACGGAAGGCCTTGTTAATTTCTTCAACACGGTGGTGAGCAGCATCGATAATTTCTTGTTTGTTATCGATAACTGGGATATCGGCGATACCCACTGTCAAACCAGCAAGTGTTGAGTGGTAGTAACCAAGGTCTTTCAAACGGTCAAGGAAGGCTGATGTTTCAGTCGTACGAAGACGTTTGAAGGTTTCAGCGATGATGTTACCAAGATTTTTCTTCTTGAATGGTGCATTAATTTCCAAACTATCAATAACTGTTTGGATATCTTGACCTGGTTCAAGGAAGTACTTATCTGGTGTACTATCTGTCAAGTTCTCATTTGTTGTTTCTTGAAGATATGGAATTTCTGCTGGGATGATTGAGTTAAAGAGAATCTTACCAACAGTTGTAACCAAAATCTTATGAAGTTGGTTTTCTTTCCAAGGTTTATCAGGCATGCTATCTACTGCGATACCGACACGGCTATGCAAGTGAACATAACCATTACGATAAGCCATAACTGCCTCATCAATATCCTTGAAGACCATACCTTCACCCTCACGGCCTTCTTCTTCCATAGTCAAGTAGTAGTTACCAAGAACCATATCCTGAGATGGCGTTACGACCGGTTTACCGTCTTTAGGGTTAAGGATGTGTTCAGCCGCAAGAAGGAGCAAACGTGCTTCAGCTTGAGCTTCTTCAGACAATGGAACGTGGATGGCCATTTGGTCACCGTCAAAGTCGGCATTGTAGGCCTCACATACCAATGGGTGAAGACGAAGGGCCTTACCATCAATCAATACTGGTTCAAAGGCCTGGATACCCAAACGGTGGAGGGTAGGTGCGCGGTTAAGAAGTACTGGGTGTTCCTTGATAACATCTTCAAGAATATCCCAAATACGTTCATCACCACGTTCAACCATACGTTTAGCGGCTTTCACGTTACCTGCGTATTCACGCGCAACGATTTCACGCATCACAAATGGTTTGAAAAGTTCGATGGCCATCAAACGTGGCACACCACATTGGTACATTTTAAGTGTTGGACCAACGGCGATAACGGAACGTCCAGAGAAGTCAACACGTTTACCAAGCAAGTTTTGACGGAAACGACCTTGTTTACCTTTAAGCATGTGGCTCAAAGATTTAAGTGGACGACTACCTGGTCCAGTGATTGGACGACCACGACGTCCATTATCGATAAGGGCATCTACCGCTTCTTGCAACATACGTTTTTCGTTTTGCACGATGATACCTGGAGCATTCAATTCAAGCAAACGAGCCAAACGGTTGTTACGGTTGATAACACGACGATAAAGATCGTTCAAGTCTGATGCCGCAAAACGTCCACCATCCAATTGAACCATTGGACGAAGGTCTGGTGGCAATACTGGCAAGATGTTAAGAACCATCCATTCTGGTTTGTTACCAGACTTATAGAAGGCATCAAGAACGTCCAAACGACGAACAGCTTTAACACGTTTTTGACCAGTTGCTGTCTTCAACTCTTCTTTGAGTTCAGCAATTTCAGCTTCCAAATCCACTTGTTTCAAGAGGTCTTGGATAGCTTCTGCACCCATTTTAGCGACAAATGAACCATGTCCATACTCTTGCAATTTTTCACGATATTCACGTTCTGTCAAGAGAGATTTTGGTTCAAGTGGTGTTTCCTTTGGATCGATAACCACGTAAGCTGCGAAGTAGATAACTTCTTCAAGCGCACGAGGACTCATGTCCAAAGTCAATCCCATACGAGAAGGGATTCCCTTGAAGTACCAGATGTGTGATACTGGTGCTTTCAACTCGATGTGACCCATACGTTCACGACGAACCTTAGCACGTGTTACTTCAACACCACAGCGGTCACAAACGATACCTTTATAACGGATACGTTTGTATTT
>OLRG01003434.1_pt1 | contig 10150 bp, 10 predicted proteins | sample 1672331 | NCBI WGS metagenome assembly OLRG01 (sample SAMEA3136672, study PRJEB25190) | human gut metagenome
TGTCATTGGTGGACCACGCCGAAAGCCACGACTTCTACAAGTGGACCACGCCGGACTACTACTACCATTACGACGGCAAGCAGGCGCAGAAACTGTACGCCAAGGCTTTGGAAGCCACCGACGAGGCCGACAGCGCGAAATACCTGAAGCAGGCGGCGAAGGCCGTAAGCGAGGACGCGCCGGCGGACTGGCTGTTCGGCTACCGCGTGACGGTGGCCGTCGACAAGCACGTGCAGGGCTTCCCCAGCAAGCTCAGCCAGACGGTGCTGCCATTGTGGCGGATCTCCAAGAATAAGTAAGGGAACGGTATTTCCATGCGATTCGTGGGAAAGCGGCTGACGCTGTTCGTAGCGGCTTTGGTGGGCCTGTCCGCGCTGGTGTTCGTGATGCTGCGCGTATTGCCGGGAGACGTCGCCGCGGTCATCGCCGGCACGAACGCCACCCCCGAACGCATTGCGTCGCTGCGCGCCGAATTCGGCTTGGACAAGCCGCTCGTCGCACAATATGGCGATTGGATGGCGGGCATGCTGCATGGCGACCTCGGCGTGTCCGCAGTCGGCGGACGGCCGGTCGCGCGGCAGGTCGCCATGCGCGCCGCCGTAACGTTCCCTCTGATTGTGCTGAGCCTGCTGATCGCGCTGGCGATCGGCCTGCCGCTTGGCTGCGCGGCCGTCCTGACACGCAATCCGCGGCTGCGCGGCCTGTTCCACGGCATTGCGATCGTGGGCGGCGCGGTGCCCGCATTGTGGGGCGGCCTACTGCTGATCCTGCTGTTCTCCCGTGGCAGGGGACTGTTGGGATTGCTGCCCGCGCAAGGCTTCCCCGACACCGGCTGGGCCACGCCGGGAAAGGCCCTGTCCTGTCTGCTGCTGCCGGCGCTCACCACCGGCAGCACAGCCGGCGCGTCCATCATGCGCTACACGCGTGCCGCAGTGGGGGATATGGCCTCATCGCAGGCGGTGGACATGGCCATGGCCTGCGGCATGACCCGCAAACAGGCGGTATTGCGCGTGGCGTTGCGTCTGGCCACTGCGCAACTGGTGTCGGTGGTCGGCCTGACCTTCGCGCAAATGATCACCGGCGTGATGGTGGTGGAAAACCTGTTCGCCCTGCCGGGTCTTGGCGCCATGCTGGTCACCGACGTCGGCAACCGCGACTTGGTCGCGGTGCAAAGCGAACTGTTTCTATTGGCCGCATTCTTCCTGCTGTTGGGACTCGTGGTCGATATGACGCATCGCGCGCTGGATCCACGGCTGAAGGCCTCCGGCGTCGTTTCGGGGAAGGTGAACGCATGAGCAGATCGAATCCTACGCAAACTCCGAACGCTACGGATGGTGAAGAATCAGCGTCCACAACGCCAGCGGAAGCTACTATGAGCACGACGGGTGCGGTCGTCTCGTCCATCTGGGCCAAGGCGAGCGGCAGATACGCGACGATCGTCATCGGACTATGGCTGCTGACCGCTGCGGTGTCCTTGGTCTGGACGCCGTATTCGCTGCTCGACACCAACGGTTTCAACGCGTGGGCCTCGCCATCCGCCGCGCATCCGTTGGGCACCGATGGTACCGGAGCGGATGTGCTGAGCTGGCTGATGGCCGGCTCCCGCACGAATCTCATGATCGCCGTGCTCACCGTCGTCGTCGCGGCCGCGATCGGACTGCTGTTGGTGGCAGCCATGGTATCGCGTTCCGGTGCGCTCGCGTCCACATCGGTGGTGGTGGCCGACGCGCTGATCTCCATTCCGACGGTGCTTATCGCATTGATTCTTTCCGTGCCGTTCGGCGCGTCCGCCGCGGTGGTCATCGCCGCCTGCGGTTGCGCGTACGGGCTGAACCTGGCACGCATCCTACGGCCCTCCGCACTGCTCGCCGCACGTTCGGCATACGTCGAATCGGCATTATGGTCGGGGGCAAGCTCCGTGCGCGTGTTCTTCACGCATATCGTGCCGAACACGCTGCCGGTATTGTGCGTGCAGTTGTCCATGAGCGCCGGCACCTCGCTGCTGGCGGAGGCGGGACTCACGTATCTGGGCGTCGGCGTCGGAGCCGGCGTGCCCAGTTGGGGGCATTCGCTGTCCACGTCCGTGAAATTCATCAGCGTCTATCCCATGGCCGTCCTATGGCCCGGCCTGGTCGTCACGATGGTGGTGGTCGCGTTGAACCTGTTCGGCGACGCGTTGCGCGACGCGCTCGATCCGCTAACCAATCCCGCGTTGAGGGAGGCCGCATGAGCGCCGTCATACGTCATCTGAACATCGCCATCAACGGCAAGCCGATCGTCGATGATGTCGATTTGGACATCGCCGACGGCGAACGTGTCGGCTTGGTCGGCTCGTCCGGTTCCGGCAAATCGATGATCGCCCGCGCCATGATGGGCCTGCTGCCGGCTACCGCACAGGTGACGGGCAGCGTCGAATTGGGTGGTACGCAGATTGTCGGCGCGTCGGACGCAGCGGTCGCCGACCTGCGCGGACGGTACGTGGGCTTGGTGTTCCAGAATCCGTCCGCCGCGTTGAATCCGGTGATGACCGTGGCGCAGCAGGTCGGTCTTCCGCTGTACCTGCATTACGATCTGTCGCTCGCCGAACGGTCGGAACGCGTCACAGCGGTGCTTGCCAAGGTCGGCCTCGGCGAGGACGTGCTGGTGAAATACCCGCATGAACTGTCGGGCGGCCAACGGCAGCGTGTCGGCATCGCCACGGCGCTCGTCACCTCGCCACGGCTGATCATCGCCGACGAGCCGACCACCGCGTTGGATTCGATCACGCAACGGCAGATCGTGGACCTGCTCACGTCGCTGGTGGACGAGTCGGGCGCGTCGATGCTGTTCATCACGCACGATTTCGCGGTGCTGAACAGGGCCACCACACGCTGTTATGTGCTTGAATGCGGGCGGATCGCGGAATCCGGCGATACGGACGCGCTTCTGGACCAACCGCGCACCGACGCGGGACGCAGGCTGGTCCGGTCGGCCCGCGCGTTGTCGTTGCACGCAGGGCAGGATGCCGGGCGGGAATCCGTGCGGAATCCCGCGCAAAAGGAGGCGGACCATGACTGACGTGAACGAAGGAATGGTGCTGCGCGGCCGCGGCCTCGACAAATGGTATGGCGCGAAACATGACCGCCGTCAGGTGCTGTTCGGTGTGGATGCGGATGTACGGGCGGGGGAGTGCCTCGCCGTGATCGGCGGCTCCGGGTCGGGCAAGACCACGCTGACCCGCGTGCTGCTGGGGCTCGAATCCGCGGGCGGCGGCAGCGTCGAATACTGCGGCGAGCCGGTCCGTGGCGACGTGGCGCACAGTCTGCGCCTGCAGTCCGGATTGGTGTTCCAAAGCCCGTTCGATTCGTTGGATCCGCGATGGCGCATCGGCCGATCCATAGGCGAGCCATTGCGAATGCATCATCCGGATTGGCCACGGGAACGCGTCGCGGAACGTGTGACCGAAGTGCTGGAAATGGTGAGCCTCGATCCGGGAACGTTCGCCAACCGTTTCCCTGTCGACCTGTCCGGAGGGCAGGCGCAGCGCGCCGCGATCGCCCGCGCCATCGTGGACAAGCCGAAGGTGCTGCTCGCCGACGAGCCGATGAGCGCCATCGACGTGGCCGCGCGGGTGCGCATCCTCGACGCGTTCGCCGCGATTCGCGAATCGCAGCCCGATATGGCGATCATCATGGTGTCCCACGATCTGGGCGTGGTGCAGCACATCGCGGACCGCATTCTGGTCCTGCACGACGGGCGCGCGGTCGAAGTCGGCCCGACGGACCAGGTGCTGGGCCATCCGCAGGACGAGTACACCAAGCGATTGGTGCAGGCCGCCTCGCTGTAGGTGTCGCTCCGCATGCCTCATCCGTGCGCGCCATACCGTCTCGCATATTCGTGGTGCGTCTCTTTTCTATAACGATTTGACCGATTGCGTGTCGGTCGATATTGTTGGTTACATGGTTAGTTAGTTATGTAACTAACCATGTAACCAACAGGATGGATGGTCCGGCATGACCGGATGTTCATGATCGGGGGACTGCGATGACGCATGGAACATATCAAAGCCACGGGATGCAACGGCCACGGCGAATCGTGACAATACTGACGGTTCTTGCTTTGAACATATCGTTGGGCGCGTGCGGCACGGCAGGAGATCGGAAGCAAGAGCAGTCGTCACGGGGCCAGGCGTCCGCCATCAGCGGCGATGCGGACGCCAACGCCGCGGACGCGTCGTATCGGGACGAAATCGCAAAAATCAAGAACTCCGGTAGCACTGAAGCCGCCCAGATTCTCGAGGACGGCAAAATCACGGAAGAGGAGTTGGTCCAGCTCGGTTCCAGCTACGCGCAATGCCTGACCTCGAAAGGCATCACAGTGGACACCGGCGAGGCGCGATACCCCGGTGGGTCGATCAGCCCGTCCTACGGAGATGACGCGCTTGACAAGCGCAACTTGAGCGAAGATGAGATTGCCGCCACCAATGCCGCTGACGGAGCCTGCCAGAATGAGACCCAATACAAGAACATCGTCGACCTGTATCTGAGCCTCAAGGAGAATCCCGAGAACGTCGATAACGACCAACTCGCGCGCCAGCAGAACGACAAGACACTGGCCTGCCTGAAAAAACACGGCATCGTGGACGACTCCGTGACCGCCGACGCCTACGACGAGCTGGCGACGATGGGCGAATCCGGCGGAACGAGCTTCGATGACCTGATCGGCAAATACGCCCTCAAGGACAATCCCGCCTACGACAAACGCAAAGTGGCCATCATCGAACAATGTGGGGCATTGTGATGGCGGGCGGCAAAACACCCGTCAGAGCATGGTCGCATGTTCGGAACCGACGGACGGATGCGGATGGAAAGCGGCGGCCGGCGACGCGACGACGTCAGCCATTGGCCATGTCGGTCGTCGCGCTGTTGGTGGTCATCGCATTGGCGGCAGGCGTCGGATGCGGATTCCTGCTGGTCCGACCGGCCATACCCCAATCGTTGCGATCCTCAACGGCCTCCGGCTCGATCACTGCGGCGAAAAGCCGGTTCGATGATGCTCGAGACGTCACCGTCACGGTCCATACCGGAACGGGGCGCACCGTGGCCTCGCCCAAATCGGGCACCATCACCGCCTATGGTTGCGCGCCCGGACAAACCATCGATTCCGGAACAAGCTTCATCGCAGTGGATGAAGTGCCGCTGCTGTCGTTGCATACCGCCGTTCCGCCGTTCCGCGACCTGCAGTCCGGTATGCGAGGCCGCGACGTGGCGGCGCTGAACGCCGAGCTGCGACGGCTTGGATATGCGGCCCCCGACGGCGATGCGATGACCTGGGACACGATTCTCGCATACAATGCGCTCGCCGATACCGTCGGCGCGGCACGGCTGGTCAAGGACAACGGGTGGACGCTAGCCAAAGACGCTTACGTGTGGTTGGATGGGCAATCCGTGACGATCCGTTCCTGCGTTGCCGGCATCGGCGCATCAATCGACGTGAAATCCGAACTGTTGACCACCGATTCGCAATCGCAATCGGTATCCGTGACCATGCCGCAGGACGAGGTGGTCGCAGGAGATCGGGTGCTTGACGTGGACGGTCGAATGGTCGACATGCCGCAACAAACGACGGCAATCACCGACTCGTCGACGCTGGCTGCATTGCTGGGCAGCGACGCCTATCGGCAGGCGTCCGGCACAGCTGAGTCCTCCGAGAGCGCGTCGGATGGCGCGTCGGATGTGACCTTCACCCTGCAATGGCGTCTAAAAACTCCAATCGATGTATGGTCGCTGCCACCCACCGCTTTCTACGCGCAACATGATGAACAGGCCTGCGTGGTGTCCGATGGCAAGCCCGTCGCGGTCACCGTGATCGGCTCCCGTTTGGGACGCTCAATGGCCACGGTCGATTCCGGCGCGGCATTGGGCAAAGTGCGCACGAATCCGCAAGGAGGCAAACCATGCCGATGAGTGATCCCGTTGATTCCACGGGTCCTCTGATGAAGGGGGATGATGAGCGGACGCCGGGAAAACTGGTGACGTTGCGCGATGTCGGTCACACATTCACTGGAGACACTTGGCTGTTCCGTTCGTTAAATGCTGACCTGCGGCCCGATCGCGTGTACGCGCTGGTGGGGCCTTCCGGTTCGGGCAAAAGCACATTGTTGTCCATATTGGCGGGATGGGTGAAGCCGTCGGAAGGATCCATTCAGCGGCTGAACATCGGGAAAACCAGCTGGGTATTCCAAAATCCCATCGGAGTGGCGCGCCGAAACGTGATCGACCATGTGACTCTGCCTTATCTTGCCGCGGGGTTGGATGTGCCGCAGGCGGAGGCATGCGCGCGCGAGCTGCTTGCCCAGTTCGGTCTGGCGGAGCGCGCGTCCAGCGAATACCGGGAGCTGTCCGGAGGAGAGGCTCAACGGCTCATGCTGGCGCGTGGCGTGGCGTCGGGCGCCGATCTGCTGCTGGTCGATGAGCCGACCGCGCAGCTCGATGTGCATACGGCGGATACGGTGAACGCGAGGTTGGACGCGTTGTCAAGACGGGGCATGATCGTGGTGGTCGCCACGCATGATCATCGCACGCGCGACGCCGCCACCGATGTCATCGATTTGGAGGATTACCAATGAAACCGATGCGGTTGAAAGCGGTGCTGCGTGAGACTTGGCGCAACGTCGCCACTGGCACGAGCCGATGCGCGCTTATCTCGCTGCTGCTGTCGATATGCGCGGTCGCATGCATGTGCGCAGACCTGACGCAGATGACGGGGTTGATCGGCGACGCCCGGAAATGGGAGGAATCAGGTGCCTCCACCTATGCGATCACTTTGCAGGGAGGAATCGACGGCGCGACCTGCGAAGGGCTGCGTTCCGCGAACGGAGTGCTGGGCGCCGCCGCCCTCCGGCAGTCGTCCGACCGCGTGCGCATCGCGTCATTGCCCGCGACCGAGATTCCGACATACGAGGCAAGCGCACATGTCGCGCAGGTATTCGCGGCGACAGGGATACGGAAGGACAATTCCGGTGTGATCATGTCGACGGCTGTGACGCGCACGTATGGCGCGCATGCCGGCACGGTGCTGCCGCTCGTCGGTGGCGCACGCATGCGTGTTTCCGCGACGTTCGATTGGCCAAGCGACGGAAGGCAACCAACATACGGCTATGCGATTATCTCGCCCGGCAACGATACCAAGGCCTATGACACCTGTCTGGTCCGTGCGTGGCCGGTTCCCGACGGTATCGAAAGCCTGCTGCGTGTCTCCATTCGCGCCGATGCCGAATCCGGTGTCGGCGCCGCTGCGAGCTCCACCTCTGTCGGGACGAGTGGAAGCAACGAAACGCCGCATGCGAAAATCAGCCGGATCAATACCATGCTGGGGTCGCATATGCCTGGCCCGGCGGATTTCGATGCCCGCATCACCCGGTATGCGCCACTGTTGATGTTCGTCATCGCAATGGCGTTGGGGTTCGCATCGGTTTGCATGCGCAGAATCGAGATAGCGAGCGCGTTGCATGCGGGGTATCCGAAAACCGCGATGCTGCTGCAGCTGTTTTTGGAGACGCTGGCCACGGTGGCGGCGTCTTGCGTGGCATGTCTGCCGGTTGTCGCGATTGTGCCGCTCATATTGACCGGATCCGGTGACGCGATGCCGGTTGTCGCGATGCTATGCCGTGTTCCGGGCGCCATGTCGGTCGGGATGCTTGCCGGGACTGCGGTTGGGGGTATGACGATCCGCGAACGGCAGTTGTTCGCCTATTTCAAGGCACGCGCATGACGTGTGCCGTGTCCTTGAGAGATGCTTCGCCGGCTGTTCGTTGCCGCATCGCGGCAGACCAACGGTTAGAGTGGATGACGTTGATATTGAACCGACTAGGCGGCTGGAGGCGTCGGATGCGATTCGATTTTTCGGGAACGACGCCATTGTTCCGGCAGGTGGCCGAACAAATCAGCGAAGCTATCGTCTCCGGTGCCTTCGCGGAAGGCGAACAGGTGCCCAGCACCACCGAGATCTCGTCCACGTATGCGATTAATCCCGCCACGGTGCTCAAAGGCATGAATCTCCTGGTCGATCAGGGTCTGCTGGAGAAAAGACGCGGCCTTGGCATGTTCGTCACCACGGGAGCACGGGAGAAGGCTCGTGACGCCAAACGCGAGGAACTGCTCACCACGCGGGTCGTCGAACTCATCGCGCAGGCAAAGGCGCTTGGCATCAGCTGCGAACAACTACAGCGCATCATCGGAAGGACCTATCGATGAGTCTGGTCATCAGCGATCTGAGCAAGAGCCGTCATGGAACGTCCCTGCTCAACGGAGTGAATCTGGAATTACGGAGCGGTGCGATACATGGTCTGTTCGGGCGCAATGGTGCCGGCAAAAGCACATTACTGAACATCATCGCGAACCGACTCGTGGCCGATGCCGGCAGTGTGTCGTTCGACGGCAACCGTATGACGGATGGCGGCGGCATGTGGGAACGTCTCATGCTGATGGACGAGACTTGGCCATATCCTGTCGAATGGCGTCTGCGATCGGTGTTCCGTCTGATCTCGCGGCGATACGGCGGATTCGATGATGTGTTGGCGGGGCGTATGATGCAGGCTTTCGGGCTGCGGCCTGATGCTCGTTTCATGAGACTGTCCACCGGTCAGCGTGGCGCGGCGAAGCTGGTTGCCGCGCTTTGCGCGCCGACCGATATCGTGTTGCTTGATGAAGCGACTGATGGTCTTGACGCTGCGGCCCGTGACCTGTGTTACCGCTTCGTGATTGAGTCGTATGGCGACAGACCTCGCACCATGATCATATCCACCCATCTCATAACGGAGGTGGAGGGACTGGTCGAACATGCCGTGGTCCTCGACCATGGGCGGGTGCTGGAATCCTTCGACATGAACGAGTTGGCACAACGTGGGCGGATGCTGTCGGGGCCGGTCGGATCGGTGCGGCGGTACTTGGCCGACAATGGTTTGCGTACGCTGTCGGAAACCGTTCTCGGTGGTCTGCTGACTGTCGGCGTGCGTGGCGTGCCATCTGCACCGATGCCGGAGGACGTTGTCATGAGGTCTTTCGATCTCAATGAGTATGTCATCCAGATTACCGGCATGGACAAGGGGTATGCGTCATGATGGATGAAGTGAAAGGCTTGTCGGCCGGGATGCGGTTCGCGCTGACAAGGCAGCTTGCCGCGCGTTGCGTCGTGTTGATGGCGTACGTGTTGGCCGGTTATTGCGTGCCGTGGCTGTGGGGTCTGATTTTGGCCTTGGTATCCGGAGGTCATTATGTGGTGGAATACCATGTGCTTGGCCCGACGTTGGTGATGTGCGCGGTTCTGACGGCGGTTCCGGCTGTCAGTGGCTTTCGTTCCCTGATATCCATGGGCGTGGGCCGGGCCGTGTATTTCTGGACCGAGATGTTCGCCAATCTTTGCTTCTCCCTTGCCTGCTCGGTGGTCATGACGTTGGGGTTCGTGCTGACGCCGAACCATGATGCCGATATCCTCATCACGTTCCGTGTCGGCAGTGACCTGCAGTGGCTGGCCTGCACGCCTCCATCCGACGCGTTCGGACGATTGCGCTTCCTGAACCGCGATCGGGGCGGTTCCTACGCGTATATGCGGTCCGGGTCGGATTATACGGCCAATCCGATGCTGCTGTTCCTGGCGCTGTTCCTGTTGACCGCCTCGGTGGCGATTCTGGGTCAATGCGTCGGGGAACTGCTGGCGCAGGTCAATCGGTACGGGGCAATCGCCCTGGCGGTGTCGGCATGCATAGCATGGGTCGCGCGTCCATGGCTGTTGAACAGAACCGCCACCGATGTCAATCCGATGATATGGAAACTGCTCGAGGCACTGCGGGGACGCTGGTGTCTGATGTGGCGTGAGGGGCAAGCGGCGTCCGCGGCGATGTACGGAACGTCCAACGAGCGTCTCGTATACGATCAGGCCTACACGTTCTGGCCGATGATGGTGCTTTTCGTAGGTGTGATGATCTTCGGCAACTTGTTGTGCTGGCTGTTGATCCGGCGTCGTGAGGTGCGTGTTCCGCAGTTGCTGCCGGTATGGTGGTGACGATGCTCGGCATGGGCAACACGCCGATGTCCACGTCCGTGCTATCGTATGAGCCATGTTCAATTTCTCATGTTGTTGCTGTCGCTGACCAACCGCCCGAGGGGCGCGT
>OLRG01003438.1_pt1 | contig 10145 bp, 9 predicted proteins | sample 1672331 | NCBI WGS metagenome assembly OLRG01 (sample SAMEA3136672, study PRJEB25190) | human gut metagenome
CAAGGTTGTTCCGATGATGATCGACGCGATCAAGGCTGCTAAGGAAGCTAAGTAATTTTTGACTGCGAAATACCGTCGCAGCTCGTCGTCAAGCGGTTCGTTGCGTACACATGTACGCGGCATCGCCGCCTTCCTCGATCTGCTTGGTCTTTCTTGTCAAAAAGGTGACTTCGACTGGGGCTAACCCTCTCGAAAGTACATGATATGAATGTAAATCCCCTGTCCGTCTGGATGGGGGATTTTTTCGTGTCCTGTCTTTGTCATCTGTCAAATTATCAAAATCGTCCGAAAACTGTCGAACGGTATTCAAAAAAATCCGTCTCTGTGCTATAATATAAACTGCATTTCTATCGAAAAAAAGGAGGGAGCGCGATGACGGGTCCGCTCACGGTTTACCGCGGTACGGAAACGCTGCGGCGCGGCTGGACAACAGGTTCGTGCGCTGCGGCGGCATCGCAGGCGGCGGCGATCCTGCTGCTGACGGGGAGCGCACCGGCGGAAATCCGGCTGCTCACGCCGGGTGGCGTGACGTTCAACCTGCCGGTCGAGCAGGCGAGCCTGCATGACGGCGAGGCGGTCTGCGCGGTGCGCAAGGATGCGGGCGACGACCCGGACATCACGAACGGCGTGCTCATTTCGTCGGCCGTCCGGCGCACGGACAGCGGCATCGTCATCGACGGCGGCAGCGGCGTCGGCCGTGTGACCCGTCCGGGACTCGCGGAGCCGGTCGGTAAGGCCGCCATCAATCCCGGCCCGCGTGCGCAGATCAAGGCGGTGCTCGAGCGTGCGGCACAGGAAAATGGCTATGAAGGCGGATTTTCGGTTGTGCTCTCGGTCGAAAACGGCGAAGAACTCGCGCTCCAGACCTATAACAGCCACCTCGGCATCATCGGCGGCATCTCTATTCTCGGTACCAGCGGCATCGTAGAGCCGATGAGCGAGAAAGCGCTCGTGGACACGATCTGTCTGGAAATGGACAGTCTGTACGCCGCTGGACAGCGCGTCGCGTTCCTCTGTCCGGGCAACTACGGCGCGGATTTCGCGCGCGAAACGCTCGAACTTGATCTGGAACGCGCGGTCAAGTGCTCAAATTATATCGGAGAAGCCTTCGATCATGCGGTCGTATGCGGCTATCCGGAGATCCTGCTCGTCGGTCACGCCGGAAAGCTCGTTAAGCTCGCCGCAGGCGTGATGAACACGCATTCCTCGGTCGCGGACGCGCGGCAGGAGATCTTCACCGCGCATGCGGCGCTGTGCGGGGCTGGCCGCGAGACGCTCGAGCTGCTCATGCAGGCGGTGTCGGTCGATGCGTGCATCGAGCTGCTCGACCGGGAGGGCGTGCGCGAGAGCGTGATGGCGCGCATTCAGGACGAAATGGAAAAACGCATCGCGAGACGCCTTAAGGGGCGTGCAGCAGCGGAATTTATCATGTTTACGACAAAATACGGCGTGCTTGCGCAGTCGGCAGGCGCGGCGCGGCTCTGCGAAAAACTGAGGAAGAATTTATGAAAAAGGGAAAGTTATACAGCGTCGGCGTTGGTCCGGGCGACCCGGAGCTGCTGACCGCAAAGGCCATCCGCGTCCTGTCCGAGTGCGATATCGTCGCGGTGCCGCAGTCGGACGGCGGCGGCCAGACCGCGCTCGATATTGCCGCGCAGTATATAAAAGGTAAGACCGTCCGCTCATTCGCCATTCCCATGACGCACGACAGGGCGGCGCGGGACGCGAGCCATGATGCGGCGGCGGACGCCATCTGTGCGCTCATCGGGGAGGGAAAGACTGTCGCGTTCCTCACGCTCGGTGACCCGACGGTCTATTCGACCGCGTGGTATGTGCATAAGCGCGTGGCCGCACGCGGCTGTGAGGCGGAGCTTGTCCCCGGCGTACCATCGTTCTGCGCGGCAGCAGCCAGGCTCGGCCGCGCCCTGTGTGAGGATGGCGAAATGCTGCACATCATTCCGGCTTCGCACGGCAGAGAGCGCGAGGGCCTCGCCCTGCCGGGCAGCAAGGTGCTCATGAAGGCAGGACGCGGTGTGCTGCGCGTGCGCGATGAGCTGCGTGAGAGCGGCCAGCTCGAACAGGCGGCGCTCGTTGAGCGCTGCGGCATGGAGGGCGAGCGTGTAGTATACGATCTGGACGAGCTCGACGAGCCTTCCGGTTATTTTTCCATCATTCTGGTAAAGGAGGAACGCAAATGATCTACTTTGTCGGCGCCGGCTCGGGCGCGCCCGACCTCATCACTGTGCGCGGCGCGAAGCTGCTCGGCGAGGCGGATGTCATCGTTTACGCCGGTTCGCTCGTCAATCCGGCGCTGCTGGACTACGCAAAAGAGGACTGTGCGATCTACGACAGCGCGAAAATGACGCTCGAGGAGGTCATCGCGGTCATGGCGCCTGCGGCGCGTGCGGGAAAGACGGTCGTGCGCCTGCACACCGGAGACCCCTGCGTTTACGGCGCGCATCGCGAGCAGATGGACGCGCTCGACAGACTGGGGCTTGCATACGAGGTCTGCCCGGGCGTTTCGTCGTTCTGCGGCGCCGCGGCGGCGCTCAAGGCAGAATATACCCTGCCGAACGTCAGCCAGACGGTCATCCTGACGCGCATGGAGGGCCGCACGCCCGTCCCCGAGCGCGAGCAGATCGAGAGCCTTGCCGCGCACGGCGCGACCATGGTCATTTTTCTGTCGGCCGGGCAGCTCGAAAAGCTGTCCGCGCGGCTTATCGAGGGCGGCTATGCGCCCGAAACGCCTGCGGCCATCGTCTACAAGGCAACGTGGCCGGACGAAAAGGTGGTGCGCACGACCGTGGGCGAGCTTGCGGCGGCAGGCGCGCGCGAGGGCATCACCAAAACCGCGCTCATCACGGTCGGCGGCTTCCTTGGCGACAGCTACGACCGCTCTAAGCTGTATGACCCGGCGTTCACCACCGGTTTCCGTGAGGCGAGCCGATGAAGCACGCGAAATTCGTCTCCTTTACCGAAATCGGTGCACAGACTGCCGCGAAAGCTGCCCGGCTGCTGCCGGATTTTCTGTGTGAGCGCTACGCGCGCACGGTCGATCTGTCGCTCTCGAACACCTCGCTCCCGCGGTTTGCACAGCAGGCGATGGTGGACTGCGACCTGATCGTTTTCGTGGGCGCGGCAGGCATCGCAGTCCGCGCGGCCGCGCCCTATCTCGCCGGAAAGGCGTATGACCCGGCGGTCGTTGTGATCGACGAGCAGGGACGGTTTGTCATCCCGCTGCTCTCCGGCCATCTCGGCGGCGCGAACGAGCTTGCCGGACGGCTCGCGGAGGGGCTGGGCGCGACGGCAGTTATCACGACTGCGACCGACGGCCGCGCGGTTTTTGCAGTCGACAGCTGGGCGAAATCGCATGAATGCGTGGTCTTCGACCCGGAAAACATCAAATACATTTCGGGTGCGCTGCTGCGCGGCGACACGGTCGGCCTGCGGTCGGCGTTTCCGGTCGACGGCCTGCTCCCGGCGCATATCGACACGAAAACAGCGGCAGAAAGCGGTTTTGTCATCGGTTTTGACACCGAAGTGCAGCCGTTCCCGCACACGCTGCATCTGGTGCCGCGCGTGATCAGCCTCGGCATCGGCTGCCGGAAGGGCGCATCGGCAGGCGCGGTCGAGCAGACCGTGCGCGAGGCGCTCGGCCGGGCAGGTCTGCCGCTTGCGGCGGTGAAGGCTGTCGCGAGCATTGACATCAAGAAGGACGAGCCTGGCCTTGTGTCCTTCTGCGCCGCACAAGGGCTGCCGTTTGCCGTGTATTCGGCAGAAGAACTGAACGCCGCGCCCGGCGAATTTACGGCGTCGGAGTTCGTGAAAGACACGGTGGGCGTCGACAGCGTATGCGAGCGCGCTGCCGTCGTAAATGCCGGGAACGGCACGATCATCGCGCGGAAATACGCGCAAAACGGCGTAACAGCCGCGTTTGCGGCAGGCGGATACCGCGTCTGCCTTGAAGAATGACCGAGGAGGAACAAACGTGAAACTCTGTATGGCAGGCATTGACCATGTGAGCGCAGCACTTGAGCAGCGCGAAAAGCTGGCTCTGGTGAGAGGACAGGTGCAGGCGGTTCTGCCGCGCATCGCAGAGCGGACCGGCTGCGCGGCGGTGCTGCTCGCGACATGCAGCCGCACCGAGCTGTACCTGCACGCAGAGGGGGAGCGCGTGCTACCTGACGCGGCAGAGGTGCTGTGCGAGGCCGCCGGAGCGCCGGAGTGCCGTCCGTTTCTCGTGCAGCGCGCAGGCGGCGAGGCGGTGCGTCATCTGATGCAGGTCTCGGCCGGGATGCAGTCGCAGATTTTCGGGGATGACCAGATCGTTTCGCAGGTCAAGGATGCCGCCGCACTTGCACGGGAGCTGAAAACAGCGGACGCAGTGCTCGATACGCTGTTCCGCCGTGCCGTCACCGCAGGCAAGCGCGTGCGCACCGAGACACGGCTGACCGGGGTGCCGGCCTCGGCGGCGCAGGCCGGCGTGCGCAGGGCGGAACGCTTTTTCGGCACGCTCGCAGGAAAACGCGCGGTCGTGATCGGCAACGGCGAGATGGGGCGGCTCGCGGCGCGTGCGCTCGTGGAGGCCGGCTGCGCGGTCACGGTCACGCTCCGCACCTACCGCCACGGCGAGACCGTCGTGCCGCAGGGCTGCGCCACCGTGCCGTATGAGCGGCGCATGGAGCGCATCGAGGGCGCGGATCTCGTCGTCAGCGCCACGACCAGTCCGCATTTCACCCTGACGGCAGAGCAGACCGCTGCGCTCAGCCATCCGCCGCGGCTGCTGCTCGATCTGGCCATGCCGCGCGACATCGAGAGCGCAGCGGCGAGCGGACACACGGCGCTGTTCAATCTGGATGACCTCGGTGAGCTTGGTGACGCGGATAACGCCGCGCGGGAGACTGCGCTGCGCATTCTCGACGAGGAGACGCGCGAGTTTTTCGCGTGGCTCAACTACCGCGCCGCCCTGCCGCTCATTGCGCAGCTCAAGAGTGCGGTCGCCTCTCGCGTGCGCCACATCCGGGACTATGATGCGCTCGTTGCGGACGGGGACGCGGAAACGCTCGCAGAGCTGGCCGCAAACCGCGCGGTGGAGCTTGTCCTCGGCGGCATGAAGCAGAAGATCGACGTAGAAACCATGAAAGCGTGTCTCGAACACATCGGAAAGGGGAGCGGGAGATGAAAATTTACTGTATCGGCATCGGTCCGGGCGGCGAGGAGCAGATGACGCTGCGCGCGGTGCGTGCGCTCGAAGCATGCGACTGCGTGGCCGGCTATGGCCTGTATCTCGACCTCATCGATAGCCTCATCGAGGGAAAGGAGCGCATCCAGACCGGCATGACGCGCGAGGTGGACCGCTGTACGGCGGCGCTCGAGCGTGCGAAGCAGGGCAGAACGGTCGCGGTGGTCTCGTCGGGTGACGCCGGTGTGTACGGCATGGCCGGACTGCTCATCGAGCTGGCAGCCGGAACGGGCGTCGAGGTCGAGGTCATCCCCGGCATCACGGCGGCCTGCTCGGGCGGCGCGGGGCTCGGCTCGCCGCTGACCTGCGATTTCGCGTGCATCAGCCTGTCCGACCTGCTGACACCGTGGGACAAGATCGAGCAGCGTCTGCGCGGCGCGGCCGCAGGGGATTTCTGCATCGCGCTCTACAACCCCTCCAGCCGCAGGCGTGCGGATCATCTCGCGCGTGCGTGCGACATTCTGCTCGAGAGTATGCCGCCCGAGACCGTGTGCGGTACGGTGCGCAGTATCGGCCGTGAGGGCGAGAGCTTTTCGCTCACGACGCTCGGTGCGCTGCGCGACACGCCGGTCGATATGCTCACGACGGTCTTTGTCGGCAACAGCCGCACGGTCGTCATCGACGGCCGTATGGTAACGCCCCGGGGGTACCGTGGCGTATGAGGATCTGCGTTTTTTCGGGCACGACCGAGGGGCACGAGCTCAGCCGCTTTCTCGCCGCGAACGGCGTTCCGGCGGAGGTTTTTGTCGCGACCGAGTACGGCGCGGCGGTCATGGAGCCGATGCCCGGCATCACGGTGCATGAGGGGCGTCTGGACGAAAATGAGATCGCGGCGCGGCTCGATGCGGACACGCTGCTCATCGACGCGACGCACCCCTATGCCGCGCTCGTGACCGACAATCTGCGCACGGCGTGCGCGAAAACGGGGGCGCGGTACGAGCGGCTGCTCCGTCCGGCGCTGCGGCACGGCGAGGGTGAGACCGTGCCCGACACGGAGGCCGCTGTCGCGTGGCTCAGCAGACACCCCGGAAAGGTGCTGCTGACGACCGGGAGCAAGGAACTTGAGGCGTATACGGCGGTCGAGAACTTTGCGGAACGGCTGTATCCGCGCGTGCTGCCGAGCGTCGGCGTGATACAGAAATGCGCGTCCCTCGGCTTTCCCGGCTCGCACATCATCGCGATGCAGGGGCCGTTTTCTGCCGGGATGAACGCTGCGCTCATCCGTCAGACCGGCGCGGAGATCCTTGTCACCAAGGACACGGGCGCGACAGGCGGCTTTGCGGAAAAGCTCGCGGCCGCGCGTGAGACCGGCATCAAAACGCTCATCATTGCCCGTCCGCGCGAGGAGAGCGGCCGCAGCCTTGCAGAAATGCAGGCGTTTCTGCGCGAAGAGCTTGGTCTTGCGGAGGAGAAAAAGCAGACGGCGCCGCCGCGCTTTCCGATGTTCGTGCCGCTCGAGGGCAGGCGGTGCGCGGTGTTCGGCGCAGGGAAAATCGCGGCGCGGCGTGTTGCTGTGCTGCGGCGCTTCGGCGCGTGCGTCACGGTCACAGCGCCGGAAAAACGCGCGGAAATCGAGATAAATCTGTGTCGCGGCTACGAGAAAAGCGATCTTTCGGGGGTTTTTCTGGCAGTCGCGGCGACCGATGACCGCGCGGTCAACCACCGCATTGCGGAGGACTGCGCGTCTCTCGGCATTCCGGTGAGCGTTGCGGACAGCGCATCGGAGTCGACGTTCTTTTTCCCGGCGGTCTGTGAGGGCGCGGAGCTGACGGCCGGCGTGGTCTCGCGCGGCACCTCGCACGCGAAGACTGCCGAGGCGGCGCGGCGTATCCGACGGGTACTGGAGGAAATGACATGATAAAAGTTGGCAGCAGAGACAGCCGCCTTGCGGTCGTGCAGGCGGAGGAGGTCATGCGCCGTCTGGGCGAGTGCGAACTCGTGACGATGAAAACGACGGGCGATAAGATCCTTGACCGCACGCTGGACAAGGTCGGCGGCAAGGGACTGTTCGTCAAGGAGCTCGACCGCGCGCTCGCCGCAGGCGAAGTCGACCTCACGGTGCACAGCCTGAAGGATGTGCCGATGGAGCAGCCGGACGGTCTGCCGCTTATCGCGTTCCCGAAGCGGGCGGACGCGAGAGACGCGCTCGTGCTGCCGGAGGACGGCAGCTGGGACAGGGAAAAGCCGATCGGCTGCTCGTCTGCGCGGCGGCGCGTGCAGCTTGCACGGCTGTTTCCCGGTATCGAGGTAAAACCGGTGCGCGGAAATGTGCAGACCCGGCTTCGCAGGCTTGACAGCGGCGAATACGGCGCACTGGTGCTCGCGGCGGCCGGACTGCACCGTCTGGGACTGGAAAACCGCATCAGCCGGTATTTTTCGCCGGAGGAAATGCTCCCGGCGGCCGGGCAGGGCATCCTTGCCGTGCAGGCGCGGGAGGGCGAGTGCCGCGCGGCGGCGCAGCTGCTCGATGACGCGGAGACGCGCGTCTGCGCTCTGGCGGAACGGGCGTTCATCCGGGCGCTCGGCGGCGGCTGCTTTTCTCCGGCGGCGGCGTATGCCGTGCTCGAAAACGGGATGCTGCGCCTGCGCGGACTGTACGTCAGCGCGGATGAGCGGAGTCTGATCAGGGGAGAGCTGACAGGCGCACCGGAGACGGGCGAGCGGCTCGGCTGCATGCTCGCGGAACGCCTGCGCAGACAGGCGGAGGAGGAAACATGACGGAAACGGTAACTCTGGTCGGTGCAGGGCCGGGCGGCGCGGCGCTTTTAACGCGCGGCGGCGGTGCGGCGCTCAGACAGGCGGACGCGGTCGTATATGACCGTCTGGTGGACGAGAGCATCCTAGACCTCATCCCGAAGGGCGCGGAGCGCATTTGCGTCGGCAAGAAAATGGGGCATCACCCCGTGCCGCAGGACGAGATCAACGCCCTGCTGGTGCGCCTTGCGCGGCAGGGAAAGCGCACCGTCCGCCTCAAGGGCGGCGACTGCTATCTGTTCGGGCGTGGCGGCGAGGAGTGCGAATACCTGAAGGCGCACGGCGTGCCGTTCCGCGTGCTGCCGGGCGTGACGAGTGCGCTCGCCGCACCGGCGTTCGCCGGTATCCCGGTGACGCACCGCGATTTCTGCTCATCGGTGCACATTGTGACCGCGCACGCACGGGCGGGGAAGCCGCTTTGCATCGACTTTGAAGCGCTCGTGCGCACGGGCGGAACGCTCGTGTTCCTCATGGGGCTGACCGCGCTCCGGCAGGTAACGGACGGCCTCACGGCGGCAGGAATGCCGCCGGATATGCCGGCGGCGGTCATCGAAAACGGCGCGCGCGGCACACAGCGCAAGGTCGTTTCGACCGTGGGGGAGCTGGCGGACGCGGCAGAAAAGGCCCGGGTGCACAGCCCGGCGCTTATCGTGGTCGGGCGCGTCTGTGCGCTGAGCGGTACGCTCGACTGGTGGACAGCGCTGCCGCTCCACGGGAAAACACTTGCTGTTACGCGCCCGGAGGAACGGAACGCGGGACTGGTGGACGGTCTGCGTGCGCTCGGCGCGGAGGTCATCGCCGCGCCCTGTATCGAGCTGCATGAGCGCGGGGACATGGCTTCGCTCACAGGGGCGCTCGAAGAAAAACATGACTGGGCGGTGTTTACCTCGCCGGCAGGCGTACAGGCTGCGGTACGCGCACTGTTTCGCGCAGGACGCGATCTGCGCGCGCTGTACGGGATGAAATTCGCCTGCATCGGCAGCGCAACGGCGGAGACGCTCGCTTCCTGCGGCATCAGCGCCGACCTCGTGCCCGAGGCTTACGACAGCGAACACCTCGCGGACGCGCTCTGCCGGGAAATGCAGGGCGGCGGCGCGGCGCTCCTGCTGCGTGCGGCCGAGGGCAGCCGCATTCTCCCCGAAAAACTGAAAAACAGCGGCATCCGTGTCACGGATGTACCGCTTTACGATACCGTGCGCTGCTGCGCGAAGGCGGATGAGCTGCGTGAGCGCATCCGGAACCGGGCGCTCGACGGCGTGACATTTACGAGCGCGTCCACCGTGCACAGCTTCGCGGAAGCTGTGGGGAGGGAAAAACTGCGCGGACTTGCCGCGCTCTGCATCGGCCCGGTCACGGCCGAAGCTGCGAAAAGCTATGAAATGAAACCATTTACCGCGCAGGAGGCGACCGAGACCGCCCTTCTCGCGCTTTGCAAAACTGTTCTGGAAGGGTGACAATATCAATGTTCAACAAGGATTTCCGACCGCGGCGGCTGCGGACGTCGGATACGCTGCGCCGCATGGTGCGCGAGACGCGCATTTCTGCGGACAGCCTGATCTGGCCGATCTTCATCATCGAGGGCGAGGGCATCTGCGACGAAATTCCGTCGCTGCCCGGACAGTATCACTATTCGCCCGATATGCTGGGCCGGGCGGTCGAGCGCATGCGCGCACACGGCGTGTCGCGTGTACTGCTGTTCGGTCTGCCGAAGCACAAGGACGAGAACGGCTCGTCCGCATGGGGCTCGAACGGCGTTGTGCAGCAGGGCATCCGTGCGCTCCGCGCCATCGCGCCCGAGCTGTATATCATCACGGACGTCTGCATGTGCGAGTACACCTCGCACGGCCACTGCGGCATCCTGTGCGGTCACTATGTCGACAACGACAGGACGCTCGAGGTGCTGGCCAGGACTGCGGTCAGCCATGCGCGCGCCGGTGCGGACATGGTCGCGCCGAGCGACATGATGGACGGCCGCGTGGCGGCGATCCGCGCCGCGCTCGACGAAAACGGCTTTGTCAACACGCCGGTCATGGCGTATTCCGCGAAATTCGCGTCTACCTTCTACGGCCCGTTCCGCGACGCCGCAGGCTCTGCTCCGGCGTTCGGTGACCGCCGTTCGTATCAGATGGACCCCCATAACGGCCGTGAG
>OLRG01003440.1_pt1 | contig 10139 bp, 8 predicted proteins | sample 1672331 | NCBI WGS metagenome assembly OLRG01 (sample SAMEA3136672, study PRJEB25190) | human gut metagenome
CATGTAGCAGTAGGAGGTGCAGGTCTCGATGTGCACCTGGGACTGCTCACGGCTCTCCATATGGAGGCTCACGTGGTGGTAGGCCGGGTCGTTGATGGCGTCCTCCACGGAGGAGTAGCCGAGGGCGGCCAGCTTGTCGTCGGAGGTCACCGCGAGGGTGTGGGCCACCAGGTTGTCGGGCTTGCGGTCCTGCACGGGGCGCTCCGCGCCGCCCTCTGCGGCACCAAGGGCCAGGGACTCCTTGGGGTCGTAGACCACGGGCCACTCCTCGTACTCCACCTTGATGAGCTTGAGGGCGCGGTCGCATGCCACGGTGTCCTCGGCCACCACGACGCCGATATTGTCGCCGTAGATGCGCACGCGGTCGTCCAGGAGCTTGCGGTCGGCGATGTCTCGGTGCGAGGCGTCGCGGTCCGCGTACCAGGGGTGGCCGCCCACCGGGTAGACAATGTCGGGCACGTCGAAGCACGTGAAGACGGCCACGACGCCCGGCACCTTGAGCGCCTCGCTCGCGTCAATGGAGATGACTCGCCCGTTGCCGATGGTTCCGGTCGGGATCTTTGGATTGTAGGTTTCCTCATCTCTCTTCCAGGCACGGCTTTGGGCACAGGTCGTCCGTGAACTTGGCGCGGCCTGTGACCTTGTCGGCGGCGTCCACGCGCTTGATGGGACGACCGACCTCCTTGAGCTTTTCCATACGTCGCTCCTCCTCGATAGAGGATTATCACCTATGAGAAGAAAGTATTATCGACCTGTCTGCGAGCACGTGCGGCCATTCCGCGAACGGGCGAAATCTCCCTGTGTGCGTACGCTATAGCTTTGAAGAAACAACCCTCTTGACCTGCTCGTTGTTCATCTTCAGAAACAACGCTGACATCTGCCTGCAGCCCTTCGCGCAACGCCTCCCCATATAAAAAGGCGAGAAGGACGCGGGCCTTGCAGCCGCTGCGCCCTTCTCGCCGGGAAGGTCTATGCGACGTTGCCAGACGTCTGCCTACAGGAAGGTGCCGGCCTTGATCTGCTCGACGTACTCGAGGTACTGCTTCTGCTGGTCATCGGTAACGATGCTGGAGAAGGTGCCCGTGGAGACGCCACCGTTGGAGAGGTCGCCGTAGATGACCTTGTTGCCAAAGTTGCCGGACTCCACGTCCTGCATGGACTCCTTGAGCATGGTTTTGTTGTGGGTGCGCACGGAGTTGGCGATGAGCTTGTCGTCGGCGCTGCCGAGGTCGGCCGGCTGGCCGATGTCATAGCGGTCGCTGTAGGCCGAGAGCGCCTCGCGGGCGCCGGTGTCCACGATGGAGGCGTCGCCGAACATGACATCGACGTCGTTGGTGGTCACCATGGAGTTGGCAATCTCCTTGCCCTTGCCGGCGTCGGAGAAGGAGCCGGCATAGGCGCTGGCAACCTGGATGGCCGGGTTGATCTTCTGAGCGGCCTTGGTGTAGTTCTCGAGCTTGTCCTTGGTGGTGTCAAGCTCGACGCCGCCGATGAAGCCGATGTTGTTGGTCTTGGAGAGGATGCCCGCAAGTGCGCCGGCCAGAAGGCCGATCTGTTGCGTGTTGGGCATGAGGGACTCGATGTTGGTGTCCTTGACCGTGTCGTTCAGGATGCAGAAGTGGGCGTCGGGATAGTCCTTGGCCACCTGCTTGACGGCGTCGGTGTACTGGTTACCCGGGGCAAAGATGAGGTCGTAGCCCTGGTCGATGTAGTTCTCCATGGTGGTGGCCCAGTCGGCCGTGGCGACGGACTCGGAGTAGGCTGTGTCCCAACCCAGCGCGTCGGCCGCGTCGGTCATGGCCTTGTAGCAGGAGGCGCCCCAGCCGCCGTCGTTAATGGGGCCGTCGAGGAAGATGGCCACCTTCTTCTTGGCTCCGTCGGAGCCGTCTGTGGTACCGGAGCCGGAGTCGGCAGAGCCGCTCCCGCCGCAGCCGACGAGGCCGAGCCCCAGTGCCGTCGCGCCCATAGTGCCGATGAACTGCCTTCTGTTGAGCATGGTCTATCCCTTCTCTGAAGCGAAGATCTAGCCTTATCGCCCATCGCAGGAGGGCGATCGGTCGCATCTGATTGTAGGCCGAGCGCGCATCGTTTGACCCTGTTAAAGCAGTTCATGTCCGCAAATGGACGCTTTGTGCCACCAGACGGTAACTATTTCTTATTGAGGTGGCAATGGTCCTGAGCTGGTGTTATTCATTCAAAACTACAGCGACCTTCGCCGCTCGCCGGTTATCCTCGCCGTTTGTCAGCCCTTCTCGCCTCCTGCCGTTTGCATGTGAAAATGGACGCCCAGCCGAAGCTGAGCGTCCACAAGTACCGGCAAACTGCGGAATGTCTGGCGAGAAGGACCTGCAGCCTTACAGGAAGGAGCCGTCCTTGATCTGATCTACGTACTCGAGGTACTGCTTCTGCTGGTCGGCGGTGACGATCTTGGAGAAGGTGCCGACGGAGACGCCGCCATTGTCGAGGTTGCCGTAGATGACCTTGTCGCCAAAGACGCCGTCCTCGACGTCCTTCATGGCCTGCTTGAGCATGGTCTTGTTGTCGGTGACAACGGAGTTTGCGATAAGCGGATCGTCGGCGCCGCCCAGGTCGCCCGGCTGGCCGATGTCAAAGACATCCTCGTAGGCGGACATGGTCTCGCGGGCGCCCGTGTCGATGCCGGAGGCATCGCCGAACATTACGTCAACGCTGTTGGTGGTCAGCATGGAAGCGGCGATCTCCTTGCCCTTACCAGCGTCCATGAAGGAGTTGGCGTAGGCGCTGAAGACCTGGATGTCCGGGTTCACCTTCTGGGCGGCCTTGGTGTAGTAATCGAGCTTGTTCTTGGTGGTGTCGAGCTCCACGCCGCCAATGAAGCCGATGTGGCCGGTCTTGCTGAGGATGCCCGCAAGGGCGCCGGCGAGAAGGCCAATCTGCTTGGTATCCGGCACGAGGCCAACGATGTTGCTCGCGGAGACCTCGGAATTGAGCAGGCAGATGTGGGCGTCGGGGTAGTCCGCGCCGACCTGCTTGCTCACGTCGGTGAACTCGTTGCCCGGCATGAAGAGGAGGTCGAAGCCCTGGTCGAGGTAGTTCTCCATGGTCGTGGCCCAGTTGGCCTGCTCGACGGACTCGGAGTAGGCGGACTCCCAGCCAAGCTCCTCGGCGGCGTCAAGCATGGCCTGGTAGCAGGAGGCGTTCCAGCCGCCGTCGTTTGCGGGGCCATCCAGGATGATAGCGACCTTCTTCTTGGCGGACTCGCCGGAGGAGGCACCGTCGGAGGAGGAGTCGGAGGTGGCGGAGCTGCCGCAGCCAACGAGGCCCAGGGCCATCATGGCGGCGGACATGGAGACGAAGTTCCTCCTGGTCATGGCATTGTTCATGTGCTTCTCGCTTTCTTTGGGTGGTTGAATCGACGGAACGTCTCGGGGCGGCGCTTGAGCGGGCGCCGTCCCGCCGTGACCTTGCTTACTCCTCGCTGGGGTGCCAGAAGCCCTCGTGGAGCTTCATGTACTCCTCCTCGAGCTCCGGCACGGGGCCGACGAGCTCCATGTCCGGCTTCTGCCCGCAGGCAAAGATCGCGCGGCAGGGAAGTGCCAACGTAGGGTTGCGGATGTCGTCGCCGGTGTACTTCTTGAGAGTGCTCTCGCGGCCGATGTAGACCAGACGACCAAGGTTGCCCCAGTAGATGGCGCCCGAGCACATGGCGCAGGGCTCGCCGCAGTTGTACATCGTGAGGTCCCACATCTCTTCCTTGGTGTAGACCTGGGAGGCGCGCCTCATGAGCTCGGTCTCGGCGTGGCCGGTACAGTCACCCTTGTGCTCGTTCTCGCAGTTGCCCTGCTCCATGAGGATGTTGCCGTCCCTGTCGGCCAGAAGGCAGCCAAACGGATAGTTGCCGGCCTCCTTTGCCTCGCGGCAAATCTCTATGACGCGGCGGAGCAGCCGCTCGTCGGTCTCGCTCAGGTCCTTGAGGTGGACGGGCTCGCCCGCCTCGTACTGGATGGTCAGCGTTGCCTTGCTCATGCCTTCCCCTCTCTTCCTGCCGTCACGGGCCGGCGGCCGCGCTCCCCCCATCACAAAAGCAGCCCGAGCTTCCAGAGGGGGAGGCCTCCGGAAGTTCGGGCTGTTTGATGGCTTCTGCGCGTGCTACCACGGGACACACGACCCTTGCGGGAATGAAGCCCAGCGATTCGGTTGTGCGCGACCGCATTGGACTCCGTGCCCTGCGGTCTGAAAGCAACCTTGCGGCTGCCGATGGGACATATCCTACAGGTCGCGCGCGTTGTCCGCAAGACGCAGCACGCGTTGTTTTCTGCTGTTAACCAACGAGACGCGCCCTTCTCGCCGGTGAAACGCTCCGGCAACCCGCCGTGGTCTGCATGTGAAAGTGGACGATGCGCCGGCCGCCACCGACCAGATTCGCATGCATTCTGCGGCAACGGAAAGGGCCCGTCGAGCGTGCGGCTCAAGGGGCCCGGCAAAAACAGGCGAGAAGACCTTACAGGAAGGTGCCGGCCTTGATCTGGGAGACAATCTCCTGGTACTTGGCCTGGGTGTCCTGGTCAACGATGTTGGAGAAGGTGCCCACGGCAACGCCGCCGTTGTCGAGGTCGCCCTTGACAATCTTGTTGCCGAAGGAGCCGGCCTCGACGTCCTTCATGGCAGAGAGGATCATGGCCTTGTTGTCGGTCACGACGGAGCAGGCGATGAGCTTGTCATCGGCGCTACCGAGGTCGCCCGGCTGGCCGATGTCGTAGCGATCGCCGTAGGTGGCCAGGGCCTCGCGGGCACCGGTGTCGACGATGGAGGCGTCGCCGAACATGACGTCGACGTTGTTGGAGTTGACGAAGGTGGTGGCAAGCTCCTTGCCCTTGGCGGCATCCGTGAAGGAGCCGGCGTAGGCGCTGGTCACCTGGACATCGGGGTTAACCTTCTTGGCGGCCTTCTCGAAGTTCTCGAGCTTGGACTTGGTGGTGTCAAGCTCGACGGCGCCGATGAAGCCCACGGAGTTGGTCTTGGTGATGAGGCCGGCAAGCGCTCCGGCGAGCTGGCCGATCTGATCGGTGTTGGGTACGAGGGAGACCACGTTCTCCTGCTCCACGGCGGAGTTCAGGATGCACAGGTGGGCGTCGGGGAAGTCCTTGCCAACCTGCTTGACGACGTCGGTGTACTGGTTGCCAGGCAAAAAGACCATGTCATAGCCCTGGTCGATATAGTTCTCCATGGTGGTGGCCCAATCGGACTGGGCGACGGACTCGGAGTAGGCGGTGTCCCAGCCAGCCTCGTCGGCGGCATCGGTCATGGCCTTGTAGCAGGACGCGTCCCAGCCGCCGTCGTTGATCTGGCCGTCGGTCACCATGGCGACCTTCTTCTTGCCGGAAGAAGCGCCACCATCGGTGGACCCGCCGTCGGAACCGCCGCAGCCAACCAGGCCGAGGCCGAGGACGCTAGCGCCCATGGCGCCGAGGAACTGCCTTCTGTCGAGCATGTTGACTTCCTTTCTCTTGGGCCCCGGGGGGACCCTTCCTCCCCTACGCGCTATGCGCGCGGTAACCGATTATCAGCAACGGATGTTGCTCCCGCTACGTAGAAGACGGGCGCTGAGAAGTTCGCGGAGCCTCCCAGCGCCCAGGTCATGTAAGAGCTGTTTGGAACGGATGCCCAATCTACGTGCCCAACGCCGCGTGCTTGGCACACAAGGAGGGTCGGAGTCCGCAGATTGGGTGCCGCAGTGCCTAGCGAGACTCGCGGTAGTAAGGCTGGCCGTTAGCCTTCGGCGAGCCGCCCTTGAAGCCCAGGATGATGAGCGCGACGAGGGTGACCACGTACGGGATCATCTGGAAGAACTGGTAGGGGGCACCCTGGACGTTGACCTGCAGGACGATCTGCAGGGCGTCGCAGAAGCCGAAGAGGCCGCAGGCGGCCAGGACGCCCAGCGGCGACCAGCGGCCGAAGATGACGGCGGCCAGCGCGATGAAGCCGCGCCCGGCGACGATACCATCGGCATACGTGGAGGTATAGCAGAGCGTGAGGAACGCGCCGCCCAGGCCGGAGAGCGCGCCACAGATGACGCAGGCCAGGTACTTGGTGCCAACAACGTTGATGCCGAGGGTCTCTGCCGCCTGGGGGTTCTCGCCGACGGAGCGGTAAGAAAGGCCGCTGCGGAACTGGTTGAAGTACATGGCCGTCAGGGGAACCATCAGGTAAGCCGCGTAGGCAAGCGGCGTCTGGTTGAAGAGGGCGGGTCCGATGACGGGGATGTCAGACAGCAGCGGGATGGCGATGGCGCTCATCTGGACGCCCTGGACCAGGGTGGAGGAGTCGCCGAAGGCCGTCTTGTACGCGAAGGTGGCGATGGCTGGCGCCAGGATGTTGATGGCCATGCCCGTAACCACCTGGTCGACGCAGAGGGTGACCGTGCAGTAGGCGTAGATCATGTTGATGAGCACGCCTGCTGCGGCACCGACCACAAGGCCGACGACGGGGCTGCCAGTGAAGTAGCCGGCCAAAAAGCCGGAGAGGGCGCCGATGGACATGAGTCCATCCAAGCCGATGTTGACGAGGCCCGCACGCTCGGAGAAGAGCTCGGCGATGCCCACGAGCAGCAGGGGCACGGCCATGCGGACGGTTGCCGCCACGAGGGTGGGCAATGACGCGATGATGGCATCCATTACGCGTTCACCTCTTCCTTCTTAGCCTTACCAGAGCCCATCTGCTGGATGAGCGCCTGGATCTTGGGAAGCTTGATGAGGGCCACGCCGGCAACGGAGAAGATGATGATGAGGGCGCGGATGATCTCGACGATGGCGGTGGGGACCATGATGCCAACCTGCATGGAGGAGGCGCCGGTGGTCAGGGCGCCGAAGAAGATGGCGACGAGCAGGGAGGCAAGCGGGTTCAGCTGGGCAATGAGCGCGATTGCCACGCCGTCAAAGCCAAAGCCGGAGCCAAAGCCGCTCATGAGGCGGTACTGCTTGCCCAGAAGCTCCACGGCGCCGCCCATGCCGGCGATGGCGCCAGAGATGATGAAGGCGGCCACGACCAGGAACTTGACGTTGAAGCCGTTGACCTTGGAGGCCAGCGGGTTCAGGCCCACCGCGCGGATCTTGAAGCCGAAGGACGTCTTGGAGATGACGTAGGCCACCACCAGGCTCAAGACGATGGCCAGGATGACGCCGGTGTGGATGCGGAAGCCGGGAATCTTGGCCAGCATAACGGAGTCGGCCACGGACGGGGTCTGGGGGTTGCCGCCGTCACGGAAGGCATTGGTGTAGATGAAGCCCATGAATAGCGTGGCAACGTAGTTGAGCATGATCGAGGTAATCATCTCGTTGAGGCCGCGAGTGATCTTCATGATGCCGGGAAGGGCCGCCCAGAGGGCTCCCACCACGGTGCCCACCAGGATGGCAAGCACGGTGCCAGCGATGCCCTCGATGCCCGTCACCAGCAAGAACACAATGGCGGAGACGGCGCCCATGATGAACTGGCCCTCGCCGCCGAGGTTGAAGACGCCGCAGCGGTACGCAAAGGCCGCCGCAAGTGCCGTGAAGATGAGCGGGCAGGCCGAGACCAGCGAGCTCGCGAACTTCTGCGTGGTTCCCAGGGAGCCCGAGAACAGCAGGGCGTAGCCCTGGATGGGGTTCTTGCCCAGGCAAGCGATGACGATGCCGCCGACAACCAGGGCGAGAAGGACGGAGATGATGGGCACGAGGATGGTGAGCGTGCGCTCGCGGGCCATGCCCCTAGCCGCCCCCTTGGAGTCAAACTTCTTAGCCATGTTCGCCTCCCTACTTTCCCGCCATGGCCAGGGAGATCTCCTTGACCGGGGCGTCCTTGCCGGAATAGGCACCCATGACCTCGCCCTCGAAGAGGACGACGATGCGGTCGGAGATCTTCAGGACCTCGTCGAAGTCCGCGGAGATGAGCAGGATGGCGCATCCGCGGTCGCGCTGGGCAATCATGGTGTCGTGCACGAAGTTGGTGGCGCCGATGTCCAGGCCGCGGGTGGGATAGACCGCCACGAGCATGGGCGGCTCGCCGTCGAGCTCGCGGGCCAGGATGACCTTCTGCTGGTTGCCACCGGAGAGGCTGCGGGCCGTCTGGTCGACGGAGGTGCAGCGAATGTCGTTCTTCTCGCGCATCTCCTCGGCAAACTCGTGGATGGCGTCGGACTTGAGCCAGGCGCCGTGGCCGATGGAGAAGCGGTCGGTGTCGGTCTTCTTGAGCACGAGGTTCTCGGCGATGGACATGCCGCCGATGAGGCCCATGGCGTTGCGATCCTCGGGGATGTTGCCCAGGCCAGCGTCGATGAAGGTCTGGGGGCTGAAGAGGGCGATCTCGCCCTCGGCGTTGTACATCTTGCCGGACTCGGGCGCGACGAGGCCCGTGACCACCTGGGCGAGCTGGGACTGGCCGTTGCCGTCGATGCCGGCGATGCCCACGATCTCTCCGCGGTGCAGCTCCAGGCTGACGTCCTTGAGTCCGCCGTGCTTGAGCTCGGGGTGAAGGCTCACGTTCTCCAGGCGCATGACAACCTCGCCCGGCTCGGTGACCTTCTCGTAGTGGCTCTCGTGGAACTCGCGGCCAATCATGAGGTCGGCCAGGTGCTGGCCGGTGGTGCCCTTGGCGTCCAGCGTCTGGACGGACTCGCCGTCGCGCAGGATGGTCACCTTGTCGGAGACGCGCATGACCTCGCGCATCTTGTGCGAGATGAAGATGACCGACTTGCCCTCGGCGGTGAGGGAGTCGATAATGTCGAACAGACCCTCGACCTCGATGTCCGTGAGGACGGCCGTGGGCTCGTCCAGGATGAGGAGCTCGGCGCCGCGGTAGAGGACCTTCAGGATCTCAACGCGCTGCTGCATGCCGATGGACATCTCGGAGACCTTCTCATCGAGGTCAACCTCCAGGCCATAGCGGTCCGCAAGCTCCTCGATCTTCTTCTTGTCTCCCGCTCGGTCGAGCTTGGCGCTCGCGCCCTTGGTTCCCAGGACGATGTTCTCCAGGCCGGTCATGGCCTCGATCAGCATGAAGTGCTGGTGCACCATGCCAATGCCCAGGGCCACCGCATCGGCGGGGCTCTTGATCCTCACCTCTTTGCCACGATAGAAAATCTTGCCATCCGTGGGCTGGTAGAGGCCCACGAGGACGTTCATGAGCGTGGACTTGCCCGCTCCGTTCTCGCCCAGCAGGGTGTGGACCTCTCCCTCGCTAACCGTGAGGTTCACGTCCTTGTTGGCGTATTTGGGACCGAAGCGCTTGCTGATGTTCTCCATCCTCAGCAGTTCTGCCACGTCATCCCCCTCTCCTCTTTGCTGGCCGTGCGAACATCGCACGTCTAACCGTACGTAATGAGGATAACCTTCGAAGGAATCCAGCCCATTTACGAAATTTTGCGGTTGTATTAATCAAACTTCTTGATAGGTTGACTATTTTTTTGTCAACACACGTTGAAGAGGGTATTTTGTTCACGCAATTTGCCCTCTGACCTGCGTTATTCTCGGTTTTGAGTAACGCTATTTCGGCCAGCGGCACGGCGAACGGTAGGCGCCTTCCCACTGCATATAGAGGGCCCGCCCCGGTGAGAAAACCAAGGCGGGCCCAAAGTCGGTGGGAATGCGACAAAGGGGTTGTACCTTTGTCGCGACTGCCAGCTAGTCGCGGTGGGCGCGGCGGCTGTAGTAGGTGTCGGACAGGGGTAGGCTGCGGCGGAGCTTGCCGTCCCACGCGTGGTAGGCGTTCTGCACGGCCGGGGCGGTCGGAATCGTCGCGATCTCTCCGATGCCCTTGCCGCCGTAGGCCACGGGCAGTTGTTCGTCCTTCTCGACGTAGATGGCGTGGATTTGCGGGATGTCAGTGGCGCGGAACAGGCCCAGGGTGCCGTACTTGGCCTGCGGCACGCCGTCCTTGAGCGGCCAGTCCTCGGTGAGAGCGTAGCCCATGCCCATGAGCACGCCGCCCTCGATCTGGCCCTGGATGGCGATGGGGTTGATGACGCGGCCGGAGTCGTGCGCGGCGTAGACCTCGGAGACCTTGCCCTCGTCGTCCAGGATGACCACGTGCGTGGCAAAGCCGTAGCAGATGTGGCTCTTGGGGTTGGGTACGTCGGCGCCCAGCTTGTCGGTGGGCTCTAGGTACTCGTAGTAGAACTCGTGGCC
>OLRG01003445.1_pt1 | contig 10129 bp, 7 predicted proteins | sample 1672331 | NCBI WGS metagenome assembly OLRG01 (sample SAMEA3136672, study PRJEB25190) | human gut metagenome
CCCAAACGGCTCAAGCCATTCGCTACATCTGCACAGACACGTTCAGCCCCCCCACCAGTAAGTTGATGGCACAGAAATAATATATTCATAATAATTGCTACAACTTGATGTTATCTATACTAAATGTCTTTGAAGTAGCTCCAGATGCCAACATAGGGAACAAGAAAGGAAGACATAAGCACCAATAGAATTCAAGCATATTTGACTTGTAGAATGCTCCGAAGAATGCAATCACAAAACACATTCGAAGCCGATATGGCACACGATATTGACGATAATACTGATTAATGAATTTCCAAAACGGACATAAGAGTAAAATCAACCCTAAAACACCATATTTATACAAAAATACCTTTCCTCCAGTGTTCCCTGAATCATATCCCATATTATCAGGAAGTACTCCACCATGACCATAAATTATCGACCCATCGAAAATGGAAGTACTGAGGGCACTATTAAGTGCGTCACCCGTTCTATTGTCAATATCCCTAATATCCTTTCCACTAATACGTTCCATGACTAAAGTCTCAAACTGCTCACCCAAAATTAAAGGCATTGTCAATACGCAAACAGCTGTAAGAACAATTGTACGAATCTTGAAACGAATTGACAACAAATAAATGGCTGCAAGTATATAAAATCCCAATGAGAATGAAGCTAGACCAAAAATCCAAAAACAGTAATAATAAATTTTATATCGAGGATTATTCCCTATCAGAAATAACATCAAATAGCAAAGAGTACCAAGTTCTCCAGGTTCTTCACAAAAGCTTTGAAATCGAATAGTAGAGTTTATAATAAAGAAATTGAAAAGATGTTGTTCGAAAAGCTGTTCGCGACCAGAATTATCACGAATGAAATAAGCAATCAGAATACCCTGATCAGTAAAAATATAAAGGAGGTATTCAATTAATGACAAGGACAAAAAAAACACGAGAGATTTGACCAACCAATCAAAAACCGTAAGTTTCCATTTGTCATTGAGAAGTATAAATATAAACGCCATAAAGGCATTCATTAAAAAAGATCCGCTAGGATATTCTCCCAAGAAAAAACCTGCATAAAAATAAATAAAAAGATAAGCTAATATAAATGGAAATGCATATCGCTTGTACTTTGATGTAAAAACGCTTCCTTTTTTATCAGTTAACCCAATGAGAATAAACAATAAAGCAAAAATCAGGAATAAAATGATATTAATACGACCTCCCCAAATCAACATTAAAATTCCACCCCATGCTAATTTAATTCCAGCAAATATATTCCAAAGAAAATATAAAACAGTAAGAATTGTAACTACTATACCTTTATTCATAGCAATAAGAAATAAAATCTTTTTACAAATAGAAGTTTACTATCTTATATTCCTTACTCTTCTTTTAATTCTGCAACATTGAATCATCGCTTGTTTTTCCACATTCCTTTGATATTTACTAAAATGCTATATATCATAAATAATAATTTTCGCCTATGTCCATGACCATCAACAACTATCAAACCTTTATACATATTGAAAGTATGGTATCCTAAATCCATTTTTTTATTGGTTGAAAAGAATGTTTTAACTTCTGAAAACAAAAAACGTTCACCGACAGATTCTATTCGTTGAATTACAATTCCATTTCCATAATTTTTATTACAATCCTGTGCAGGTCTATAATATTGACCATCAACGACAAACACTTCACCGGCATTGCGTGCAACTTTTCCTCCAAATTTTACTTTTTGAACCGGTTTATCATCAATAACCATCTTTTCATAATCGAAATTAAACAAATATAAATCTTTATCATTAGGAAATGGAAGTTTTGTCGAAAGTATATAATTTGTGTCATTCCAATGTAGTACGGTTGCATCTGTTAACGGTAAATGTGAAAGGTCGTTATTTTTTATCATAGAATCCGTCAACAAATCATATTCGTAAACAGCTGTAGCCGCTGCTTTACAACTCTCTGGAATAATATAGATCTTGTCGTTTTTCCTTAATATAAAAGGAAAAGACAAATGCCATGGTTCTTCCAATACAATTTTCATCTCCTTCAAGATATAATCTTTACGGCTAACTACCAATTTTGCGATACGTCCTTTACTAAATGAATAACAAAATTCCTCCACCAAAAGGATTATATTCTCCTCATCTACATTCAGAATAAAAGGATCAGCGAACCATCTGTCGCTATATTGATGCTTCATCCAATGTATATTCTGCAAATCATTTAGAATAACACATTGAACTTTATCTTCCACAAAACCTATATTCCATGCAGAAGATAAGCAGTATTTCCTTATACGGTCAAATAGTAACATCAATAACTATCTTTTATTTTTTAATAATTTATAATATAGCATGTCATATAATTCATGATATAAACCAACCCAAAACGGTTTTTTATCCCTTGAATCGTATTCCATAAATCTATTTGTTCTACAAACATCATTAAACCAACTAAAAATATTCTTATTATATAATCGTAGAGCTACCTTAAAATCCGAAAACTCTGGCATTACATAAACTGTACGAATATTTTTTTGCATTTCTTCGTTATAATCAATACTAGAATTGTATGCATACCAAATATAAGGGAGATTAACTCCAGCCTCTGTAACAGAAATAGCATTCCCATCATTTCTAAAATTGATTTCCATAAAATAGTCGTTTCCATATTTGTCACGAAGAAATTCCATTGAAAACAAACCAGTATAACCTACTTCTCTTATAAATGAAATGCATTTCTGCAATAAACCATTTTCTGAAAATTCTGAGAACGAAACATATTTCAAATAGCCCGTATTTGTTTCTTTAGGTTGTCGCAATATTATTGACACACCAGGAATAAAAACATGCTGCTGGTCTAAAGCACACCCTATAAACTGGAATTCGATTTGTTTGTCGATATAATCTTGAGCAATTAAAGGTTTGTTCTTATGGAGATCCATATACCTAGATAATTCATATTCGTTCTTTATAATCTTTATATCTGATTTATTTCCTTCTACACTTGACAAGGGTTTAATGATGATTGGAAACTCAATATTTCTTAATCTCAACTCATCTAAAGAATAGGTATATGGAACATTCAACTTGACTTTTTCAGCAAATTTTCTCATAACCATTTTATCCATGGCATTAGAAATATCACCTTGTGCTCTACCTAAAGGCAGGCAATAATAAGAAAACAATTCGTTATAACTCAAATCAAGATGAAAGGTAGCTAAATCTGCACAAGATATAATAATAGGTTTCAGACCATTATATCTGCATTTCCTATTTTTTAATTCTATAGGTACATCAACCCATCTAGATAATTGACAATAGTCGCAGATATATTTACTATACTTAACATAAGGGTATTTACTAGAAGTTACAAGAATAAGTTCAGAAAAAACACCTTTTTCTCCTAAACTCCGCAATACACCTAATGTATTGTGATGATTTCCCCCAATTACTATTACTTTTTTTTTACTCATAGTATTGAATATTCAATTATCCAAACAACTATTTATGTATTCTAAAGAATATTTTTTTATTTGATTTAGTTTACTCAATGGTAATTTATAGTTAATATGCGTAAATATAACTTCTTCTTGAGGATTTTTATGTCGATCAGTTAAACCTAAAATCGTTAAGAGATTATATGAACGTTCATCTGTTTCAAATTTCATAACATAAAAATCTTTTTGAAAAACAATAGAGAATGCTGTAGCATGGAATGACACTGTAATGACACATCTTGAATATTTTATTAATCCACAAAATTCCATAGGTGATATTCCAATTAAATCAAATTTGTTTTTGGATAATCCTATCGCTTTTATAGACACAACCTTAGCTTGAAGTTGATTTGCTATATTCTCTGCAAACAAACAACTTTCTGCACTATTATCAAGATTTATCAATAATACATAATTTGAAACTTTGGGTTTAAACGCAATTTTATCAAAGATTGAGGTATCTGCAAGCAAACTGGGATCTAAAACAACTTGTGATTTAAAATTATGTCTCATTAGCCATTTTTGCAAATATATTTCGCGTACAGACAACTTTTGGTAATTAGGTAAAAAAGCCAATAAACGCTGTTGTTTCGGTTCTTCAAGACAAACCGAAGCGCCTAATGAAGCTGCGTATGCAATATACCTCACATGATACTTAACAAAATTACCTAAATAAACATTGTCTAGCCCTGTTATCCTTTCACTCCAAACTTGATCACTTCCAACAAAAATGATATCAAAAGAATCTAATTTGGCCAAATCTAATAGTGAAACTACAAAATCAGTCAATTTTAGATATTTGGATAAAAAATCATCAAAAGCTTTTTTACACTTATATTTATTGGGTAAAGTAAGTAATGAATATATTGTACTTCTAATAAAAGGGATAATTCCTTTTTCTTTTAAAATATCAAATAAAAAATAGGATCTATGTTTTTCAATAATCCTAGGTCTATAATCTATAACAGAAACTTCATGTCCTAACGCCGTCAAGGTTTCTTGTAATCCATAGCATTGTAAAACTGCTCCATAATTTAGAGCCCTATGAAAATTCAAAATGCCTATTTTCATTTATCTAAAATTATTTTAAATTGCGAAAAAATTCCTCTCATCATTTCCAAATCTTACCATGGAATTTACTAACATATCCATTAAGTGCCTTCCTATCATTGCTTGATATTACAAAATAGTAATACATTATCAAATGCAACACAGAAGAAAGAATAATGACAATAAAAAATCTCATCGCACTATCAGGTGTCATATATATATACAATGTTACAACAATACAAATTACAACAGTAGCAATAAAAAGCTTGATAAGTTCAATAATATATTCGAGAAAAGGAATTTTAATAAAATAGATTCGGCACATCATAGCCAAAAAAGAAAAAGAAATCGTAACAATAAATACTGACTCGGGGGAGCACCCATAATGCAGTACCACATAGGATATGGGAAGAGTAAATATTATAAGATTTCCAGTAATCAAATAGAAATTACGAATCTTACCCGTAGCTAAAATTGGAGCAATCATGGGCCCAGATACCGAATCAATCAAACCATTGAGAAGTACAAGTGTTGTGAACGCTCGCGTATATTCCGGTACTTCTACAAGCCATAAATCAAGCACCGTGTCAAGTTCAAAAAACAAAGGAATTGATAATATTGAAGTCAGAAAAAAACATATCTGAGTACTTCTGACGATTAATGTATGCAATTGAGAATAATCATGTACTGCATACAATTTATAGATTTGTGGCTTTAATGCCAAAAAAAAATTATTTTGCAATTGCATTACTGCACTTTCTATCTGAAATGCTATTGCACGAGCTGTATTCACTATCGGATTGAAAAAAACATTCAAAAGTACATTAATACCTTGCCCTCTTAAAACTACAGAAATGGTTCCGAGCAGATGCCACCCTGAAAATGAAGCCAATTCAGCTATCTCAATTTTATTCCAATATACATAATAATGAATTTGTGGTATTTTTCTTGAAACATACCCTACATAAGAAAGTGTAATTGATACATTTATTACAAAAATCAAAATTCCATACACAATCAACTTGTCTGTTGAAACAAAGTATAAAATCCCCACGATTGCCAATTTAAACAACGCCTCTAACATCCCAATATAGGCAAATGTTTTCATTTTTTCATATGCAATAATCAAAGCCAAATATGGAGTATTGACAAGGCTACAACAGAATCCTAACAATGATAATTGAAAAATTATATTTGCTGCCGTCAACCTTTCGATTGGTATTGTCATTTTATTATTTATAAACCATAATCCAAATGTTTCAGCTATGAAAATCAAAAAGACAATGATTATAACAAATAAGTTAAGATTCAAACAAAACCAATCATTTAGTTTCCTAAAATCATTCTCGGCCAAAGATATTGAGAAGTATCTTTGTGACGATGAAGATAACGTTCCACTAATAAAAGAGAACATTGAAACGAAACCTCCAATCACATTATATAAGCCGTAGTCAGTCGCTCCAAGAAGACTCAAAATTGCCCGTACAGTATATAAGCTGACTCCCATTACAAATATCAGCCTAATATAAAGAAAAATGGTATTCTTGGCTATTCGCTTATTATCACTAAAATTAGACATCTTATCTATATCCCAATATACACTTAAAATGTTTTTTACAAAAAAGGATAATGGGTATAAAAACTGCCAATATCACCGATGCCAGTAATATACCTACCAACGAAGTAATCGGAATACTAGAAAAGATAAAATTCCATACAACTTTAGCATATTTTATCATCAACAAATTGAAACCTAATATAATTATTGTACCAGATGCAATTAAACTAATCTTATTTCCAAGTTGTAAGTATCTGGCAATTTGAAATACACATATTGTTCCAAACGTTCCATTTAGATAAAAAAGCAACAAAGAATTTCCTATCTGACAAGTATTTATATCTACTCTGCCATTGTAATAGTTAAAAACAATAAGTGCCACAAAAATTATCAAAACAACATAAAAAGACAAATCACGCTTAAAAAATTCCTTCATCTCATAACCAGCAATAAAAAAAGGCATCGCAAGTAAAGTGCTATCAATGGGAACTAAGGTATCAATTTCATAATATTGCAAAATCAAAAAAACACCAATACAAAAAAGAACCAGTAACAATCTATATGCTCTATCTTCCCTTAAGGAAGTTAATATATGTAAAAAAAACAAACTGATTAAAAACCAAGTAGGTGCACTAACTGGAGACAAGTATCCTACGTTATATCCCAGCCCAACAATCACAGCTACCACCTTTCCCAAAAACATCTGGACATCAAATGTACCTTTCAATATAAGTAATATTGAAGTATATGCCAAAATTATTAAGTTGATTATGAAATAAGGAACCAACAAAGTATGCCATCCTTTTTTAAGAGATTCAATGAAATTACGATATTTGAACAATATTCCAGAAAGGATAAAAAATAAAGGCATATGGAAAGAATAAATGAAAGTATTCAACTCTACACTCACCAAATTCCCATGTCCCAGTGTAACTAAAAATATGCCAATGATTTTAGTCCAATCAACCCATTCCATGTATGAAGGCTGAGAAATTGGGGTTAAATATTTATTCAGCATTATGACGATAAGCACAGAATATTCTAACTTCCTTCTCCTATCTCCTCCACCAGCGACGCATGCACAAACGTCGTCGCCACCGCCATCACCCCCTCGATGTTCACCACCACTCTCCTGTCATGACGCACACGCACAAACACCCCTTCCACTCCTTCGAAGATGCCGCCGGTGATGCGTACCCGTGTTCCTTGGGAGAGGTTCAGCTCGGTGGGTTCAAGATAGAGCACAGCCTGGTCGTAGGTGCCAGACACGGCGATGAAGCTGCGCATTTGTGAGTCCGGGATGACGATGGGCTGGCGGGTTTCGCGGTCCATGATATAGCGGATGGGGATGTTCATGCCCGATTTGTTCTTTATTTCGTCCATACGCTCGCGGGTGGAGCGGACGAAGACCAGGTTATGGACCGCAGGAACAAGCTTGCGCAGGCGGCGCTCTTTCCTCACGACATACTCATAGCGCATGGGAATATAGTTTTCAATGCCCTCTGCATCCAGGTATTCCTTGAAAAAAAGCTCTCGGCTATAGGTGACACGCACTGCATACCAGTGCATTTCTGCATTCTCGTTCACGAAAAAATATGATTGGGGGACACCGGAGTAGCGAAGTACCTCCCGGTCAAGTAATGTAATGCGGTTACTTTAAATAGGCTATATGCATTCATTTTATTTCAAAACCCTCCACCATCTCGGAAGGAAGGCGACGAAATAGTTATATTCAAGCTATCTTGCGATAAGCCGTTATCAACGAAACGTTTATGATGAAAGAAATGTTTTATAACACGTTCCGTTTAATGAACGCAAAGGTAACGTCAAGAAATGAAAGTACAAAATATTCTGATTGATAAAATGATAATCTTTTTTAATGCAGACATCATCACACTATATATCAAAGAATTACGCCTATTAGGTAAGATACACGCGCACGCGCGTCATTTCTTATCTTTTTAAAGAAAGGGTGTGTTACATATATAACCATAGGTTCCGGTACCTCACCCTATACATACAGACTACACACACGCTTCACTAGTTCACGGAGAGGGGCACCACAGATTACACAGATTGGCACAGAGGAGCACAGAGAAGAATTCTTCGCTACGTTCTGAGTGACGGATACTCACGGAAACAAAAGGATGATACGCACGGACATACACAAAAGTGATACGCACAGAAACTACAAAAATCCGTGCCAATCCGTGTAATACATAGTGCACAGACTTCTCTTTTTTATTAATTTTGCACCCGATTCGTTAACTTAATATAAAATTAGATTTTCAAATTGTAATTATGAGAACAAAAAAACGCCAATTAGCGTGATGCAAATCAAAGGGAGAGATTACCAAGTGCTGTACACCAAAGAGAGCAAAGAGGTGCAAGTGGCCATCGACCTGCTTTCTATGGTAGAACACAAGTCGTTAACCGTGGAATACAAGGAGCGGAAGGCTTTCCTGACACCCTTCATCCCGCTGCTGATAAATCCCCAAAAGGAACACGGACTGAAGGGGGTAAGCCCCTTCGCCAAGCTGCTGCATCTGCTTGTAAACTTTATGGACGCGGACGGAAGCGGCAATACGCTGAACCCCGATTGTATTGAGGATGAGATATATAAGCTCTTCAATGAGCTATATCCCAAGGAGTAAAACGGACCGAGGAATTCAAATTGTAAAAAAACGGCTGTCCCACTGCGGATGGCCGTTTTTGCTTCCTAAGGAAATAAACGGCATCTTTGCGCCGCCAATAAGGCAAACTTAATACAAGTAGAATGGAAAACATTCCAGTGACCACCTACCGTGGTTTCAGCGCCGTCAGCGGGGAGACAACCTTCACGCAGGACATGGCTGACATAAAAAACGGCAAGCATGCCAAGTTAATCATCAAAATCGCCAGCCTCGTGGCGCAGGGAAAGGTGGAGGAAGCCAACCACGTCAAGAAGCAGCTTCCCTTCAGGACCCTCACGGCCAACTACCGGGAAAGAAGGCTCGCACCGAGCATCACCCGCTACAACCCCGTCATCACGCTCGACATCGACGACCTGGAAGAAGGACAGTTGGAGCAGACCCGGACCCTCATCAACGAAGACCCGCACACCCTGGGCAGTTTCCTCTCCCCCAAAAGGCACGGCTACAAGCTGTTCGTCTTCATGCAGACGGAATACACCCGGCGTCTGTATGACCGTCTCCGGCAGGGCGAGGTGACCTACGCCACGCTCGAGGAGATACACCTGAAGCTGTACAGCGCCGCCAAAGAGCACTACGAGGCCCTTCTCGGAGTAGAGGTGGACGGAAGCGGAAAGGACATCTCGCGAGGATACTTCATGTCCTTCGACCCGCATGCCTATATCAATGCCGCACTGCTGGAACAGATTTCCCCGTTGCCGGCACGCATCATCCCGCCTGCGAAGAAGGAGAACAGCCCAAAGAAGACGCCCGTCGAAACGGTACACCCCCTCCCCGCCTCCTCTGCCGCCACGCCGCAGGACGCAAAGCCTTGGGAGAAGCTGATATTCTCCCAAGCCGTGACTGCCGTGAAGCGCACCACCAGGTTCCGGGCAGGCAACCGCGACAACTTCCTCTTCGCCCTGGGCAACAAATGCTACAGCAAGGGCCTGGACGAGCAGACAGCCATCAGACTGGCGAAAAACGAGTTCGGACAAGAGTATCCCGACGTGGAATCTCCCCTGCACAATGCCTACATCTATACCGACAAGACCAGCGAAGCCGCTACAAAGAAGGAAGAGAAAAAGCCCGTCATCAACCAAGTGATGAGCTTTCTGGAAGAGCACTACGGCATCCGCAGGAACCTCATCCTGGACCGCCTCGAATTCATGCCCTATGCCCTGTCGGCAGATGCCGGAAAAGGTTACCGCCCCATGCGCGGAAAGGACTACAACACCATATTCGTAGACCTGCAGATGGCCGGCATCTCCTGCTACCAGAATTTCCTCAGAGCCGTGATAGACTCCAACTACGCCAAGGAGTTCAACCCCTACACCGACTATCTGTACGCGCTTCCCCC
>OLRG01003446.1_pt1 | contig 10128 bp, 5 predicted proteins | sample 1672331 | NCBI WGS metagenome assembly OLRG01 (sample SAMEA3136672, study PRJEB25190) | human gut metagenome
TACGACTGTTCGGGTATATTTATTGCACTGCTAATTATTATACCATAATTTTTTCTTCCGTCAACTCTTTTTATTCAAAAAAGTTAAGAATTTTGTATATTTTTATAAGTCAGGCTTTTGCAGCTTAATGGATCTGCTCTGCGAGGACTTCTTCTGCTTTCTCAAGTGCCTGTGCAATACCTGCCGGGTTCTTACCACCGGCCTGTGCCATATTCGGACGTCCGCCACCGCCACCACCGACAAGACCTGCGATCGCCTTCACAAGGTTACCTGCATGGGCTCCCTGTTTCATGGCACCATTTGTTACGGTTGCCATCAGACTTACTTTTCCTTCATTTCCGGATGCAAGAACAACCACGCCTTCTCCCAGTTTCTCTTTAAACTGGTCTCCCAGTTCACGAAGTTCATTCATATCAACTCCGTCAAGCTGAGCAGCAAGAAGTTTCACACCCTTCACTTCTTTTACCCGATCCAGGACATTGCCTGCTGCTTCCTGTGCCATTTTGCTCTTTAAGCTGTCCACTTCTCCCTTCAGAGCTTTATTCTCTGCCTGCAGATGTGTGATCTTCTCAGCCAGATTCTCAGGGGAAGCCTTTATAAGCTGGGCAGCTTCTTTCAGGAGATGCTCCATTTCTGCATAATACTTCATAAGACCGTCTGATGTCAGAGCCTCTATACGGCGTACACCGGCTGCCACACCACTCTCTGAGATAATCTTAAGTGCCATGATCTCAGATGTATTTTTCACATGGGTTCCTCCACAAAATTCAACTGAAAATCCACCCATGTCTACTACACGTACAACGTCACCGTACTTCTCGCCAAACAAAGCCTGAGCACCGGTCTTCCTTGCCTCTTCAATCGGCAGATTCTTTGTAACTACTTCAAGGGCATTCTGGATCTGCTCATTCACAATCTCTTCTACTTTCTTCAACTCTTCCGGAGTCACTGCGGAAAAATGAGTAAAGTCAAAACGAAGTCTGTCTTCATTTACAAAAGATCCAGCCTGCTCAACATGACTTCCAAGTACAGTACGAAGTGCTTTCTGAAGCAGATGCGTCGCACTGTGGTTTCTTTCAGTCAGAGCCCTGTTCTTTGCATTAACCTCCAATGTCACAGTATCACCGATCTTGATCATACCCTTTGTCACATGGCCGATATGTCCGACCTTTGTTCCTGCAAGGTGGATACAATCCTCTACAACAAACTCACCTTCTGCTGTCCGGATCACTCCCTTGTCAGCTTCCTGTCCACCCATCGTTGCATAGAACGGGGTCTGCTCAACAATGATCGTTCCCTTTTCTCCGTCAGACAGAGCATCCACGATCTCATCCTCTGTAGTCAGTGCGGAAACTTTTGAATCAAATGTAAGATGATCGTATCCTACAAATTCTGTTCCGATCTCTGCATCCAGTTCATCATAGACAGATACTTCTTTTCCTGTATAGGAATGAGTTCCGAATGTTCCCTCTGACTTGGCACGCTGTTCTTCCTGAGCCTTTTTGAAGCCTTCTTCATCATAAGTCAGACCTTTTTCCTCCAGGATCTCACTTGTCAGATCAATCGGGAATCCATAGGTATCATAAAGGCGGAATGCATTCTCGCCGGAGAGAACTTTCTCGCCCTTCTTCTCCATCTCAGCTTCCATATCTGCAAGGATCGCAAGTCCCTGATCGATCGTCTTATTGAAGTTCGCCTCTTCCTTTGCAATCACATTAAAGATAAACTCTTTCTTTTCTTCCAGCTCCGGATATCCGTCCTTTGATCCTTCGATCACAGTTGTAGCAAGTTCTACAAGGAACGCTCCCTCGATTCCGAGCAGCTTTCCGTGACGGCATGCACGTCTTAACAGACGACGAAGAACATATCCACGTCCGCTGTTGGATGGAAGGATTCCGTCTGAGATCATAAATGTCACGGAACGGACATGATCTGTAACGACACGCAGAGAGACATCTGTCTCGTGATCTGTTCCGTACTGTTTTCCTGAAAGGCGGCATACATGGTCACGCAGAGCCTTCATTGTATCGATATCGAACATGGAATCTACATCCTGTACGATACATGCCAGACGCTCCAGTCCCATACCTGTATCAATATTCTTCTGGATCAGATCGGTATAATTTCCATGTCCGTCATTATTAAACTGGCTGAATACGTTGTTCCAAATTTCCATATAACGGTCACATTCGCATCCGACTGTACATCCCGGTTTTCCACATCCATACTTTTCTCCACGGTCGTAATAAATCTCTGAACATGGACCACACGGGCCTGAACCATGCTCCCAGAAGTTATCTTCCTTACCGAAACGGAAAATACGCTCTGCAGGGATTCCCATCTTCTTATTCCAGATATCAAATGCTTCATCATCCTCTTCATAGACTGACGGATAAAGTCTGTCCGGGTCAAGTCCTACTACTTCTGTCAGAAATTCCCATGACCACTCGATGGCTTCATTCTTAAAATAATCCCCGAAAGAGAAATTTCCAAGCATCTCAAAAAATGTACCATGGCGTGCTGTCTTTCCTACATTTTCAATATCTCCTGTACGGATACACTTCTGGCAGGTAGTCACTCTTCTTCTCGGAGGGATCTCCTGTCCTGTAAAATATGGTTTCAGCGGAGCCATTCCTGAATTGATCAGGAGAAGACTCTTATCATTATGCGGTACTAAAGAAAAGCTCTTCATCACAAGATGTCCCTTGCTCTCAAAGAACTCCAAAAACATTTTCCTTAATTGGTTTACTCCGTATGGCTGCATACATCATCCTCCTCTTTTGCTCAAAAAGCCTAACTTAAAATATATCATAGCAGTCCACTTTTGTAAAGTGGCTCGACTGAACACCTTCTGTGCATAACTCAACTGAATACCTTCTGTGCATAATGTACGGACTGCATGGCATCTTTTCCATAAAAATCTGCTCCGATCATATCAGCATATTCCTGATTCAGCACAGCTCCTCCTACCATCACCAGGCAATCCGGGGCTTTTTCCCGCAACTGGCGGATTGTCTCTTCCATACTTACAACCGTCGTTGTCATCAGGGCACTCAGGCCAACTAAATGGACATCCTGCTCAAGAACCGTCTCAACTACCTTTTCCGGCGGAACATCTTTTCCGAGATCGATCACATCAAAACTGTAATTTTCCAGCAGGACTTTTACGATATTCTTTCCGATATCGTGGATATCTCCCTTGACTGTCGCAAGGATGACCTTTCCTTTTTTCTCCTGTACTTCCCCGCTCTGATCCATTCTTTCTTTGAGTACTGCAAATGCACTCTTTGCAGACTCTGCACTCATCAGAAGCTGTGGAAGGAATACAGTTCCTTTTTCAAATCCCTCACCTACATTGTTCAGAGCCGGGATCAGTTCTTCATTAATGATATCCAGTGCATCTTTCTGCTCTGCCAGTTCTGCCGTGATCGAACTGGCTTCTTCTTTCAGTCCTCTCTCGATCGCACTCTGCAATGTCATCGTATGCTTTCCGCCTGCTGCCTGTACCGGAGTCGTTCCCGGCTGCTGTGCATACCTTGCAATATATTTCTCACAGTTACTGTCCAGAGCCATCAGGGCATGAAATGCATACCATGCTTTCATCATATCCTCTGAACCCGGATTGATGATTCCCACGCTCAATCCATTCTGCATTGCCATGGTATAGAAAATGGAATTGACGATCGGACGGCTTGGAAGTCCGAATGAAATATTAGATACTCCCAGTACCGTGCAGACTCCAACTTCATCCCTGAGCCTTCTCAGTGTCTCCAGCGTGATCTTTGCACCTTCCGGTTCAGAACTAATGGTCATTGCCAGTGCGTCAATGACGATATCTTTCTTTTCGATCCCATACTTTGCCGCTTCTGCAATGATCTTCTTTGCAACCTGCACTCTTCCCTCGGCATCTGCCGGGATTCCGTTCTCATCCAGTGCAAGTCCGATCACGACTCCTCCGTATTTCTGGATCAGTGGAAATACTTTGTCCATAGACTCCTGCTTTCCGCTGACAGAATTGACCATCGCCTTTCCATTATAAATCCTTAACGCACCCTCCATCGCTTCCACATCAACGGTATCAATCTGAAGCGGAAGACTTGTAACGCTCTGAAGTTCCTGCACCACTTCTTTCATCAGTGCCGGTTCATCAATATCCGGGAGTCCCACATTCACATCCAGAATATGTGCCCCGTTATCCTGCTGGGTAATCCCCTCTCTTAAGATATAATCCAAGTCATGCTCTTTCAGTGCCTGCTTAAACCGCTTCTTTCCGGTCGGATTGATACGCTCACCGATGATCTTTGATCCCGTACCGAGAAAGACACTCTGTCCATAGGACGATACCATGGTAAAGTTCTTTTTTTCTACCGGCTTTATCGGGATCATACGGCAGGCATCTGCCATCGCTTTGATATGATCCGGCGTCGTTCCGCAGCATCCACCGATGACAACAGCTCCCATTTCCACAATTTTCTTCATGACTTCCGCGAACTCTTCCGGTGAAACATCATAATAAGTCTGCCCGTTCTTCTGCTTCGGAAGTCCTGCATTTGGCTTTACAATAACAGGCAGGGAAGAATATTTTGTGATCTGTTCCAGAATTGGAATCATCTGTTCTGGTCCCATTCCGCAGTTGATCCCGAATGCGTCCACCCGCAGTCCTTCCAGCAATGCCACTACTGATGGCACATCCGCACCTGTCAGAAGCTTTCCTCTTTCATCAAAGATCGTGGTCGCAAAAACAGGAAGCGACGTATTTTCTTTTGCTGCAAGAACCGCAGCCTTCAGTTCATACGTATCGCTCATCGTCTCGATATGGATCAGGTCAGCTCCTGCTTTTTCTCCATAGATCATCACTTCTTTATAAGCTTCATAAGCAGTCTCAAAATCCAAATCTCCCATTGGTTTCAAGAGCTTTCCGGTCGGACCGATATCCAGTGCAGTATAGATTCTCCGTCCATTTCCCGCCTGTTCTGCTGCAGCCTTTACATGGCCGACTGCAGCATTGACAATCTCTTCCAGAGAATATGCATCATCATGAAACTTTAATGCGTTTGCACCAAACGTATTCGTCAGTACAATGTCACTTCCAGCTTCAATATATTTTCTGTGGATCTCACGGATTTCTTCCGCGTGCAGCAGATTCCATGTCTCCGGGAGTTCTCCCGGCTGCAGTCCACGCTCCTGTAACAGCGTTCCCATTCCTCCGTCAAAATATAATAACTCTTTTCCCAGCCGTTCTCGTAACATCTGTCTTTATCCTTCCTGCCTTTTCTTTGTATCTGTTCCCGGCTTCGCCTTTCGGCTGCCTTCATATCCTTTTACTTTTGTTGCCTTACCTGCGGTATGCACAGTCCTTTTTTCCACAGGCTTCACAGCCTGAGATCGGGCATCTTTCTTTCTCTGTGCTGATCCCTATGATCGCAGTCACAGACTTCGTCGGACTCATCATATAGCTGTCTGTCATCGTAAGACCAATCTTCTTTGCACAATCCAACATCCTCATGATCGGCTCCTGGAACTCGATCGGGAAGTCCCCATATCCAGGGCTGAACCTTGGCCGAAGATACAATCCACTTTTTTCCAGCTCTGTGCTGATCTTTTTCTGCTGTTCATCACAATACTCTTCCAGCTCTGCAGCAGCACATGCCTGGAGTACAACCGCCCTTGCCATATCGGTAAGAGATACCCGGCGGATCAGCCTGTCCGCCCCGGCTCCCAGTGTCGCCCCAAACAGAACAACCTGTCCGCATCCTTTGAGGTTTCTCAACAGACTTTTACTCTGTATTTCCATTGTCCCGACCCGCAATAAGCCATCCACACTATGATCCAAATCAAAAATGCGGTAGACGAATCTCGGACTTGCTTCCCTGTTCAGATCGTCAAAAGACGCTTCGATCAGTTCATAAGTCCTTTCGTCTGCCGCATTTCGTCCGAACCCCAGATAGCGAATTGCCTCACGTCTCTTTTTGTCCATCTCACTCATCTGGTATTTCACTTTCTTAACACTTAATGATTTCAGAAATATTGCTCATGATCTTGGTTGCGACTTCCGGTTTGTTCATAGAATAAATATGGATATTTTTTACTCCATTTGCCAGAAGATCAATGATCTGATCCGTTGCATAAGCAATTCCCGCCTGCATCATTGCTTCCGGTGAACTTCCGAAACGGTCAAGCAATGCAAGAAATCTTCTTGGAAATACAGTTCCTGAAAGCTCCTGGCTTCTCTTCATCTGAGCCGCACTTGTGATCGGCATAATCCCCGGGAGAACCGGGACTGTGATCCCGGCTTCCCTGATCCTGTAAAGGAAATTATAATGGATATCATTGTCGAAGAACATCTGCGTTGTAAGGAAATCAACACCGCAGTCCACTTTCTGTTTTAAAAAGCGGATATCATCTTCCTTATGCTCATTCTCCACATGACCTTCCGGATAGCACGCTGCACCGATACAGAAATCTCCCTGTTTTCGGATCTCCTCCACCAGCTCATATGCATAATGGAAACGGTCTCCATCCGGGAACTTCATTCCCTCCGGGATGTCTCCACGCAGAGCAAGAATATTCTCTATGCCAAGCTCCTTTAAATTCCGGATCACCTCACGCACTTCTTCTTTTGTGGAAGAAGCACAGGTCAGATGTGCAAGACTGAGTACGTGCAGATCGTCCTTGATATGGGATGCGATCTTCGCTGTATTCTTACTTGTACCTCCACCTGCTCCGTACGTCACACTGATGTAAGATGGATCCAGCTTTGCGATCTCATCCGTCGCACGCTGCACATTTGCAAACCCCGCATCCGTCTTCGGTGGGAACACCTCAAAAGATATATTTATTCTGTCTTCATTCAATCTGTCAATGATCTTCATCTGGTTGTAAACTCCTTTTATTCTCCTATCAGGCTCTTGTAAAGCTCTTCATACTGTCGTGCAGAATTCTGCCATGAGAAGTCCTGGCTCATTGCACGTTCTACAATCTTATTCCAGTCTCTCTTTTTATCATAGTAAATCCGCTCTGCATAACGGACTGTATTCAACATCTCATGTGCATTATAATTCGTGAAACTGAAACCTGTTCCTGTCTTTTCAAACTCATTATAAGGCTCAACAGTATCTTTCAGTCCTCCTGTCTCTCTGACGATCGGCAGTGTACCATAACGCAGACTCATCAGCTGGCTCAGTCCACATGGTTCAAATAAAGACGGCATCAGAAATGCATCACATCCTGCATAGAACCGGTGGGAAAGATCATCCGAATAGAAAATATTCGCAGAAACCTTTCCTGAATACTTCCATGCAAAGTGGCGGAACATATTCTCATACTTTGGGTCTCCCGTACCAAGCACTGCGATCTGTACCGCATCCTGGCACATCTCATCCATCATATAATCGATCAGGTCAAATCCCTTCTGGTCTGTCAGACGGGATACAATTCCGATCAGCATCACATGGCTGTCCTGATCCAGTCCCAGTTCTTCCTGTAATGCCATCTTATTTGCCGGCTTGTTCCGCCTGAAATTGCTAATATTAAAGTTCTTTGCAAGACGGTAGTCTGTATCCGGATTCCAGTCATTATAATCCAGTCCGTTGACAATTCCCCACAGGTCATTGGCTCTGGCATTCATCAGGCCTTCCAGTCCCTCACCATAGAAAGAGGTCTTGATCTCTTCTGCATAGCTGCGGCTTACCGTTGTCACTTTATCTGCGTAAACGATACCGCCTTTCAGAAGGTTTGCATCCTTATATGCCTCCATTTTATCCGGTGCAAAATAATAATCCGGCAGCCCTGTAATTTTCTGTACTGCTTTTGTATCCCATACCCCCTGGAACTTCAGATTATGTATCGTCATGACCGTCTTGATGCCTCTGTAGTACTCTCCAAGGTATCTGAAATTGTCCAGATAAACCGGAATCAGACCGGTCTGCCAGTCATGACAGTGGATCAGCTCCGGCCGGAACCCGATCACCGGAAGGATACTCAGCACTGCCTTTGAGAAGAATGCAAACTTCTCGATATTCCACTTCGGATCGCCATCATACGGTGCAAATCCTGAAAAATAATACTCATTATCAATAAAGTAAAATGTCACACCGTCGTGTACCAGTCTGAAAATCCCCACATACTGGCTCTGTCCGGCAATATCCATGTAAAAGTTTGTAATATACTCCAGCTTTTCTTTCCATTCCTGCTTCATGCACATATATTTTGGAATGACAACCCGTACATCATACTTCTCCTTATCAAAATCCTTCGGGAGCGATCCCACAACATCTGCAAGGCCTCCGGTCTTAATAAAAGGAACACATTCTGAAGAAGCAAATAAAATATTTTTCATATTACTATCCTCCGTTTTTCGCTTACGCCGCATTTTCCGACGATGAATTACAAATATTATACCGCATTTTTTCTGTAATGCAAAGTATTTTCCAGTATTTATCCCCTATTTTCCATGCTTATATTCCAGTTGGATCGTATCCGCGATCAATGCGATAAATTCCGAATTTGTAGGTTTTCCTTTTCCTGTACTGACTGTATAACCGAACAGTTCATCCAGTGTATCTAATTTTCCACGGCTCCATGCCACCTCGATAGCATGCCGGATTGCCCGTTCGACCCGGCTTGATGTCGTCTGATATTTTTTAGCAACGGTAGGATAGAGAATCTTCGTGATCGCATTCAGGACATCCATGTCTTCCACTGCCATCATGATCGCATCCCGCAGATAATGATATCCTTTGATATGTGCCGGAATCCCGATCTCATGCAGCATATTGGTCACTCTGTTCTCCAGATTTTCTCCTCCCGGAGTCTGCCCGGTCACCAGTTCTTCCGGTCTGCGTTCTGTTCCGTGAGTCATTTTTCTTACGAATTTGATCCGTTCCAACAACATTCTGTTATTAAACGGTTTCATAATATAGTAATTTGCACCTTTATTAAAAGCATCTTCTGTAATCTTTTCTTGCCCAACTGCTGTGATTACGATAAAATACGGATGCTTGCTGACAGTTTTGTCATGATTGATCCGATCCATGACCGTCAATCCATCCATTTTCGGCATAATCAGGTCGAGAAGAACAACATCCGGCTGTTTATCTTTGATGATCTGACACATCTCTTCACCATTTTTCGCCTTTCCGACCAGATTCATGTCTTTTTCCATCCCGATCACACGATCCAAAAGATCCAAAATTTTCTGGTTATCATCAGCAATGGCTATTTTCAAATGTTCCATCTTCTTCTCTCCTTTTTCTGAGAACGTTTGTCTTGTTACACCACTCGTGTATTATATTCCAGCTTTTTTGTCGTATTCAAGAAAATCTTGCAGTAGTATTTCGACATCCTTTTCGACCCTTTTCACGATTCTTCCTCTTTCAACATATTTTCAATAAAAATACCGTATCCTTTTGTCGAATCCTGTACAAACACATGCGTCACAGCTCCGATCAGTTTTCCATTCTGAATGATGGGACTCCCGCTCATCCCCTGAATGATGCCTCCTGTCTTTTTCAATAATTCTGTATCTGTCACCTGGATTATCATTCCTTTGTTCACCTGGTCGGATTCTTTGTCAATTTGTGTTATACAGATTGTATATTCTTTCACCTCACCATCAATGTAGCAGCGAATCCTTGCCTCCCCCGTCTTTATTTCCTCTTTTTTTGCTACCTGTATCGGAACTTCCTCTCCTATCCAGCTTCTGTCTGAATTTAATTCTCCATAAATACCTGCATCCGTATTTTTCTCAATCACTCCAAGCTGATGAAACCGATTATAAACAATAATCCCTTCCATTGTTCCGGGATTCCCTTTGCTTCCCTTTTGCACTTTCTGAATACTGGTTCTATAAAGCGTTCCTCTTTTTATCGTAAGAAGTGTACTTGTATCAATATCATGAATACCATGTCCCAGTGCTGCGAACCTGTTATTTTTTGTCAAAAATGTGATTGTCCCAAGCCCCTGTACATTATCTCTCACCCAGATTCCAAGTCGATAATTTCCTTTTGAAATCTGCACAGGAGTCAATTTCTTTTCTAATATCGTATTTTCACGTCTGACTGTCAGAAGGACCTTCTCTCCATCCAGATGTTCCACCAGATCCATCAACTGTTTTTTCCCCTCAATCTT